>Ga0070738_10000533_pt1 | contig 105988 bp, 88 predicted proteins | sample Coa_R2_2_FD_66446 | JGI IMG/M metagenome (GOLD analysis project Ga0070738, IMG submission 66446) | Surface soil microbial communities from Centralia Pennsylvania, which are recovering from an underground coalmine fire - Coalmine... | ecosystem: Environmental > Terrestrial > Soil > Unclassified...
CCCTCGCGTACTGGCGGGGCCTGCCCACCGACGAGGGTGCAACCTTCGACAAGGAGGTCGTCCTCGACGCGGCGGCCCTGGTGCCCCACGTCACCTGGGGGACCAACCCGGCCCAGGTAGCCCCCATCGACGGCGAGGTCCCCGATCCCGACAGCTTCGCCGACCCGACCCTTCGCCACGCGGCGGCCAGGGCGCTCGCGTACATGGGCCTGCGCCCGGGCACTCCCCTGCGCGAGGTGGCGGTCGACACCGTCTTCATCGGTTCGTGCACCAACTCGCGCATCGAGGACCTGCGGGTGGCCGCCGAGGTCCTCCGCGGCCGGCACGTGCGGGCCGGACTTCGGGCGCTGGCCGTGCCCGGCTCGCACCGCGTGAAGGCGCAGGCCGAGCGCGAGGGTCTCGACCGGGTGTTCACCGATGCCGGGTTCGAATGGCGCGAACCGGGCTGCTCGATGTGCCTCGCCATGAACCCCGACAAGCTCTCGCCAGGGGAGCGGTGCGCCTCGACGTCGAACCGGAACTTCGAGGGGCGCCAGGGACGCGGGGGGAGGACCCACCTCGTGTCGCCGGCGGTGGCGGCAGCCACCGCGGTGGCCGGCCGGTTCGCCACCCCCGAGGAGCTCGACCGATGAGGCCGGTGACGGTCGTGACCGGCCGAGCCGTTCCCCTCGATCGCTCCGACGTCGACACGGACCAGATCATCCCCTCCGACTGGCTCAAGCGTGTCGAGCGCACCGGCTTCGGCGCGGGTCTGTTCGCCGAGTGGCGCGACGAGCGCGACTTCGTGCTGAACCGCCCGGAGCACGCAGGGGCCACCATCTTGGTGGCCGGGCCCAATTTCGGCACGGGATCCTCGCGCGAGCACGCCGTCTGGGCCCTCATGGACTACGGCTTCGAGGCCGTGGTGTCGTCGCGCTTCGGTGACATCTTCCGCACGAACTGCACCAAGCAGGGGCTGCTGCCGGTCCAGGTGGACGAGGAGGCGGCGCGGGCGCTGCTCGACGCGGTGACCGCCGACCCCTCCCTCGAGCTCACCATCGACGTGGCACGGGGCACCCTCGAGGCCCCGGCAGCCGGCATTGCCACCACCTTCCCCCTCGACGCGTTCACCCGCGAGCGCCTGCTCAACGGATGGGACGACGTCGGCCTGACGCTGCGCCACGAGTCCGACATCGCCTCCTTCGAGGCCCGCCGGCCGCGCTGGCTCCCCTCGCTGCCGGGCACCCGCTGACGCTGCGCCCGGTGCCCTGAGGGGCGCGGATTGACGCAGGTCTCGGCATGGGGGAAACTGGTGCTGCCATGACCGACGACAGGAGTGCCTCGCGCCAGGCCGTCGCCATCATTCCCTAGGCGCGCGCCGATCGGTGCGCGCCTGTCCGACCGTCCACTTCGTGGGCGGTTTTTCATTTTCACCGTCGATCCGGAGGTCCTCGCTTGGAGAACCAGAGCGCTGAGGGGGTGCCCGGGAGCACCGGCGCGCCCGGGAGCACCGGCGCGCCCGGGGCCCCTGCCGGCGCGCCCGGGGCCCCTGCCGGCGCGCACCGCGTCGCCGTCATCGGGGGCGACGGCATCGGACCCGAGGTGTGCCGTGAGGCCCTGAAGGTGGTCGCCGCCACCGGGGTTCCCCTCGACACCACCGACTTCGACCTCGGGGCGGGCCGCTACGTGCGCACCGGCGAGGTGCTGCCCGACGCCATGCTCGAGGAGCTCCGCGGCTTCGACGCCATCCTCCTCGGCGCCGTGGGACCGCCGATCGGCGACGTCACCGTGCCGCCCGGCACCCTCGAGCGGGGCCTGCTGCTGCGGCTCCGCTTCGAGCTCGACCTGTACGTGAACCTGCGCCCCTTTCGCGGCGTGCCGGGCTCGCTGGCGGAAGGTGCGGACTTCGTGGTGGTGCGCGAGAACACCGAGGGCGCCTACGCCGGCGAGGGTGGCTTCCTGCGCAGGGGCACCCCCTTCGAAGTGGCGACCCAGGGCTCGGTCAACACGAGGATGGGGGCCGAGCGCTGCGCCCGGTTCGCCTTCGAGCTCGCTCGCCAGCGCGACCGTCGCCACGTGACCCTCGTGCACAAGACCAACGTGCTGACCTACGCCGGCGATCTCTGGCAGCGGACGGTCGCCGACGTGGCTGGTGACTTCCCCGAGGTCAGCCACGACTACCACCACGTCGACGCGGCGTGCATCTACCTCGTGGAGCAGCCGTCCCGCTACGACGTGGTGGTGACCGACAACCTCTTCGGCGACATCCTGACCGACCTTGCCGGCGCGGTCACCGGCGGCATCGGCTTCGCGGCCTCCGCCAACCTGAACCCGGCGCGCACCGGGCCGTCACTGTTCGAGCCGGTCCACGGGGCCGCGCACGACATCGCCGGCAAGGGCGTCGCGAACCCGCTGGCTGCCATCGAGTCCGCCGCCCTCATGCTCGAGCACCTCGGCGAGCCCGCTGCCGCCCAACGTGTCCACAAGGCGGTGCGCGCCGTGGTGGACGAGGGTGGGGCCGGCACGGCCGGGGGCATGCCGTTCCCGTCGACCAGCGCCATCGGCGACGCCGTCGCAGAAAGGGTCTGAACCGTGCCCATCACCCCGACCGACAAGATCTGGATGGACGGCGAGCTCGTGGACTGGGCCGACGCCACCGTCCACGTGCTCACCCACACCATGCACTACGGGTCGGGGGTCTTCGAGGGGATCCGCGCCTACCCGACCGGGCGTGGCGTGGCCATCTTCCGCCTGGCGGACCACGTCCACCGGCTGTTCTGCTCGGCCAAGGTGTTCATGATCGACATCCCCTTCACCGAGCAGGAGGTGGCCGAGGCCTGCCGCGAGGTCGTGCGGGTGAACGGGCTGACCGAGGGGTGCTACATCAGGCCGCTCGTGTACCTCGGCTACGGCGAGATGGGCCTCAACCCGCTGTCGTCGCCCGTGAACGTGGCCGTTGCCGCGTGGCCCTGGGGCACCTACCTCGGCGACGAGGGGGTCACCAACGGGGTGTCGGTCAAGGTGAGCTCGTGGCGGCGCCACGACCCCAACGCCGTGCCGACCGCCGCCAAGGGGACCGGCATGTACGTGAACTCCTCGCTCGCCAAGGTCGAGGCGCTCAAGGCCGGCTACGACGAGGCGTTGCTGCTTGCGCCCGACGGGCACGTCAGCGAGTGCACGGGCGAGAACGTGTTCGTCGTGCGCGACGGCGTCCTGCTGACGCCGGTCACGTCGGACGCGGGCTCGCTCGACGGCATCACGCAGCGCACGGTCGAGACCATCGTGGCCGACATGGGCCTCACCGTTCGCCACGAGCCCCTCATCCGCACCGACTTCTACCTCGCCGACGAGGCGTTCCTGACCGGCACGGCGGCCGAGGTGGTGCCCATCCGCGCCGTCGACGACCGCCCGGTGGGCGACGGCAGGCCCGGGCCCGTCACCCGCGACATCCAGCAGACGTACTTCGCCACGGTCCGGGGCGAGGTGGACCGGTACAAGGAGTGGCTCGACCATGTCGACTGACCGAGCAGGCGGCCACCGCCACGGGGCCCGCTCCCACGACGCGGCCATGCCAAAGATGCCCGACGCCGTCGACATCTTCGACACCACCTTGCGTGACGGCAGCCAGCAGGAGGGCCTGTCGTTGACCGTCGACGACAAGCTGCGCGTGGCCGAGCAGCTCGACCACCTCGGCGTGGCCTACATCGAGGGCGGCTGGCCCGGGGCCAACCCCAAGGACGACGAGTTCTTCGCCCGCGCCCCGGTGGAGCTGCGGCTGTCCACCTCCACGCTCGTCGCCTTCGGCTCCACGCGGCGGGCCGGGGTCCGGGCCGACCACGACGAGGTGCTGCGGCACCTGGTGGAGGCGGGCACACCGGTGGTCTGCATCGTCGCCAAGGCCTGGGACCGCCACGTGACCGACGCTCTGCGGACGTCCCTCGACGAGGCAGTGGCCATGGTGGCCGACTCGGTCGACTTCCTGCGGCGCCATGACAAGCGGGTGTTCCTCGACGCCGAGCACTTCTTCGACGGGTACCGCCACAATCCCGACTTCGCCCGGCGCGTGCTGGTGGCGGCCGAGGAAGCGGGGGCCGAGTCGCTGGTGCTCTGCGACACCAACGGAGGCACCCTGCCCCACGACGTCGAGCGCATCGTGGCCGACGTGGTCGGGCGCGCCGGCGTGCAGGTGGGCATCCACTGCCACAACGACGCCGGGTGCGCGGTCGCCAACTCGTTGGCGGCCGTCCGAGCAGGGGCCACGCAGGTGCAAGGGTGCGTGAACGGCTACGGGGAGCGCGCAGGGAACGCCGACCTCTCGGCGACCATCCCCGACCTCACCCTCAAGCTCCGCGTCCGCACCATCGCGCCCGAGCGTCTCGAGCGGCTCACCCCGGTCGCCCACCACATCGCCGAGCTGGTCAACATCGCGCCCAATCCTCAGCAGCCCTACGTCGGCGCCTCCGTGTTCGCCCACAAGGCGGGGCTCCACACGAGCGCGGTGGCGCGCCGGCGAGACCTCTACGAGCACACCGACCCCAACCTGGTCGGCAACGGTGCCCGCGTGATCGTCTCCGAGCTGGCCGGGCGGTCGACGCTGGCCATGAAGGCGGCCGAGTTCGGCCTCGACCTCGACGGCGAGGTGCTGGGGCGCGTCCTCGACGAGCTCAAGCGCCTCGAGCACGAGGGTTACCACTTCGAGGTGGCCGACGGTTCGGTGGAGCTGCTGCTGCGGCGCGCTGCCGGCTTCGAGCCGGGCTTCTTCCGCATGGAGTCCTACCGCGTGATCACCGATTTCGACGCGCAGGCGGCACGTGCCGACTCGCTCGGGGTGCCCGTGGTGGTGCCCGGCGAGGGGAGCCGAGCCACCACCGAGGCCACAGTCCGGGTGTGGGTGGGCGACGAGCGGGTGGTCGCCACGGCCGAGGGCAACGGACCGGTCAACGCTCTCGACGCTGCCCTTCGCCAGGCCATCGGAGGCCACTTCCCGCAGCTGTCGGGCGTGCACCTGACCGACTACCGGGTGCGCGTCCTCGACAGCGGACGGGGCACAGGGGCGGTCACCCGCGTGCTGGTCGACACCTCAGACGGCGAGCGCACCTGGACGACCATCGGCGTGTCGGACAACATCATCGAGGCGAGCTGGCAGGCCCTGCACGACTCGATCGTCCTCGCCCTCCTGCGGGCGCCTGCACCCGGAGCGTCGCCTGCACCCGGTGCCTCCCCGGTGCCGGCACCCGATGCCTCCCCGGTGCCGGCACCCGATGCCTCCCCGGTGCCGGCACCCGGTTCGGCGGCGGCCCTGGGCTAACCTGCCCCCCGATGACCCAGCCGAGCTTCGTGCCCATCGCCGAGGCGGACCAGGTCCGTCCCGCCCGCCGCCTCCAGACGCCGGGGCGGTGGTTCGCGAGGCGCCCGGCCGAGGTCCGGCTCCCCGTACGACCTGGCGGGGAAGGTCGAGGGTCTCCTGGGCCCGACCAGGGCTACGCGTTGCGCCTGGCGCGCGCCTTCGAGCCTCGGCTGCACCTCGAGCCGGGGGAGTCGGCGCACGACGTCGTGCTCGGTTGCGCGCTCGTGGCAGCGAGCCGGGCGGCGTTGTTCGGTCGGGCCCCTTCGATGCCCGACCTCGAGGCCGCCTTCGCGCTCTTCGGCTTCCTCGCCCAGGCCCCCGAGGGCCTGGTGGCGCGCCGGCGGCGTCTCTTCCGTGCCCTGGCGCACGACTACCACGCCCAGCGCCGCCTGGTGGGCTCCGTGCCCGAAGCGACGCTGCGACTGCCGCCCCAGCGGGTCGGGGAGCTCACGGGCGACTGGCAGGCCCTCCTCGGCCCCGACGCGGGCTAAGAGCAGGCGCCACCCGTGCCCCGGCCGGCGCGCGAGCGGCGCCGCGTCGAGGGGGCGGCGCGTGGGGTCGAGCGCCTGGAGATCGACGCCAATGGCATGACCTTCACCGCCCGGGCAGCCGGACCCCGCGCCGGGCGGCCGGTCCTCTTGCTGCATGGCTTCCCCCAGACGTCGTGGGGGTGGCGCCCCGTGCTCGGAGCACTCGCCGCCTCCGGCTACCGGGCCCTGGCGCCGGACCAGCGGGGGTACAGCCCGGGCGCCCGGCCGACCGAGGTCGAGGCCTACGCCATGCCGAACCTCGTGGCCGACGTGCTCGCCCTCGCGGACACCCTCGAGCTCGGCCGGTTCGACCTCGTGGGCCACGACTGGGGCGGCATGGTGGCCTGGGTCGTGGCATCTCGGCACCCCGAACGGGTCCGCAGCCTGGCCGTGGTGTCGACCCCGCACCCCGATGCCCTGCGCGCCGCTCGCGCGCTGCCGGCCGAGGGTGGCGGCGGGGGCGAGCACGACGTGATCGGAGAGCTGTTCCGGAGCCCCGAGGAGCCCGAGCGCCTCCTGCTCGGCGAGGACGCGTCGGGAGCGGGGTTGCGCGCTGTCCTCACCGACGGGGGCCTCGACCCGGCGATCGCCGAGGAGTACGTCGACACGTTGCGCGAGCCCGGCGCCCTGACGGCTGCGCTCAACTGGTACCGGGCCGACGGGGTCGGCCTCGAGGCCTTGCCACCGGTGGTGGTGCCGACCCTCTACGTGTGGTCGAGCGGCGACGTGGCGCTCGCCCGCGGTCCCGCCGAGGCCACGGCCGAGTTCGTCGCCGGCCGGTACCGCTTCGTGGTGCTCGACGGGGTGAGCCACTGGGTCCCCGAGGAGGTGCCAGGCGAGCTCGTTCGCCTGCTGCTCGAGCACCTCGCCGACACCTGAGCCGCTCGAGCACCTCGCCGACACCTGAGCCGCTCGAGCACCTCGCCGACACCTGAGCCGCGCGAGCACGTCGCCGACACCTGAGCGGCAAAGGCGCCGGACGGCCGGGCCGCGCGTCTGGGAGACTCGGACCGATGGACGCCTTCGCGCTTTCGGATACACAACGGCAGTTCCGCGACACGCTGCGGCGGTTCTGCGACGAGCGCATCGCGCCGGGCGCGGCCGAGGTCGACCGGACCGGGGAGTTCCCCTGGCGCTCCTTCGCCGCCTGCCGCGAGCTCGAGCTCCCGGGGCTTGGGCTGCCGCCGCGCCTCGGCGGCACGGGGGCGGACTCGGTGACCCAGGCCATCCTCGTCGAGGAGGTGGCCCGTGCCTGCGCGTCGACGTCGCTCGCCCTTGCCGTGTCGAAGCTGGGCATGCTGCCGGTGCTCAACTGGGGCTCCGAGGACCTTCAGCAGCGCTACGTCCCACGGGTGGCGAGCGGCGAGGCGCAGGCCAGCTACTGCCTGTCGGAGGCCGACGCCGGCAGTGACGTGGCCGCCATACGGTGCCGTGCGGTGCGCGACGGCGATACCTACGTCCTCAACGGGACCAAGCACTGGATCACGAACGCCGGCATCTCCGACACCTACACCGTGTTCGCCAAGACGGACCCCGACGCCGGGCGCCGCGGCATCTCGTGCTTCGTCGTGGAGGCTGGATGGGGCGTGAAGGTCGCGAAGCTCGAGGACAAGCTCGGCATGCGGGGCAGCGCGACCGGCGAGATCGTCCTCGAGGACGTGCGGGTGCCCGCCGCCAACCTCGTCGGCGAGGAAGGCCAGGGGTTCGAGATCGCCATGCACACCCTCGACCGCAGCCGGCCCATGATCGGCGCCCAGGCGGTCGGCATCGCCCAGGGCGCCCTCGAGCACGCCGCCGCCTACATGGGCCAGCGACGCGCCTTCGGCCGGGCGATCGCCGACTTCCAGGCGCTGCGGTTCATGTTGGCCGACATGGCCATTCGGACCGAGGCTGCCAGGGCGCTCGTCTATCGGGCCGCGTCCCTGATCGACGACGACCCGACCGGCGAGCTCGCCAAGTTCGGCGCCATGGCCAAGTGCTTCGCGTCCGACACCGCCATGGCGGTGACCGTCGACGCCGTGCAGCTCTTCGGGGGCAACGGCTACACCAAGGACTTCCCCGTCGAGCGCTACCTCCGCGACGCCAAGGTGACCCAGATCTACGAGGGCACCAACCAGATCCAGCGCATCGTCGTCGCCCGCGAGCTGCTCGGCCGGGCCCAGGCGGACTGACCGCCGTGCACCTGCCCGGGGGGGAGCCGTCGGTCCGGGGGCGCGCACGGGGAGCGCCGGTACCCGGGGGCAGCCCCGGTGCCACCTTCGGTCAGGCTTCCTCGAGCGGGCCAGGGTAGGCGGCCTCGGCTCTCGCCTTGAGCGCGCGCATCGAGCGACGGCCGAGCACGACGGCGGCAGCGATGACCACCACGGCGGCCACGGCCACGACGACGGTTATCGTTCCCGACAGGCGCTCGATGGTGCCCCCGGCGTAGTAGGCGCCGAACCCGAACGCGGCGGCCCAGATGATGCCGCCACTGCTGTTGAAGAAGGCGAAGCGGGGCCAGCGCATGCGCATCGTGCCGGCAAGGAAGGCGGCGTAGGTGCGCAGGATGGACACGAAGCGCCCGAAGAAGACGACCTTGCCCCCGTGGAGGTCGAACAGGTAGCGGGCGACCTTGATCTTGGGCTCGTCGAAGCGGACGTGGCGCCCGTAACGGCGGAGCAGCCGGTACCCGCCGAAGCGCCCGATGAAATAGCCGATGGTGTCCCCGGCGATCGCGCCGGCAGCGGCGGCGCCGAACACCACCCAGGGTGACATGGTGTGCTTGGCCCCGGCGTAGGTCCCTGCCGCGATGAGCACTGTCTCGCCGGGCACCGGGATCCCGAGGCTCTCGAGCCCGACCAGCACCACGATGGCCAGCCAGCCGTAGCTGACCACGAGACCGTGGATGCTGAGCGCGAGCTGCAGGGGTGCCCCGGCATCGAGGCTCGCGACGAGCGCACCGGCGTGGTCGGCGCCCCAGAGCCATGCATGGCTGGCCACCGTGCTCATACCGCACTGGCCCCCGTCCCGGCCCGGGTTGTCCCGCCCGCCGGCGCGCCGACCCGGGTCCTGGCGCTGATGGGCATGTCCATCCCTATCACGCGGCGTTGGACCCGGGGTGTCCCCGTGGCCGAGACTGGGTCCTCGTGACGACCGGCGAGGCGACAGCGGGCCAGGCGGCGCGATGGGTGGCGCGCGACGCCGCCGTGGTGTGGCACGGCTTCACGCAGATGGCCACCTACCCCGACCAGGCGCCGGTCATGGTGGACCGGGCCGAGGGCCGCGAGCTCGTCGACGTCGACGGCCGGCGGTACTTCGACGCCATCTCCTCGCTGTGGGTCGTCACGCTCGGTCACCGGGTGCCGGCCCTCGACGAGGCCCTGCGCCGCCAGCTCGACCGGGTGGCGCATTCCACCATGCTCGGCAACGGCAACCGGGTGGTGGTGGAGCTGGCCGAGGCGCTGGCAAGGGTGGTGCCCGTCGACGAGCCCCACGTGCTCTTCGCCAGCGACGGGGCGGTAGCCGTCGAGCAGGCCCTCAAGATCGCGTTCCAGCACTGGGTCAACCGCGGCGAGCCCGGGCGCAGGACGTTCCTCGCGCTCGGCAACGCCTACCACGGCGACACGATCGGCGCCCTGTCGGTGGGCGACGCCGGGTTTGGGGCCGACGTGTTCGACCCGCTGCGGTTCCCGGTGGTCCGTACGCCGGGCTACGACGACCCGGCCTGGGCCGCCAAGGCGGTGGCCGCGCTCGACCGGCACCACCGGCACCTGGCCGCCATGGTCGTCGAGCCGCTGGTGCAGGGCGCCGCCGGCATGCTGATGGCCGAACCCGAGGACGTCCGTGCCGTGGCCGAGGCGTGCCGCGAGCGAGGCGTGCTGCTCGTGGCCGACGAGGTGGCGACCGGGTTCGGGCGGACGGGGTGGCTCTTCGCGAGCGAGGGCTGCCGGATCCGGCCCGACCTGCTCTGCCTGGGCAAGGGGATCACGGGCGGGTACCTGCCGATGTCCGCGACCGTGGCCGCCGGGCCGGTCTTCGAGTCCTTCCTGGGCGAGGACCTCGGACGGCGCACCTTCTACCACGGCCACTCCTACGGCGGCAACGCGCTGGCGGCTGCCGTCGCCCTCCGGCACCTCGAGCTCCTGGCGGACGGGTCGGTCCTGGCAAACGTGGTCGAGCGCGCCGAGCAGCTGGCAGACCTGGCCCGGCGGTCCCTGATCCCGCACCCGGCAGTGGCCACCGTCCGCCAGCGCGGCCTCATGGCCGGCGTCGAGCTGGCACCGCCGAGCCCCGGGGCGCGGTGGGGGCGCCGCGTGTGCGCGGCCGCCGTCGGCCGTGGGATCCTCCTCCGCCCCCTCGGCGACGTGGTGGTGCTCGTGCCGCCCCTGACCACCACGGCAAGCGAGCTGTCGCGCAGCGTGTCGGTCCTCGTGGAGGCCATGGACCAGGTGATGGCAGAGGACGGGGTCCCGCCGCGCCGGCGCGAGAACCTCCGCCCGGCGGCTGCGGCCGCTGCGGCCACGGCGTCCCCGGACGGGGACCGGCCGCCGGGCGCGTCGCGGCCCCCCGCCCCGTGACGGCCGCGGCCGGCCCCGCGGGGGCGTGGGAGGCATTCGTCGACGCCCGCCACCGCCAGCTGCACGAGGAGGGGCGCTGGCGCCGCCCCCGCGCCTTCGACGCCCTCGGGCCCAGGGGGATGCTCGAGGGCCGGCGCGTCGTCGCCTTCGCCTCCAACGACTACCTCGGCCTGAGCCGGCACCCTGCGGTGGTGGATGCCGCCGCCGAGGCGCTCGCCCGGTGGGGGGCCGGCAGCGGGGCGTCGCGGCTCGTCACCGGATCCCGGCCGGTGCACCACGAGCTCGAGGCGGCCCTCGCCGACTGGAAGGGGCAGGAACGGGCCGTCCTCTTCCCGACCGGTTTCGCCGCAAACCTCGGGATCCTCGCCACCTTCGGCGACCGCGACACGCTGATCCTGTCGGACGAGCTGAACCACGCCTCGATCATCGACGGCGCGCGCCTGTCGCGCGCCTCGGTGGCCGTCTACCGCCACGGCGACGTGGCCCACGTCGAGGCCTTGCTCTCCAAGGCGCCGGGCCGGTGCCTCGTGGTCACCGACCTCGTGTTCTCGATGGACGGCGACGTGGCCCCGGTCGGCGAGCTGGCAGCGGCATGCGCCCGTCACGGCGCGCTGCTCGTGCTCGACGAGGCGCACGCCGTGCTGGGGCGCGGGGCGCTCGCCGGCCACGAGGCGCTCGCCGGCCATGGCGGGCGGGGAAGCGCCGGCGGCGCCGGCCTTCTGCGGATGGGCACCCTGTCGAAGGTGCTCGGCTCCCAGGGCGGGTTCGTGGCGGGGCCCGCCCGCCTCGTCGAGCTGCTCGAGAACTGCGCCCGCTCCTACATCTTCACCACGGCACCGCCCCCTGCCTCCGTGGCGGCGGCCATGGCGGCCCTCGGCATTGTCCGGTCTCCCGAGGGGGCCGCGTTGACCGCCCGCCTCGCCTCCCACGTGGACCGGCTCCGCCCCGGGCAACCGTCGCCGATCGTGCCCGTCGTGCTCGGCAGCGAGCAGCGTGCGCTACGAGCCTCCGATGCCCTGCTGTCCGAGGGCATCTGGGTGCCCGCCATCCGCCCCCCCACGGTGCCGCCCGGCACCGCCAGGTTGCGGGTGACCCTCTCCGCCGCCCACACCGACGCCGAGGTGGACCGACTGGCGGCGGCGCTCGAGCGGCTCCAGCGGGGCGCGCTCGCCTGAGGGGCCCGCTGGGGCCGACTCGGCCTCCCAAGCCCGCCACCGCCACCGCGTCCATACCACGAGCGCCAGCCCTGCGACCACCAGCACACCGCCTGCCACCTGGACGAGCAGCGACCCGAGGTGACCGTCTTCTCCCAGCCACAGATGCTCGTCGACGGTCCGCTCGATGCCCCAGAGCACCATGCCGACGCCGAGCACGGCTCCGACGGGGTGGCCCTGGCGGGGCGAGCCGTCAGGCCAGCGCGACAGGCGGCGCTCGAGCAAGAGGAGCACGCAGAACACGGCGAAGTCCTCGATCGCCTGGAAGATCGGCACCGGGAGGCGCCGGCCGACCTGGCCGGCGTAGTACATGCCGAACCATTGGTGTGTCGGATGCCCGCCGCCGGCCACCATCAGCTGGGGCCCGAGGAGCCGTCCGAGGGACCACGCGGCCATGAGCACCGGAGCCACCAGGTCCAGCGCCCGCAAGGTGGGCAGCTCCGGGCACCGCCGCCGGGCGATGAGCACACCGGTGGGCACCGCGAACAAGAGCCCCCCGAACGACGACAGGCCGCCGTGCCAGACCGCGACCACGTCGCCAGGGTTGTGCCAGTAGAAGGAGGCATTGCTGAGCACGTGCAGGGCACGTGCTCCCACCACGGCGGCCACCACCACCCACAGGATCATGGCGCCGACCCACTCGGTTCGGTAGCCGCGGGCCCGCAGACGCCGCTCGAAGTACCGGTAGGCGAACCAGAAGGTGATCGCCAGGCCGATCCCGTAGGTGTGGACCTGCAGGGGGCCGATGTGGAACGAAACGGGGACGGGCTTCATGTCGAGGGTGTCCGAGCCAGAGTATTGCCCGCTTTGCCGCCGGGGCGGCGCCGCCCTGGCCTGGGCCGCCCGGCCGCGCCCGGCCTGTGCTCGGCGGCCCGCGAGGTTCAGGGGCAGCCGGCGGGTCGCGCCTGGCCCGGTGACCGCGGGCTCTGCTCCCTGCCCCCGGCTGGTCTACGGGCGGCGGGTCCCTTCCCGCGCCGGCCTACGGGCGGCCGGCGCCGACGAAGCCGCTGCCCAGGCGGACCCCTGTGATCCAGACGACTGCCCCCGTGTAGGGAGCCTCGATCATCTGGCCCCCCCCGATGTACATGGCGACGTGATCGGACCCGCCGGGGCCGTAGAAGAGGAGGTCGCCTGGCTGGAGGTCGGCGATCGGCACGGGCGTGCTGTCTGCCATCTGGGCCCCGGAGTAGTGGGGCAGGTCCACCCCCGCCGCCCGCCAGGCCAGCATGGTCAGGCCGGAGCAGTCGACGCCCGAGGACGAGGCGCCGCCCCATACATAGGGGACGCCGAGGAAGGACTTGGCTGCCGCCACCGCCCGCTCGCCCGCCGTGGCGTCGTAGGGCGGCGGCGCCACGTTGCCGCCGCCAGTCGTCGACACCAGGGTCGCCTGCTGGCGAGCCGCCTGGATCCGGGCCAGGGCGGCCTGCTGGGCCGCCAAGGCCGCCGCTTCCTGCTGCTGGCGGACCAGGGTGGCGATCTGGCCGTTGACCTGGCCGAGCTGCGCCTGCTGCTGGACCAGCACCTGCTGGTACTGGCTCTGCGTGTTGCGCTCCGACAGGAGCACCGCTTGCTGCTGCTGCTGTTGCTGCTGGAGGGACCCCTGCTCGACCTTGAGGACGGCCTCGTCGTTGTGCAGGTTGGCGACAGCCGTCGACACGTCCCCTTCGGCCAGCTGGTTGAACTCGCCCTGGGCGTCGAGCATGCTCTGGTTGCTGGCGAACAGGGGGTTCTGGGTCGCCGCCTCGCCGTTGCTGACGAAGGTGTCGAGGGCAGCCCGGGCGAGCAGCGCTCTGTCCTTCGCCACCTGCTGGTGGTCTGCCGTTATCCGTTCCTGGGTGGCCTGGATCTGCTGCTGGATCGCCTGCGCCCGGACCTGGTCGCGGTCGTACTGCTGGTTGAGTGCCGAGATCCGCTCGCCGGTGGCGGCGATGCTGGCAGCAAGCTGCGCCGCCTGGGCCCGGGCCGAGGCCAGGGGGTCAGCCGCCGCCGGGCGCGCGACGGGCAACACAGTGCCCGAGCACACTGCGAAGGCCGCAACGGACCACGCGGCCCGTCGGACCAGTCGGGCAGGCGCGCCCGACCGCGGCGTTGAGTGGCCCGAAGGCCGCTCTCCGTCAGTCACAATGGGCGCCATTCTTACCCGCGGCCCCGCGCGGAGGCAAACATTGGCCGGCACCCCCCGGCTCGCGGTGTGACCGTCAGTAGGAAGGTGGTCGGTGGCGGTCGTACCCTCGGTGCGCCATGGCCCGGTCGCCGTCACGAAACCGTCGCTCGTTCGTCGGCAGAACACCACGACGCCGTCACATCGTGGCGCCCCCTCCCACGATGTGTACGGACGCCAGCGGCGGCCGGCACGCGGCCGGAGGTCAGAGGCCACCGCCGGCTCCGCGGCCGGCGCACGGTCACCGCCGAGGCAGCCCGAAGGCCGCGACTCCAGCCCGAACGCCACGACTGCACCCCGGCCGCCCTGCGCGCCCCGGCCGCTCTGCGCACCCCGGCCGCTCTGCGCACCCCGGCCGCCCTGAGACCTGTGCGTGGCCCCGGAGCAGGGTTGTTACCATCGGCCCGTGTCTCCCCGCTCGCGCTCCCTGCCCCGCCGGTCCTGCCTGTCGACGCCCGGCTCCAACGAGCGGTTCGTGGCCAAGGCGCCCACCGTGCCGGCCGACATGACGTTCTTCGACCTCGAGGACTCGGTGGCCCCGGCGGAGAAGGAGGCGGCGCGGGCCAAGGTGGTGGCGGCGATCAGGGACCTCGCCTGGGACGAGCGGGTCCTCTGCGTGCGCGTCAATGCCTGGGACAGCCGGTGGACCTACGGCGACGTCATCGAGGTCGTGGGCGGGGCGGGGGAGCGGCTCGACGAGGTCATGCTGCCCAAGGTCCAGTCTGGCGCCGAGGTGGTCGCCCTCGACCTCTTGTTGACCCAGGTGGAGCAGAACGCCGGCCTCCCCGCCGGCCACGTCGGCATCGAGGCCCAGATCGAGACGGCCCGCGGCCTCCTCGCCGTCGAGGAGATCTGCGCGGCCTCGCCGCGCCTCGAGGCGGTCATCTTCGGCCCGGCCGACTACGCCGCGTCGGTGGAGATGCCGACGCTCACCGGCGGCGTCCAGGTCCCCGGTTACCCGGGCGACCACTTCCACTACGTGTTCTCCAAGCTCCTCGTGGCCGGGCGGGCTCACGGGCTCCAGGTGATCGACGGGCCGTACCTCTACGTCCGGGACCTCGAGGGCCTGCGCGACTTCGCCGAGCGGACGCGGGTCCTCGGGTTCGACGGCAAGTGGGCGCTCACCCCCGATCAGGTGGGCGTGCTCAACGAGGTGTACTCGCCGACCCAGGAGCAGTACGACCGGGCCTGGGACATCCTCGACGCCTACCGCAAGGCGACCGAGGCCGAGGGCAAGGGGGCGGTGATGTTCGGCGACGAGATGATCGACGAGGCGAGCCGGAAGATGGCGGTCAAGCTCGTCATGCGGGGGGAGCGGGCGGGCCTGCGCCGGCAGCCTCCTCCGCCAGCCGCCGTGCGATGACCTCGATCGCCAGGGTGCCGGCGGCCTGCCTGGCGGCGACGCCCTATCCGTCCGCCATCGTGCCGAGCACCGTCACGAGGGGTGGCAACACGACGGGCTCCTCCCCGGGGTCGACGCCGGTGAGCGAGGCGAGGTAGCGCGCCACCGGGCCCGGCCCCGCTCCCGCGGGCGCCTCGGCCCAGGCGTCGACCAGCGACAAGCCCGCGTCGCGGACCAGCGCGGGCAAGAGCGCGCCGACGTCGGGGTGACGGGCGTCGGGCATCGAGAGGGGTCTGCCGCCCACGCGGCCGGCCGAGGTGATCGGCTCCTGGGCCACCACCCAGCCCCCGGGGCGGACCACCCGGGCCATGCGGGCGAGCACGACCGCCGGGTCCACGACGTGCAGCAAGAGGAAGCGGCAGAAGGCGAGGTCCACCGGCTCGGGCAGTGTGAGGTCCTCGGCGGCCTGGGTGATGGCGAGCACCTGGCTGCTGGCCGCTGCCACCCTCGCCACCTCGTCGCGCGCCAGCGGGTCGCTGTCGACGGCGTAGACCCGGCCCGCGTGCCCGACCACCTCGGCGAGCGCCACCGACACGTCGCCGCCGCCGGCGCCGACGTCCACGCAGCGCCAGCCGGCGCCGAGTCCGAGGCGTTCGAGCGCAGTGGCGAGAGGTCGGCGGTAGACGTCGTCGCGCAGTCCCTTGAGCGCCGTCATCGCCCGGTTCCGGGCCCAGGCCCGGCACCGGGCGGGAACCCGGAGCGTGCCGGCAGGCCAAGCAGCGTCACCACCGGCTGCACTCTACGGCCGGTAGCCTCGGCCCGGTGAACGTCACCATGCTGCTGTGCGACGCGGCGCAGGTCGCCGAGGGGAAGCTCTACATCCTCGGGGGCGGGTGGAGCCTGACCGGCCCCGACCCCGTGCCCTCCGCGGTCGCCCTCAAGATCGACGTCGACTGGACCGAGGCCGGCATGCCCCATCACTGGGAGCTCTTCCTCGAGGACGCTGACGGGCGCCCGGTGATGGTCGACACGCCCGACGGCTCCCAGCCCGTCGAGGTGCGGGGCGAGTTCACCGTCACCCAGCCGCCTGGCGTGCCGGAGGGGTCGCCCATCGACGTCGCGCTGGCCGTCAACCTCGGGCCCATCCCGCTCCAGCCCGGCACCCGCTACGCGTGGCGGCTCACCATCGACGGCGAGGTCCTGCCCGGGGCCTCGCTCGCCTTCACGACCCGCCCGCGACCGGCGCCGCACGACCCGGCCACGCCGTGACGGCCCATGACCGCCTTGTCCATGACCGCCCCCTCGGGCGCCGCGCCGAGAGCTCGGGATCGGCGACGTCTCCCGCCACCGGCCGGGCGGGCCCCTGACCGAGCCGCCGCCGCGGTGGCGACGGGGGGCCTCGGCGGGCGCGTCCTGCGGCCGAGCGGCGTCGAGCTGGCGCCGGCCCAGGTCGCGGGCATCCAGAGGGCTGTGCTGCGCTGGGGCGCCGCCAATATGCGCCAGCTGCCGTGGCGCGCGACGCGCGACCCGTGGCACGTGCTGGTGAGCGAGGTGATGCTCCAGCAGACCCAGGTGCCCCGCGTGCTCGGTCCCTACGGCCGGTTCGTGGCGCGCTTTCCCACGCCGCGCGCGTGCGCCGAGGCGCCGCTCCTCGACGTGCTCGGCGCCTGGCAGGGCCTTGGCTACAACCGCCGGGCCGTCAACCTGCACCGGATGGCCGCCGCGCTCGTGCTCGGCCACGGCGGACGGGTGCCCGAGGACCTCGGCGCCCTCGTGGCCCTGCCGGGGGTCGGCCCCTACACCGCTCGCGCCGTGCTCGCGTTCGCGTTCGAGCACGACTGCGGGATCGTCGACACGAACGTCGCCCGCCTGCTGGCTCGGGCCGTCGCCGGGCGCCCGCTGTCGCGCCGCGAGGCGCAGCGCGTGGCGGACCGGCTCGTGCCCGTGGGGCGGTCCTGGGCGTACAACCAGACGGTGCTCGACATCGGCTCCCGGCACTGTGCTGCCGTCCCCGATTGCCGTGGCTGCCCGCTGCGCCGCCGCTGCGCCTGGCGCCGGGCGGGGGCGGACGAGCCGGACCCGGCCCGCCAGGGCGCCGGCACCTCGCGGCGCCAGGCTCCCTTTGCCGGCTCCGACCGCCAGGGCCGCGGCCGCCTCGTGGCCGCCCTGCTCGAGGGCCCGGTCCCCGCGGCGCGCCTGGCGAGCGTGGCCGGCTGGCCCGGCGAGGTTCGCCGTGCCAGGGCCGTGGCGGAGTCGCTCGTCGCCGACGGCCTCGCCCGGTGGGACCGTGACCGGCTGGCGGCCCCCGAAGGGCACCCGCCGAACCGGCGGTAACCTCGAGGTCTGTGGAGGTGACCTTCTTCGGCACGCGCGGCTCGTGCCCCTGCGCCGGGGAGGGCTACGGGATCTACGGCGGCAACACCTCGTGCGGCCTGGTCCGGCTCGACGGCTCGGACCCCCTCATCCTCGACCTCGGGACCGGCCTGCGGCGCGTGAGCGACGTGCTCTGCGAGACCAGCGCGCCCGTCCACGTGGCGGCCCTGCTCACCCACCTGCACTTCGACCACATCATGGGGCTCCCGTTCTTCACCCCGCTCCACGTGCCGGGGTCGCGCCTCACGGTCCACGGCCCGAGCCAGGCCGGCTCCACCTTGCGCCAGACCCTGGCCGGCGCGGTCAAGCCCCCCTTCTTCCCGGTCGAGCTGGTCAGCTTCAGAGGGCAGATCGAGCTCCTCGACACCGCCGACGAGGACTTCTCCCTCGGTCCCTACAAGGTCCGCTCGAGGGCCGTGCCCCACCTCGGCCACACGCTCGGGTTCCGCGTGGAGGCCGGCGGCCGCGCGCTGGCCTACGTGTCGGACCACCAGGCCCCCCCCGACCGGCGCTCGGTGCCCGAGTCGGTGCTCGAGCTGTGCGACGGCGCCGATCTGGTGGTGCACGACGCCCAGTTCAGCGACGAGGAGTTCGAGAAGAAGCCGCACTGGGGGCATTCGACGGTGGGCTACGCCGTCCAGGTCGCCGCCGAGTCCGGCGCGCGCCAGCTCCTTCTCTTCCACCACGACCCGTCCCATGCCGACCGCGACGTCGAACGGCTGGCCGAGTGGGCCCGAGGCCTGCCGGCGGCGACGCGGCTGCAGAAGGTGACTGCCGCCCGCGAAGGGGTCACCATCGACCTCGGGCGCCAGTGACCCTGCCGGCCGCGGGCCCCGAGGGAGCCGACGAGGCCGCGTTCCGCCAGGTCCTCGGTCACTTCGCCACCGGGGTCACGGTCGTGACCGCTGTCGACGGCCGCGACCCGGTCGGCTTCACCTGCCAGGCCTTCACGTCGCTGTCCCTCGACCCGCCGATGGTTGCCCTGGCCCCGGGCAAGGCGTCCACCAGCTGGCCGCGCATCGCCCGCGCGGGTGCCTTCTGCGTCAACATCCTCGCCGCGCACCAAGAGGCGCTCTGCACCAGGTTCGCCGCGCCGGGGCCCGGCAAGTTCGACGGTGTCCGCTGGCACCCGGGCGCCACGGGCGCGCCGGTCCTCGAGGGGGTGCTCGCGTTCGTGGAGTGCGAGCTCGGGATCATCCACGACGCAGGCGACCACGAGCTCGTGACCGGGCGCGTGGTGGCCCTCGGGATGGGAAGCGGTGACCCCCTGCTCTTCTACCGGGGCAGCTACGGCACCTTCCGCGCCTGACGGCGACCTTTGGCACCCCGGCCCAACCGTGGGCCTCGTGGCGCGCCGGCCGGGGGTTACGCTCGCCGGCCATGAGGATCCTCTCCGACGGTCCGATCGCCGACGTGGTGGTCGTCGAGCCGGACGTCCACGGCGACGAGCGGGGCAGGTTCGTCGAGGCCTACCGGCGCCGCTGGCTGCCCCTCGGGCGAGAGATGGTGCAGGCCAACCGCTCCGAGAAGGCGGCGGGTGCCGTGGTCGGGCTCCACTACCACCTGCACCAGGCCGACTACTGGTACGTGCTGCGGGGCCGGGCGCGCGTGGTGCTCCACGACTTGCGCCAGGGCTCCCCGACCGACGGGGTGACCCAGGTGCTCGATCTCTCCGGTGACGAGGACCGCGGGCTGTTCGTGCCGCCGGGGGTGGCGCACGGCTTCGCCTCGCTGACCGACGTGCTCCTGTGGTACCTCGTCGACGGCTACTACAACCCCGCCGACGAGCTGGGGCTGGCGTGGGACGATCCGGACGTCGGTGCCGAGTGGGGCGTGACCGACCCCGTGCTGTCCGGGCGCGACCGGGCCAACCCGCGGCGCAGGGACCTGCCCCCCGAGCTCCGCCCCCGCATGCCGCTGCGGACCTGATCCCGGGTCCCGCGCTCCCACCAGGCGCGATGCTGCGGCGGCGGGGCGCGACCCGGCGGGGGAGGCGGTCCTGTTGAATGGAGGCGATGGTCCTGGTCGTCCTGGCCGTCGTGGCCGTGGTCGCCGCCGTGTCCGCTGCCGCCCTCCACCGTCGTGGCAAGGCCGAGATCCATTCGGTCGAGAGCTATCGCCACGCCCTGCACACCCTGCGCACGGTCCGCGACCGGACCTCGGGCGGCGGCACCGTACGCCTGCTCGGCCCGGCCGGCTCCGCTCGCGACGAGCCCGACCCGGCGGCGGGCGTCGAGGTCGGGCGGCGGGCCCACGAGCACGCAGCGGCCGGGGGTTCGGTGCTGCGTTTCGACGACACGGACGTGCGGGCTCCGGTGCCGGGGCGCGATGCCCGGGCGGACCTGCGCCGCAAGGACCGGGCGATGGCAGAGCTCGCCCGGGGGAGGAGGCGCCTCGCCGCCCCGGTGCTGGTCGCAGGGGCGGTGGCCGTGCTCGTGGCGGCACTGACGGTGGTGGTCACCCACCGGCCGGGCGCGCGCGTTGGATCGACCCCGGCCGATGCCCGGAGCAGGACGCCGCACCGGCCCGCCACGACGTCTGCGGCAGCCGGGGGCGAGCGCACGGCGAGCGGTGGGCGCCAGGGTGGGTCGCACGCGTCGGCTCCCCGCTCGACGCCGCAGCCCGCGAGCACCGCACCGGGCGCCGGCACCGGGCCGATCCAGCCCACCACGTCGTCTGCCACCGCGGCGAGCTACCCGGCGCCGGCCGCCAGCTACACCCTGACCTTGGCCTCCGGCAACGGCGCCTGCTGGTGGCAGGTCCAGTCGCAGCCGGCCGGCTCGGTCCTGTGGACGGGCACGCTGCCGGCGGGCCAGCAGCAGTCCGTGCCGGCCACGGGCGCCGTCACGGTCGTGGTGGGGGCCCCGAGCGTCGCCTCCCTGTCCCTCGACGGGCGCCCCCTCGTGCTGCCGGCGCAGGCGCAGGCGCCCCTCCGGCTCACGATCACCCCGCCTGGCTGAGGTCGTCGGCGCCTCCGGCAGGGGATCGGGCCAGCCCCAGCGCGTCGAGCAGGAAGGCGAGCACGAACGCCTCGTCGCGCCAGGCGTCGTAGCGGCCCGACGGGCCGCCGTGGCCGGCGCCCATCTCGACCCGCAGCAGGGCGCGGTTCTGCGGGTTGGCGGCGCGCAGCCTGGCCACCCACTTCGCCGGTTCCCAGAACCCGACCCGGTTGTCGTTGAGCCCGGCGGTGGCGAGGACGTCCGGGTAGCGCACCGGGGTCCCGTCCGGGGCGAGGGACCGGACGTTGTCGTAGGGGGAGTACGAGGCGATGGTGGCGTAGTCGCCGGCGTCGGCCGCCGGGTTGCCCCACTCCTCCCACTCGCCGACGGTGAGGGGCAAGGTGTCGTCGAGCATCGTGGTCAGGCAGTCCACGAAGGGGACCTCGGCCACGAGCGCGCGGAAGAGCTCGGGCGCCAGGTTGGCCACGGCGCCGACGAGCAGGCCGCCTGCCGATGCCCCGCGGGCTGCCAGCCGGTCGGGTGCCGTGAACCCCGTGTCGACCAGGTGCCGGGCGCAGGCCACGAAGTCGCCGAAGGTGTGGGGCTTGGCCCCGAGCCTGCCCTCCTCGTACCAGCGCCGACCGAGCTCGCCGCCGCCCCGCACGTGCGCGACGGCGAAGATGGCCCCCCGGTCGAGGAGCGGGAGGCGCAGCGGCGAGAACACTGGGTCGATGGCGTGCTCGTAGGCCCCGTAGCCGTAGAGGAGGCAGGGCGCGGGCGAGGGCGGCGGGGTGCCGTCGGGGTCCCCGGGCGCAAGCAGGTCGGCGCGGTGGACGACCGAGATGGGCACGGCGGTCCCGTCCGCCGCCGACGCCTCGAGGCGGTAGCTGCGGTAGCGGTGCCGGTCGTAGCCGGGCACGGGCTGGCGCTTGCGCACGATCGATGCCCGGGTGGCGAGGTCGAGGTCGGCCACGGTGCGCGGCGTCACGAGCGACGTCTGCTCGAAGCGGAGGTAGGGCGTGGCCATCTGCGGGTTGGGGCCGTCCCAGGTCGTCGCGGGGTGCTCGTCGGCGGGGACGGTCCAGCTCGCTGCGAGGAGGTCGCCGCCGAAGGGGCCGACCGCCCCGGGCGCGTCGCCTGGGGCGCCGAGCGGCACCACCCGGACCCGGCGCTCACCCTCGTCGCGCTCGCGTACCACCAGGTGCGCGTCGAGCACGTCGACCCCGAGCAGACGGACGCCGGGCCGGTGCGCCAGCAGCTCGACCCACGAGCCGGCGAAGTCTGCGGCGAGCGCGCCGGCGGGCTCGCCACCGGCGGGAGCGATCGGGAAGGTTGCGGGACGGGCGAGGAGCCGGAAGTCGACCGCCGCGTCGTTCGTGACCGCCAGCAGCCAGCCCGGGCCCTCCCCGCAAGACCAGTGGTCGACGTCGTACTCGACGCCGGCACGCCGGGGGACCACGAGGTGCGGGGGGGTGCCGGGCCGGTCGGCCGGCACCACCCATGCCTCGTCGGTGCTCGTGCTGGTGAGCGACAGCACGACCAGGCGACCGTCCTTGGTGCGCCAGGGTTCGACCACGAACCGCTGGTCGTCCTCTTGGAGGACGAGGACGTCCGACGCCGGGTCGGTGCCCAGCCGGTGGCGCCAGACCTGGTAGGGCCGCATGGCGTCGTCGACCCGGGTGTAGAAGACCGTGGCGTTGTCGCTGGCCCACGCGAGCCCGTAGGAGGTGTCGGCGATGGTCTCCGGCTCCCCGGCGCTGCCGGCCTCGCCCGCCTGATCCCCCGGCCCACCCGGCCCGGGCCCGCTCCCCAGGCGGCGGAACCGCAGCTCGAAGCGCTCGGCGCCGGACGTGTCGACGGAGAAGGCCAGCCACGAGTGGTCGGGGCTCACGGTGAGGTTGGCCACCTGCAGGTAGTCGTGGTCGCGGGCCAGCTCGTTCTCGTCGAGGACGACCTCCTCGCCGGGCTCCGTCGGCTGCGGCACGGGCGGCTCTCTGCCTGCGGCCGGGCGGCGGCAGTGGATGGGGTAGCTCTGGCCCTCGACCGTGCGCTGGTAGTACCACCAGGCCCCGTGGCGGACGGGCACCGACAGGTCGGTCTCGACGATGTGGTGCCGCAGCTCCTGGTAGATGCGCTCGCTCAGGGGAGCCAGACGGGCCAGTTGGGCCTCGGTGTAGTCGTTCTCCTGCGCCAGGTGGGCGAGGACCTCGGGATCGTCGCGGTCGCGCAGCCAGTACCAGTCGTCGACGCGCTCGTGGCCGTGGGCCCGCAGGACCGCCGGCCGGCGCGTCGGCATCGGGGGCTGCACCACGTCGCCGGAAGGCGAGGGGCGCGTGGCGCGCGAGGGCCGCGAGCGGGGCGTCATCGACCACCAGCCTGGCATCGCGGAGCGCGTCGCGCCCTTCGCCGAGGTGGGTGTTTCGGCCCCCGTGCCCGAGTTGTTACTATCTCGGTAGGAGAAATGTGCCGTGCCATGGGCTGCAAGGGGAGTTGGCCGCTCCTGGGCCGGCGGTGCGCCGACGAACTCGAGGGAGAACCCGCATGACCGAGCTCGACCTTGGTCGCTACCAGCTGGGTTGGAGCGACGAGGAGGACTACGTCTTCAAGCCCAAGAAGGGCCTGAGCGAGGCCATCGTTCGCGAGATGTCCGAGATGAAGGGCGAGCCCGAGTGGATGCGGGCCTTCCGCCTGAAGGCGCTGAAGCGCTTCTTCGCCAAGCCGATGGCGGCCTGGTTCGCCGTCAACATGCCCGACCTCGACTTCGACGACATCTACTACTACATCAAGCCGACGAGCGAGCAGGTGAAGGACTGGGGCGACCTGCCCGACTCCATCAAGAACACCTACGAGAAGCTCGGCATCCCCGAGGCGGAGCGCAAGTACCTCGCTGGCGTGACCGCGCAGTACGAGAGCGAGGTCGTCTTCCACCGCAACCGTGAGGACCTCGAGGCGCAGGGCGTGCTGTTCTGCGACATGGACACCGCCGTGCGCCAGTACCCCGAGCTCGTGCGCAAGTGGTTCGGCACGGTCATCCCTCCCAACGACAACAAGTTCGCCGCTTTGAACTCAGCCGTGTGGTCGGGCGGCTCGTTCATCTACGTGCCGCCGGGCGTGAAGGTCGACATGCCGCTGCAGGCCTACTTCCGGATCAATGCGGAGAACATGGGCCAGTTCGAGCGCACCCTCATCATCGCGGACGAGGGCTCCCAGGTGCACTACGTCGAAGGCTGCTCCGCTCCGGTCTACTCCACCGACTCGCTGCACTCGGCCGTCGTCGAGCTGATCGCGCTGCCGGGCAGCCGCATCACCTACACCACCATCCAGAACTGGTCGAACAACGTCTACAACCTCGTGACCAAGCGGGCCCGAGCCGAGGCCGAGGCGCACGTGGAGTGGGTGGACGGCAACATCGGGTCCCGGCTCACGATGAAGTACCCGTCGGTGTACCTGGTCGGCCCGAAGGCGTCGGGCGAGGTGCTGTCGGTGGCCTATGCCGGCTCGGGCCAGCACCAGGATGCCGGGGCCAAGATGATCCACGCCGCACCGGAGACGTCCTCGACCATCGTGTCCAAGTCGATCTCCAAGGACGGCGGCATCACCACCTACCGCGGCCTCGTCCACGTCGACGAGGGAGCGACGGGCACCAAGTCCTTCGTCCGGTGCGACGCGCTCCTGCTCGACGAGGTCTCCACCTCGGAGACCAAGCCCTACATGGAGGTCGGTGAGCGCGACGCGCGGATCGGCCACGAGGCGACCGTGTCGAAGGTCGGCGACGACCAGCTCTTCTACCTCATGAGCCGCGGGCTGTCGGAGGGCCAGGCCATGAGCATGATCGTCAACGGCTTCATCGAGCCGGTCACCCGGACCCTGCCCATGGAGTACGCGGTGGAGTGGAGCCGGCTCATCGAGCTGCAGATGGAGGGCGCGGTCGGCTGACCCCGGTGGCGGGCGCCCCCGGGCGCCGCGTGCTGCGTGGCACCATGGAGGCACCATGGCGATGCGCGAGGAGTGCAAGCACTTCCAGAGCCGGACGTACGCGTCGGGGGAGGTGGCCCGCTTCTGCGTGCTCGACCTGGCGCCCGAGGCCCCCTGGCGATGCCCGGAGAACTGCCCCGCCTACGAGCGGCGGCTGGCCGACGCGGGCTGGATCCACGGGAGCCTGGTCGAACCGGCGATCGAGAGCGAGCCGGACGTGCCCGCCGAGCGGATGCGCGCGGTCCTGAGCGGGGCCGAGGAGATCGTCAACGAGGCAGCCGCCCGGGCGGTGGCCGAGGTGCGCCGCGAGGACCCGGCGCGCGGGCAGCGGTCCGGGCGCCGGTGGTGGCGCCGGCGTCGCTGAGGTCGCACGAGGCCTGGGCGGCCGGCCGGCCGTTGGCGGGCAGGTCAATGGCCTGCTGTGCGGGGCGGCTGGTCCTCGCCGGGCGGGGCGCCGTAGGTGGTGACCGACAAGAAGCGCACCGGGAGCACCGGCAGCTTCACCGGGCCGTGGGGCACCTCGCCGTCGAGCTGCAGGGCATCACCGGGCGCCATGGCGTAGGTCGCCCCGCCGTAGCCGTACTCCATCTCGCCGTCGAGCATGTAGATGAGCTCGGTGCCGGGGTGCTGGTAGAGGGGGAAGACCTCCTCTTCGCTCGTGAGCGTGACGAGCATCGGCTCCATCCGTTTGGCCGGGCCGCGCATCGAGCCGAGCAGCTGGTAGCGGTGGCCGGAGCGGGTGCCGGGGCGCGCGAGCTCGGGCGCGGCGCCGGCCTTGGTGTACAGGGCGTCGCGCTCTTCGTCGAGCCCCCGGAACAGCGAGGTCACGGGCATCTCGAGGGCCTCGGCCAGGCGGGCGAGGGTGAGGAGGCTGGGCGAGCCCTGGGCGTTCTCGATCTTGGACACCATGGCGCGCGACAGCCTGGTGCGCCGTGCCAGCTCGCTCGAGGAGATGCCGAGCTCCTTGCTGCGCGACCGGACGCGGTGGGCGATCACCGCCGCCAGCTCGGCCACGACCTCCTCGTCGCTGCGCCCGGCGACGCCGTCCAAGCGTGCCCCCGGGTCAGGCGGCCGAACCGGCCCGCTCGACATGCAATGGCTCGTCGAGCTCGAGCCGGCTGAGCGGGGCGTCGGAGGGCCCGTCGCGGCCCTCGTGGGCGGGGGTCACCTCGATGTCGCGGTGGAATTGGCTGCGCTTGATCGGGGCGCGCACGGTCAGGACCCCGTTCTTCGCGGTGGCCGACACGGCGGCGAGGTCCCAGCGGTCGCCGAGGAACAGCCGCCGGCTGAAGTGGCCGTGCGAGCGGCCGGCCTCCACGATGTCGACGCCCGGGCCGTGCAGCAGGTCGCGGGTGGCCGACACGTGCAGGATGTGGCCGTCGATGCTCACGTGGAGATCGGCAGGGTCGATCCCGGGCACGTCGAAGTCGATGCGGAGCTCCTCGCCCACGCGGAACACGTCGAAGGAGAGCAGCTCGCCAGGCTCGGCCTGGTCGTCGCTGACCGGGTGAAGGTCACGGAGCGGGTCGATCCTCGCCTGCATGAAGAACCTCCCTGGGACGTCCTGTCGCCGACCGCCCACCGGCCGGCTCGGGCCCCATCCTACACCTCCAGTCGACAAATTTCACTCAGAGTGGCAACCCCGGTGAATCGTCGGCCCGGGGCTGGCGTCAGCAGGGGGCGCCGGACGGGTCTGTGCCGGGGACGGTCGTGGTGCTGTTCGGATAGGGGCCCGGCCACGCCGGGCACCTGGACGCAACAACCACGGCCGACGACGCGAGCCCCCACGAGGGGGTGCCCGGGTTGAGGTACGAGGGGATCGACACGTACTCGAGCCGGTTGTCCCACGTGTAGTACTTCGAGTACCCCGACACGAGGGTGCTGCCGCTGAAGGTGCCGACCGCGCCGCGCCAGTCCTGGTCGATGGAGCCGTAGACGGTCAGGGTCCCCTCGGGCGAGCCCACGCTGTAGTTGTTCACCGCGAAGGAGTGGCTGAGCGCGAGGACCGCGGCGTCGATGACCAGGTTGGGCCCGGGGTCGCAGATCGCCGCGCCCACGTCTGACACCGTGGCGGTGCACCGAGCCTCGATGCTCGAAGGGGTCGGCTGGCAGCTTGTCCTGCCCCAGAAGGTTTGGCAGTTGGGCACGCCGGGGTGGTTGACCTCCACGTAGTTCTGGGCGATCAGGCCGAGCGAGTCGTTCACCGCAGAAGCACCGGTGTTGTAGCCGCAGGGGCCCGTGTTGGTGCTGTTGAAGGGAGTCGGTGTCGCCGGGCAGTCCGTGTAGGTGAGGCTCCCGGTGATCACCACGTTGTTGGCCGCGGCGATCGTCAGGTTGCCGGCGACGCCGGTCGTCGCCCCCGACGACGGCATCGCGTTGGGAGCGGCGTTGCGCACGAATGCGTCGCCCTCGCAGTCCGCGGGCACGGTGGTGATGTCGTCGGTGTAGTTGTAGCCATAAGCGGTCGAGATCTGGGCGTTCGCGCCGCCGTGCGCGGTGTCGTCGAAGGGGTTGTCGCCGTTGCCGGCGCAGGTCCCGGCCGCGTTGGCCACGTAGATGACCCCGTTGCCGTTCCCTCCCGAGGGCGCCGGGATCTGGGTCCCGACGCACACGTTGGTATTGGTCGGCGCGTTGTCGGCGTCGTGGCCGCCGGTGACCGGCGTCTCGGGGCTCCAGACGTTCATGTACTGGGTCCCGCCCTTTGCGTACAGCGAGATGGTGGTCGGGCCCGAGTACACGCAGCCCCCGAGGGCTGCCACCTGCTGGAGCTGGCTGTCGCCGGTGGGGATCGGCTCGAGGGGGACGCCGAAGTGGGAGTTGGTGGCGTCATAGGCGCCCACGTCCGTGGTGGCCGACGCGCAGCCCGGAGGGGAGCCGTGGTTCCCGTCGAGTGGGTCGACGAACAGGCAGTTGGGGTCGTGCGTGGTGACCGGGGAGGGGTCCGACGCGCTGCCGAAATTGGGCTGGGAGGCGACGTAGATCGAGTCGTTGGCGAAGACCGGGCCGAAGAGCTTGTCGTTGGGGCCGAAGAAGACCTCGGCGCACGCGGCGCCCGGCCCGTTGTAGCCATTGTTCCAGTCGTAGGTGCACGCGCTGGGCGGGTCGCCGGCCAGGGCGGGGTCCGTCGACTCGTAGTTGCTCCACCAGATGTGGGTGAGGAAGCCGTTCTCGGGCACGAAGCTTGCCACCGAGCTCTGGTAGGCGAAGTGGCCCGGGTACCCGGCCGCCCCGACGATGAGCGCCTGCACGTGGGCCAGGTCGCCGACCGGGGTGCCAGTCACCGAGCAGCTGGTCTGGGTGGTGGCGCTCGTGCTGAAGCACAGCTGGGGGTTCGTCCACAGGTAGTACTCGGGCACGGCGCCGGTGGAACCGCCCGTGTTGGCGACCGGGGTCCAGGTGTTGTACTTGATGCCGTTGACGGCGTTGGTGCACATCGCCGAGGTCGAAACGCTGGAGCAGTTCACCAGGTTCGGTTGGGCGTTGATGGTGTTGAGGTAGGTGTCGATGCCAGCCTCGAGGGCGCGGTAGGCGTAGTGGCTGAGGGTGTCGGCCTGCACGAGCGGGTCGTGCTGCATGGCGGAGGCGGCCAGCAGGCTGCCGCCGGACACGAGCAGGAGCACGATGCCGAGCACGAGGGCGAGAGCCGCCTGCCCGCGTTCTTCGAGGCGCCGCCACGAGCGCCGGGCCGGTACCCGGCCCGGTCGGCCCGTCAGGTGGAGGGCTCGGATTGTCACGGCCGGGTCACCCGACCGAGGGGTCGTAGACCGTCGAGATGGACGACAGCGCGAACACACCGGTGTCCTCCTCTGCCTGCGCCCCGCCGTGCTGCGGCGAGGTGTCGCCGTTGACCTGGAGGTCGAAGGTGACCGACTGGATCTCACCCGCGAGACAGCTGGCGAAGGGCTGTGACGTGGTGCCCTGCGTGCACGTGTTGAACACGGAGTCGCCAGCCGTGGTCGGCGGGGCGGTCGTCAGCGCGACGGGCTGGCCGGGCCCCGGCGATGCCCCGTAGGCGAAGACGAACAGGGGCTGGCCGTTCGGACCGTTCGTGACGTTGCCGATGCGGATGATGGTGCGGGCACCCGACGAGGGCCATTGGCAGTGGTCGGTGAAGTCGGCGGCCGAGAAGGGGCACGTGCCGGCCTGTGCGGGGGTGACGGTCACGGTGAAGGTCGAGGTGGGCGAGGCGCAGGCACCGCCACCAGTAGCCGGCGTGCAGCTCGCCGTCACGAGCTCGGGGCCGTTGGGGTCGCCGACATTGGTGGCAAAGGTCATCGAGGTCGGCGTGACCGAGCCGGGCACGAACGCGGGCACGGGAGCCCCCGATGAGGGGCTCGGGCCGGGAGCGACCGCCGAGCGGATCAGGCGCTGGAGGTTGGTCGACAGCACCAGCTGGCCGCCGATGTTGTTGTAGGTGTTGGTGACCCTTCCGGTCGTGTTGAACAGGGTGTCGACGATGGGGATGGACATCGCGAGGAGGATGCCGAGAGTGAGCAGCGCGACCGCCAGCTCGACCGTGCTCAGGCCTTGCTCGTCGACCATGCGCCACCGTGCGGCGGTTTCCCCGGTGGCCGCACGCCACCAGCGCCCGGCGCGGCCCCGGCGGGCCGGGCCGCTCACGAGATCCTCACCACGACGGGTGATGGCAGCGGCAGCGTGACGCCTCCTGCCGTGGTGCCCGTGGGGGACACCTGGACCGTCACGCTGCCCGTCAGGGTGCCCGCGGTGGCCGTCACCGTGTAGGTGTCGTACATGACGTCGAGGCGGCTGAGGCCGTCGGGGCCTGTCGTCTCGAGGGCGAAGGACGACGGGTTGGTCCCCGTGAGCGGGGTGAGCGGGGTGCACGAGGGGTCATTGACGACGGCGGTCACTGACGCCCCTGCCACCGGGTTCCCGCTCGCGTTGACGACCTTCAGTGGCAGCAGGCCCATTGGCAGGATGGCCGACGACGTGGCACCCGGGGTCGTGCTGACGAGCGACGAGGCTGCAGACAGCTCGGCCGTGCACTCCGCGGCGCCGATGCTGTAGCCCGCCGCGAAGGGGAAGAGCGGTCCGACGACGGTGGCGTCGGTGGACGGCGCCGTGAGCTCGATGGTCGAGGGGACGAGGGCATAGCTCGACACCGACACGGGCACGTCGCTCAGGTACATCCCCGTGAGGTTCCCCGGCGTGCCGTTGGACCACGAGGTCCCGCCCGACGAGCCGTCGAGCAGCAGCGCGCCGGTCCTCGAGGCGCCCGCTGCCTCGCAGGTCGACCCCGTGCAGGCGACCCCCGCGAACAGCACCGGCGGCGTCGTCAGGGGGATAGTGGCAGCGGACCAGGTGGTGCCGGACCCGAGGGCGAGCAAGAGCGCCGAGCTCGCCGCCGAGGCCGCGGCGACACACGTCGAGGGAGCCGGGCACGCGATCGCGCCGACGGCGCTCGGCGTGGCCCCGGGCGGCACGCTGAGCGAGTCGGCGGCCCAGGCGGTGGCAGACGACAGGGACCAGATGAGCCCGCCCGACGACCCCGAGCCGGTGGCGTAGCAGGAGGTGGTGCTCGGGCAGATGATGGCGGCGAGGCTCAGTCCGGCAGGCGTGGTGTCGGCCACCCAGTTGGTGCCCGACGAGTCGACCGACACGATGACAGCCCCCGAGGCCCCCGAGCCGATCGCGTAGCACGTGGTGCTGCCCGGGCAGGCGACCTGGCTGAGCGCGCTCGGGGGGCCGGCGACGGTGTCGTTCACCCAGGCCGTGCCGAGGCCGAGGGACAGGATCACCGCTCCCGATGACCCCGAGCCGATCGCGTAGCACGTGGCGGTGCCCGGGCAGGTCACCTGGCTGAGCGCGCTGACCGTGACCCCGTTGGGCAGGGTGTCGGCTACCCAGTTGGTCCCCGAGGCGTCGAGGGAGACGATGACGGCGCCCGAGGCCCCCGAGCCGATCGCGTAGCACGTGGTGCTGCCCGGGCAGGCAATGCCGGCGATGGCTGCCACGCCGGCGAGGCCCGTGTCGGCGGTCCAGGTGACCGCACCCGAGCTCACGGTTGCCGACAGAATGACGGCACCCGCCGCGCCCGATCCCCATGCGTAGCACGTCGAGGCGCCGGGGCACGTCACCCCGCTGAGGTTGGTCACCCCTGCGGGCAGGGCGTCCGCGGTGAACGACGGAGACGAGCTGGGCGCGGCCGACGCCGAGGCGCCCTGGAACCCGCCGCCGCCCGCAGGGCCATACCCGACGGCGACGCAGCGCACCGTGCCGGCGCACGCGGTGGCCTCGATCCGGCTCAGCCCGCCGGGGAGGCTCGCCACTGTCCAGCCGGCCGGGGTCCGGACGGACAGCACGGCCACAGGGCTGGCGGCCGGCGCGGAGGGGGTTGCCGGCGCCTGGCCGGCCGCCAGGCACAGGAACGCCCCTGCCCCCGGGCAGGTGACTCCGTCTTCGGTGGCCGTCGTCGACGGGTACGCCAGGTCGACCAGCGACCCCTCGTCGTACTGGAACGTGACCGGGGTGACCTGCCCGACGTTGACGGTCAGGGGTCCCTGGGCGGCGGCGGTCTGCTCGTTGGCGTTGGCGACGAACGACGGCGTGCCGTAGGTGCCGGTCACCGTGCGCGGCACGCCGGGGCTGGGATCCGCCACCGACACCTGGTACGTGCCCGGCGGCACCTGCTGGAAGGCACAGCCGTAGCTATCGGGGTAGACGGTGGTGGTGAAGCTCGCCGTTGCCGGTGGCGGCGGCGACACCAGGCTGACCGGCACCGCCCGGACCCGGTCGGACCACGGGTTGCCCGCGGCGTCGCCCGGCGGCGATCCGGCCGGGTCGCCCTCCACCTGCACGGCCAGGAAGCCGAATGTCGGGATGCCGGCGGGGGGGTAGTTGAGCACCGTGGTGTCCGTCAGGCTCTGGTTGGCGCCCCAGTCGACGGTCACCTGCAGGTTGAGGACCTTGGGCACGCTCCCCGACGTGCACAGGTCGGGGTTGGTGCCCTCGGCTGCCGTCCAGTCGAACTCCGAGTACACCTTGTAGGCGACCGAGGACCGCACGAGGGCGGTGGGAGTCTCGAGTACGGGGGTGCCGGTGATGGGCAAGTTGCCGGAGCTCAGATGCGGTCCGGAATTGGTGAGCAGCTCGATGTACTGCTCGGCGAGCGACAGGGCGGTCAGGCGCTCGCGAGCATTGGCAGCCTGCCCGATGACGTTGGTGAGGAGGGCAGCTACGGGGGTGAGGGCGAGCATGAGGACGGAGAAGGCGATCACCACCTCGATGAGCCCGAAGCCGCGCTCGTCGCGTCGATGCAGGTGATCGACGATCCGTGGATCGGCAGGTCGGCTCATCGCGGTCCGGGCGCTCCATGCACAAGGACGGGGCAAAAGAAAAAAGAAGCTCGTGAAATAGGGATTTCCGTGACGGTACTGAGCTCGTTCGGTGCAGTCCAGACCCTGGGAGGGCGACTCACCGGATGGCAACCGCACCGCACCCCGTTGCCAACATGGCGGGCCGGTGAGGCCGGTCGGTGGGTGGGAAATCCGGGCGACCCGGCCGGCGGTCCGGCAGGTGGCCGGCGGGTGGCATCGGGTACCTCGGTCCGGGGGGAGTGGCAACGGGTACGGCGGGTGGCCGGCGGTCCTGCGGGTGGCCGACGGTCCTGCGGGTGGCCGACGTGTGGCATCGGGGATCCCGGTACACTTGGGCCGAGGCCCTCGCCCGCGAACGTGGGGAGCTCCCGGCAGCGCCGGAGGGGCGTGCGCGGCGGCCTCCGTTCGCCGTCGGGGCCGAGGCCGGCCGCCGCCTGGAAGGGACGTCGATGGACGCGTTCACCGCCGCAGCAGCGCACGCCCTCGGAGGGCCCGACAGCCTGCGGGCGAGGCGCGCCGAAGCGTTCGAGGCCGTCGAGACCGTGCCCCTCCCGACCGAGAAGGAAGAGGTCTGGCGCTACACGCCCATCGACCGGCTCGACCTCGGCTCGTACCGGCCGGTCGGGCACGAGGGGCCGGCCGCCATCGGCGACCTGGGCCTGGCCTTCGTCGGGGAGCTCGGCACCGACGTGGCGGCCCGGGCGGGCCTGGCGGTCGCCGCCAACGGCACCATGGTCTCGGCCGGCACGCAAGGTCTGCCCCTGGGCCTGCGGGTGCGCAGCGTGCTGCAGACCGCCGATGCCGCCGAGGGCCTCGGCTCGGTCCTCGTCGGCGGCGACGCCCTGGTCCGGCTCAACGACGCCTTCGCGCCCGACGTGGTCGCCGTCGACGTGGCGCCGGGCGTGGAGCTCGCCGCCCCGCTGCTCCTCGTCCACTGGTGCGAGGGGCAGGCCGACGCTGCCGGGCGCGGCCCGGCCGTCTTCCCCCGCACCGTCGTACGGGTGGGAGCGGGGGCTCGGGCCTCCGTGGTGGAGGTGGTGGCCGGTGCGCCCGGTCCGACCGCCTCGCTCGTCGTGCCGGTCACCGAGCTCGAGGTGGCCGACGGCGGCTCGCTGGCCTACGTGTCGGTCCAGCTCCTCGGCGCCGCGGCCTGGCACATCGGGCGCATCGCCGGACGCGTGGGCCGCGAGGGCACGTTGCGGGCATTCACCATGGGTCTGGGCGCCTCCTACGACCGCATGCGCACCGACGTGGCCGCCGTCGGCCAGGGAGCCTCGACGGAGCTGCGCAGCGCGTACCTCGGCAGCGGCGACCAGGTCCACGACGTCCGCACCCAGCAGGAGCACGCAGCCCCGCGGACCACGAGCGACCTCTTGTGCAAGGGAGCCGTCGCCGACGCGTCGCGCTCGGTGTACAGCGGGCTCATCCAGGTGCGCCACGGTGCCGTGCGCGCCGATGCCATGCAGACCAACCACGCGCTCGTGCTGTCGGAAGGCGCGCATGCCGACTCGGTCCCCAACCTCGACATCGCCGAGAACGACGTGCGCTGCAGCCACGCCTCGACGGTGGGCCCCATCGACGAGGACCAGCGCTCCTACCTCGAGTCGAGGGGCATCCCGCCCGAGCGGGCCGACCGGCTGATCGTCCTCGGCTTCTACGACGACGTCATCGACCGGCTCCCTGTGCCCGAGCTGGCGCCACGGCTGCGCCGGCAGGTCGGGGAGCGCCTGGCCTCGGTCTTCTCCGCTTCGGGCGGCTCCGATGGGTGAGCGCGTGGTGGTGTGCCGCGTGGAGGACCTGGCGCCCGGGGAGGTCCGGCGCGTGGACCTCCCCGGGGTCCGTGTGGCGCTGGTGAGGATCGGCGACGACTTCTACGCCGTCGGCGACCGCTGCAGCCACGAGGACTATTCCCTGTCCGAAGGGGAGGTGTGGGAGGAGGATCTCGAGATCGAGTGCCCGCGGCACGGCAGCACCTTCGACCTCCGCACGGGGGAGCCGTGCTCGCTGCCGGCCACCAAGCCGGTGCCCGTGTTCGAGGTCGACGTGAGCGAGGGCCAGGTGGCCGTGGTGCTGCCGTGACTGGCGCCCCGGCGTCGCCCGGGCCCGCGGAGCCCGCCGTCCCCCATGGCGGGCCCACCCCTGGGCCCGCGGGTGGGGAGCACCGGCTGGTGGTGCGCGGGCTTCGTGCCGAGCTGGCGGGCCACGAGGTGCTCCACGACGTCGACCTCGAGGTGCGAAGCGGCGAGGTCCACGTGGTGATGGGTCCCAACGGCTCGGGAAAGAGCACGCTCGCCCACGCTCTCATGGGGCGCCCCGGCACGGCGGTGACCGGGGGCAGCGTCACCATCGACGGCGTCGAGCTCCTGGGCACCGAGGTGTGGCGCCGGGCCCGGGCCGGGCTGTTCGTCGCCCTGCAGCAGCCTGTGGAGGTGCCGGGCGTCACCCTCGTGCCGGCGCTCGCCGAGGCGCTCGCGGGCACCCCGGCCGAGGCTCCGGCGGCCGAGCTCGCCGACCGGCTGGAAGCCGAGGCTGCCGCGGTCGGCCTCGACCCGCGCATCCTCGGGCGTGCCCTCAACGTCGACCTGTCTGGGGGCGAGACCAAGCGCAGCGAGATCGTGCAGCTCGCGGTGCTGCGCCCCACGTTCTGCGTCCTCGACGAGATCGACTCCGGGCTCGACGTCGACGCGCTCGGGGCCGTGGCCCGCCGCATCGAGCGTGCCACCCGCGAGTGGAAGATGGGGGTGCTGGCCATCACCCACTTTCCGCGACTGCTGGTCGAGCTGCGGGCGGACGCCGTGCACGTGATGGTGGACGGGCGGATCGTTGCCCGCGGGGGCCCGGAGCTGGCGCTCGAGCTGGAGCGCACGGGCTACCAGGCCTACGGCGCCGCCTGACGTCGCCCTGGTCGGAGATGCCCTGACCAGCCAGGGTGAGGACGGTACCGTTCTGCCATGCCAGGAGGGCGTCCCTTCGACGGCGAGCCGCCGCCCCCTCCACGCCGCCGGCGGGCGGGCGTCCCCAACGAAGTCGGCCTGCGCGCCCTCGGCGAGGAGGTGGCAGGTGCCGCGAACGGGCCTGCCGGCGGGCCCGAGGGCGGGCGGCGCGGCCGTTCGAGGGGTGCCCGCGCCTGGAGCGGCGCGCGGGCAGGGCGAGTGGCCAACGAGGAGGGCCTCCGGGCCCTGGGCGATCGCATCGAGCGGGCTGCCCGGGGCGGTCGCGGGGCGCCCGTGTCCGGGGCCCCGTTCCCTGTCGGGCCACCCGGTGGGCCGGGAGGCCCAGGCGGACCTGGTGGGCCCCGAGGCCCAGGGGGGCCGCCGGGGCCCGGTGGGCCCGAACCCCCGTGGCCGCCGGTCCGTCGGGGCAGGCGGCGATGGAGCCGCCGCCGCAAGGTCGCCACCGGCCTGCTGGGCGTGGCGGCGCTGGCCGTGGCGCTGGTGGCCGGCGGCTGGGGCTACCTGCAGTACCGGTTCGACCAGTTCAAGAAGGTGCACGTGGCCCACGAGGTGGACCAGGTGCCCGGGCAGCCGTTCAACGTGCTCGTCCTCGGCTCGGACTCGCGCGTCGGGGAGAGCAGCCCGCAGTTCGGCTCGTCGTCGGTGGTCCAGGGACAGCGAAGCGACGTCGACATGATCGTCCACGTGGTGCCCGCGACCCGCCAGGTGAGCATCCTGTCGATCCCCCGCGACACGCTGGTGTCGATGGTGGGCCAGGACGCGTCGGAGTTCGGGCGGTTCAACCGGATCAACGCCTCGTACAACTCCGGCGCCGACCAGGTGGTCCAGACGATCGAGGACAACTTCGGCATCCCCATCAACCACGTCGTCCAGGTGGACTTCGCCGGCTTCGAGGGGGCAGTGAGCGCCTTGGGCGGCGTCTGGATGAACTTCGCCTACCCGGCGCGCGACGCCTGGTCGGGTCTCGACATCACCACGCCCGGTTGCCAGCTCCTGAACGGCCAGCAGGCGCTGGCCGTGGCGCGCAGCCGTCACTACCAGTACTACGCCGACGGGTACTGGCACAGCGACCCGACGGGCGACCTCGGGCGCATCCAGCGCCAGGACGCCTTCCTGCGGGCCCTGGCCAGCGCGGCCAGGGCGCAGCGAAACCCGCTCACCTTGAACGCCTTCCTCGGCTCGCTGCCCCAAGGCCTGGTGATCGACGATCGCTTCACCGTCGGCTCGCTGCTCGGCCTGGCGCAGATCTTCCGCAGCGTCGACCCTGCGAGCATCCAGACGTTCACGCTGCCCACGATCTCCGACGGCTACGTGTCGCCCTGGGGCGACGTCCTGTTCGTGGACCAGCCGGCGGCCCAGCAGATGCTCGTGTCGGTGCTCGGCACCCTGCAGTCGCCGAGCGACCCGCCGCCGGGCACCAACCTGGTCCCCGAGCCGCCGCCGGACGTCACGACCACCACCGCCCCGGCCCCAGGAGCCGGCTCCGGCAGCGGGACCACCGGCCACCCGGCGACCACGACGGCCCCGCCGGCGCCGGTCCCGCCCCCGCCGTTCGACCCCACCGCCTGCGCGCCACAGTGAGGGCGCGCCCGTCGGTCGCCGCGCCGAGCGCGCAGGTCGGTCGCGGAGGCCGGCGGCAACCCGGCGAGGTGGTGCCCCCGTCGGGGCTCCGGCTCGACGCGCGGACCCGTGGCGGGCGTCAGCTCGCGGCGGCCGCCAGCTCGTCGAGGCCCTGGGCCAGGGTGTTCCAGCCGAGGGTGGCGCACTTGATGCGGACCGGGAACTTCACCACGCCCTGGAGGGCGGCGAGCTCACCCAGCTTCGAGAGGTCGACCTCCTCGGGCTCCCCGGCGACGGTCTCGGGCCCCGCGGCGCTCCGGCCACCACCAGCCGCACCGTTGCCCGCTTCGTCGCCGAGCGACGCCTCGTGGATCGACATCATGCCCTTGAAGGTGGCGATCAGCTGCCGCACCTCGTCGATCGGCTTGCCCTTCACCGCAGCCGACATCAGCGATGCCGAGGACTGGCTGATGGAGCAGCCCGTCCCGCCGATCTTGATGTCCGACAGCCTCCCGTCCTCGACCAGGAGCGTCACGACGACCTCGTCGCCGCACAGCGGATTGAAACCCTCGACCCGGTGGGCCGGCGGCGAGGGGAGCTCGCCCCGGTTCCTCGGCGATCGGTAGTGGTCGAGGATGATCTCGCGGTAGAGCTCCTCGAGGTCAGCCATCGTCGCGCTCCTCGGGGCCGGGGAAGGTCACCCGAACAACTTACCGGCTTCGACCAGGCCCTCGATCAGGGCGTCGACGTCGCGCTCGTCGTTGTAGACGGCCAGCGACGCCCGGGCGGTGGCGGTCACGCCGAGCCGGCGCATGAGCGGCTTGGCACAGTGGTGGCCAGGGCGGACGCATACCGCGTACTGGTCGAGGACTTGCGCCAGGTCGTGCGGGTGCACGTCGCGGTAGGCCAGGGAGAGCACCCCGCCCCGGTCCTCGCCCGCCGGGGGCCCGAACACGCGGCAGTCGTCACCGATGCGCTCGGCGAGGGCGCCGAGGGCGTAGCGGGTGAGCGCCAGCTCGTGGGCGCGGATCCGCGCCATGCCGAGCGATCGCAGGTAGTCGACGGCGGAGGCGAGCCCGACGGCCTCGGCGATCGGAGGCGTGCCGGCCTCGAACCGGTGCGGCGGCTCGGCCGGGAGGAAGCGGTCCGTCCGGACGTCGCGGATCATTCCGCCGCCGCCGAGGAAGGGTGGCATGGCCTCGAGCAGCTCGGCTCGCGCCCACAGGACACCGATGCCCGTCGGCCCCATCATCTTGTGGCCCGAGAAGGCGAGGAAGTCGACGCCGAGCGCGCGGACGTCCACCGGCGCGTGGGGGACGGACTGGGCGCCGTCGGCAGCCACCAGGGCGCCGGCTCGGTGCCCGGCCTCGGCCAGCATCGGGAGTGGGGTGATGGTGCCGAGCACGTTGGACATGGCCGTCACGCTCAGCAACCGGGCGCCGTCGAGCAGGCGGTCGAGGTCGCTCAGATCGAGCCGACCGTGGTCGTCGACGGGGACGTAGCGCAGCTCGACCCCTCGCTCTTCGGCCAGCATGAGCCACGGCACGATGTTGGAGTGGTGCTCCATCTCGGTCAGCACCACGACGTCGCCCCGCCCCAGGTTGGCGCGGCCCCAGCTGTGGGCCAGGAGGTTGAGGGACTCGGTGGCGTTCTTGGTGAACACGACCTCGTGCTCGGGGCGCGGCGCCCCGATGAAGGCGCCGACCGCGCGGCGGGCCTCCTCGTAGAGGTGGGTGGACTCCTCGGCCGTGGTGTACACGCCCCGGTGCACGTTGGCGTGGCTCGTCTCGTAGTAGCGGTCGACAGCCGCGAGCACCTGGCGCGGCGTCAGCGACGTGGCCGCGGAATCGAGGTACACGATGGGACGGCCGTGCACCTGGCGGTCGAGGAGCGGGAAATCCTTGCGGACGGCCTCCACGTCGATGGGCTCGGTCGCCGCGCCGCCCGGGTCGCCGGCGGCCTGCGAGGCGGTGGGGGTCATGTGCTCGGGGGCCGTCACGTCAGCGCCATTCTTCGTACCCTCCGGTCTCGATCCGGCGCGCCAGGTCGGGCCCGCCGGACTCGACGATGCGCCCGTCGATCATGAGGTGCACCCGGTCCGGCACGAGATCGCGCAGGATCCGCTGGTAGTGGGTGACGACCAGCACGCCGAGGTCGGGCCGGGCCGCGCGCACGGTGTGGATCCCCCGGCCCACCACGCGCAGGGCGTCGATGTCGAGGCCGGTGTCGGTCTCGTCGAGGATCGCCACCCGCGGTTCGAGCATCGCCAGCTGCAGGATCTCGTTGCGCTTGCGCTCACCGCCTGAGAACCCCTGGTTGAGGTGGCGCTCGGCGAAGGAGGGGTCCATCCCGAGGCGCTCCATCCACTCGTGCAGGGCGACGCGCACCTCGAGCACCGACAGCTCGTCGAGGCCGCGACGGGCCGCCATGGCCTGGCGGAGGAACTGGGTCACCGACACCCCGTCGATGGCCTCGGGGTGCTGGAAGGCGAGGAACAGGCCCGCCTTCGCCCGCACGTCGGTCGGCCACCCGGTGATGTCCTCGCCGTCGAGGAGGATCCGTCCCTTGGTCACCCGGTAGGCGGGATGCCCCATCAGCACCGAGGCCAGGGTCGATTTTCCCGCCCCGTTCGGGCCCATGAGGGCGTGGACCTCACCGGGGCCGAGCGCGAGGTCGACGCCCTTCAGGATGTCGGTGCCGTCGGCGGCCGCGTGCAGGCCGTCGACCTGCAGGAGCGGGACCATGCCCCGAATCTTACCGGCGCAGCGCATTTCTGCCGCCCGGCAGCCGACCGGGTCGTGATCCGCCGGATCCGGTTCGGACCGGCCGCTGCCAGGCTGCCCCAATGGCCGCTCCAGCCCCGGTACGCTCGGCGGCCGTGGCCGCCTCTCCGTGGACCTTCTCAGGCCAGGTGGCAAGCCTCGGCATCGGCGCTACCCGCGGCGACGTCGTGACGCTGGTCGACGAGTCCACGTTCGCCATCAGCGGCCGATCCGGCGACATCGTGCCCGGCACGGCCCAGGGGCTCTTCGTGCGCGACACCCGCCTGATCTCGCGTCTCGAGCTGTTGGTGAACGGCGCCCGGCTGGAGCCGCTCACCGCGGTGGAGCTCGATCCCTTCTCGGCCGTCTTCGTGGCACGGGGGGCGCCGGCGGCCGGGCGCGCCGACTCCAACCTCATGGTCTTCCGCTCGCGCTACGTGGGCCAGGGGATGCGCGAGGACCTGCGCGTCCGCAATTACGGGCCCGAGCCCACCGTGTGCCGCCTGGAGCTGTTCGTCGACGCCGACTTCGCCGACCTGTTCGCGGTCAAGGAGGGACGCCACTCGGACACCGACGGCGAGCTCACCCGCGCCGTCGAGGGCGCCACGCTGTCGATCGCCTACCGCCGCGGGCCCACGAGCCGCGGAGTGCAGCTGCGCTTCCTCCCCTCGGTGCCCACGCCCCTGACCGGCGACGGGCCGGCGCCGCTCGCCCCCGGCCGGGTGGCCGACTTCAGCCTGTCCGAGGACCTGGCGGCAGCCGAGGTCATCGTGCCGCCCAACGGCTCCTGGGCGGGCTGCGTCGAGGTGGTGCCCGTGATCGATTCCGCTCACGTGCTGCCCCGGTACCGCTGCGGCCAGCCCGTGGAGCGCGCCAAGCCCTCCGAGCGCCTCGCCCGGTGGCGTGAGCAGGTGCCCCACGTCACGACGGAGCACCCGGTGCTGCGCACGGTGGTGGCGCGCAGCGCCGAGGACCTCGGCGCGTTGCGGATCTTCGACCCCGACTTCCCCGACCGGGTGGTCGTGGCGGCCGGGGCTCCCTGGTTCATGACGGTCTTCGGCCGCGACTCGCTCCTCACCGCCTGGAGCGCGCTGCTCGTCGATCCCGAGCTGGCGCTCGGGGTGCTCCAGACCCTGGCCCGCTTCCAGGGCGCGAGGGTGGACCCGCGAAACGAGGAGCAACCGGGCCGGATCCTCCACGAGATGCGCTTCGGCGAGGCGGCGAGCCTGTCGCTCGGGGGGGGCAGCATCTACTACGGCACCGCCGATGCCACGCCGCTCTTCGTGATGCTGCTGGGCGAGCTGCGCCGGTGGGGCCTCGGGCGCGAGGAGGTCGACGCTCTGCTCCCCAATGCGGACCGGGCGCTGGCGTGGATCGCCGAGTTCGGCGACCGCGACGGCGACGGGTACGTCGAGTACCTGCGCGCCACCGACCGCGGCCTGCTGAACCAAGGGTGGAAGGACAGCTGGGACGCCATCCGCTACGCCGACGGGAAGGTGGCGACGGCTCCGATCGCCCTGTGCGAGGTGCAGGGCTACGTGTACGGGGCCTACCTTGCTCGGGCGCACTTCGCCTACGAGATGGGCGACGCCGCCACCTTCGAGCACTACCGGGGGAAGGCCCTGGCTTTGAAGAAGGCCTTCAACGAGGACTTCTGGCTCGAGGACCGCGGGTGGTTCGCGCTCGGCCTCGACGCCGACAAGCGCCCCGTCGACGCCCTGGCGTCCAACATGGGCCACTGCCTGTGGACGGGCATCGTCGACCAGGACAAGGCCGAGGCGGTGGCGCGCCACCTCCTCGGCCGCCAGATGTTCAGCGGGTGGGGCGTCCGCACCCTGGCGGCGGACATGGGCGGCTACAACCCCGTCAGCTACCACTGCGGGTCGGTGTGGCCGCACGACACGGCGATCATCGCGGCCGGCCTCGCCCGCTACGGCTTCGAGGAGGGCGCCCAGCGAGTGGTGATGGGTCTGCTCGACGCGGCGATGGCCCAGGGCGGCCGCCTCCCCGAGCTGTTCAGCGGGCTCGACCGCAGCGAGCTGCCAGTTCCCGTGCCGTACCCGACGTCGTGCTCGCCCCAGGCGTGGGCCGCCGCCTCGCCGCTGCTGTGCCTGCGCACGCTCCTGCGCCTCGACCCCTGGGTCCCCTACGGCAAGACATGGCTGGCACCGATGGTCCCCGAGGAGATCGGCCACCTGCGGCTCGAGGGGATCCCGCTCGCCGGCTCGAAGATGACCGTCGAGGTCGACCAGGGGTCGGTCCGGGTGGAGGGGCTGCCGGCCGGTATCGAGCTGATCCAGGCGCCTCGGCACCCCGCCACCGCCGTGTGAGCGGTCGACTTCCTCGGGCGCCGGCCTCCGGCCGCCGGTCGGTCTGGTGGGCGCCCGTCGACCTCACCGGCCCCGGGCGACCCCCCCACCTCCGGCCGCCGGTCGACCTCACCGGCCCCGGGCGAACCCCCACCTCCGGCCGCCGGTCGACCTCACCAGCCCCGGTCGACCCACTCCTGGAGGTGGGGGGACTCGGCTCCGATGGTGGTGGACGCCCCGTGCCCCGGCAGGACGAGGGTGTCCGGGCCGAAGCGCCGGAACAGCCGGTCCTCGATGGAGCGGATGATGGTCGGGAAGTCGCCCCCGGCGAACGACGTGTTCCCCGGGCCGCCAGGGAACAGCGTGTCGCCCGACAGCAGCAGGGGTGTGCCCTCGACGGCGAAGCACATCGACCCCGGCGTGTGCCCCGGGGTGGCGATGGTCCGGACCCGGAGGCGGCCCACCTCGATGACGCTGTCGTCGGCCAGGAGGAGATCGTAGGAAGGCAGCATGCCGGCGTCCTCAGGGGTCACGGACACGGCGATCCCCGCCTCGCGCACGGCCGGCACGGCCTGGATGTGGTCCCAGTGGCCGTGCGTCTCGACGACGCTGCGGACCCCGAGTCGCTCGCACACCGGCAGCAACGCCTCGTGCTCGTTCGCCGCGTCGACCAGCACGGCGTCGCCCGTGCGCCTGCAGCGGACGACGTAGACGTTGTTGTCCATCGGGCCGACCACCATGCGATGCACCTCGCAGGTGGCGTCCTCCCAGATCCGGACCAGCTCTGGCATGTCCACAGGATCCCACATCGGGTGTGCCGCCACGCTGCGGCCCGGGCCGCTTCCCGGCGCGCCCGTTGTCCGCCGCCCGTCCGCCGTGCGGTGGCCGCCTTGGCCCCCTCGGGGACGGTCTGGTAGACAGCAGCACTGTGCTGGACTCGACACCGATGCCCGGACGGCCCTCGCGTGCGATGACCGCCGCGTGCACGAGGTCCCGGTTGCGCAGGCGCCGGGCATGGGGAAAGGGGACGCCGTGAACTTCGCCTTCACGGAGGAGCAGGAGGAGCTGCGCCGGAGCGTCCGCCGGTTCCTGCAGGAGAAGTCCCCGGAGGCCGAGGTGCGCCGGCTCATGGAGACCGAGGAGGGCTACGACCCCGCCGTGTGGTCCCAGATGGCCGACCAGCTCGGTCTGCAGTCGATCATCATCCCGGAGGCCTATGGCGGGTCCGGGTTCTCCTACGTCGAGCTCATGATCGTCCTCGAGGAGATGGGGGCCGCCCTGCTGTGCGCGCCCTACTTCTCCACCGTGGCGCTCGCCACCAACGCCATCTTGTGCTCGGGCGACGAGGCGGCGAAGAAGACCTTTCTGCCCGGGCTCGCGTCGGGCGAGACGATCGGCACGCTCGCCATCACCGAGGACAACGGGCGCTGGGACCTCGGCGGCGTCGAGCTTCGGGCCGAGCCCGCCGGCGAGGGGTGGGTGCTCGACGGCCACAAGATGTACGTGCTCGACGGCCATACGGCCGACCTCATCGTGGTCGTAGCCCGGTCCGCCCACGGGCTCAGCCTGTTCGCGGTCCGCGCGGGCGCGGAGGGGCTCGTGCGGACGCCGCTGTCCACGATGGACCAGACCCGCAAGCAGGCGCGCCTCGAGCTCAACCGCACGCCGGCCACGCTCATCGGGTCCGAGGGCGGGGCGGAGGAAGGGCTCCGCAAGACCCTGGACCTCGTGGCGGTGGCGCTGGCCGCCGAGCAGGTGGGCGGCGCGCAGCGCTGCCTCGACATGTCGGTCGAGTACGCCAAGCACCGCATCCAGTTCGGGCGGCCCATCGGCAGCTTCCAGGCCATCAAGCACAAGTGCGCCGACATGCTCCTCGAGGTGGAGTCCTCCAAGTCGGCGGCCTACTACGCAGGGTGGGCGGCGGCCGAGGACTCCGACGAGCTGCCCGTGGTGGCGAGCCTCGCCAAGTCGTACTGCTCGGAGGCCTACTTCCACGCGGCGGCCGAGAACATCCAGATCCATGGCGGCATCGGGTTCACCTGGGAGCACCCGGCGCACCTGTACTTCAAGCGGGCGAAGTCCTCGGAGCTGCTCTTCGGGGACCCGACGTACCACCGCGAGCTGCTTGCCCAGCGGATCGGCATCTGACCGGTCCCTGGAAGCTCCTCGACGGGCCCGCGGGGGTCCTGCGCACCTACGTCACCGCGACGGCGCCCGGGGTACGGGCCAACCGGGCCGTCGTGCTGTGCCACGAGCTTCCGCGTGACCCCGGCGCCGCCGAGGCCATCGACCGGACCTATCCGTGGCTCGCCGACCGCCTGGCCCAGGAGTCCGGCTGGCGGGTGATCCTGCCCACGCTGCGCGGGGCTGGAGGGTCCGCGGGTGAGTTCTCGGCCTTGGGATGGCTGGCCGACCTCCGTTTCCTGGTCGCACACGAGGCGCAGCAGGCGGTCCAGGTCTGCGCCGTCGGGTTCGGCCTCGGGGGAGCGCTGGCCCTCCGCCTGGCCGCCGACGAGGAGCGGGTGGTGGGCGTGGGGTCGCTCGGTGCGCCCGCTGACCTCGCCGCATGGGTGGGCGACGCCTCGGCCTTCCTGCAGCGCTGCCGCGACAGCGGCGTGGTCCGCTCGGCGGGCTTCCCGCCCGACCTGTCGTCGTGGGTCGACGAGCTGGTCGGGCTGGACCCGGTCCAGGCGGCGGGGTCCCTCGCCGGACGCCCCCTCCTCATCGTCCACGGCACCGACGACGCCGAGGTGCCGGCCCAGGCCGCCAGGGGGCTGGCCGAGGCTGCGGCCCGGTCGGGGTCGACCGTCGACCTGCGGGTCGTGCCGGGCGCCGGCCACTGGCTCCGCGCCGACCCCCGCGTCGTGGCCACGCTCATCGGGTGGCTCGAGCGGCACCAGTGAAGGGCGCGCCAACGGAGGGCGCGCCAACGAAGGAAACGGGAAGGAACGAAGGAACGGGAGAGCAAGGGCCCCCGGTGGTCAGGGCTCGGCGCCAAGCCGGCACGCCCTGGCGATGGCGGACCTGAGTGCCGCCGCGGCGGCCCGGGGGTCCCGCGCGCCGGTGAGGTGCCGGACGACCACGAAGTGGCGAGCGCCCGCTGCCCACAAGTGCGGGATGGCCTCAGGTGTGACGCCCCCGGTCACGAACACGGGCACCCGCGCGCGAGCGACGGCCAGGCGCAGGTAGCCGAGCCCGGTGGGGGAACGGTCAGGGTGGGTGGCCGTCCGCACCACCGGACCGGCCGACACGTAGTCGACCGGCTCGCCGCCCGCCGCCTCGAGCTGTGCCGGCGCGTGCGTGGAGAGCCCGACGACTGCCTCGTCACCGAGGATACGGCGGGCCACCGAGGGCGGCACATCGTCCTGGCCGACGTGGACCCCGTCCGCGCCAGCGGCCAAGGCCAGGTCGGGTCGGTCGTTGACGATGAAGGGGACCCCGCGCGCTGCGCACACCTCGGCGACGAGCCGGGCTCGCGCCAGGAGGGGCCTCGCCTCGAGCCCCTTCTCTCGCAGCTGCACGACGTCGACCCCGCCGTCGATGCACGCTTCGACGAAGGCGGCGAGGTCGGGGCGGTCGGGGGTGCACAGGTACAGGCGACGCTCGGCGAACCGCCAGCGGCGTCCGGGGCGGGGCTTCTCCTCGGCCAGGTCCTCGATCACACGGGCGATCGGTTGCCGCCGCGGCGAGCTGCACCCGCCATCGAGGCCCGGGGACCTTGCGCGCCCTGCCCGCCTGCCTTCATCCGTTGCTTGTAGGCGCGCACGAGCGCCAGGCTGTCGGCGTCGACGATGTCGGCCACCGAGCGGTGGCTGCCCGGCTCGCCGTAGGGGTGCGACACCTTCTCCCATCCCGCAGCCCTCACGCCGAGCTGCTTGCCGAGCAGCGCCACGAAGATTCGCGCCTTCTGGTCGCCGAAGCCCGGCAGCGCGCGCACGCGCGCGAGGAGGTCCTTGCCGTCGCGGGCGCCCGCCCACACCGCTGCCGCGTCGCCGCCGTAGTCCTCGGTGACGACCCGGCACAGCTCGTGCACCCGGGCCGCCATCGACCCGGGGAAGCGATGCAGTGCGGGCTTTGCCGCGAACGCTGCCGCCAGGTCGGCGGGGTCCATCGCCGCCAGCCGGGGCGCCTCCAGCGGGATGCCGAGGCGTTCGACGAGGCGGGCCGGAGCGGCGAAAGCCCGCTCGAGGGGGACCTGCTGGTCGAGCACCATGCCGATCAACAGCGCCAGCGGGTTCTCGCTGAGGAGGCGGTCGGCCTCGGGGTCCTGCGCCAAGTGCAATGCAGCCACGACGGGCACGTTACCGCCGGACGAGCCCCGCCACGGCGGTGCCGGATGACCTCCCCGGGACGAGCGCGGGCACACCCGTCACGGACGAGCCCCGCCACGGTGGCGCCGGATCTCGAGCCGCGCCCCGTGCGGGCGGGCAGAATCGCTGCGTGCACGTACCGGCCAGGGTCGACTACGGCCTGCGCGCCCTGCTCACCCTTGCCGCTGGCGAGGTCCCCCAGACGGCCGACGCCCTTGCTGCCAGCCAGGGGCTCCCGCCGAGGTTCCTCGGCGTGATCATGGCCGACCTCCGTCGGGCAGGCGTGGTGACGAGCCAGCGCGGCGCCGAGGGCGGCTACCGGCTGGCCCGGCCGGCGGCCGAGATCAGCCTGGCCTCGGTGATCCGGGTGCTCGACGGGCCCCTGGCCGAAGTGCGGGGCGTCCGCCCGGAACATGCCCGCTACGAGGGCCCGGCTGCGCACCTCCAGGAGGTCTGGGTGGCCGTCCGGGCCAGCCTGCGCACGGTGCTCGAGAACGTCACCCTGGCCGACGTGGTGGCGGGGCGCCTGCCCGAGGCGGTCGCCGAGCTGGCAGCCGACCCGGCGGCATGGGCCTCCCGCTGAGGCTCGACCGGCCCGCGGGCCGGTCGAGGGAAGGTGGACCGGCGCCCGGGAGGTCCCGGGCCGGGGCTCGAGCCCTCGGGATGGCCGGAAGGGCCGGCGGAGTGCCGGCGAAGGGCCCATGGAGTGCCGGCGAAGGGCCGGTGGAGTGCCGGCGGAGTGCGGGCGAAGGGCCGGCGAAGGGCCTCGCTTGGCTGACGGGTCAGGCCCGTTCAGGCGCCGAAGGGCTCGACGACGTCGGGGTCGATGTCGAAACGGCGGATGGCGGTCGTCACCTCGTCGACGTCTGCCAGCCCCCGGCGGGCCAGCTCGGCGAGCACCGCGACCACCACGTGCCCGGCGTCGATCTCGAAGTGCCGGCGCAGCGCCGCCCGGGCGTCGGAGCGGCCGAACCCGTCGGTGCCGAGCGACGTGAACGGACGGGCGACCCAGCGCGCCACCTGGTCGGGCACGGCTCGCAGGTAGTCGGTGACCGCCACGACCGGCCCCGGCCCCTCCCCCAGGGCGGTGGTGACGTAGGGCACGCGGGGAGGCTCCCCGGGGTGGAGGCGGTTCCATCGCTCGACGGAGAAGGCCTGGCGGCGCAGCTCGACCCACGAGGTGACCGACCAGGCGTCGGCCGACACCCCCCAGCCTTCGGCCAGCAGCTGGCGGGCCTCCATCGCCGCCTGCCACAGCGGCCCGGAGAAGCAGATGCTGGCCTGGCGGCCGCCGCTCTCGGGCGGACCGGCGAAGCGGTAGAGGCCCCGGACGATGCCCTCGCGCACCGCATCGCCCTCGGCCCCCTCGGGCAGGGGCGGCATCCGGTAGTTCTCGTTGTAGAGCGTCAGGTACCAGAACCGGTCCTCGGGGTTGGGCCCGAGCATGCGGTTGATGGCGTCCTCGACGATCACCGCCACCTCGTAGGCGAAGGCGGCGTCGTAGACCATGGCGGCCGGGTTGACCGATGCCAGCAGTGGCGAGTGCCCGTCGTCGTGCTGGAGCCCCTCGCCCTGCAGCGTGGTGCGCCCCGCCGTGCAGCCGGCCAGGATGCCCCGCCCGCGGATGTCGCCGAGGGCCCAGGTGAGGTCGCCCACCCGCTGGAACCCGAACATCGAGTAGAAGAGGTAGACGGGCAGCATGGGCCGCCCCCACGTCGCGTAGGAGGTGGCCAAGGCGGTGAAGGAGGCCATCGCCCCGGCCTCGGTGATGCCCTCCTCGAGGAGCTGGCCGGAGCTGCTCTCGGCGTAGTTGAGGGGCAGGTCGGCGTCGACGGACACGTAGCGCTGGCCCTGGGGCGAGAAGATCTTGGCCTCGGCGATGATGGCCTCGAGGCCGAAGGTGCGCGCCTCGTCGGGCACGATGGGCGCCACGAGGGGCCCGATGGTCGGGTCGCGCACCAGGTTGCGCAGCAGGCGGGCGAAGGCCATGGTGGTGGAGGCCGCCTGGGTGCCCGAGCCCGCCGTCAGGTCGGCGAACACCTTCGGGTCCGGGAGCTGCGGCGGTGCCTTGCGGACCACCCGCGACGGCACCGGGCCTGCCAGCATGGCCCGGCGGGCCATCAGGTACTCGTGGGCTTCGGAGCCCTCCGGGGGACGGTAGTAGGGGGGCAGGTCCGCCTCGAGGGCCGCGTCGGGGATCTCGTCGGTCAGGTGCAGCCGGTCGCGCAGGGCCATCAGCTGGGCCCTGGTCATCTTCTTGATCTGGTGGGTGGAGTTGCGGGCCTCGATCTCGGGGCCGAGCGTCCAGCCCTTGATGGTCTTGGCCAGGATGACCGTCGGCGCACCCCGTTGCTCGGTCGCGAGCTTGTAGGCCGCGTACAGCTTGCGGTAGTCGTGCCCGCCGCGTGGCAGCGAGCGGAGCTCGTCGTCGCTCAGGTGCTCGACCATCCGGCGCAGCCGAGGGTCGGGCCCGAAGAAGTGCTCGCGGATGTAGGCGCCACCTTCGACGGCGTACTTCTGGAACTCGCCGTCGACGGTGGTGTTCATCTTGTCGAGGAGCACGCCGTCGACGTCGCGGGCGAGCAGCTCGTCCCATCGGGAGCCCCAGATGACCTTGATGACGTTCCACCCGGCGCCCCGGAAGACCGCCTCGAGCTCCTGGATGATCTTGCCGTTGCCCCGCACCGGCCCGTCGAGGCGCTGGAGGTTGCAGTTGACCACGAAGATCAGGTTGTCGAGGTGCTCGCGGCCGGCCACGCCCAGGGCCCCGATGGACTCGGGCTCGTCCATCTCGCCGTCGCCGAGGAAGCACCACACGCGGCTGCGGCTGGTGTCCACCAGGCGCCGCAGGTGCAGGTACCGGTTGATGTGGGCCTGGTAGATGGCGCTGATCGGCCCGAGGCCCATCGACACGGTCGGGTACTCCCAGAAGTCCGGCAACGAGCGCGGATGGGGGTAGCTGGGCAGGCCATGCCCGCCGATCTCGTGGCGGAAGTTGTCGAGCTGCTCCTCGGTGAGGCGGCCCTCCACGTAGGCCCGGGCGTAGATGCCCGGGGAGGCGTGGCCCTGGATGAAGACCTGGTCACCGGGGCCGCCGTCGCTCTTGCCGCGGAAGAAGTGGTTGAAGCCCACCTCGTAGAGGGACGCCGAGCTGGCGTAGGTCGACAGGTGGCCGCCGATGCCGTCGGTGCGGGCGTTGGCCCGGGTGACCATGACCGCCGCGTTCCACCGGATGTAGGCGCGAATCCTGCGCTCGAGGTGCTCGTCACCGGGGAACCAGGGCTCGTCGCCAGCCGGGATGGTGTTGACGTAGGGGGTGGACACGGTGGCCGGGAAGTCGACCTGGAGGGTCCTGGCCCGCTCGAGCAGCTTCATGAGCAGGAACCGCGCTCGAGGGCGGCCGTGCACGCCCACGACCTGGTCGAAGGAGTCGAGCCATTCCGCCGTTTCGGTCGGGTCGATGTCCGGTACCTGGTGCGAGATCCCGTCGAAGAGCACGACCTCCATGCTGGCACGTAGTACAGATGCCCATGTGCGCGCCGGGCCTGCCTTCACCGTCGTCTACACGGACGGGGCCTGCCTGGGGAACCCAGGGCCCGGCGGGTGGGCGTGGGCGGTCCCCGGGGGGGCCTACGCCAGCGGCGCCGCCGCGCACACGACCAACCAGCGCATGGAGATGACCGCGGTGCTCGAGGCCCTCCGCGTCCTGCTCGCCGCCGACCCGCCGCCGGCGGGGATCGAGGTCGCCAGCGACTCGGCCTACGTCGTCAACTGCTTCCGCCAGGAGTGGTGGAAGGGCTGGGAGCGCCGGGGGTGGCGCAACGTCGCCGGCAAGGCGGTGGCCAACCGCGACCTGTGGGAGCCGCTGCTGGCCTTGGCGCTCGACCCGGCCCGACCCGTCGCCTTCCGCTGGGTGAAGGGCCACTCGGGGGACCGGTGGAACGACTTCGTGGACCGCCTGGCGGTCGAGGCGGCCTCGATCGGCCGCGGGACCTCGGGGACCTCGGGGACCTGACGGGGACCTGAGGTGCTCGGGCCCCGGGGATGTCGGCCACCTGGCGGTACGATCCCCCTCCATGGATCTCGAGGGAGTCTCTGCCATGGTCACGGGGGGCGCGTCGGGGCTCGGTGCGGCCACCGTGCGCGCCCTGGCCGCCGAGGGAGCGTGCGTCACCGTGTTCGACCTCAACGAGAAGGGTGCCGAGGAGACGGCAGCCGCCGTCGGGGGTCGCGCCGTCGCAGGCGACGTCACGGTGCCCGAGGACTGCCAGCGCGCGGTCGACGACGCCGCGGCCGCCGGTCCGTTGCGGGTCGTCGTCAACTGTGCCGGCATGGCGACCGCCGGCCGGGTCATCGACCGCGACGGGTCGCCCCACGACCTGGCCGCCTTCGAGCGGGTCCAACGCGTGAACGTCGTGGGCACGTTCAACGTCATGACGCGCGCGGCAGCCGCGATGGCCCGCACCGATCCGGTCGAGGACGGCGAGCGAGGCGTGATCATCAACACGGCCTCGGTGGCGGCCTTCGACGGCCAGATCGGCCAGCTCGCCTACTCGGCGTCCAAGGGGGCGATCGTCGCCATGACGCTGCCGGCGGCCCGCGACCTCTCGGTGGTCGGGATCCGCGTGCTGGCCATCGCCCCGGGCATCTTCGACACGCCCCTCGTCGGGTTCCTCAGCGAGGCGCAGCGCCAGGCGCTGGCCGAGTCCACCCTGTTCCCCAAGCGCCTCGGCCAGCCCGTCGACTTCGGTCGCCTGGCCGTGGCCATGGCCCGCAACAGCTACCTGAACGCCGAGGTGGTGCGCCTCGACGGCGGCATCAGGATGCCGCCGCGGTGAGGCCGCGCCGCCCCGCCCGCTCGCCGCGGTGAGGTACGTCGAGGCCGCCGGCCTCCGGGTCTCGAAGGTCGGCCTCGGGGCCTGGCAGTTCGGCTCGTCGGAATGGGGCTACGGGCGCCACTACGCGGAGGCGGTGGCGCCGGCCATCGTCCGGCGATCCCTCGAGGCCGGGGTCAACCTGGTCGACACGGCCGAGCTCTACGGCTTCGGTCGCTCGGAGCGCATCGTGGGCAGGGCGCTCGGCGACCGGCGTGACGAGTGGGTGGTGGCGACGAAGCTCTTCCCGGTCGTGCCGGTCGACCCGGTGGTGCGGCAGCGGGCTCGTGCCAGCCTGCGCCGGCTCGGCACCGACCGCGTCGACCTGTACCAGCTGCACTGGCCCAACCCGGTCGTCCCCCTCGGCGCCACCATGGCAGCGCTGGGCCGGCTGCAGGCCGACGGGCTGATCCGCCACGTCGGGGTGAGCAATTTCTCGCTCGAGCAGTGGCGCGCGGCCGAGGCTGCCCTCGGGGCGCCGGTGGTCACCAACCAGGTCCGCTACAGCCTCCTCGACCGCCGTCCCGAGGCAGAGCTCGTTCCCCATGCCGCGGCCGGCGACCGGATCGTGGTCGCCTACAGCCCGCTCGGCCAGGGGTTGCTGTCGGGTCGCTACGACGAGGAGCACCGGCCCGGTGGCTGGCGAGGCCGGACGCCGGCCTTCTTGACCGAGAACCTCCGGCGCCTCCGGCCCCTCCTCGACGTCATGCGCCAAGTGGCTGCGGCCCACGACGCCACCTGCGCCCAGGTTGCGCTGGCGTGGCTGGTGCGCCAGCCCAACGTGGTGGTCATCCCCGGCGCCGCCTCGGTCGACCAGGCGGTGGCCAATGCCGAGGCGGCCGACCTCGAGCTGTCCGACGACGAGGACGCGGCCCTCCGTGCCGCGTCGGGCGCCTACCGGCCCGTGACCGGCCCGGCGGCCCTGCTGCCCATGGCAGCCGAGCGCGCCGCCAGGGTGGCGTCGCGGGTCCGGACCGCGGCGCGGGCCCTGCGCTCGTAGGGCCGGCATCCCGCCGCCAACGACCGGCGGGATCGCCCACGTGTCGGCCGGCGGCGCCGTCCCGCAGGCGGAGGGGCGGGCATCCCGGGGCCAACGGCCCGTGCCGGTAGTCTGAAGGAACGTGCGGGGCGGCAGCGCGCGCGACGGCCAGAGCTTGCCCTCGCGCCGCATGCACGGGTACGCAAGGGGGGGCTGGCCGGACGACGAGGAGGCACCATGACGACGACGGGGGCAACCGAGTTCGACGTCGTCGTGATCGGCGGCGGTCCCGGCGGGTACGCCACGGCTCTCTACGGCGCCCTCGCCGGGTTGTCGGTGGCCGTGGTCGAGCGTGACAAGGTCGGGGGGACCTGCCTGCACCGGGGCTGCGTGCCGGCAAAGGAGTTCCTCGAGACGGCGGCCGTCTACCGGACCGTGTCGGGTGCGGGGGAGTTCGGCATCACCGCCACCCCGGGCGCGGTGGACTTCTCGGTGAGCCAGGACCGCAAGAACGCCGTCGTGGACCAGCTCTTCCGGGGCCTCCAGGGCTTGATGCGGGGCCGGAGGATCACCACGTTCTCGGGCACGGGCACGTTGCTGCCAGGGCGCCGGGTCCGGGTGGTCGAGGGCCCCCACGCCGGCACCGAGGTGGTGGGCCGCAACGTGGTGCTCGCCACCGGGTCGGTGCCGCGCACCCTGCCCGGCCTTCCCGTCGACGGGCGCGTGGTGCTGACCTCCGACGAGTTCCTCGACCTCCGTCGGCTCCCCAGGTCGGTGGCGGTGGTCGGCGGCGGGGTCGTCGGGTGCGAGTTCGCCTCGCTCCTGTCGGACCTCGGTTCGAGGGTCACCATCTTGGAGTTCCTGCCGAGCATCCTTGCCGGTTGCGACGAGGACGTCACGCAGGTCGTGCTGCGGTCGTTCCGCAAGCGTGGCATCGAGGTCCTGACCGGCGTGGAGGTGCGTGGCCACGAGCCGCGGGCCGACGGCGGCACGGTGGTCGGCTTCGGCGACGGCCAGCAGCTCGACGTCGAGGCCGTGGTCGTGTCGGTGGGGAGGCGGCCGCGCACCGAGGGACTGCTCGCCGAGGGGACCGGGGTCGAGCTCGATCGCAACGGCTTCGTGGTGGCCGATCCCTACCAGCGGACCGGGGCCGAGGGGGTGTGGGCCGTCGGCGACCTGGTCGCAGGCTCCCCGCAGCTGGCGCACGTCGGTTTCGCCGAGGCGATCGTGGCCGTGCGCTGCATGCTCGGTGAGCCCGTCACCCCGGTCGACTACGACCGGGTTCCGTGGGCCATCTACACCCACCCCGAGGTGGCCTATGCCGGCCTGACCGAGGCGCAGGCGATCGAGCGGGGGTTCGACGTGGTGACCAAGCGCGATCCCTTCGGCGGCAACAGCCGTGCACGCATCATCGGCGACACCGACGGGCTGGTGAAGGTCGTCGCCGAGCGGCAGCCCGATGGCTCCGCGGGGCGGATCCTCGGCGTGCACCTGGTCGGCCCGTGGGTCACCGAGCAACTCGGTGCGGGCTACCTCGCCGTCAACTGGGAGGCCACGCCGAGCGATGTCGGATATCTCGTCCAGCCGCACCCGTCCCTCTCCGAGACCTTCGGCGAGACGGTGCTGGCGCTGACCGGAAGGGGATTGCACGTTGGCTGATGTCACGATGCCGCAACTGGGTGAGACGGTCACCGAGGGCACGATCACCCGTTGGATGAAGGCCGTCGGCGACACCGTGGCCCGCGACGAGCCCCTGTTCGAGGTGTCGACGGACAAGGTCGACTCCGAGGTGCCGTCGCCGGCCGACGGCGTGCTCCGCGAGATCCTGGTCCCCGAGGGCGAGACGGTCGAAGTGGGCGCCCGGCTCGCCGTCATCGGCGAGGCGGGCGCCGGTGTGCCCGCTGGGGCTGCACCCGCTGCGCCCTCGCCCGCCGCCGCGGCACCGCCGCCGCCCCCGCCCGCCGCCGCGCCTCCTCCTCCCACCTCGCCCCCGACTGCGGCTGCACCGCCGCCGCAGATGCAGCCCCCTGCGCCGGCACCCCCGGCACCTCCGCCCGCCACAGCGGCACCGCCACCTCCGCCCGCCGCTCCGGCGCCTCCGCCGACGTGGCAACCTTCCGAGCCGGCCATCGTCTGGGCACCGCCACCTGCGAGCCCCCCGCCGGCCGCGCCACCACCGCCGGCCCCTGGCGCCTCGGCCCCCGGCGGGTCGCGCCCCGAGGACGCTCGCATCCTGTCGCCGGTGGTCCGGCGGCTCCTGGCCGAGAACGGCATCGACCCCAGCCAGGTGACGGGCACCGGGCTCGGCGGTCGCATCACCCGCGAGGACGTGCTCGCCTACCTCGATGCACGTCGCGGGGCACCGGCGACTGCGCCCGCGCCCACCACCTCGCCCGCGCCGGCCACCCCGCCCCCGGTCGCGCCTGCGGCCCCGCCGGCTGCCGCACCCCGATCGCAGCCGGAGGCCGCCACCGTCCAGGCGCCCCCTCCTCCGCCGCAGATGCAGCCGCCTGCGGCGGCAACTCCGCCGGCTGCCGTGGCCGTACCGCCTCCCGCGGTGGCGCCGACGCCTGCCGCGTCTCCGGCTCCCTCGGTGCCCCGCGCGGCACCCGGGCCCTCGTTGCCGACCTTCCGCCAGGCGGGCGAGCGCGTCGTGCCCTTCTCGAACATGCGCCGGCGCACTGCAGAGCACATGGTCCGTTCCAAGGCGACGTCACCTCACGCGTTCATCGCCTACGAGACGGACTTCGAGAACGTCGAACGGGTCCGCAAGGAGTGGGGGTCCCGCTTCCGGGCAGAGGAGGGCTTCTCGCTCACCTACCTGCCCTTCGTGGCCAGGGCGACGGTCGAGGCGCTGCGCGATTTTCCCAACCTCAACGCGTCGGTGGTCGAGGACGCGCTCGTGGTCCACCAGCAGATCAACCTCGGCATCGCCGTCGACCTCGACCACGAGGGTCTCATCGTGCCCGTCATCCACCGGGCCGAGGAGGTGACGCTCCGGGGGATCGCCCGGCGGATCCGCGACGTCGCCGACCGGGCCCGCTCGCGCCAGCTGACCGCCGACGACATCTCGAGCGGCACGTTCTCGATCACCAACGACGGTCCCTTCGGGAGCTACTTCACCGTGCCGATCATCAACCAGCCACAGGTGGCGATCCTGGCCACCGACGGCGTCAAGCGCCGCCCCGTCGTCGTGACGCTGCCCGACGGTACCGAGTCGATCGCCATCCACTCGATGGGGCTCCTCGGCATGAGCTGGGACCACCGGGCCGTCGACGGCGCGTACGTCGCCACCTTCCTGGCTCGGGTGGCCGGCCTGCTCGCCACGCGCGACTGGGCCGCCGAGCTCTAAGGCGGCGCACCGTGCTCCACGTGCGCCGGCTCGGGCGTGTCCGCTACCGCGACGCGCTCGCCCTCCAGCACGCCTTGGCTGCGCGGGCCGAGCACGACTACCTGCTCGTGCTCGAGCACCCGCACGTCTACACCCTGGGGGTGCGAGCGGACCCTGCGCACGTGCTCGTGGCGCCTGAATCGGTCGGGGCCGAGCTGGTCCGTGCCGACCGGGGAGGGGACGTCACCTACCACGGGCCGGGCCAGGTCGTCGTGTACCCGATCGTGACCGTGCCCGCGGACCCTGGCGCCGGCCCGCGCCACGTCGCGCAGGTGGAGCAGCTGGTGGTGGGCGCCCTCGAGGACCTCGGGGTGGCCGCGGCCGTGGGCGGCGTGGGGACCGTGGCCGGCTATCCGGGCGTCTGGGTCGATCCCGCGGGCGAGCGGCCCCGCAAGGTGGCGGCGGTCGGGGTGCGGACCGTGCGGGTGGGGCCCGGCCGCCGGCGGACCCTGCACGGCATCGCCCTCAACGTCGACTGTGACCTGTCGATGTTCGGCCACATCGTGCCGTGCGGCATCGCCGACCGGGCGGTGACCTCGCTCCGGGCCGAGGGTGCAGCGGTCGCCCTCGACGACGTCGTCGACGCCATCGTGGCCCGCGCCGTCGGGGTGTGGGGGCGCCATGGGGTCGACGATCGCTCGGTGAGCCCCCCGCCGGCGGGGGGTGGCACCGCTTGTCCGGAGGAACGGGCTCCCTTCCGTCGCCTCAGGCAGGCCGGCGTGGACCTGGATCACGCCCTCGACGCGGGCGCGCGCAAGCCCTCATGGCTGCGCGCTCCGGTCCGGATGGGCCGCCCGTACCTCACCTTGGCTCGGACGATCCACGACCTCGGTTTGGTGACGGTGTGCGAGGAGGCGGGCTGCCCGAACATCTACGAGTGCTGGGCCGAGGGCACCGCCACGTTCATGGTCAACGGCTCGCGTTGCACCCGGGCGTGCGGGTTCTGCCTCGTCGACACCCGCCGTCCCCTGCCGCTCGACCCCGGCGAGCCGGCCCGGGTGGCCGAGGCCGTGGCGCGCATGGGGCTGGCTCACGCGGTGGTGACCTGTGTCGCCCGCGACGACCTGCCCGACGGGGGGGCGGGCGCGCTCGCGGCCACCGTCGAGGCGATCCGCAGCCGGAGGCCGGGAACGACGGTCGAGGTGCTCGTCTCGGACTGCAAGGGGGACCCGGCAGCCTTGCAGCGGATCTTCGACGTCCGGCCCGACGTGCTCAACCACAACATCGAGACAGTGGCGCGCCTGCAGCGGGCGGTCCGCCCCTCGGCCGGGTACGCCAGGAGCCTGGCCGTGCTCGCCAGGGCGGCCGACGCCGGGTTGGTGGTCAAGTCGGGGTTGATGGTCGGGCTTGGCGAGTCGGAGGACGAGGTGGTGAGCACGCTGGCCGACCTGCGGGCGGTCGGGGTGTCGATCGCCACCATCGGCCAGTACCTCCGGCCGAGCCGCTCGCACCTGCCCGTGGCACGCTGGTGGACGCCCGAGGAGCTGCGCCGGCTGGGCGACGCGGGCCGCCGCCTCGGCCTGGCCCACGTGGAGGCGTCACCCCTCACCCGCTCGAGCTACCACGCCCGCCAGGCAGCCGCCGCTGCGGCTGGGAGTGGGGCGATGCCGGCTGGCGGTGTGCCTGCTACCGGCGGGACTGCGGTGCCGGTGCCCGTCTCATTCCGGCGTTCCGGTTTCCCTGCCGCCTGACCCCCTGCCGCCTGACCCCCTGCCGTGGCCGGCTGGCCGCCGACGCGCGCCAACCCGGGCCGCGCGCCGGCCTGCGCACGCCCGCCTGCGGGAAGTCAGGTGCGCTGGGCGACGTGCTGGGTCCAGGCCGAGCCGTCCCAGTAGCGCAGGGTGTCGGGGGCGCCACTCGGGTCCGGGAGCCACCCGGGCGGGGGTGGTGGAGCGACCGGCGCCCCGGCAGGTGCCGCCGGGGCCTGGTTGGGGGCCGAGGTGGCGGTGGCCACCGCGCCCCGGGCGGGGGTGGCGCCAGGCGCGTGCGCAGGGGCGTGCGCGGGGCCGCTCGCAGCTGCAGCTGCGTGCGGCGCGGCCCGCAGGACCTCGGCGCTGCTCGGCACCGAGGAGGGCGCTGCCGAAGCGGGTGCAGCCTGGGGCGCCCGGTCCTGCTGGTCCGCGGCGCCCGGCGGCGCGGTGCGCGGGGACGAGGCGGCCTGGGGGGCGGAGAAGGCCGAGGACACCGAGTCGAACCCTGCGAAGGGGTCCGACGCCGGGCCGGGGCCGCCGCCTGCGGGACCGCCGCCGGCCAGCTCGGAGACCTCGCCGTAGTAGGAGGTGGCCGTCGGGGCCTGACCGGCAGCGGGCGCTTTCGCCGGCGCGTTCCGGCGCCGGTAGAGCACCACGGTCACGATCAACAGCACCACGACGACGGCGAGGATCGCGAGCTCGATGATCTTCGTCGAGTTGGAGAGTGCTGCGAGCACGGTCGCCCCCGTGGTCGTTCCGCCGATATTGGTTCCCATGCTCGCACGCTACTGCCGGTCGCAATCGGGGTCAACGACCCCCGCTGCTCGGGACCCCTCAGGCGACGAAGTACTTGGCCTGCGGATGGTGGCACACGATGGCCGTGGTCGTCTGCTCCGGATGGAGCTGGAAGCCCTCGCTCACCTCCACCCCGATCCGTTCCCCGCCGAGCAGCTCGACCGCCTTCGCGTTGTCGGCGAGGTCGGGGCACGCGGGGTAGCCCCACGAGTAGCGCCCGCCCCGGTACTGCTGGCGGAAGAGGCCGGCCAGCGTCGGCCCGTCCTCGTCGGCGAACCCCAGCTCCTCGCGGATCCGCCGGTGCCAGTACTCAGCGAGCGCCTCGGCCATCTCCACGCCGAGCCCGTGCAGGTAGAGGTAGCTGCGGTACTCGTTGGCGGCGAACAGGCGGGCGGTCTCCTCCGACACGCGCGGCCCCATCGTGACGAGCTGGAACGACGCCCAGTCCTCCTCGCCCGAGTCGGCCGGGCGGAAGAAGTCGGCGATGCACAGCCACGGCGCCTTCTTCTGGCGGGGGAACCGGAAGCGGAGCCATTCGCTGCGGCGCGACTCGTCCTTGTAGACGACCAGGTCGTCGCCTTCGCTGTTGGCGGCGAAGTGCCCCCAGGCGACCTGGGGGACGAGCAGGTCCTTCTGCCGGGCCTTGGCGAGCTCCTCGCGCAGCACGGCACGTACCCGCTCCTTGAATGCGGCGTCGTCCTCGCCCGCTGCCTTGTCGGGTCGGAAGCCCCACTGGTTGCGGAACAGCGACGTGAGGTTGAGGTACTCGGCCACGTCGTCGATCGGGATCCCCCTGGCGATCCTGCTGCCGACGAAGGGGGGCGGGAAGAGGCGGTTGTCGGTCGCCACCTCCGGGGAGCGCGAGGGAACGCCGTCACCTTGCTCGGCGTCAGGCTCGAGGCGGCTGCGCGCCGGCACCCGCCGCTCCGAGATCTCACGCCCGAACGCAGGGTCGTCCTCGCCGGTGCGCCGGAGCTCCATCAGGCGGTCCATCGTCCGCAGGCCCTCGAACGCGTCGCGCCCGTAGAAGACGCGGCCCCGGTAGACGCGCCGCAGGTCGCGCTCCACGTAGGTGCGGGTGAGGGCGGCACCGCCGAGCAGCACGGGGAGGTGGGAGAGGCCGCGCTCGTTCAGCTCCTCGAGGTTCTCGCGCATGATGAGCGTCGACTTCACGAGCAGCCCGCTCATGCCGAGCGCGTCCGCGTGGTGCTCCTCCACCGCGGCCAGCATCTCGGCGATCCCGACCTTGATGCCGAGGTTCACGACCTGGTACCCGTTGTTGGTGAAGATGATGTCGACCAGGTTCTTGCCGATGTCGTGCACGTCGCCTTTGACGGTCGCGAGCACGATGGTCCCCTTGCCGCCCTGGTCGGCGCGTGCCATGTGCGGCTCGAGGTAGGCGACCGCCGCTTTCATCGTCTCGGCCGATTGCAGCACGAAGGGCAGCTGCATCTCCCCCGAGGCGAACAGGTCGCCAACGGTCTTCATCCCCTTGAGCAAGAACTCGTTCACGATGTCGAGCGGCGCGTAGCCGCTCCTCAGGGCCTCGTCGAGATCGTCTTCGAGACCGTTGCGGTTGCCGTCGACGATCCGCTGCTCGAGGCGGCGCTCCACTGGCCAGTCCAGGTGCGCCTCGGGAGCCGCGGCCGCCGCGCTGGCCCCCTCGAAGAGCGCGAGCAGCTCCTGGAGGGGGTCGTACCCGTCGCGGCGCCGGTCGTAGACGAGGTCGAGGCACACCTCGCGGGCGCGCTCGTCGATGCGCGACAGGGGGAGGATCTTCGACGCATGGACGATTGCCGCGTCGAGCCCGGCCGCCACGCACTCGTGGAGGTAGACGGAGTTGAGCACCTGGCGGGCAGCCGGGTTCAGGCCGAAGGACACGTTGGAGAGGCCGAGGATGGTGAAGACGCCGGGAAGCTCCCGCTTGATCCTGGCGATGGCCTCGATCGTCTCGATGCCGTCGCGCCGGCTCTCCTCCATTCCCGTTGACAGCGGGAGAGCCAGCGGGTCGATGACGAGATCAGAGGGCTCGAGCCCGTAGCGCTCGACCGCCACGTCGTGGATGGCTCGCGCTGCCCGGAGCTTCCAGTCGGCCGTGCGGGCCTGCCCCTCCTGGTCGATGCAGGTGCACACGACGGCGGCGCCGAACTCGCGGGCAAGCCGGAGGAAGGTGTCGAGCCGGGTGCCCGGACCGTCGCCCTCCTCGAGGTTGACCGAGTTCAAGACGGGCCGGCCGCCGAGCCGCTCCAGGGCGGCGCGGGCCACGGGCCCTTCGGTGGTGTCGACCATGAGCGGCACGCTCGACTGCGTGGCGAAGCGGCTGGCGACCTCGGTCATGTCCGCCACGCCGTCGGCGCCGGTGTAGTCGACGCACACGTCGATGACGTGCGAGCCGTCGCGTACCTGGTCGCGCGCCATGGCGGTGCACGTGTCCCAGTCGGCGGCCAGCATGGCGTCGCGGAAGCGCTTGGACCCGTTGGCGTTGGTCCGCTCCCCGACCACGAGGAACGAGGTCTCCTGGCGGAGGGGCACCGCCGTGTAGATCGACGCCGCTGCCGGCTCGTGCACCGGCGAGCGGCGAGCGGGCACGAGGTCGCGGCACCGCTCCACCACTGCTGCCAGGTGGGCGGGGGTGGTCCCGCAGCAGCCGCCGATGGCGCTCACCCCGAGGTCGGTCACGAACCGGGCGAGGTGCGCGGCCAGCTGCTCGGGCGTCAGGTCGTAGTGCATGCGGCCCTCGACGACCGACGGCAGGCCGGCGTTGGGGATGCACGACAGCGGCACGCGGGAGTGGGCCGACAAATAGCGCAGGGCCTCGCCCATCTCCGCCGGGCCGGTGGCGCAATTGAGTCCGACGACGTCGACCTGCATGGCGTCGAGGGTGGCGAGGGCAGCCCCGATCTCGGTGCCGGGCAGCATGCGGCCCGTCAGCTCGATGGTCACCTGCACCTGGATCGGGACCTGGCGACCGAGGTCGGCCATGGCCCGCCGGCACCCGTTGATGGCCGCCTTGGCCCCGAGGAGGTCGAAGACCGTCTCGACGAGCAGCAGGTCCACGCCCCCTTCGAGGAGGCCTCGGGCCTGCTCCTCGTAGCCGGCGCAGAGCTCCGCGTAGGGGATCTGGCCGAGCGTCGGGAACTTGGTGCCGGGCCCGATGCTGCCGGCGACCCACCGCGGTCGCCCGTCGGCGGCGTACTCGTCGGCCACGCGCCGGGCGAGGGTGGCCGCCGTCCGGCTGAGCTCGTGGGCCCGGCCGGCCAGGCCGTACTCGGCCAGGACGACCGGCGACGATCCGAAGCTGTCGGTCTCGATGACGTCGACGCCGACGTCGAGGAACGAGCGGTGCAGGGCCTCGACTGCCTGGGGGCTCGTCGACACGAGCACTTCGTTGCAGCCCTCGAGCTCGGCGCCCCCGAAGGCCGCCGCGCCCAGCTCCATCAGCTGGAGGTTGGTGCCCGTGGCGCCGTCGAAGACGACCACGCGCTCGCGCAGGGCTGTCAGGTACGCGGAGGCGTCGGGGTCGAGCCGGCCCAGCGGCGCATCGGGTGTGCCGGGCATCGCAGGAAGGCTACCGGCCGCGCGAGCGCATACCGGCCACGAGCAGGTCCGCCCCCGCCCGCGCGCCGGGTTCCCGGGCAGGACGCGCCGGCAAGGGGCGTTCCAGCCTGCTCGTGGGCCAGAGGCGCGCTGCGTGCCGGGCAGTACGATCGCCCCCTGTGCGCATCTACACGCGCAAGGGCGACGACGGCACGACGGGCCTGCTCTTCGGCGGCCGGGTGCCGAAGAGCTCGGCTCGCATCGAGCTCAACGGAGCCGTCGACGAGGCGCAGGCCGCGATGGGCATGGCCAGGGCCGAGGCGGAGCGTGGCTCGGAGCTCGACGATCTCCTCGTGGGCCTCGAGCGTGACCTGTACGTCCTCATGGCCGAGGTCGCCACCGAGCAACGAAACCGCTCGAAACTGGTGGAAGGGGTGACCCTCGTGACGCCCGCCATGGTGGCAGGGCTCGAGCAGCGGATCGACGACCTGAGCGCACGCTTCGCCATGCCCACTGAGTTCGTGGTGCCGGGCCAGAACCGGCGCTCGGCTGCCCTCGACCTGGCGCGTACGGTCGTGCGGCGGGCCGAGCGCCTCCACGCGGGGGAGCCCATCGCCGGCTCGCAGGTGGGCCCCTACCTGAACCGCCTGTCGGACCTGCTGTGGACCATGGCCAGATGGCAGGAGGGTGACGAGCACCTGGCGGCCCGGCGCCAGCAGCGCCGAGCACGCAGTCCCCGTTCGCCCGGAACAGAGGGAGCGTGACCGCTCGATGACCCGGCTCGAGGTGGAGGTGACGGCAGCCGGCACCGGGGTGGAGGCGGCCGTGGCTGTGGGCGTGCCGGTCTTCGCGGCCGAGCCGGCCCCCGAGCTGGCCGCCGGGGTGGCGGGACACCCCGCCCTCGCAGGGGGGGTCGCCGAGCTTGCCGGCACCCTCGATCCCACGTGGTGCGCCCAGCGCGGGTTCGCCGCCCGGCCCGGCCAGGTCCTCCACGTGGGAGGCGGACCCGGCCGGCCGGCACTGGCCCTGGTCGGACTGGGTAGCAGGGCCGGGCTCGACCCCGAGCGCTGGCGCAGGGCCGCCGCCGCGCTGGTGCGCAGCGCCGGCGAGCGGGGCGCGGTGGCGTTCCTCGTGCCCGACTCAGCGTTGGCCGGCCCTCCGCCGGGCACCGACGGCGCGGCCGGACGCCCACCTGCCGCGGTCACGGGGGCCGCCCTGGCCGAAGGGGCCGTGCTGGCTGCCTACCGGTTCGACCCGTTCCGGAGCGCTCCCCGCCCCGGAGCCCCCGAACGCCTGCTCGTGGTGCCCGGCACAGAGGCGATCCGCGCCGACCTGGCACGTGGCACGGGCCGGGGGGCACGCGCGGCCCGTGCGGTGTCCTTCGCCCGCGACCTCATCAACACGCCGCCGAGCCACCTTCCCCCGGCGCGCATGGCCGAGCGCGTCGCCGACGAGCTGGGAGGCATCGAAGGCGTGCGCGTCGAGGTGTGGGACGAGGCCCGCGCGGAGGCAGAGCGCCTCGGGGGGCTGCTCGGGGTGAGCCGCGGCTCGGTGCAGCCGCCCCGCCTCGTGTGGGCGACCTTCGAGCCTGCCGGGCCCGCGGGGCCCGACGAGTCTGGGCGACCGCCCCACATCGTCCTCGTCGGCAAGGGCATCACCTTCGACTCGGGTGGGCTGTCGCTCAAGACTGCCGAGGGCATGACGACGATGAAGACGGACATGAGCGGCGCCGCCATCGTGCTGTCCACGCTGGCCGCGTGCCGCGACCTCGGCGTGGGCTGCCGAGTGACCGCTCTGGCCCCCTTGGCCGAGAACATGCCCGGCGGACGGGCCCTCAAGCCCGGCGACGTGCTCACCATCCGCAACGGGGCGACGGTGGAGGTGCTCAACACCGACGCCGAGGGCCGTCTGGTGCTCGCCGACGCCCTGTCACTGGCGGCCGAGCTCGAGCCCGACGCGATCGTCGACGTGGCCACCTTGACGGGGGCAGCCACGGTGGCGCTCGGCCGGGGCATCGCCGCCCTGTTCGGCAATGACGAGCGCCTCGTCGAGCGCGTGCGCCGCAGCGGGGAGCTGGCCGGCGAGCGCCTCTGGCCCCTGCCGCTGCCCGAGGACTACCAGGAGCACATCGACTCGGACGTGGCCGACATGAAGAACGTGGGCCGCGCGGGCGAGGCCGGCGCCATCGCGGCTGCGCTGCTGCTGGCCCGCTTCGTCAAGGCGGTCCCCTGGGCGCACCTCGACATCGCCGGCACGGGGCGGAGCGCCGAGTCGAGCGGCTACGTGTCGAAGGGCGGCACCGGCTTCGGCGTCCGGACCCTGCTGGAGCTGCTCGCGTCCTACGACCGCCCGCCCGGCTGAACCGCCGCACCGCTTGCCGCCGGCCTGCCCCGCACCGCGGGACGCCGCACCGCTGACCGCCGGCTCGCTCAGTCCTCGGGCTTCCCCGGACGGCGCAGGGCCCAACGGGTGGCGTCGGCGGCGAGCGCCGGATGGATGCCCCACCGGGCGAGGTGCCGCTCGATGGCCTGGCGCTCCTCGCCCAGCTGGGCGAGGTCCAGGGCGAGGAGCCGGGCACGACGGCGCCATGCGTCAGCGGGAGGAGTCCCCTGGCGGCCAGCTTCCCAGGCCCGGTGACGCGCCTGGAGCGACAGCGGCAGCCGGAGCAGCTGGCGGCGGGGGAGGGGTGCGAGCAGACGCCGAACGGCCAGGGCGGCGCCACCGGCCGGCCGGGCGAGCCCGAAGCGGACGCAGCGCCCGACCGCCCGTGCAAGGCCGGCGCCGCTCCCGCTGCCGAGCCCGAGCGAGGCGGCGAGCTCCGCCGGCGCCACCTCGAAGCGGCCCCCGCCTGCGTCCATGCCGTCGGCCAGGCGGCGGAGCAGCAGGGTCGCGGAGGGGCCGATGACCGGCAGCCAGAACAGCTCCACGTACTCGGAGCGCGGGTGGTAGCCGATCTCCTCGACTGCCGGGTCCCGCAGGGGCACCACCGTGAGCGTCGCCGCGGAGGGGTCGAACCCCGCCCACGCACGCTCCGCCAGGGCGCCGTGCGTGGGGCGGGCGAGGGGTCGGGCCGTGCTCGTCATGCCGGCAGGGTCGCGCCGGAACCTCGCCGCCGACCTTGCTCGCTTCCTCGGCGGGCCGCGCTCGGCGTGGCGGCCACTCCGGTCAGGGACCCCGCCAGCGGCCGCGGTGCAACCGCTGCGCCCCGCCGGGCCGGACCCGGTCGAGGGAGGGGGAGCGGTGGTCGGCGCCGTCGGGGTGCCCGAGGAGCACGGCGCCGAACAGGCGCCACCCCGGGGGCACGCCGAGGGCCGCGAGGAGGGCGGCCTCGCCCCGGAAATTGCCGAGGAAGCACGCGCCGAGCCCGGCACTCTCGGCTTCGAGGAGGAGCGCCATGGTCGAGAAGGCGGCGTCGCCGAACCAGTAGGGCACCGGCCACGCCGCCTCGCCCCCGCCGGCGGGTGGCGGGCCGAGGCCAGAGGGCTCCTTGTCCGGCTCGCCGTAACGGTCGACGTAGACCTCGGGCGAGGTGAGGGACAGGGCCACCACCGGGGCGCGGGCGAGCCCCGCCCAACGGCGCGACGCTGCCCGCCAGGCTTCGGTTGTCGTCAGGTCCCAGTAGCGGGCAGTCTCCTCGGGGCCCTGGAGCACCAGCCAGGCGACGCCCCGGGCGTTGCCGGCTGTGGGGGAGCGCAGGGCATCGAGCACCAAGGCGTCCACGACGTCGCGGGGCACGTCGCGAGCCTCGAAGCTGCGGACCATTCGCCGCCTGCGGATCGACTCGCCGACCTCCAGGGACCCTCCTCCCAGCCGCGCCCCGCCGATCGCCGTCGGCACCAGGTTGGCCATGGCGCCGTCGGCACCAGGTTGGCCGTGGCGCCGTCGGCACCAGGTTGGCCGTGGCGCCGTCGGCGCCAGGTTGGCCGTGGCGCCGTCGGCGCCACGAGGTCATGGTACGCAGACGGCCGGCACGGCGTGCACGGCGTGGTCCACCTGGCTGGCGTACGGCATGCCGGGAGGTGCAGGGAATGTCGACCGACCTGGTAGGGTTTGTACCCGCGAAGTCGGACACGAGCGGAGGTGCGAGTTGCCGACGGCTAGGGAGCTCCTCAACGACGCGAAGTCGGTCATCACCGAGGTCGGCACCGCCGACGCCGAGGCACGGCTCGGCGCGGCGACCTTCCTCGACGTGCGCGAGCCGGACGAGTACCAGCAGGGGGCCGTGCCCGGGGCCGTCCACCTGCCGAGGGGGAACCTCGAGTTCCAGGTCGAGGGCCGGCTGGTCGACAAGGAGGCGCCGATCGTCGTGTACTGCGCCGGCGGGGCCCGCTCCGCGCTCGCAGCCCGCACCCTCGGCGACCTGGGCTACCGCGACGTCGTGTCGATGGCCGGCGGCTTCAACCGCTGGAAGGACGAGGGACGACCCTGGTCGGTGCCCCGCTTTCTCACCCCCGACCAGCGAAACCGGTACCACCGGCACCTGCTCCTCCCCGAGGTTGGCGAGGCCGGCCAGCAGAAGCTGCTCGATTCCAAGGTCCTGCTCCTCGGCGCCGGCGGCCTCGGCTCGCCCGCTGCCCTCTACCTGGCCGCTGCCGGCGTGGGCACGCTCGGGATCATCGACATGGACGTGGTCGACGAGTCCAACCTGCAGCGCCAGGTGCTCCACAGCATGGATCGCATCGGCGAGCGCAAGGTCGACTCGGCCAAGAAGACCCTCACGGCCATGAACCACGACGTCAACGTGGTCACCTACGACGTGCGGCTGGGTGCCGACAACGTCCTCGACATCATCGACGGCTACGACGTCATCCTCGACGGCACGGACAACTTCCCGACCCGGTACCTCGTCAACGACGCCTCGCTGCTCAAGCGGGTGCCGGTCGTCCACGGCTCGATCTTCCGCTTCGAGGGCCAGGTGACCGTGTTCGACCCCTACAACGGCCCCTGCTATCGCTGCCTCATCCCCGAGCCGCCGCCCCCCGAACTGGCTCCCTCGTGTGCGGAGGCCGGCGTGCTCGGCGTCCTACCGGGCATCGTCGGGTCCATCCAGGCGCTCGAGACCCTCAAGCTGTTGCTCGGCCTCGGCGACCCGCTGGTGGGGCGCCTCCTCGCCTTCGACGCGCTCGAGCAGTCGTTCCGCACCTTCAAGGTCCGGCGCGACCCTGCCTGCCCTGCATGTGGTCCCGACGCGGGCGACATCGTGATCGCCGAGTACGACGAGCTCTGCATGCCCCACCCGCGAGGCTGACGGCGCACCGGTGCCGGCCCGGGGCGCCGGCGGCGCCGGCCGGGGCCCCCTTGGGTCCTGCGTCCGCGCGTGGATCCGAGCGTGACGACGGAGCCGGAGCAGGGCCGCGAGCAGGTCCTGCGTCCAAGCGTGGACCCCACGCCAAGGCCGGACTCGCCGCGGTGGCCCCCAGGGGACCGCGGTCTTTAACCTTGGGACGATGACCGACGACGCCAAGGCCACGTCCGAACGCCGCACCGACTCCGGCATCGTGATCCGCCCCGTGTACCGGGCGGACGATCTGGCCGGCTGGGATCCGGCCACCTCCCTCGGGGAGCCCGGGGCCTACCCCTTCACGCGGGGCATCCACGCCGAGATGTACCGGCGGCGGCTGTGGACGATGCGCCAGTACGCCGGGTTCGGCACGGCCGAGGCCACCAACGAGCGGTTCAAGTTCCTTCTCGCCCACGGGCAGACCGGCCTGTCGTGCGCCTTCGACCTGCCCACCCAGATGGGCTACGACTCGGACCACCCTCGCGCCGAGGGCGAGGTGGGCAAGGTCGGCGTGGCAATCGACTCGCTCGCCGACATGCGGCTCCTGCTCGCGGACCTGCCGCTCGGCACGGTCACGACCTCGATGACGATCAACGCCACCGCCGCGATCCTGCTGCTGCTCTACCAGCTCGTCGCCGAGGAGCAGGGCGTGCCCGGCGCGGAGATCCGGGGCACGATCCAGAACGACATCTTGAAGGAGTACATCGCCCGGGGCACCTACATCTACCCGCCTCGGCCCTCGATGCGCCTCGTCGTCGACACCTTCGCCTACTGCGCCGAGCACCTGCCGAACTGGAACACGATCTCGATCTCGGGCTACCACATCCGCGAGGCCGGCGCGACCGCGGTGCAGGAGGTGGCCTTCACCCTCGCCGACGCCATCGCCTACGTGGAGGCAGCCCTGGCCGCCGGCCAGAGCGTGGACGATTTCGCGCCCCGGCTCTCGTTCTTCTGGAACGCGCACAACAATTTCTTCGAGGAGGTGGCGAAGTTCCGAGCCGCGCGGCGGATGTGGGCCAGGATCATGACCGAGCGCTTCGGGGCGCGCGACGACCGCTCGAAGACGCTGCGGTTCCATACGCAGACCGGCGGGTCCACCCTGACGGCCCAGCAGCCCGAGAACAACATCGTGCGCACCACGCTCCAGGCGCTCGCGGCGGCGCTGGGGGGGACCCAGAGCCTCCACACCAACGGCTTCGACGAGGCGCTCGGCCTGCCGACCGAGCGGGCAGCCAAGATCGCCCTGCGCACCCAGCAGATCATCGGCTACGAGTCGGGCATCGCGGACACCGTCGACCCCCTCGCCGGCTCGTACTTCGTCGAGTCGCTCACCGACGAGGTGGAGCGTGGCGCGCAGGCCTACCTCGACCGCATCGACGAGCTCGGCGGGGCGGTCGCCGCGATCGAGGCTCGGTTCATGCAGGGCGAGATCGAAGACGCCGCCTACGCCTACGCTCGGGCTGTCGACGAGGGCCGCAAGGTCGTGGTCGGCGTCAACCGGTTCGTCGACGAGGAAAAGGAGCCGGCCGAGGTGTTCCCCATCGACGTCGAGCTGCAAAAGAGCCAGGTTGCCCGCACAGCCCGGGTTCGTGCCGAGCGCGACCAGGCAGCGGTGGACGCCGCGCTCGCCGACGTCCGTGCCGCCGCCCGGGGCACGCAGAACCTCCTCGTGCCGATGAAGGTCGCCCTGTCGCGGATGGCCACCCTGGGCGAGGTGTCCGACGTCCTGCGCGACGAGTTCGGCGTCTACCGGCCGGGGGGCTGACCGCGCGACCGGCCGGGAAGCTGACCCGCTACCGGCGGGGCCGACAGAGCCGGGGCGCCTGCACCTCGGGGGATGGGTCAGCCAGCCGGGGGGCCGCCGGGTGCGGCCCGGGCGCCTGCACCCCGGGGGGTGGGTCAGCCAGCCGGTGGGCCGCCGGGTGCGGCCCGGGCGAGCAGGCGGTCCCGGAGGGCCGGATCGGTGGCCGCGTCGATCGCCGTCCATGCCAGGGCGAGGGCGCCGTCGCGTACCACGGCGTCGGCTGACGCGGTCGTGCACGCGGCGGCGAACGCCCGCTGGTGGTTGACCGCGCCGTGGGCGTCGATCGCCATGAAGGGGTGGATGGCGGGCACTGCCAGCGACACGTTGGCCATGTCGGTGGACAGGGTCGGCAGGGGGGCGCCCTCGTCGTCGAGGTCGAAGCGGCGGCCCAGGGACTCGGCGTTGGCGCGGTAGGCGGCGAGGAGGCCGGGATCGCTCGCCATCTGCGAGTACACGGGCCCGACGGGCTCGACGTCGACGCTGGCGCCGGTGGCGAGGGCTCCGGCCTCGAAGCAACGGCGCACCCGCGCCTCGAGCACGTCGAGGGCCGCGAGGCTCGGCGCACGGCACATGTAGCGTGCGGTGGCGCTGGCCGGGATGACATTGGCGGCCGCGCCGCCCTCGAGGACCACGCCGTGGACCTGGTCGCCGGGAGCCAGCTGCTGGCGCAGCAGGCCGATGGCCACCTGCGACACGGTCAGCGCGTCGCCGGCGTTGACGCCTTCCCATGGCGCCGCCGAGGCGTGGGCCTCCTTGCCGTGGAACCGCACGTCGAAGTGCGAGACGGCCAGGCACCGCGCCTCGAGGCGTTCGGTCGGCCACGGGTGCACCATCATCGCCGCATGCACGCCGTCGAACACGCCTCGCTCGAGGAGCAGGACCTTGCCCCCGCCGCCCTCCTCGGCGGGGGTGCCCACCACGAGCACGGTCATGCCGAGCTCGTCGGCCGCCGGGGCCAGGGCGGCACCCGCGCCCACGGCGGCGGCCGCAATGATGTTGTGCCCACACGCGTGCCCGACCTCGGGGAGGGCGTCGTACTCGGCGCAGAACGCCACCACGAGGGGCCCCGACCCGGCGCGAGCAACGAAGGCCGTCGGCAGGCCGCCCGCGCCGCGAGCCACCTCGAGGCCGGCGTCCTCGAGCGCGGCGGCGGTCCACTCGGACGAGCGGGTCTCCTCGAAGCAGGTCTCGGGGTGGGCGTGGATCGAGTGGCTGAGGGTGACCAGGTCGTCGAGGGATGCGAGCACGCGGTCGCGGGCGGCGGCCTTCGCCGCCCGGGCGCGACGGCCCCCGGGCACGGCCGTCGGCCCGGCTCCCGCGTCGGTCACGGCCGCCGTCACCGCCCTACTCGATGACGGCGACGACGTCGCCGCCGCCCACGGCGTCGCCGGCCGACACGCGGACTTCCCGCACGACGCCGGCCTTCTCGGCGTTGACCGCGTTCTCCATCTTCATGGCCTCGAGCACGCACACCGTCTGGCCGGCTTCGACGGTGTCGCCCACGCTCACGAGGACCTTGACGATGGTCCCCTGCATGGGGACGGTCACCGTTCCCGACCCGGTGCCCGTGAGTTGCGCGTGCGTGCGCCGCCGGGCCGTGCCCACGCGGCCCGTGGCGCGAGGCCCGCCGTCCGCGGTGCCGACGTCGGGTACCCACAGCTTGACCTGGAAGCGCCTCCCGTCCACCTCGGCCGTGACGTCGCGCAGCACCCGGGGCGTCTCGTCGTCGGGGCGGGGCGCGCCGGCAGATGGCTCGGCCACCAGCGACGAGAGGTCGAGGGCGTCTTCGACCCAGCGGGTCGAGTGCGCGGCGGCGGCGAAGTCCCGATGGCCGAGGATCGCCACGTCGGCGGGGATGGTCGTCGCCACCCCCTCGATGCGCGTCTCGCCCAGGGCTCGCAGCATGCGCCGGCGCGCCGCCTCGCGGTCCTCGCCCCAGACGACGATCTTGGCCACCAGGTTGTCGTAGAACTGGCTGACGGTGTCGCCCGCCTCGTAGCCGGCATCGACCCGCACGCCCGGCCCGGCCGGCGTCGTGAACTTCGTGATGGTGCCGGGGGAGGGCGTGAAGCGCCCCCCCGAGGGGTCCTCGGCGTTCACCCGCACCTCGATGGCGTGGCCCGTTCTCGTGATGTCGTCCTGGCCGAAGGCGAGCGGCTCGCCCGAGGCGATCCGCAACTGCCAGGCGACGAGGTCGAGGCCGGTCACGAGCTCCGTGATGGGGTGCTCGACCTGCAGGCGCGTGTTCATCTCCAGGAAGTAGAAGCGCCCGTCCTCGTAGAGGAACTCCACCGTGCCGGCGTTCACGTACCCGCAGGCCTCGGCCACCCGGACCGCCGCCTCGCCCATGGCCCGCCGGATCTCGTCGGGGAAATCCGGCGCCGGGCTCTCCTCGATGAGCTTCTGGTGGCGTCGCTGGCTCGAGCAGTCGCGCTCGCCCAGCCACAGCGTGTGGCCGTGGGCGTCGGCGAGCACCTGCATCTCGATGTGGCGCGGCCAGGTCAGGTAGCGCTCGAGGTACAGCTCCGGTCGGCCGAAGTAGGCCTGCGCCTCGCGCGCCGCCGACTCCATCGCCGCCGCAGCCTCGTCGGGTGAGGCGACGACCTTCATCCCCCGGCCGCCGCCCCCGTAGGCGGCTTTGATGGCGACCGGCCAGCCGTGCTCCTCGCCGAAGGCGACGACCTCGTCGGGCGACACGAGGGCCTCGGATCGCCCGGGCACCCCGGCCACCCCGGCCCGCTCGGCGGCCAGCCGGGAGCTGATCTTGTCGCCCATCACCTCGATCGCGTCGGGGGGTGGGCCGACGAAGGCGACGCCCTTGCCGGTGATCGCGCGGGCGAAGTCGGCGTTCTCGGAGAAGAACCCGTAGCCCGGGTGCACGGCGTCGGCGCCGCACCGCTCGATCACCGACAAGATGGCCTCGGTGTTGAGGTAGCTCTCGGCCGCCGTCTGGCCGCCGAGCGAGTAGGCCTCGTCTGCCAGGCGCACGTGCAGGGCGTCGCGGTCGAGGTCGGAGTAGACGGCCACCGTGGCGATGCCCATCTCCCGGCACGTCCGGATGACCCGGACGGCGATCTCCCCCCGGTTGGCGATCAGGACCTTGTGCAGCACAGCGCGCCTTTCCGCTCGACCTTGCCCGTTCGACCGGGCTCCATTCGCTCCGACCCGGCTACCTCCGACCGTGGCCGGGTCGGGACCCGCTCGACCCCGGACCCGTCCGGCCCGGCCACTCAGACTTGCACGCCGAGTAGCGTGTCCGCCATGTCCGTTCCCCTCGGGGACGTCCGCCTGTTCGGCTCGCTCGACTCGACCAACCGCTACCTCTTGGCCGAGGCGGAGGGCCTGCCCGACGGGCTCGTGGTGGTGGCGGACCACCAGCGTGCAGGCCGGGGCAGGCTGGGCCGGACCTGGGAGTCGCCGCCGGGCTCGTCCCTGCTCGCCTCGGTGCTCCTGCGCCCGGCGCTGGCGCCCACCGAGCTGCACCTGTGCTCGCTGGCGGTGGCCCTCGCCGCCTGCCGGGCGTGCGAGGTGGCGGCGGGGGTCGAGCCGTGGCTCAAGTGGCCCAACGACCTCGTCGTGGCCGATCGCAAGCTCGCCGGCGTGCTGGCCGAGTCCGTGCCCGGGGTGCAGGGCGCCGAGCCGGCCCTGCCGACGGTGGTGGTCGGGGTGGGCATCAACGTGGACTGGCCCGGTCCCCAGGGCGCCGGGGGGGCCTGCCTGCGCGAGCTCGCCGGCCGGGCTGTCGACCGGCTCGGCCTCCTGTTCGCCCTGCTCGCCTCCCTGGCCCCGCTGCGGGCGGACCTCGACCGGCCCGGGGGTCGGGCAGCCCTGGTCGCGGCCGGCCGGGCGCGTTGCGCCACCCTCGGCCGCCTCGTCGTGGTCGACACCGGTGCGGGCATGGTCGAGGGCAGAGCCGTGGACCTCACCGACGAGGGGCACCTCGTCGTGGCGACACCTGCTGGTCACCGGGAGGTGGCTGCGGGCGACGTGGTGCACGTCAGGCCGGGGCGCACGTCGCCGCAAGGGGGGTGACGCAACCGGCTGGCGCCCTTGGGGCAGGATGTGAGGATCGACGGGTAAGGGAATGGTCACAACGGTGAGGGACCGATCCAGGCGGAACCGACGAGGATCCCGGCGGCACCGGCGAGGGCCCGGGCGGGGGTGGAAGCTGCTCGTCGCCGTGGCGCTCGCCGTCTTCGGCGGGGTGGCGGCCCTCGTGCTCGTCGCACTCCCCACCCATGCCGGGCAGTCGGGGCCCTCGCCCCGCCAGATCCGCCACGAGCTGGCGGCCGCCGTCACGACCAGCCCGGGCGACGGCGCCACGTCGGTGCCGCTCGACTCGCCGATCTCCGTGTACACGAGCCTGGGCCGCCTCCGCTCGGTGGTGGTCACCGACGGCGCGGGACAGCCCGTCTCGGGCACCCTCGACCCCTCGGACACCACCTGGACCGCCACCCAGCCGCTGGCGGCGGGCACGACGTACCGCGTCGACGCCACGGTCGCCGGGCGATCCAGGGTGGCGGCGACCACCGTCGCCAGCTTCACCACGGTCACCCCCTCGGCATGGGTGCACGCCACCTTGTGGCCCGACAGTGGGCTCAGCGTCGGCGTGGGCCAGCCGATCGTGCTCACCTTCGACCACCCGGTCACCGATCCCGCCGCCCGCGCCGCCGTGCTGTCGCATCTGCACCTGTCGATGTCGTCGCCGGTGGCCGTCGGCGCCTACTGGTTCTCGAGCACCGAGCTGCACCTGCGGCCCGAGAGCCTGTGGCCGTCGGGCGAGCAGATCTCGTTGTCGGACTCCCTCGACGGTTGGGACGCCGGCGGCGGCAATTGGGGGCAGGGATCGGACCAGGTGACCTTCTCCATCGGCGACGCCAGGATCTCGACCGCCAACCTGATCACCCACCAGATGACGGTCACCGACAACGGCAAGGTCGTCGCCACCTACCCGCTCAGCGGCGGCAGCGACCAGTACCCGACCATGGGTGGGGTGCACATCGTGATGGACCGCGAGACCCAGGTCCGCATGGTGTCCTCGACCGTCGGCATCCCGGTCGACTCGCCTGGCGGCTATGACGAGATCGTCTACTGGGACGTGCACATCTCCGACAGCGGGGAGTACGTGCATGCCGCTCCCTGGTCGGTGGCAGACCAGGGGAACACGAACGTGTCCCACGGCTGCATCAACCTGAGCCCGGCCGACGCCCAGCAGTTCTACGGGTTCAGCCGGGTGGGCGACATCGTCGACGTGGTGGGGAGCCCGCGCCCGCCTGCGCCCGGCGACCACGGGGTGATGGACTGGTCCACCCCGTGGTCGTCGTTCACGCCGATCCCGGTGACGCCGCTGCCCGCCTGAGCGCCGCCTCCCAGCGGCCCCGCCGCCCCGCAGCGGCCCCGCCGGCCCCGCAGCGGCCCCGCCGCCCTCGCAGCGGCCCCGCCGGCCCGCTGTCGGCTCCAGGCCGGCCCTCGGGCATCATCTAGTGTGAACGCCCGTGCGGCTCCTCGTGACTGGCGGAGCAGGGTTCATCGGCTCCAACTTCGTCCGCTACTGGGTGGCCGAGCACCCTGGTGACCAGGTGGTCGTGCTCGACGCGCTGACCTATGCCGGCAACCGGCTCAACCTGGCCGGCCTCGAGCCGCCTGTCACCTTCGTCCACGGCGACATCTGCGACGGGCCCCTCGTCGCCCGCACCCTTGCCGACCACGGCATCGACACCATCGTCCACTTCGCGGCCGAGTCCCACAACAGCCTGGCCGTGCTCGACCCCGGCCGCTTCTTCCGGACCAACGTCGTCGGGACCCAGACGTTGCTCGAGGCGGCGCGCCATGCGGGCGTCGGGCGGTTCCACCACATCTCGACCTGCGAGGTCTACGGTGACCTGGCGCTCGACAGCGACGAGCGCTTCACCGAGTCGAGCCCCTACCGCCCGCGCACGCCCTACAACGCGTCGAAGGCGGGTGCGGACCACGCCGTGCGGGCCTACGCGGAGACCTTCGGGCTGCCGGTGACCATCACCAACTGCTGCAACAACTACGGCCCGTACCAGTTCCCCGAGAAGGTGGTGCCGCTGTTCACCACCCACGCGCTGGACGGCCTCCCCCTGCCGCTGTACGCGTCGACGCAGAACCGCCGCGAGTGGCTTCACGTGGTGGACCACTGCCGGGCGGTGGAGGCGGTGCTCGAACGGGGGCGGGTGGGCGAGACGTACCACGTCGGCAGCGGGGTCGAGGCGAGCGTCGAGCAGATCGCCGACCTCGTGCTCGACCTGCTCGGCAAGCCGCCGTCGCTCAAGCAGCTCGTGCCCGACCGTCCGGGCCACGATCGCCGGTACCTGCTCGACTCCTCCAAGATCGAGCGCGAGCTCGGGTGGCGCCCGCAGATCTCCTTCGTGGCCGGGCTGGAGGAGACCGTGCGGTGGTACGAGGCGAACCGAGCGTGGTGGGAGCCCCTCGCGAGGCGGGCCCCGGTGGCCGAGGCTGCCTGGGCGACGACGCCCTAGCGCGGGCGTGAGGGTCCTCGTTACCGGTGCAGGGGGCCAGCTCGGCCGCGATCTGGTGGCCGCGCTCGGCGGCTCGGTGCCCGAGGGGGGACGTCGCCGCGCGCTGCGCGGTCCGGGGGCCCCGCTCGTGCCGAGCGGTCTCGACGTGGTGGCTGCCGACCACGCCGCGCTGGCCGTGGACGATCGCACGGCGGTGCTCGGCGCCCTCGACGCGCTGCGCCCGGCCGTCGTGGTCCACGCCGGGGCGTGGACGGACGTCGACGCGTGTGAGGCAGACCCGGACCGGGCCTTTCGCGTCAACGCCATGGGGACGCGCCACGTGGCGGAGGCTGCCGCCCGCGTCGGCGCGCATCTCGTGTACGTGTCCACGGACTACGTCTTCGACGGCACCTCGCACCGGCCCTACGTGGAATGGGACCATCCGAACCCGCTGTCGGTGTACGGCCGCAGCAAGTACGGCGGCGAGCTGGAATGCCCCCCGGGGGCGACCGTCGTGCGCACCTCGTGGCTGTGCGGTGCCCACGGCGCGAACATGGTGAGGACCGCGCTCCGGCTGGCGGCGGCCCGCGGGCCGCTGCGCTTCGTCGACGACCAGCACGGGTCCCCCACGTTCACCGCCGACCTGGCGGCGGCGATCGTCACCCTGGCCACCGACCGACTGCCGGGCGTCTTCCATGTCACCAATGCCGGGGCCACCACGTGGTTCGGCTTCGTGAGGGCCGTGCTCGAGCTGGCCGGCCACGACCCGGGCCGGGTGGAGCCGATCGCCACCGCCGAGCTGCGCCCCCCACGCCCGGCACCCCGGCCGGCGAACTCCGTGCTCGACAACGCCGCCCTCCGCCTGGCGGGCATCCCACCCCTGCCTGACTGGCGTGACGGCCTCGAGCGCCTCGTCCGGGTGCTGGGTCCGAGGGCCTGAGCCGTGGGGGGCCGGGTGGGCGGCCGGGTGGCGGCGATCGTGGTCGACTACGACGCCGGGGAGGTGCTGGCCCGGTGCGTGTCGTCGTTGCTCGACGACGCCGAGGTGGCCGAGGTGGTGGTGGTCGCCAACGGGGACCCGGTCGCCACCACGACCGTACTGCGGAAGGCCGGCTTCGACGTGCCTGTCGTGGCGCCTGGGCGAAACCTCGGGTACGGGGGCGGTGCCAACCGGGGGGCGGCCGCAGCCGGGCCGTGCGAGCACCTCCTCGTCTGCAACCCCGACATCGTGGCCCATCCCGGCGCCGTGGGCCGCCTGGCCCGGACCCTCGACGCGGAGCCCGCGTGGGCCATCGTCGGGCCCCGCATCCTCACCCCAGCGGGCGACCGGTACCCCTCCGTTCGACGGTTCCCGTCGATGACCGAGGCCGTGGGGCACGCCGTGCTCGGCTCGCTCGCGCCCGGCAACCGGTTCACGCGCCGGTACCGCAGCCCCGCCACCTCGCCGGAGCAGGCGGGGACGGCCGACTGGGTGTCGGGCGCCTGCTTCCTCGTCCGCCGGACCGCCTTCGAGGCGCTGGGCGGCTTCGACGAGGCGTACTTCATGTTCGCCGAGGACATGGACCTGTGCTGGCGTGCCTGCCGTGCCGGCTGGGGGGTGGGCCACCAGCCGGAGGCGGTGGTGACCCACCTGCAGGGGGTCTCGACCCGCCGGCATCCCTACCGGATGCTCGTGGAGCACCACCGCTCCGCGCTGCGCTTCGCACTGCGCTCGACCGAGGGGTGGCGGCGGTCGGCCCTGCCGCTGGGCGCCGCGCTGCTCGGCGCCCGCCTGGTGGTGGCGGTGGCCGCCCAGGCGCTCCGGCGCGCAGGGCCCCGCGGGCCGCTGCCGCCAGCCGATGCAGTGACCCCCGACCCGGCACCGAGGTCTGGCCCCGGGCGCCGCTAGAGTCCCCTCGGGGTTGCGCGGGGGTCTGTGGTTGCAAGTCGACGCCAGTCGCAGGCGAAACGACCCACGTAAGGCAACAGATGGTTGCTGAGCATGGTGCGGCTTAGAGGTAAGTCCTGCCCACTGGGCCCCCGGTGGTCGGGGGGCGGTGGCGACGGGGGGATGCGGGCCACTGCGGGCGGTGCCGGACCGAGAGGTCGCCGCCGTCCGGCCCGCGAGCCCTGCCGCAGGCGGGTGTGGGGTCAAAGACCAGGTCAGCTCCGCGCAACCCCGACTCCGTGCGCCCGGCGCGGCTCGGGAGGCTGACCCGGAGCCGACCAGCCCGACGACCCCAGCCCGACGCCCCCAGCCCGACGACCCCAGGCAGGCGGCGGTGCCCGGCCCGACGCCCCCAGCCCGACGAGCCCAGGCAGGCGGCGGTGCCCGGGCAGCGGGTGAGCTGGGTGGCGCGTCAGGTTCCGAACCGACCCACGACCGGTGCCGGGGCCGGGCTCCCGGTGACCGGTAGCATGGACAGGCCATGAGCGTGTTCGCCCGCGTGCTCCGGGCCGGAGAGGGCAAAAAGGTCCGGCGCCTGGCGGAGCTGGTCCCGCTGATCAACGAGCTCGAGCCGGAGATGGAGGCGCTCGCCGACGACGAGCTCCGCCACAAGACCGTGGAGTTCCGCCAGCGGCTCGATGCCGGGGAGACGCTCGAGGACCTCCTGGTCGAGGCGTTCGCCGTCGTGCGCGAGGCCGCCTGGCGGGTGCTCGGCCAGCGCCATTTCGACGTGCAGCTGATGGGCGGCATGGCGCTGCACTTCGGCTGGATCGCCGAGATGAAGACCGGCGAGGGCAAGACGCTCGTCTCCACGCTGCCCGTCTATCTCAACGCCCTGCAGGGGCGGGGCGTGCACGTGGTGACGGTCAACGACTACCTGGCGACCCGCGACGCCGAGTGGATGGGGCGCGTGTACCGCTGGCTGGGTCTGACCGTCGGACGTGTTGGCCCCGACGTGGCCGATCCCGCCGCCAAGCGTGAGGCGTACGCGGCCGACGTCACCTACGGCACCAACACGGAGTTCGGTTTCGACTACCTGCGCGACAACATGGCCCGGTCGCGCGACACGATGGTCCAGCGCGGTCACGTGTACGCCATCGTCGACGAGGTCGACTCCATCCTGATCGACGAAGCCCGGACGCCGCTCATCATCTCGGGCCCAGCCGACGAGGCGGCCCGCCTCTACTACCAGTTCGCCAGCATCGTGCGCACCTTGGACCGCGACGAGGACTACGAGGTCGACGAGGAGAAGCGGATCGTGGTGCCCACCGAGGCGGGCATCGAGAAGGTCGAGCGCGCGCTCGGCATCGACAATCTCTACGACGCGGTGGGCACCAACTACGTCCACCAGCTCGCACAGGCCCTGAGGGCCAAGGAGCTGTACCACCGCGACAAGGACTACCTCGTCGAGCAGGGCGAGGTGAAGATCATCGACGAGTTCACCGGGCGGACGCTCGAGGGCCGGCGGTGGTCCGACGGGCTCCACCAGGCGGTCGAGGCGAAGGAACGGGTGCGGATCAAAGAGGAGAACCACACCTGGGCCACCGTCACCTTGCAGAACTACTTCCGCCTCTACGAGAAGCTGGCCGGTATGACCGGCACCGCGGAGACGGAGGCGGCCGAGTTCGCCAGCACCTACCACCTGCCGGTCGTGCCGATCCCGACCAACATGCCGATGATCCGGGCCGACGAGCCGGATCTCGTCTTCAAGTCCGAGGCGGCCAAGTTCAACGCCGTCGTCGAGGACATCGCGCAGCGCCACGAGCGCGGGCAGCCGGTGCTCGTGGGCACGGCGTCGGTGGCGAAGTCGGAGCTGCTCTCGCGCCTCCTCGACCAGCGTGGCATCCCCCACCAGGTGCTGAACGCGAAGCAGCACTTCCGCGAGGCGGAGATCGTGGCCCAGGCGGGGCGCCTCGGCGCGGTGACGGTCGCCACCAACATGGCCGGCCGCGGGGTCGACATCATCCTCGGCGGCAACGCCGAGCTGCTCGCCCTGCACGAAGCGCGGGCCCAGGGGCTCGACCCGGCCACCGAGGACGGCGCAGCGGCAGTGGCGAAGCTCCGCCAGGAGCTCGAGGACCTCTGCCGGGCCGAAGGCGAGAAGGTGCGCGAGCTCGGCGGCCTCTACGTGCTCGGCAGCGAGCGCCACGAGAGCAGGCGGATCGACAACCAGCTCCGCGGGCGCTCCGGCCGCCAGGGGGACCCGGGGGAGAGCCGCTTCTACCTCAGCCTCGAGGACGACCTGATGCGGCTGTTCGCAACCGGTGCCATGAACTGGGTCATGGGCCGCGCCATCCCCGAGGACGTGCCGATCGAGGCCAAGATGGTCACCAAGGCCATCGAGCGCGCCCAGAACACCGTCGAGGCGAGGAACTCCGAGATCCGCAAGGAGGTCCTCAAGTACGACGAGGTCATGAACGAGCAGCGCAAGATCATCTACGCCCGCCGGCTGCAGGTCATCGACGGCGAGGATCTCGACGAGTACACCCGCGAGCTGCTCCGCACGGTCCTCTCCACCCTGGTGTCGGCGTCGTGCCCGAGCGAGTACGCCGAAGAGTGGGACCTCGACCACCTCGTGGCCGAGGTCTCCCAGTACTACCCGACGCAGTTCACGGCCGACGACTTGGCCGAGGCGACGTCGGTGAGCCAGATCACCGACAGCATCGTGGCCGAGGCGCTCGAGTACTACGACCGCCGCTCCGAGGAGATGCCCGGGGGCACCGAGACCGCCCGGGCCATCGAGCGCGACGTGATGCTCCAGATCATCGACCAGCGGTGGCGCGACCACCTGGCGGAGATGGACTACCTGCGCGAGGGGATCAACCTGCGCGCCATGGGCCAGCAGGACCCGCTGGTGGCGTGGCAGCGCGAGGGCTTCAACATGTTCGGCCAGCTGATGGACGCCATCGACGACGACTACCTGCGCTACGTGCTGCACGTCGAGGCCCTCGTGGAGCCGGCGCCCGAGCCCGACCTGTCGCGGGCCGTCTACGAGGCGGCGGAGGACCCGGTCGCGGGCACCAGCCTGCTGGCCGCCGTGATGGCGGGGGACCGGGGGGCTGCGCTCGACGCGGTCAGCCAGCCGCTCGCTCTGGCACCCGGCCTGCTCGACGCACCGGCTGGGGCCACGCAGCCCGCCCGTGCGGGGAACGGCGCCCGTCCGAGCGCCGCCCCTGCAGACCGGGCGGGGCGTACCCAGGCGGGCGGCAGCGGCAAAGGGGCCGGGGCACCGGCGCGTGGCGGCGCGCCCAGCCGGGAGCCAGCGGCCGGCCGGGGTGCCCAGGCAGGCCAGGCAGGCCAGGCAGGCCAGGCAGGCCAGGCAGGCCAGAAGCTCGGTCGCAACCAGCCGTGCTGGTGCGGCAGCGGCAAGAAGTACAAGCTCTGCCATGGCGCCTCCTGACCGTGCCGCGGGGCTCGAGCCGCGTGATCTCGCCGGCGAGCTCGAGTCCCTCGCCACCCGGCTGAAGGAGGCCGAGGGCTACCTCGGGCTCGAGGACCTCCGCCGCCGCCACGGCGAGCTCGAGCAGGTGGCGGCGCGCCCGGACCTCTGGGAGGATCCCGGCCGGGCCCGCGCGGTCACCACCGAGCTCGGCCGGGTGGGCGACGACCTGGCGCGGCTGGTCAAGCTGCGCGCCGACCTCGAGGACGCCATGGTCCTGGGCGAGCTGTGCGACGAGGCGGCGGCCGCCGGCACGCCGGAGCCGGCGATGGAGCGCGAGCTGCGCCAGGCGGTCGACGACCTTGGCCGCCGCCTCGACGACCTCGAGCTGCAATCGCTGTTCACCGGCGACTACGACGACCGCGACGCGGTGGTCGAGGTGCACGCCGGGGCGGGTGGCACCGACGCACAGGACTGGGCCGAGATGCTGGTCCGCATGTACCGGCGGTGGGCGGAGCGCCGGGGGTTCTCGATCGAGATGGACGAGGCGACCGAGGGCCAGGAGGCGGGGCTGCTGTCGGCCACGTTCATCGTGAAGGGGCGCTTCGCCTACGGGTTGCTCTCGGCCGAGCGCGGCGTGCACCGCCTCGTGCGCATGTCGCCCTTCGATGCGCAGCACCGGCGCCAGACGAGCTTCGCGTCGATCGAGGTGGTCCCTTTCCTGGAGGACCTCACCGACGAGGTGGAGATCGACGAGAAGGACCTGCGCATCGACACCTACCGCTCGTCGGGCGCGGGCGGGCAGCACGTCAACAAGACCGATTCGGCCGTGCGGATCACCCATCTGCCCACCAACACGGTGGTGGCGGTGCAGAACGAACGGAGCCAGCACCAGAACAAGGCCAAGGCAATGCAGATCCTGGCGGCGAAGCTGGCCGAGCGCAAGCGCGCCGAGCGCCAGGCCGAGCTCGAGTCGCTGAGCGGCGAGCGCACCGACACCTCGTGGGGCAACCAGATCCGCTCCTACGTGCTGGCCCCCTACCAGCAGGTGAAGGACCACCGGACCCAGGTCGAGACGGGCAACGTCGAGGCGGTGCTCGACGGCGATCTCGACGCGTTCATGGAGGCCGAGCTGCACCGACGGCGCGAGCGCGGCACCCGCGCGACAGCCTGACCAGGCGCCACGCCGTTCCCAGCGGGGCCCCTCCCGACGGGCTACGCTGTGGGGGACTTCGAGCTCGGCGGACCGCCCGGGCGACCGCGAACCGGCGTGCCCGGCGCTCGCTGCACGTGCATCCCTGATGATCCGCTTCGATCACGTCACCAAGACCTACAAGGGGACGACCGTCGCGCTCCGCGACGTGTCGGTGGAGATCGAGAAGGGGGAGTTCGTCTTCCTCGTCGGGTCATCGGGTTCGGGCAAGACCACGTTCATCCGCCTGCTCCTGCGCGAGGAGCTGCCTGACAGCGGCCGCATCTGGGAGGCCGGGCGCGACATCGTGCATCTCCCGAAGTGGCGGGTGCCCTACCTGCGGCGGAACATCGGCTGCGTCTTCCAGGACTTCCGCCTGCTGCCGAACAAGACCGTGTTCGAGAACGTGGCGTTCGCGCTCGAGGTGATCGGCCGGCCCAAGCACGTCGTGGCCTCGCAGGTGCCCCAGGTCCTCGAACTGGTGGGGCTGGCCAAGAAGGCCGGCAACCTGCCGAGCGAGCTGTCGGGGGGCGAGCAGCAGCGCGTCGCGGTGGCCCGCGCCTTCGTCAATCGCCCCCTGATCCTGCTGGCCGACGAGCCCACCGGGAACCTCGACCCGACGACGAGCCAGGGGATCATGCAGCTGCTCGACCGGATCAACCGCACGGGCACGACGGTCGTGGTCGCGACGCACGACGAGGTGCTCGTGAACTGGATGCGCCGCCGCGTGATCGAGCTCGACCATGGGGTGCTCGTGCGTGACCAGCACCGCGGCGTCTACGGCATCGACGGCGCGGCCGGTGCCGCCGCGGCGTCGCCGGCTGCCGGGGGCCGCGCCTGATGCCGGTCTCGCTCGACTACGTGGTCCGCGAGACGGGCGCCAACCTGTGGCGGAACCGTCTCATGACCATCGCCGCGATCCTCACCATGGCCGTGTCGCTCGCGCTCGTGGGGGCGGCGCTGCTGCTCAAGCAGGGCGCGGCCAAGGCCGAGGTCGTCTGGCAGCGCCAGACCCAGGTGACGGTGTGGATGGAGCCGGCGGCGTCCAAGGGCGAGATCGCCGCCGTGGCCGAAGAGCTCAAGCAGCTGCCCTACGTCCGCCACCCGTGCTCCTTCAAGGACAAGCGCCAGAACTACCAGCTGGCGCAGAAGCTGCTGACCCCCGAGGAGTGGAGCGTGCTCTCGGTGGGCCAGATGTACACGTCGTTCTCGTGCACACCCGTCCAGCCGACCGACGCCGGCGCGGTGATCAAGCGCTTCACCGGCCAGGAGGGCGTCCACCGGGTGACCGCGCCGCTGGCGCAGATCCACACCCAGCAGAAGGCGATCGACCTCATCCAGTGGATCTTCCTCATCGTGGCCCTCGTGCTGCTGCTGTCGGCCACGGTGCTCATCCTCAACACGATCCGCATGGCGATCTTCGCTCGACGCCGCGAGGTGTCGGTCATGAAGCTCGTCGGGGCGACCAACTGGTTCATCCGGATCCCCTTCATGTCCGAGGGGCTGATGCAAGGGCTGCTCGGGTCGGGTGTCGCGGCCCTGGCCGTGTACGCCCTCCATCTCGTGTTCAACCAGCTCGGGAACCCCGAGCACCCCCAGGCCCTGTTCACGCTCATGCGCATGAGCGGGTGGGAGGTGTTCTGGACCGAAGCGGTCGTGGTGTCCGTGGGGGTGCTCATCGGCTCGGCCGGCTCCGCCCTGGCGATCCGCCGCTTCCTCGACGTCTGACGAGCCGCTGCGGATCCGTTCCGTCGGCGTGACGCCGCTCGGGCGCCTGCCCGACGGCCGCGACGCACCCCCGTGCGCCCGAACCGACGGCCGTACGCGCCCGCGCCCCCCGTGTGCGATCCCGGGCGCCCACGCGCGGACACGCCCACTCTTCTGCTCCCGAGCTGCCCGCGAGCCAGGCACCGCCGGGGGAGGTTCTGCGCCAGGTTCCGTGCAAGGTTCGATCGTCACGATGCCCGTCGGGCCCGGCGCCATTGCCGGCCGAGGCCCGGCGGCTGGCGAGCCGGCCGTGTCCACCGACACCGAGGAGCCGATCCATGAGCAACAGCACGACGGTCACCGGGAACCTCACCCGCGACCCAGAGATCCGCTACACCCGTGAGGGCCAGGCCTCGACGTCCTTCGGCCTCGCCGTCAACCGGCGCTGGCAGGACCGCGAGACGCGCGAATGGGAGGAGGCGACGTCGTTCTTCGACGTGGTGTGCTGGCGCGAGCTCGCCGAGAACGTGGCCATGAGCCTGACCCGGGGCATGCGGGTGGTGGTGACCGGCCGGATCGAGCAGCGAACGTGGGAGACCGAGGACGGCGAGCGACGGTCGAAGGTGGAGATCGTCGCCGAGGAGATCGGGCCCAGCCTGCGGTTCGCCACCGCCGAGGTGCAGCGGACCGAGCGCCGCGGCGGCGAGCGGCCGCCTTCTGGTGAGGACGCTGGCGAGGAAGTGGGCGCGGTCGCCGGCGCTGGGGCGAGCGCCGAGCCATGAGGGGCGTGCCGACCGCACGGGCCGCCGTCTTGCGCCCGGAGGTCCGCCTTGCCAAGGACGAGGCCATCGAGGTCTGTGCCGCCCTCGCCCTCGGCGAGGCCGTCCTGGCCGAGGCGGGGCGGGCGGCCGAGGCCGCCTACCTGGGGCGGGTGTTCGCCGTCGTGGAGGATCGCCTCGCGGGCTGACCCCGGGGCGACAGCCAGCCGGTCCGCGGGATCACGCGCGGTCACCCGGCGACAGCCAGCCGGTCCGCCCGATCACGCGCGGTCACCCGGCGGCGCCCCCGCAGGCCTGCTCTGGCGGTCGAAGCGCAGGGCGAGGGAGTTCACGCAGTAGCGCATGCCGGTCTCGGTCGGCCCGTCCGGGAAGAGGTGGCCGAGGTGCCCGCCGCAACGGGCACAGACGATCTCGGTACGCACCATGCCGTGGCTCGTGTCGAGGCGTTCCGCCACGCGGCCCTCGGCGGCCACCCGGTCGAAGCTCGGCCAGCCCGACCCTGAGTCGAACTTGTCCGCCGAGCGGAACAGCTCGGCTCCGCACCCGGCGCACCGGAACGTGCCGTTGCCGTCGACGTGGAGGTACTCGCCCGACCACGGCGGCTCGGTTGCTTGGCGCCGGAGCACCTCGAACTGCGCCGGCGTGAGCCTCGACCGCCACTCCTCGTCGCTCAGCTGCACCTCGGGTCGAAGCTCAGGTCGTGCCATGCCCACCGCCTCCACTGGTCTGCCGTGTGCCCGTCCCCCCACCCTATGCCCGACCCGCCGGTGCCCCGGCCCGACCCGCCGGTGCCCCGGCACCGCCCGTGGTCGTCGCCTCAGGGCGGGCGGGCCGGGGCCGCCGTCACCGGCACCTCGGGGCGGGTGAGGGTGACCTGGCGCGCCGTGCGTACCCGGGTCGTGCCCCGGTGCGCCGGGCGCGGTTTAGGGTATCGGGCGATGAAGGGCATCCTGCTGGCGGGCGGGACCGGTTCCCGGCTCTACCCCCTGACCCGCATCACGAACAAGCACCTGCTGCCGATCTACGACCGGCCCATGGTCCAGTGGGCCATCGAGGCCCTGGTCAACGCGGGCGTCACGGAGCTGATGCTGGTCACGGGCGGTACCCATGCCGGGGAGTTCCTCCGCCTGCTCGGCAACGGCCACGAGTTCGGCATCGACCGCCTCTGCTACGGCTACCAGGAGCGCCCCGGCGGCATCGCCGAGGCCCTGGGCTTGGCCGAGCGCTTCGCCGACGGCGAGCCGGTGGTGGTCATGCTGGCGGACAACGTGGTCGAGCGCTCCATCCGCCCGATGGTCGAGGCGTTCGAGGCTGCGCCCAGCGGCGCCCGGATCCTCCTCACCGAGGTGACGGAGCCCGAGCACCTCCGGCACCTCGGCGTGCCCGAGCTCGACGCCAACGGCCGGGTGGTCCGCATCCTCGAGAAGCCGGAGGACCCGCCCTCGAGCTACGGGGTGACGGGCATCTACTGCTACGACGCCGAGGTCTTCGAGGTCATCAGGTCCCTGCGCCCCTCGGGGCGCGGCGAGCTCGAGATCACCGACGTCAACAACCACTACGTGGCGACGGCCACGATGGCCTACGACGTGCTCCAGGGGTTCTGGGGCGACGCCGGCGAGTCGATCGACGCCTACTACGCCGTCAACGACTTCGTGCGGGCCCACGGGGCCAACAAGGACTGATTCACCGGCGGACGACTGATCTGCCCGGGCGGGGCCGACTGGCCAGCCGCGACACCGGCGACACAGGGGCGCAGGAACGGGCGGTCCAGGGAAGGGTCAGGCGCCCGGGGAAGGGTCAGGCGTCGGGGGAAGGGTCAGGCGTCGGGGGGCGAGGCGGACACGACCGGCGAGCCCAGGGGGCGGGTGATGGCTGGCGCCCCGGTGCCGCTCGCCGGCGAGCCGGCGACCGGCGCGCCGAGCCCGAGCGCCTGGCGCACGGCTGCGGCGACGCCGGGCCCGTCGAGGCCCAGCTGCCTCAGGATGTCGTCGGCCCGGCCCTGGGCCAGGTAGGCGCGGGGCACGCCGAGCACCCGGGTGGCGGGCAGGTCGGCCGCGCCGTCGGCACCGGCACCCATGGCGTCGACGAGGAACATGCCGGCCCCACCCAGGCGGAAGCCGTCTTCGGCCGTGACGACCAGGCGGTGCCGGCGGGCGTCGGCCAGCATCGCAGGGTCTGGCGGGCTCACCACGCGGACGTCCCACACGGTGGCGAGGATCCCTGCGCCGGCGAGCTCGTCCGCTGCCGCCTCGCAGGCGGCCACGAGCTTGCCCACGCCGAGCAGGCACACCGAGCCGTCGCCTTCCCGAAGCCGGCGGGCCGACAGGCCCTGGCCCACCTGGTCGGGCGGCACGTGGCGGGCGGGGGTCTTGGGGAAGCGTATGGACGACGGCCCCGGGAGGTCGACGGCCTGGCGGAGCATGACGGCGACCTCCTCTGCCGAGGAGGGGGCGAACACGGTCATGCCGGGAATGGAGAGGCAGAGGGCGAGGTCGAGCAAGCCGTGGTGGCTCGGGCCGTCGTCGCCCGTGACGCCTGCTCGGTCGAGGACGACCACCACGGGCAGGCCGTGGAGCCCCACGTCGAGGTTGGCCTGGTCGAAGGCCCGGCAGAAGAACGTCGAGTAGACGGCGACCACCGGGCGCAGCCCGCCCATGGCCATGCCGGCAGCTGAGGTGAGCTCGTGCTGCTCGGCGATGCCGACGTCGAAGAACCGCTGCGGGAAGCGGGCCTCGAAGGGGAGCAGCCCGGTAGGCCCCGGCATCGCCGCAGTGAGGGCCACCACCTCGGGCCGCTCCTCGGCCAGCTCGACCAGCGCCTGGCTGAAGGCCTCGGTGTAGGTGGCCACCTGCCCGCGCTCGTCGGGGGACCGGTCGGTCGCCGACGACTGGCCCCCCTGGTCGGAGGCGCCCCGAGCGCCGACCAGGGAGCCCACGGCGTGGCCGACGGTGTTGTCGCCGACGGAGGGCCGGACGGCCTTGACGTCGTGCAGGCGCTGGACCTTGTCGGCCTCGGCCGGACCGTAGCCGCGGCCCTTCTGGGTCAGGACGTGCACGACGATGGGCCCCGCCCACTCGGCGGCGTTGGCGAACGCCTGCTCCATCTGGGCCACGTCGTGGCCGTCGATCGGGCCCGCGTAGCGCACGCCCAGGGCCTCGAAGAACGTGTGGGGCGACACGAGCTCGCGAAGCGCGCTCGTGAGCCCGTGGACGCCGGAGTAGGCGAGCTCGCCCACCCCCGGCAGCTCGCGCAGCAGCATCCGCAGGCGCTCGCGTGTCTGGACGTAGGTGGGGTTGAGGCGGAGGCTGGTCAGGCTCTGCGACAGGTGCGACACGGTGGGTGCGTAGGAGCGGCCGTTGTCGTTGAGCACGACCACCACGCGCCGCCCGGAGTGGCCCAGGTTGTTGAGGGCCTCGTAGGCCATGCCGCCGGTCAGGGCGCCGTCGCCGACCACGGCCACCACGCGTCGGTCGCCGCCTCGCCCCGCCGCCGACCCCTGCAGCTCGAAGGCGCTCGCCAGGCCGTGCGCGTAGGACAGGACGGTCGACGCGTGGCTGTTCTCGATCCAGTCGTGCTCGGACTCCGCCCGGTTTGGATAGCCCGACAGCCCGCCGGCCTCGCGCAGGTGGCGGAACCCGTAGCGGCGGCCCGTCACCAGCTTGTGGACGTAGGCCTGGTGGCCCGTGTCCCACAGGATGGCGTCGCGCGGCGAGTGGAACACCCGGTGGAGCGCAAGGGTGAGCTCCACCACCCCGAGGTTCGAGCCGAGGTGGCCGCCGGTGCTCGTGACCGTGTCGACGATGAAGGCGCGGATCTCGGCGGCGAGGTCGCGCAACTGCTCGTAGCTGAGGGCGCGCAGGTCGGCCGGCGTCTCGATGCTTGGGAGGATGGTCATCGCTGCCACCCGCCCGTCGCCCGCCCGGGCCGCGGCGGTGAGCTTCGGTTCCGGTGGCCCCTCAACGCGGTCCCGACGAGCTCGCCCTGGACATGAACCCCTCCTGGTCGACCACCACCCGGGTCAGGCGCCCGGCCCCGACGAGGCGTGGCCCGGCCTCGGAGCGCAGGGAGGCCGAGATGGTGAAGATGAGCCGCCGCCCGTGCACGCGTGACAGCACGGCCTCGGCGTGGACGGTGGCGCCCACCGGCACCGGCGCCAGGTGGTCGAACTGCACTCGGGTGGCCACGGTCGTCTTGCCCGGTGCGAGCCGGCCGGACAGGGCGAGGTTGCTGGCTTCCTCGCACAGGCCGAGCAGGCGCGGGGTCGAGAGCACGGGCACCTCCCCCGAGCGCATGGCGACGGCCGTGTCCTCGGCGGTCACCACCAGTGTGGCCGTCGCCGACACCCCGGGCCGGGGCAGCACCGGGGGCACCAGCGTGTCGGATGGCGGGTGGGCCATGACGGTTACGATACCGCCCGTGACCCCTGCCCCCCTGATCGAGCCTGACGTGCTCGAACGTGTCCTGGCCACGGCGCTCGCCCGGGGTGGCGACCTGGCCGAGATCTTCGCCGAGGACCGGCAGACCTCCGGAGCGATGCTCGACGACCGCCGCATCGAGGAGCTGTCCTCCGGCCGCGAGCGCGGGGCGGGCATCCGGGTGGTCGTGGGCGAGACGACCGGGTTCGCGCACACCGCCGACCTGTCCGAGCGCAGCCTGCGTGAGGCGGCCGAGGCGGCGGCGGCCGTCGCCCGCCAGGGAAGTCCGGGGGTCCGCACCGTCGCCCTGGCTGATCGGCGGCCGGTTGGCCCAGGGGCCTCGGTGCTGCCGGCGTCGGTGGGAAAGGCGGCCAAGCTCGAGCTCCTCGCCCGGGCCGACGACGCGGCCCGCGCCGCGGGGTCGTCGATCACCCAGGTGCAGGCGGCCTACGGCGACAGCCGCCGCCGCGTGCTGGTCGCCAGCTCCGAGGGCGTCCTGGCCGAGGATGACCAGGTCCGGACGCGCTTCAACGTGTCGTGCGTCGCCTCCGGCGACACCGGCATGCAGACCGGCTACGAGAGCCTCGCTCGGACCCAGGGCTTCGAGATATTCGAAGGCGGCGGCGTCGAGGAGGTGGCCCGCAAGGCGGCCGCCCGGGCGCTCGCCAAGCTGTCGGCCCGCCCGGCTCCCTCCGGCGAGCTGCCGGTAGTGCTGGCCGGGGGCAGCGGGGGCATCCTCTTCCACGAGGCGTGCGGGCACGGCCTCGAGGCCGACCACATCTTGAAGGACGCCTCCGTCTACACGGGCCGGGTGGGGGACCTGGTGGCCAGCCCGCTCGTGACCCTGGTGGACGACGGCACGGTGGCCGGTGAATGGGGCCACCTCGGCGTCGACGACGAGGGGCGCCCGGCCGCCCGCAACGTGCTCATCGAGAACGGCGTGCTGACCGACTACCTGTGGGACTGGCTGCGGGCGCACAAGCAGGGCAGGGCCTCGTCGGGCAACGGCCGCCGCCAGAGCTACCAGCACCTGCCGATGGTCCGGATGACCAACACGTTCCTGCTCGCCGGAACCGAGGACCCACAGGAGGTGGTGGCCCAGACCCCCCGCGGCGTCTACGTGGCCAAGCTCGGTGGCGGCCAGGTCAACACCACGACCGGTGACTTCGTGTTCGGCACGACGGAGGCCTACCTCATCGAGGGTGGCCGGCTGACCGAGCCGTTGCGCGACGCCAACCTGATCGGCAACGGTCCCGAGGTGCTGCGCCGGATCGACGTGGTGGCCACCGACTTCGACATGACCCCAGGCACCTGCGGCAAGGACGGCCAGAGCGTCCCGGTGGGCTGCGGGCAGCCGACGCTGCGGGTGACCGGCGTCACCATCGGCGGCACGGCGGCGTGACGGAGCTCCCCGACCTGGCCGCGTCCCTCCTGGATCGGGCCCTGCCCGGCGAGGAGGTCGAGGTCTACGTCGCCCGGGGGCACGACACGGAGGTGCGGGCCTACGAGGGGGAGGTCGAGTCGCTGTCGTCCGCCGCCTCCTCGGGCGTGGGTGTGCGGGTGCTGCTCGACGCCGGCTCCGAGGCGGGGGCAAGGCTCGGGTTCGCCTGGGCCGGCTCCCTCGAGGGGGACCTGGTCACTTCGGCGCTGGAGGAGGCACGCGACAACGCCCGCTACGCGACCCCCGACCCCGACGTGGCCCTGGCCGAGCCCGACGGTGTCGAGGCGGCTCGCCTCGAGCTGTGGGACGAGCGGCTGGCAGCCACCCCCACCGACCACAAGGTGGAGATGGCCTTGGCCCTCGAGCGCCAGGTGCGCAAGGCTGACACGCGGATCCGCCAGGTCTCCTCGGCCGACTACGCCGACGGCTGGGTCGAGGTCGCGCTTGCCTCCACGACGGGGATCCGCGCGTACACCCGGCGCACCTCGGCCTTCCTGTCGGTGTCGGCCATCGCCGGCGAAGGGGTCGACAGCCAGACGGGGTCGGGCTTCAGCGTGGGCCGGGCCCTCGAGGACCTGGACCCGGACCGGGCGGCGGCAGACGCCGTGCGTCGCGCCGTGCGCATGCTCGGGGCAACCAAACCCCGCTCGTGCCGGTGCACGGTCGTGTTCGACCCCCGGGTGGTGGCCACGTTGCTGGCGGTGGTCTCCTCTGCCCTGTCCGGCGAGGCGGTGGTGAAGGGGCGCTCCTTCTTCGCCGGCCGGATCGGCGAGCGGGTCGCCGTGCCCGCGGCGACCTTGGTCGACGACCCGACCGACCCGCGAGCAGTGGCGGCAGCCCCCTACGACGGCGAGGGGCTGGCGTGCCGTCGCAACGTGCTCGTCGACGGCGGGGTGCTGCAGCGGTTCCTGTTCGACACGGTCGCCGCGCGCCGTGCCGGCACGGTGTCGACCGGATCGGCGGTCCGAGGAGGCTTCTCGGGTACCCCGTCGGCCGGGTGCCGGGCCCTCGTGCTCCAGCCGGGCACCGCCGGCCAGGAGGAGATCCTCGCCGCCGTGGGCGAGGGCCTCTACGTGCAGAGTGTGAGCGGCGTGCACTCGGGCGTGAACGCCGTGAGCGGCGACTTCTCCGTCGGAGCCGAGGGGCTCATGATCCGGGAAGGGTCGCTCGGCGAGCCGGTGCGCGAGGCGACCGTGGCATCGACCCTGCAGCGGATGTTGATGTCGATCGTCCACGTCGGTGCCGACATCGAGTGGCTGCCGGGCATCGCCGCCGGCCAGACGCTCGCCGTGGCGGACATGCAGCTGAGCGGCGCCTGACGCCCGCCCGATGCTGCCGGCTCAGCTGCCGGCGCACTGCCCCCGGTCGTGTGGCCCCTGGTCGGGTCAGGAGGTGGTGGCGCCCGACGCCGCGGAAGGGGCCGGTGCGGTCGTGCCCGTCGAAGTGCCCGTCGACGCCGGGCTCGGCTCCTTCTTGCCGTTCGAACCCGAGGCGGACCCCGAGGCGTCGCCGCTCGCTGCCTCGCTGCCCGACCCGTCCGAGCCGTTGCGTGCGCCCGAGCGGTTGTCGGTGCGGTAGAAGCCGCTCCCCTTGAGGACGATGCCGACCGAGCCGAAGACCTTGCGGAGCGACCCGCCGCAACTCTGGCAGGTGGTCAGGGGCTCGTCGCTGAACGATTGCACGGCCTCGACGTGGTGCCCGCACGCGGTGCAGGCGTACTCGTAGGTCGGCATCTCTCTCCTCCTCGGGCCGTCCGGCTCCGACCCGCACGTCGCGGCCGGCACGCCATCAGCATTGGCACTCGAAGCTTTCGAGTGCCAATGTTACCGTGCCCGTAGGGTCGGGCGAGCGAGGACCTGCATGGTCGTAGACTCGTGACGTGCCCGATCGAAGCCTGGCCCATCTCGACCCCCTCAGCAGCGCCCGGATGGCGGACGTCACGCCACGGGAGCCGACCCACCGCCGCGCGCTCGCCCGGTGCCGGGTGGCCATGTTGCCCGAGACGACCACCAAGGTGGCGAACAACGCCATGACCAAGGGCGACGTGCTGGCGGCGGCCCGCATCGCCGGCATCCAGGCGGCGAAGCGCACGGCGGACCTCATCCCGATGTGCCACCCGGTGCTGGTGGGCTCGGTGGCGGTCAACTTCAACATCGGCGACGACTACGTCGAGGTGGAAGCCCAGGTCGAGACGGTGGACCGCACCGGCGTCGAGATGGAGGCCATGACGGCCTGCACCGTGGCGGCCCTGACGGTCTACGACATGTGCAAGTCGGTGGACCGCACCATGACCGTCGAGCAGGTGGCGCTGTGGGAGAAGTCGGGTGGCCGCTCGGGCCCGTGGCGCCGCGACACCTCCTTCGACGACCGCGGCTGACCCGCGCGGGACCTGCGGCGCCGCGAGCAAGGGCGCCCTCAGCGGCGCCTTCTCGAGGCCCGTGCGAAGAAGTCGGGCGTGATCGTTGGGGGCTCAGCCTCCGAGGTGCCGGCGTCCACCTCCTGCCCGGGTGAGGGGACGGACGTGCCACCGATGGCGCCGGCACCGCTGAAGTCCTCGACGGAGAACCCCGGCGGCGTGCTCGCCGCCATCGCCCGCCCCCCGGTGGGCGTGATCCCGAGCGACGGCCCCGTGCTGTCGAGCAGCATGCTGTCCACCGGAGCACCCGGGGCCGGCGTGCCGGTCACCTGGGGGGCCGACCCGGGCCCCGCCAGAGCCTCGCCGGCTGCCGGGTCCACGGCGAAGCCGGGTGGCGGTGGCGGGGGCGGTGGGGGAGGCGGCGACGGCGCGCCGATGGCAGTGTCGCCGCTCAGGTCGTCGAGCGAGAAGCCGGGAGGTGCCGGCGGCGGGGTGTAGACGCCCCCCGCCCGCACATCGCCCCAGCTCTCCTCGGTAGGGTGCGCGCCGACCTCGACCGGAGCCACGGGCGGGGGCGGCGACGGCGCGCCGATGGCAGTGTCGCCGCTCAGGTCATCGAGCGAGAAGCCCGGAGGTGCCGGCGGCGGGGTGTAGACGCCCCCCGCCCGGACATCGCCCGAGCTCTCCTCGGTAGGTTGCGCGCCAACCTCGACCGGAGCCACGGGCGGGGGCGGTGGCGCCAGATGAGGCGACGGTGGCGGGGGTGGCGGAGGGATGCTCGTGGCAGCCGGGACCCCACCGGGCGCAGGCCAGTCCCAGCCTGGCTCCCCGCCTGGCTCTGTTCGTGCCGGGGGTGACGGGGGAGGCGGTGGCGGGATGAGGGAGCGCTCGACCTCCTCGTCGAAGAACAGCGGAGGCGGGTGGGGGAGGGCAGGCTCAGCGGGTACGGGCTGCGTGACGGCGGTTGCCGCCTCCGGGCCCGGCTCCCCGAAGGCGAACCCCGGTGGCGGCGGAGGGGGAAGCACGCCGCCACCGGGGTTCGTTGCCGCGGACTCGATCGGCGCGGGCGGCGGCGGCGGTGGGCCGAACCCTGCCGGCGGCGGCGGTGGTGGCGGTGGCGCGAGCAGGTCGGTGGCCGGGCCCGCCACTGCAAAGCCCTCTGGGGGCGGCGGAGGGGGGAGCACGTCGCCCCCCGGGCTTGCCGCCACGAACTCGACCGGCGAGGCCGGCGGAGGCGGCGCCGAGGAGCTGAACCCCGGAGGTGGCGGGGGAGGCGGCGGCGGTGGTGCGAGCGGCCCGGCGCCCGGGCCCGCCACCGCAAAGCCCTCTGGGGGCGGGGGAGGCGCCGCGAACCCGCCGGGGTGCCATTCGATCGACATGTCCGGCGCGTCGTGGGTGCCCAGGAGAGCCGATGCCACCGGTGCACCCTCCCGCGCCCCCTCACCGGCGGCGGGCTCACCGCCGGTGGCGAGGGCCCCGGGCGTGGCGTCGCCGAGCGCGGAGGCTGGGCCGGGAGGGGCGGGTGCCGGCGCCGCGTCTCGTCCGGGCGCAACGTCGTTGGCCCAACGCTGCTGCCCGCCGGCCGGCGGGGGGATCACGTCGTCCCCACCGTCGCCCAGCGCGTCGAACGAGCCGGCTGGCTCGGGGCTGCGCCAGCGAGCGCCGACGCCGCTCGGCACCGGCGGGATCACCTCGGGTCCGGACTCGATCACCGGGCGCCGCTCGCCAGGGGCCGGCCCGCCGCCCTCGGGCGTGCTCGCCCCGGCGCCCAGCGCCCGTGCGGTGCCGGCGCCAAGCGTCGGCTGCCGGGGTCCGCTCGGCAGCTCGGACTGGAACTGCGCGAACTGGGCGGCGAGCTCCCGCTGGGACACCTCGACCCGCTCGAGGCGGTCCAGCACCTCCTCCCACAAGCGGGCCGAGGACAGTGCGACAGAGCGGACGAGGTCCGCCGTGTCGTCGCTTCGATCAGAACCGTGCGGGGTGTGCCTGGTCATCCGCCTTCCCTTCCCCGTTTCGTTGCTACGGCCAGCTCGCCCGGCGCCGGCCGTGGCTGCGCCGCAGTGCGCTCAACGTTATCGAACCTGGCGCTGCCAAGCGTAGGCGATGGGGAATGGACGCGAGCGGATTTGCGACCAAGTCGCGTGGTGGGGGCACCGTGGTTGCCGGACGGTTAGAGATGCCGATCTGGCCCGTTCTCCGGCGATTTTCACGTGACTTTGCACGTGGCGATCGTTACTGTCCCCGTGTCGAGCCGGCGGGCTCGACACTGCAACAAACACCCAAAACACTCCGAAGGGAGACCACCCACATGGACACCAGCAAGAGCTCGGAGCTCCTGCGCCGAGCGCGGGAGATCCTGGCCAAGCGGGCGGCAATGGCCGAGGAGGAGGGGGCCGAATCCGGCTTCACCCTCATCGAGCTCATGGTCGTCCTCCTCATCATGGCGATCCTGCTCGCCATCGCCATCCCGACCTTCCTCGGGGTGAAGGGCGGTGCGCAGGACCGAGCGGCGCAGAGCAACCTGACCAACGCGTTGATGTCGGCCAAGGCCATCTACGCGACCAACAGCTCGTACCTGACGGGCGCTGGGACGATGGCGAGCTCCCTCAACGCAGCTGAGCCGGCACTGTCGTTCGTCACCGGGAGCGTTGCCGGTCTCGGCGGCAACCAGATCTCGGTCAATGTGCCCATCACGGGTCAGATCATCCTGGTGGCCAGCTCGCCGAACAACGGCGGAACCTGCTGGGCCGTTTCCGACTGGGACGGCAGCAACGCCTCCAACGTGGTCGGCGGTCTGTCCAACGCAGGTACCTGGTACGCCGAGTGGAAGGTCGGCGCATCCGGCTGCAGCGCGGCGACGGCTGCCCTCCCGACTGGCATGACGGGTGCCAACTGGTCGCAGAAGTACCCGACTGCTGCCCCATCGCTGACAGGCAACTGATCAGCTCAACGGCCACCCTTCGGGGTGATGCCGAAGTCCAGGGAAGGGGGTCCGGCCCATTGGGTGCGGGCCCCCTTCCCCGCGACTGGCAAAGGACACGCGATCGCAGAATCGAGGCCGCGCGATCGACGATCGACGCGAACGGAGGCCGACTATGGGCATCGAGCGTGGCGTTCTTCGACGCGGACCGGGCGCGGGCGAGTCGGAGGCGCGCGTGGTGAGGGGCGCGCCCTCGCTTCGGCGGTGGTTGATCGCCGCCTCAGTGCTCCTCGTCGCCACCGGCATGGCGTACTCGCTGGCGTGGGGCCCGGTTGTCGAGCACGGCTCCTACTGGGTGACCCCCGGTGACATCTGGGGTACGTTCCGAGCCGCTCACTTCGTCGGGTGGGGGGATATCGGCGACGTGTACGACAAGGGAACCGGGCTCGTGACCTTCCCGGGCATCGCGGTCCTGCTTGCACCGATCGCCATCCTCTCCGGGCACCTCGGCCTGTCGGAGAGCTTGCCCTTCTACCTCCCCCACCCCACGGCTTGGCTCGTGCTGGGGCCCGTCGAACTTCTCCTCGGGGCCACCGTCTTCTTTCCCCTCGACGCCCTCGCGACGAACATCGGTGCGAGGCGAGGGCAGCGCCTCGCGATGCTGGCTGCCAGCTTCGTGATCCTCTGGCCCGTCGTCGCCATCTGGGGTCACCCCGAAGACGCCGTAGCCATGACCCTCTCGCTCTATGCCCTCGATGGTGCCCTCCGTTCGAGATGGCGGAGCGCAGGCTGGCTGTTCGGCGGGGCGATGGCCGTCCAGCCTCTCGTGATCGTGGTCCTGCCAGTGCTCCTCGGGTTCGCCCCCGGCCGAGAGCGCTGGAAGCTCGTCGCGAAGGCGATCGTCCCCGTGGCGTGCCTGTGCGCGCTACCCCTCGAGCAATCGTGGCACCAGACGTCGACGGCATTGCTCCAGCAGCCGAACTACCCGTCGATCGACCACGCGACACCCTGGGTAGCCCTGGCGCCGGTGCTGTCGCCTGCCCGCCACGTGCTCGTGCATCGTTTCGGCGAGGTGACCTCGCACGGATTGAGCGGCTACTCCGCGTGGTGGAGCACCACCACGCTGGGCAAGGTCGTGGCGGCAGGTCCAGGTCGTCTGATCGCCATCGCGCTCGCCCTGGCGCTCGGGTGGTGGATCGCGCACAGGAAACCGCGTCCGGAGACGATCGTGTGGTTGGCGGCGGTGGCGCTCAGCCTTCGATGCTTCTTCGAGGCGGTCATGAACCCGTACTACCTGTGGCCGCCGCTGGCGGTGGTGGTGGTGCTGGCGGCGACCAGGTCGTGGAGGCGCTTTGGGTTTGTCGTCGCGAGCGGGCTTCTGTGCTCGGTCTCTAGCTACCACCGAGCCGGCCCATGGGCGTGGTACCTGCCGGTCGCGCTGCTCTTGGGGATGTCGCTCCTCTGGAGCCGGCCAAGCCGCGATCGTGCGGTCCCGCAGCCCGATGCGGTCTCCGCATGGGCCGCGCAGGCGTCGGACATGTCGCCGGACCCCGGGATCCTGTCACCTGTGTGAGCACCCGGTCTGGTTCGCAGTGGGGGTGCAGACCGGGTGACCTCCTGGCGGGTCATCGTGCCGGTGGCGCTGGCTCAGGACACCTGTCCGGACTCCTCACGGCACCGGCGTTCGGCGGCTTGCGGCCTGACCGGAGGTGGGCAGGACCGGTCGGGACCGCCGCCTGCTCAGCGGGCAGATCCCGTTGCCTGGGATGCCTGTGCCGAGCTGTACACCGTGAGGGTGAAGGTGCTCGTGAGCGGCGCAGGCTTGTTGGACCCGGGCCCGCCACCGCTGATGGAGACACCATCGATCACTGTCAGCCGAGGCATGGCGTACAGGGCATTCATGAAGTTGAGCGTGCTGGCATAGCTCCCGCTCACGACGACTGTGATGGGGTAGGAGAGGAGGCTGGTTCCAGAGACCGGCGACCCATTGCTCGAGGGTGTCATGCTGACCAGGCCGACCCCGGATTGAGCCGCCGTGCCAGCCATCTGCGAGATGTAATTGTACATGTCGGCAGTCGCCGGGATCATCGCGCCGAACTTGGCCTGGAGCTGGAGCAATTGTGGCGTCGCACGGGAGGTCGCACGCAAGAGCTGCAGCTTCGCCTCGAGCGACGCTTCCTCTCCTTGGAGGTTCTGGCGCTGCGTCGTCAGCCTTGAAAGGTGCTTCCCTTGTGGGACGAAGAAGGCGAGGAGCCACACGAGGATTGCGACGAGCCCCGCCATGATCGTGATGAGCACGGTGCGGTTTCCGAGCACCGGCTTCAGTCGTGAGAGCTGCGGAACGTTCATGAGGTCGTCCTCGTGTGTGCGGGCGGGATAGGCGCAAGGAATTGATCGAGCCGTTGCGTGTGAGCGACCCCGGTGACGTCCATCGTCGCCGTGAAGGTCACCCCCGAAGGACCGGGAGCGAGGGTGCCTGTGGCGTCCACTTGGGTGACGGCGGTCGCGGCGCTCATGGACTGTCCCCAGGTGGTCACTGCCGACAGGTCAGGCACCGTCACGCTGGCGCTCACGGAACCGACGATCGACGTTGGTGCCGGCAGGTTCGTCGTGCCGGTCGCCGACGGCGTCGACGGCGAGCGACTGCTCGAGGAAGAGGTGGCCGGCGACGACGCGGTCAGGGTGACGTTGGTCATCATTGCGTTGGGTGGCTGGAACTGGCTGAGCTGGCCGAGCACCGTCAGCCAGTCCACTTCCGTCGACACGACCGGGACCGGCAACTTCTGCAACGTGAGCACGCTGTCGCGAAGCTTCACCGCCTTGTCGTACTTGGGGATCTGGACGTCGCGGATCACCGATATCGTCCGATTGAGGTCGTTCACCTGGTTCTGCGCATTGTGAACCTCGAGGACGCGCCAGCCGGACAACCCGGCGATGAGCACGACGAGACCGACCGCGCCGACGCGGAGCTGGCGGCGCAGTTTCCGGGCCGCCACCCGCTCGCTGATCTCGGGCGGCAGGAGGTTGAAGGGCCGCCCTGACGACTCCGGGAGGGCCAGCCCCACGGGTACGGCCAGGGTGGGCTCGATGGTGGCCGCCTGCTCCGGGCTGATCGGGAGCTTGCCGGTGTCGATCGCCGACAGCGGGGAGGCGGCTCGGACCGGCACGTCCAGCTCCTGCTGCAGGCGGGGCAGGAAGCGGGCCACCTGCGCGCCCCCGCCCGTGACGAGCACCTGGCCGACCGGGCCGCGTCCGGGGAGCGAGGAGAAGAACCGGACCGAGTTGCGGATCTCGACCACGAGCTCGTCGACGGCTTCGGCCGTGGCGTTCCTGGCGCGCACGTCGGTGACGCCGGATTGGTCCAGCTTGCGCTTCAGGGCTTCGGCGTCGACGAAGGGCAGGTCGAGGGCACTGGCGATCGAGCGGGTGATCGCCTCGCCGCCGAGATCGATGGTCCGCACGAACTGCAGCACGCCCATCTCGTGGACCACCACCAGGGTCAGCCCTGCTCCCACGGACACGATGGCCTCGGGCGCGTCGGTGTCGTGCGGGTCGTGCAGGCAGCGAACGAGGGCGGCAGTGTTGAGGTCGATGTTCTCCGGCTCGAGGCCGGCGTCGAGGACGACCGACACGAGGGAGTCGACGAGATCACGGTGCGCCGCCGCCACGAGGACCCGCAGCGTCTGGGCACCCTCGCTGTCGGCGTACTGTGCGATGACCTTGGAGGAGATGGCCGTCTGCTCAATGGGGAAGGGGACCACCTCGTCGGCCCGGAACCGCACCGCGTCGTTCAGCTCGTCGGGAGGGATGAGGGGCATGTCGAGCTCTCGGGTGATGGCTCGAAGGCCGGCGACGCCGACCCGCACACGCTTTTCGGTGAACCCGCCCTCCTGCCACAGGCGCCGCAGCGCGTGGACGACCGCATGGGGATCGCGGACCTCGCCGTCGACGACGACCCCCGTCCTGAGGCCGACCTGCCCGAACGCCTCGAGCACGGGCTTGGAGCCGTCTCCGACGGTGAGCTCGACCGCCCGGACCGCGCTCGACCCGATGTCGAGCCCGACGACCCGTTGTGCCATCTCTCTACCCCTGTCTCCCGCAGCCCTGCCCTTGGTGGTCCGGCATGCCCCTGTGAGGCCGCGCCGGACCGACCCGGTTGGACAACGGGCCCGCCACTGTTCGAAAACCGCCGTCCGCCGACAAGCGGTTTCGGGCGGACACTGTAGCGGGAACCGCGGCGCAATGCGAGCCCTCCGGGCGAGTTTTTTCCCGTTCTGGCGGCCTTCGTCTCGGGTCGTACCGGCGGGAATGGCGATGGGTGCGGTTGGTGGCCTCTTCATGCGGGCAGCGGCGCTGCTCCGACGAGCACGGTGGCGGCGGCGCGCTCTGGCGGGGCACGGCTCGTCTCGGCGACCGTCGCCGCCGGGGCACCGGCGGCGGCTCCCCGGCGGCGCGTCGCGGGTCCGTGGACGCGAAATGCCAGGTGGCGCCCCACTTCGGCCGCGGGTGCGGATGGGGGCCGCATCCGCGGGCGGCAGGCAGGGTAGGGTCGCTGGCATGGAGCCCTCCGCCGACTTCCCCATGGTGCTCGAGTCCTGCCACAGCACGTGGCTCTTCGACACGACCCGGATGCGGTTCCGGCGGATCCTGAAGGGCCTCGACATCGACGCGCGCAACGCCTCGACGGCCTGGCGTCCGTACTACGGGTTGGAGCTCGATCCGTTCTCCGAGTCCTTCGTCGTGCTCCTCAACCCCGAGGGGACGCGCCTGCTGCGCTCCTGGCGCCACGTCGAGCATTGCTCGCAGTGCGGTGGCGACGCCACGGCCGAGCTCTCGGTCGAAGAGCTGCACAACGCGTCGTTGGGCTGAGCCGACGTGGCTGCCTGCGGCCGAGGATCGCGCTGGAAGGATCGGTTCCACCCGAGCTGACACCGCGCCGCACCCGCCTCGAAACCTGGGGGCACACGCAGCGGTGGCACGAGAGGGGGCCGAACGTACACTGGCCCGATGGAACAGGCGGACCTCGATCGACTGCTGGCGCTCCTGGCGCAATGGGAAGGGTCGGACCTCCACCTCAAGGCGGGTGCGCCGCCGCGCGTGCGCATCGACGGCGACCTGCGGGCGCTCACCAACGAGCAGCCGTTCACGCCGGACGACATGGAGTCGGTCGTGGAGGCGATCATGCCGCCCGAGGTCGCCCGCACCTTCGAGCGGCACCACGAGGCTGACTTCGCCTATTCGGTGCCGGGCGTCGGGCGGTTCCGGTGCAACGCGTACTTTCAGCGGGGGACGATCGCCATGGCATTGCGGCGCGTTCGGCCGAACCCGGGCACGGCCGAGGAGCTCCGGCTTCCCCCTGTGGTCTACGAGCTGGCGAACGAGGCGCGCGGGCTGGTGCTCGTGACCGGGCCGACCGGGTCGGGCAAGACCACCACGCTCGCCACGATGATCGACCACATCAATCGCAGCCGTGCCTGCCACATCGTCACGATCGAGGACCCGATCGAGTACCTCCATGCCGACCGGCTGGCAGCCATCGAGCAGCGCGAGGTCGGGTTCGACACCGACTCGTTTGCCAGCGCCATGCGCGTCGTGCTCCGCCAGGACCCTGACGTCATCCTCGTGGGAGAGATCCGCGACCCGGAAACGGCCTATGCGGCCCTGTCGGCAGCCGAGACCGGCCACCTGGTCCTCTCCACCTTGCACACCATCAACGCCACCGAGACCGTGCACCGCATCGTCGACTTCTTCCCCCCACACCAGCAGGCGCAGATCCGCGTGTCGCTGGCCGGATCGCTGCGGGGGACGATCGCCCAGCGCTTGGTGCGCCGTGCCGACGGGTCCGGACGGGTGCCGGCCCTCGAGGTCATGGTCGTCAACGGCCGGATCCGCCAGTGCATCCTCGACCCCGAGATCACCGCTGGCATCGAGGAGATCGTCGGCGACGGCGAGTACTACGGGATGCAGACCTTCGACCAGAGCCTTGCGGAGCTCCTCCAGGAGGGCCTCATCACCCTGCAGGAGGCCCTCGCGGCGGCATCGAACCCCCACGACCTGCGCGTCCTCCTGGAGCGCCGCGGATTGGTGGCCGCCGGGCTCGCCCACTGACCACTGAGCGCCGAGCGCCGATCCGGCGGGCGACCATCAGCTCGGGACACAGGCTGCGAGGACGAGCAGCAAGCCGCCGAGGATCGCCAGCGCGCCCTGGCGGGCGCCCAGGTGGCGACGTGCCGGGCCCGAGAAGGCGATGCCCGCGACCCAGCAGCCGGCCGCCGCCCACGCGGCTCCTGGCCAGAGCCACCCGGCGGCCCACCCGAGTGACCCCACCACGACGAGGCGCGCGCCAACGAGTGCACCCCGAGGGCGGCCCAGCCCGGGGCCGGCCGCGTCGGTCGCGAGCGCGGCGGCCGCGAGCGCGCTCGCGCCGAAGGCTGCCCAGGCGAGCCGCGACGGGTTCCCGGTCACCGCCGCCACCACGACCAGACCGGAGGAGGCGACCGCCGCCGCGCCGGCGAGGGGGGGCGTCACGGCGTGGCCCTCGAGCTCGACGACGGCAGCGCAGAGGCCGGCCGCGAGCAGCGCCAGCACGGGAGGGAGGGCGGCAGTCGGTGCGGCCGCCGCGGCGAGGCCGAAGGCGAGCCCGGTCGCGGCCTCCATCGCCACGTAGCGAACGGAGATGGGCGCGCGGCAAGTGCGGCACCGCCCGCGCAGGGCGACCCAGCTCACGACCGGCACGTTCTCGTACCACGACAGGGTGGTGCCGCAGCGGGGACAGTGCGAGGCGGGGGTGGCGAGCGACATGCCCCGCGGGAGGCGGTGGACCACCACGTTCGAGAAGGAGCCCACGAGCAGCCCGAGGACGATGCAGATGGGCACGACCAGTGCCCGAAGCCCCGCCAGCGCGTCCACCGGGCAGGACAGTATCCCCGGGCTCCCCGCGGTGGCTGCACATGCCGCCCCGACGCCACCTGCGCCGACGCCGCCGCACCGGGACGCCGGCGCAGCGGCACCCCCCCTCCCCTGCAAGCCCCTTCAACCCGACGGCAACCGATCTGCCACCTGGAATCAATCTCCGTCCAACCGGCGGGCAAACGGACAATCTATGCTTGCCCTTCTGGTCCAATGGGTGAATGAGCAAAAGTAAAATGCCTCTACCGCCGAGCTGCGCTGGAGGGTAGTCTCCGACTGCCCGCCCGGCCGGCGGGGCCGGACAGACGGAGGCGGGGAATGCTCGGCGGTCGGCGAGCAGCTCCACCCCCGCAGGCCGGCGGGGCACCCCCACCCCCGGGGGACGGCGGAAGGGGGGAGGTCGATGGCAGAGCTGGCAACCGACAATGCCCGGTGGTTGGCGAGCCAGCACGGCCTGCGGTTCGTCGACCTCACCCAGTCGACCCTCGCCCCTGGGGCCGAGCAGCTCCTCCCCGAGTCCGTGGCGCGGCGCCACCACGTGGTGCCCACGGGTCGGCGGCTCGGGACCCCGGTCATCGCCGTCAGCGACCCTGGCGACCTCTTCGCCATGGAAGCCCTGCGTGCCCACCTCGGCCGCGAGTTCGTGGTCGTGGTGGCGAGCGCCGACCAGGTGTCGCGAGCGCTGGACCTGCTCTACAGCCCGAGCCCCGCCGCGTCCCTCGAACCGTCGGGCAACGGCGCGGCGGCCATCCAGGCCGACGTGCCCGGCATCGCCCGCCCCGGCAGGGTCGCGTCCCGTCCCCCGGGGCACACCTTGGCGCACCTCGGCGGAGAGGGGACAGAGGAGCTCGAACTGCCTGGCGAGGCAGGCCGTCCCGCGCACCACGGCCCGAACGGTTCTGGCCCCGTGACCGTCGACCAGATCATCGTGCCCCAGGACGCGACGACACTCGAGGAGTCGCTGCGCCACGTCCTCGCTGCGCCCGAGGTCGACGTCGGCGGCCCGGTCTCGCTCGCCGGCAGGGTCACAGGCGAGCCCGCGCCGTCCGCTGGCGCCGCGCCCGGCGTCGAGGAGGTCGAGGCGGCAGGGGAGGGATCCGAGGAACACGCGGCTGGCGGGCGCCCCGCCGGGTCGGTGGCGACGGAGGATCGAGGGAGGGGCGCGACGGAAGCAGGGGAGCCCGCCGGGGGCCAAGCCCGAGACGCTCGCGGCCCTGGGTCCACCGTTGGCGGCGGGGCGTCACCCGAAGGTGGCGGCGCGTCGACCGAGGGTGGTGACGGTGACGAAGAGGACGCGGCGGTGGCGAGCCCGCCGCCACCTCCCTTTGCCGGTCCCCCGCTGGCGCGGGTGCTCGTCGAGTCGGGGCGCGTGTCCGCCGACGACATGACGAGGGCCCTCGAGGCACACCAGCAGGCGGGCGAGTCCCTGGCGCGCTTCTTGTACAACCAGGGACTGGCCAAGGAGGAAGACCTCGTCTGGGCCATGGCCCAGGAGGTGGGGCTCGAGTTCGTCGACCTCAACGCCGTCACCATCGACCAGGTCGCGGCCTCCCTCGTGCCGGAGGCGACGGCTCGGCACCACATGGTGCTGCCGATCCGGGTCGAGAACGGCATCCCGGTCGTGGCCATGGCGAACCCGACCGACGTCTTCGCCATGGACGACCTGCGCACGATCATGGGGCGCAATTTCACCCCGGTGGTCGCAACCCGCAGCCAGATCGCCCACTACCTGCGCCAGGCGCACGAGACCGACATCGACGTGGCCCAGGTGGCCGGCGACGCCGAGGCGGGCGCGTCCGGCGGCGGCGGGTTCGAGCTCGAGAACCTCCAGGCCGTCGTGGAGGACGCGCCGATCGTCCGCTACGTCAACCTGTTGATCCTCCAGGCGCTCAACGAGCGGGCCTCGGACATCCACGTCGAGCCGACCCCCAAGCGCCTGCGGATCCGCTTCCGGATCGACGGGGTCATGCACGACGCCACCTCGGCGTCGTCCTCGATCGCCAACGCCGTGGTGAGCCGCCTCAAGGTGCTGGGCGAGATGGACATCACCGAGCACCGCATCCCCCAGGAGGGCCGGGTGTCGCTGTCGGTGAGCGACCGCCAGATCGACCTCCGCCTGGCCGTGCTGCCCTCGGTCTACGGGGAGACGGTCGTGATGCGGCTCCTCGACAAGTCGGCCAGCCTGCGGACGCTTCCCGACCTCGGGTTCCTGCCCGACACCCTCGAGCGGTACGCGAAGGCGTACCGGCAGCCCTACGGCGTCATCCTGGTGACCGGCCCGACGGGCGCCGGCAAGACGACCACCCTGTACGCCACCCTTGCCGAGGTCCTGACGTCGGAGAAGGCGGTCGTGACGGTGGAGGACCCGGTCGAGTACCAGATCGACGGGATCACGCAGGTCCAGATCAATCCGAAGGCAGGGCTCACGTTCTCGACCGCCCTGCGCTCCATCCTGCGGGCCGACCCCGACATCGTCCTCATCGGGGAGATCCGCGACGTCGAGACGGCCAAGATCGCCATGGAGGCAGCCCTGAGCGGCCACCTCGTGCTCACCACGCTGCACACCAACACGGCTGCTGCGACCCCGTTGCGCCTGACGGAGATGGGCATCGAGCCCTTCCTCGTCACCTCGGCCGTGGGCAGCGTGCTGACGCAGCGCCTGGCGCGCAAGCTCTGCGGCAACTGCAAGGAGCCCTACGACGCGACCGTGGCCGACTTCCTCGCTGCCGGGTATGGCGAGGCGGACCTCGAGGGCGTCGACACGTCGGTGCTCCATCGCGCCGTGGGGTGCCGGGCGTGCAGCCACACCGGCTACATCGGCCGGATGGTGCTGGCCGAGGTCATGAACATGTCCGAGCAGATCGACCGGATGATCATCCGCCAGGACTCCATCGTGGACATCGAGCGGAAGGCATGTGAGCAGGGTATGAGAACACTTCGCCAAGACGGCCTCATCAAGGCGGTCACAGGGCAGACGACCCTCGAAGAAGTGCTGCGGGTGGTCGTATGAGCACCCAGGCCGTGCAACGCACCGAGTGGTCGCGCCACCTGGCGCAGGCACTCGTCAACGGCGGCTACGCCAATGAGCAAGTGCTGGCGCCGCTGCTCGCCGAAGCCGTCGAGCACGACGTGGCGCTGGGCAGCCTCCTCTCGGGGCGCGGCCTCCTCCCGGCCGCCGTGGTCGTGCACACCCTTGCCCAGCTTGCCCGCCTCCCGGTCCTCGACCTGCAGACCGAGGAGCCCGCGCCCGAAGCCGTCCAGCTCCTGCCGCCGGCCCTGTCGGCGGGCCACGGCGCCGTGGCGGTGCGCGTCATCGACGACCGCCTCGTCGTGGCCTTCGGCGAGCCGCCGGCCCCGGCGGCGGTGCGCTCGCTTTCGGACCTCGCCGGGCGCGAGGTCCTGCCCGTGCTCGCCGACCCGGCGGCGATCGAGCGCCTCGTGCGCCAGCGCGGCGCGGACGTGACCGCAGCGGGCCAGCCGCCCCCCGCCGGCGCCGAGGCCGGCGCCGGCGGCGCACCGGGCGTCCCGTTCGCCCCCGGCGTCACTCCCGCCAACGGCAACGGCCACCCCGGAGCCGGTGGGGGGCCCGGGTTCGGCCTGCACGCCAACGACCTCCTACGCTACGCCGTGGGCGTCGGGGCCTCCGACATCCACCTGACCGCCGACATGCCCCCGACGGTGCGCCTCCACGGGGCCCTGCGCCCGATCGAGGGGGTGGGACCGCTCGACCACGTCACCTTGCGCGAGATGATCTTCGGGATCCTGCCCCAGATCCAGCGCGAGCGCTTCGAGGCCGAGCACGAGCTCGACACCTCGCACACCATCGCCGACGTCGGTCGGTTCCGGGTCAACCTGGCTCTCCAGCGCGGCTCGATCGCGGTCGCGATGCGGCCGATCCCCCACGAGATCCCCGAGTTCGAGACGCTCGGGCTGCCCGAGTCGGTGCGCAGCTTCACCGACCTGCGCCGGGGCCTCGTGCTCGTGACGGGCCCCACGGGCTCGGGCAAGTCGACGTCGCTGGCGTCGCTCATCGACATCATCAACCGGACCAAGCCGCTGCACATCGTCACCATCGAGGACCCGATCGAGTTCGTCCACGAGCACAAGCGCTCCATCATCAGCCAGCGCGAGGTGGGGGCCGACACCGACTCGTTCGCCGAGGCCCTGCGCCGCGTGCTCCGCCAGGACCCCGACGTCATCCTGGTCGGCGAGCTGCGCGACCTCGAGACCATCTCGACCGCCCTGACCGCGGCCGAGACCGGCCACCTGGTCTTCGCCACCCTGCACACCCTCGACGCGCCGTCCACGATCGACCGGATCATCGATGTCTTCCCGCCGAACCAGCAGGAGCAGATCCGGATCCAGCTCGGCGCGGCCCTCCAGGGGGTGGTGACCCAGCAACTCGTCCCCCGTGCCGACGGCAGCGGCCGCAGCGTGGCCGCCGAGGTGCTGGTGTGCACCCCTGCGATCCAGAACCTCAT
>Ga0070738_10000539_pt1 | contig 105835 bp, 72 predicted proteins | sample Coa_R2_2_FD_66446 | JGI IMG/M metagenome (GOLD analysis project Ga0070738, IMG submission 66446) | Surface soil microbial communities from Centralia Pennsylvania, which are recovering from an underground coalmine fire - Coalmine... | ecosystem: Environmental > Terrestrial > Soil > Unclassified...
ACGCGAGTGACGCGTCTGGTGGGTGGGACGGGAACCGGATCAGTATCGGCGACTTCGAAGTTCATCACTGTTGATGTTGGGACTGGCACCTATGACCTCAACGGCATCATCAACGATTCGAGTGTGATCCTGATCTACGATCACCAGACCACGCTCAACGGTGCCAATATCTCGGCCAATCCGGGGATGATCCCCTCTGCTGTGCAGAAGATCACGCGCTGACTACCTGCCCAGCTCTGATGGTCTCTTCGCCACGAGATTCCAGACGGGCATGAGGTAGCGGATACAGAACTCCTGCGGCCGATAGATGGCACGGGGGAGGTTCTTGATGAGCTGGTTGCGATACAACCGCACCGATTCTTCGATGCGAGCACTCAACTCTAAAGGGAGTTGAGAGGTAACCTCGCGGCGGAAGCGGCTTCGGCTGCGTTGCAGCAACAGATAGTACTTGAGAAATCGTCGCATAATCGTCACATATGGCACTCTTTTCTTCAGCAGATGGCTTTCACAACCTTCCGCCTGGAACAGATTCTGATAGTGCGACAACTGGTAGTAGTCGCCAATGTCATAGGCATGTCGCCAGAAATGCCGGAAGTACTCGATTGCCGTATCGCGCTCGAGTTGCGTAATCCCGTGTAGGCTGTAGTGGTCATCGGCCGCAACAGAGCCCAGAAAATCTCGATTGGGTATTTCCAGTAACAGCACGCCACCCGGATTCAGCAGCTTCACCATATGGTGAATCGTTTTTGGGACATCCAGTACGTGTTCGATTACATCGTTACAGGTAATCACATCAAATCGTCCCAACCTGTCGATGAGTGCGTCGTCGAGGATGCTCCCTTCGATCACCTCTCCTTTGCCAAGGTCGCGACAGTTAGCTCGCGAAAGTTCGACGCGAACCGGATCGATTTCTACCCCGGTCACGTCGTAGCCATGTTCGGCAAAGGCCACGAGGAAGCCTCCAAAACCGCACCCAACGTCCAGATACCGCTTTCCGCTGGCTGGGAACTCGTCCTGATGAGCCGAATAGAATTTTCGTCCCCGTTGGAGCGCCGACATCGCGTAGCCGTACCACCTCTGATGAGGCTGCGGCATCTCGAGGATTTCTGTTAAGCTCGCAAATGCGCGGTTATTCGCTTTGGTCCAGTAGTTGAGGTAAGCCTCGGCGTAGGAAGAACCAACGCAGTACTTCGCCATGGCGTCTTTGATGATTGTTGCTGATGAGGTATCCATAGATTGGTTGCTCTCAAGGGAATAGGGATCGATGCCCATCAGCACTGATCAATTGCGTGGGATTGGATACGCCAACCATTTCTCCAATCCCAGAGGCGGACGGAGCATTTGTGGCTGATCGGGGTGCGAGTTGCACAATCGGTTGACAAACGCTTCACACTCCGCCGTGGTGATCGCTCTTTGGCGTCGATAGATGAAGAGAGTGACCGTTGAGCCGTTGAGGGGGTCCGCCAGGTGAAATTCGTCGGGCAAGCGTTCAAAAGCGGCACCGATATCCGTCCCGTTCAAGAGACTCAAAGCCGGTTGCACGACCACCTGCTGCTCGCTCGGATCCAGATGCGTTTGCGGCGGCGATGCCACCACGACCAGTTCCGTCTGGAAGAGAGCCAGCGGAAACCCACTCACGCGATCGGTTTCCCCACACAGCCGCAACCGCTCGCGTTTGAAGATCAGTTCATCGAGAGATCGATTGGCAGAGGCGAACATTGTCCCCGTGCATGTGAGTGAACTCGCGACCACAGTTACCCGGCTATCCGTCCTGGCTGCTTCTACCTCAACCGTCCACAGCAACCTGCGGAATTCTCCCAGGTCATTGCGGCGCAGCGGCGGGTATTCATCCCGTGACACAACTGGCCTGAGCGCTGGTCGGGTTGGGATGGCCGCGGGAACGAAGCCGACCGCCATTGCTGCGAGTCCCACCGCGCCGACCACCATGAGACTGACGTACCGGACAACGCGCTTCTGCTCTCTGACAATCCGCAACAGCGCCAGCGCTGGGAGAAGCACCAGTGCCGGCAGAAAGAGCGAGAAGTGATGGAAGCCGAAGTTTTGCGCTTTCAGGAAATGGACGAGCATCACCGGTGGCATCACGCCCACGACCAACGCGATCCGCCGAGTGTCCGGAAAGCGGATGAGGATTGCAAAACCCGCGATGGCCGCGCCGACCCAACCTGGCCCGATCCGGTCGATTTCGATCCACGCTCGTTCCGCAAGTGAACCCGGCAGGCGATAAGCGGCCAGTAGCTGACCGTAGTCGGTCGTTGCCACTCGCGCCGCCCAGACTACGGCAAACGAGAGCAGGAAGACGCCAGTCCACACCCCCACCAGACCCAACGGAAGCGACCGCTGAAGTCCAGCCCGCCAGCCACCGCGAGCCGATGCGCGAACTGCGACGCGCAGTGTATCCAGGCTCGCGGCCACCATAAACGCGACCAGGAAGAAACTGTACCACCTCCGGAAGAGTGCCATCCCCGCCAGAAGCGCAGCCAGGAAAAGAATCTGCTTCCCCGATAATCCACCCACCGGCCGCGACAGGTAAGTGAAGAGGGCGATGACCCCCAGAGCCGCGCCACCAATGTCGGGGTAACCGCGCAGAACGGAAGCCCATGCCACCGGACAGAGCAAAACAACGAGAAGAGGAACTGTCGTGAGACTTACCCCAACTCCCGGAACGAGCCGGCCTACGAAATGCCGTGCGGCCAGCGCCAACCCGACAAGGTAGATGTTGACGATGGTGAGCACATAGATGAGTCGTGTGTTTCCAAATACCGCAACGACTCCACTCGGGAGAAGAACCGGCAACGGGCCATAATCTTCGGTCTGCGCCCACCGCCGAAACACATCCCATACTTCGAATGGTCCAGAGGTTCGCGATGTTTCAACGAGATGTGTCGATGCCTGCCAGTAAACATCGAAATCCCAACAGTACAACGTCTGTTCTTGCCGGATGTACCACACCGCGAATCCGTTCGCGACGGTGAGGAAGAGCGCGAAGCAACCGAACGCCCCCCAGTTCGAACGTAGCCCAGAATCTGCCTGCGCGCAGCGCGGGGTTTGTTCCTCCTGCCGCGAGTCTGCCGAACAGTAGCGGACTGCCGTGGCCGTCAGGGTGAACAAGCCGGTGTAGACCGCCGTCAACGCCACAATCCAAGAGACGCCGAGCACAAAACCGAAAAACTCGCGAGTGCGGGCTCCGCGAAGAGGCAGGACGCTGGGGAAGCTACCCCACCACCATGCAGCCACGAGAATCGCCAGCGCGAGAGGGAGAAGAACGTGTGTCGGTCGTCGGGTTGTGGGCGAGCCGGGAGAGAGGAGACGTTTGAAAACGCGGTGCGTGTAGATCCGAGCGGGTAGCCAGAACAGCAACGCGAGTCCGAACTCGCCGCATACCCACTGCGTCAATGTGAGCCGAGAAAATGTTCTTCCAGCGAATCCGATGATGACAAACGCGGCTGCGTGGGCCAGCACCAATGCCAGGCCATCCCACCGCAGTTCCGACTTGGATGGAAGCGCGCTCGCCGGGTGGACCGCCACCCATCTTGCCAGGGATCGGACCGAATCACTCCAACGGACGCTGATCCGAGCCAGACCGCTCATGCGGCCTCCGGCCGCACAATCGGCAGCGCAGCAGGGGCGGCACGTCCGTGAACCACTCGGTCGATCACGAACATCGGTCGTCCGCGTATCTCGGCGTACATCCGCCCAAGATATTCACCAATTACTCCGAGAGTCAGAAACTGCCCTCCGGCGAGGAAGAACAAGAGTCCGCCCAGCAGGCCGGTCGAGGGCATCATGTCGGTACGGGCCCATTGCACGCCTGCCAGCATCCAGATCAGGAAGGCGACCGCCACACAACACGTACCAACTCGGAATGGTAGAGTGAGGGGCCTGGTGGAGAATCCGGTCACTGCGTCCCAGGCAAATTTCCACATCTTCCAGAATGTGTAGTGCGTTTCGCCTGCGGCCCGCGGATGTCGTTCGTAGGGGAAGGGAAGCTGCTTAAAACCGAGCCAGCTAATCATCCCGCGCACAAATCGATGGCGTTCGGGCATGGCCAGAAACTGCTCAACGACACGTCGCGTCACGAGGCGAAAATCACCGGTATCGGTCGGGATCGGCGTGTCCGTCAGTTGACCGAGGAGACGGTAGAACAGGTGCGCGGTGAGTTTCTTCATCACCGTTTCGCCCTCGCGCTTGATCCGTCGGCCGTAGACCACATCCGCCTTTTCGTACTTCATGAGCGCGAGCATGTCGGGAAGGATTTCGGGCGGGTCTTGAAGATCCGCATCGATAATCAGGACGTGTTCACCCACGCAGACGCTCAGCCCTGCGGTCAGTGCCAACTGATGGCCGTGGTTGCGGGACAGGTTCAAGCAGACCAAGTGCGGATCGTGCTCGGCCAGTTCCAGCATCGTTTCCCAGGTCTGATCGCGAGAACCGTCATTGACCAGGACAATCTCGTAGCTGACGTTCAGCGCGGCGCAAACCTTCGTCAATCGCGCATGAAGAGTGGGGAGAACCGGCTCCTCGTTGTAACACGGGATCACCACGGACAAAAAGGGCGGAGTAACTGCGTCCATCCGTGACCTCATCCGATTGTTGCCAGCGCGGATACGCATTTCTTTGGCAGGCTTCGCCTGCCGGCAGGCCAGCCTCACAATAAAGCAACCAGGCACCGATCACCGGAACATGAATCAGGATCAGCCACCTCTGCCCCTTACCACCTGTCGGAATCGACCAAACTCTACCTGCGGTGTGCCCGGCGCAGGAGCCAGCCCAGCACGAATCCACGAGCATACTCGCGCGACTGCGTCCAGAGTCGCCGCAGGTATGCCTCACGCCAGATTGCCCAGTGCCGACAGCGGTACCACAACGTCGGTGGTGGGAATGTCTCACCCGGTGCGCTTGGGGGCGGAGGTTGAATCGCGGGCTTCCGCCGGAGCAGGTGTAGAGAAATCAACTGGAGCAGCGTGTTCAGCGGCGTCACCTCCGGGGGAAAGTGACGCCCCCCGCGCTGAGCGCGGTAGTGAATCATCACTCCGGCCAGGACGGTGCGGCGAATATGACGGAAGTTGTACCGCGATGGCTCGACGTGGTGGAAGACCTCCGATGCCGAGTTCACGCCAATCCGGTAACCGAGTCGCGCGATCAGATGCGCTGCGACCAGTTCCTCGCCGCCGGCGTAGTCGTTCCCCTTGCGGCCGTAGCAGCAGCGGAATCCCCCGATCGCCATGAGAGCTTGCCGCCGGGCGGACCAGTTCGCCCCAAAGGGATATTCGGGGAGTGCCGTGACTTCGCGATACCCCGCAGGCGGAAGGTACTGGCTCCAGTAGGCTTCCCAGCCAGCGCGAAGTACCTTGGGAAGCGGATGGGGTGGTTTCAGGACAATTCGCCCTCCCAGCACTCCCGCTTGCGGATGCTCTTCGAACGAGCGGACAACTACCTCTAGCCAGTCCTCGCGGGCGATGGCGTCATCGTCGAGGAAGCAGATGATGTCGCCGTGTGCTTCGGCAATCGCGGCGTTCTTGGCGAACGAGTGCCCGGCGGTATGGCAATCGATCAACCGCCACGGGATCCGTGTGCCGAGTCGGCTGGCGACCTCGGCCCGGACACTCGCACTGAGCGCGGGATCGTCCGGTCGATTGTTCACCACCACCACTTCGAATCGATCGGCCGGTAAAGTCTGCCGGGCGAGCGACGCGAGTGCTTCGCCAAACTGAGTGGTCAGACCACAGGTGCAGACAACAACTGTGACCGCAGGGCGATCCGTGGGCGGTTCGGCGACCAGTTCTTCTTCCATCCGGGCCAGGACGTGTGAACGTGCGCGAATATCGAGGCAGGTGAACAACTCGCGGTCGCTCGGAACCGCCATCCACCCGCGATATGCGCCGGGTAAGTGCGGTAACTCGCCGGTTGCACCAACTGCTACACACAGGTTCCAGTGCGCAGAGATCTCCGTGGGCAACTTCGCACCGGTAAAGGCGACGGCGCGGACCGCGGGACTGCTCTGGCCTGTGGGTGCCTCCCGTGCGGCAGCAGGATCGTCGGTGACGAGCAGATCGACCCCGGCGAAGAACAATCGCGGGACCAGTTCACTCTCTTCATCTGGAGCGATCAAGTCGCCGGCGCGGAGGATACGCGCACGCAACGCTTCTGCCAGTTGCTGTGCAGGGGCTCCGCCGCGCACGCGCAGGCGCCAGCGAGTGGGAGTGAGATAAAAGTCCCGGCGGAAGTCATCGAACGCAATCAGTTCATGCATCCGCTGCGTGATCTTCAACTCGCGGCTCTGCGCGGTGAGGGAGGCAGAGTGGAATCGATACTCGTACTCCGGTTCGGCGAAATCCGCGTGCCGGAGCGTGAGCAGGGCGTTGATCCGCATCCAGTAGTCGTAATCCTCGACGGTGAACCGCGCGCGGGAATAGTCGCCGATAAGCCCCGCCACACGAGCACGGTACAGGAACGCCGCCCCCACGTAGTTATTCGCCAGCGTGTTCAGGAGCGATACTTCCGCCGGGAGGCGAACCGTCTGCGATCCGGGCGGAGACTGGTAGGGGCGGTACCAGTCCGACTTTTCGAGTGGTTCGCCGTTCTGCCCGATCAGGTCGATGTTGGCATACACGGCGTCCCAGTCGGCGTGTCGTTCCAGACAGTCGATCATCTTCTCCAGGAACCGCGGCTTGAGCCGGTTGTCGTCGCTCGTCCAGGTGAGAAACTCGCCGCGCGCTTGTTGAAATCCAAAGGACAAAGCTGCCGGTAGCCCGCTATTAGCCCGGTGGAAGACGCGAACGCGTGGATCGCGTGCGGCGAACGCGTCGAGAATGGCGGCCGAGTCATCCGTCGAGCCGTCGTTGACTGCGATCAGTTCCAGTTGGCGGTGCGTCTGAGTCAGGATGCTCTCGATGGCCTCCGCGAGCCAGCGTTGCCCGTTGTAGACGGGCAAAACGATAGACACGAGCCGCGCTTCGCCGACCCGAACCTGGCTGAGATCGGATGTGTGATGCACCTGCCGTGCTTGCCGGTCGCGTCGGAATCGCTCGGCGAGCCAGAAGATGCCGGGGGGACAGAGCCGCCAGGACCACAGACGCCGGCGCAGATAGCGGCGGACCACGCAGATTGGCTCGCGGATAGCATCCGGAACAATTCGGCGATACGCGTGCCGGAGCAGAAACAACATGGTGTCGGCGACTCCAATCGGGACAGCGATCGAATCTCTACCGCTCCCTGGCGGTCGCGGCTCGTTAGGTTGGAGCAAGTTCAAGCGATCCAACGAGCCGCGACTGCAAGGGAGCGATTAGTCGGCACTAGCGGCGTAGTCCGCCAACCGGCAGTCGAACCAGTTTGCCAAACGGTGCGGTCAGGCTTCGAACTGTTCGGCCCGGCCATCCACGCAGATGCGCGACACGAGCGCGCAGACGCAGGAGACGCTGGGCAAGCCGGTAAGCTGCCGACTGGCGGAATGAGTCGAGGGCGACCCGAGCGACATCCCGCTCGTGAGTTAATTGCATGATGGCGGCTCGCGCTTCGCGAAGATCGCGATCGCCTGCGATTCGGAGCGACAGAGCGTCGGCCAGACTCGCCGTGACTTCTGCGAACTCGATCTCGTTTCCGTCTGGTCCCGCTTCCCATCGCGGGGGGAAACTGCTCGGAGCATCCCCCACACAACCAACGAACGCCGTCAGGTAAGATCGCTGTGCGAGAGGAGCGAAACCAGCTTGGTGGATCGTAAGCAGTTCCTGTCGAAGTTCGGGGTCCAGGCCATTGAGTTCACGAATCAGCGCTTCGGTCCATGCTGCACCCAGAAAAGCCCGGCCGAGGAAGGTCAGCCCGGCGGCGCGGAACGCCGCGGCCATGTCGGCGAGCGGGCATTCCTTGCCGAATGGCCAGTTCCCCAGCGCGGACTGTTGCACACGCCAGAGCCAATACCAGTAACACAGCCGGTTGGGCACCAATACAAGAACGAACTTCTTCGTCCGCGATGCCATGCCGCGAAGGAAGGCTGCTTGCTGCTCGAGGGTGTAGTGCTCCAGCACTCCGGCGTTGAAGACGAGCTCATGCGTCGGTTCGCCGGTGGCGAATACGTCTCCCAGATGCGTGTCCGCCTTCAGTCCAGCTCTCGCAAACAGCCTTCGCGTGGCATCGAGCGCTTGCGGTGAGATGTCCATCAAGGACACTCGCAATCGCCCCTCGCGAGCGAGAGCAAGGCTCTGGAATCCCGCTCCGCACCCGGCTTCCAGCACCGAAACTCCGTCAGGGAGAAACTCGGACAGCACGTCGGCGAATTCACTGCCGAACGTCTGGATCGCAGGCGTTTCCTGAGCTTCCCCCAACCCGGTGTAATAAGCGTCCCACTTATCCTGCTCCTGAGCCGCTCGATCCGAGCGGCCGTGCGTTCGACGGAATGCAGCCGACGCATAAACAACCAGATACATTCGTCCGCGCACGGGGTCGGTAAACTCGCGCGTCAAAATCGCTTCAAACGTTCCATGTTGGTGCGGCAACGATTCCGGCCGGAACTGCGAGAGGGAGAATGGACCAAGCGGGCGCTCCTCAAGCGGAACCGTGACGATGCATACCTCGCGACAATGCGCGAACAGGTCGGCGAGCCGGGCAAGAGGATCGGCGAAATACTGAAGCCGGTCGAGAACGAACGTCACCTCGGAGGTTTGCGGGACTTCACCGGTTTCTGCGAGCAGATAGTGACCGTGCGGGTCAGCAGTCCGGGAACGTTCGAGGGTGCTTGGCGTCCATTCCATTCCGGTCACTTCAGACCGGGGAAACTGCTCGTGGAACGCACACGCAGACCCTGGCGTCCCTCCTCCCCAGAAAAGAACTCTGGACCTGTGTTCAGCGAGGAACGCAAGAATTTCCGCCGGGAGCAAAGCGAGGATCTGCCGCAGATGCCGCGTGGGCGTCTCGGTATCGGACTGGGCAGTAAAAATCGCCTCCCACCAATCAGGGGTCCCTGGGCTGGAATAGGACATGAGGGCTCCTTGCCCGCGTGCGGACTTCCTTGGTTCTACAGTTCATCGGCAGAGCGAGTCCTTCCTCTTCACCCGCGAATCGCCACTCCTGTGGAAGTTTCCGCAATGGCTTCAAGTCTCGTGGTCTGTGGCGAAAGTCCCGATTCCTGTGAAGCAAAAATGTGACGTCGCGATTCGATTACTCAGTGACTGGTGCTCTTCCACGGAGTGCAACAGATGCGGGGCGGACCATTGAAAGGCCAGGCATGAATAATTCCGTTCTGTGTGTCGATGACGAGAGCCCCCTGCTCAGTGCGTACCGGATATTTCTCGAACCAAAGTACGCAGTGTCCACCGCGACCAGTGGAGTGGAAGCGCTGGCGATCATGGCCGAACGCGGACCGTTCGCGGTGGTGATTGCCGACCTGCAAATGCCCGAAATGGGTGGTGTTGCGTTCCTCAGCGCGTGCCGTGAACTCTACCCCGATACCGTGCGAATGCTCCTGACCGGGCATCCCAACCTCGAAGACGCCGTCAAGGTGGTCAACGATGGTCACCTCTTCCGCTTCCTCCTCAAACCATGTTCACCGGTCGTGCTCAGGACGGCAGTTGCCGCCGCGACCGCTCAGCACGAACTCATCCTTTCCGACCGACGTCGCGTTCAAGAAGCTCTCCAGCAAAGTGAAGAGAGGTACCGCCAACTCTTTGACAGTAACCCGCATCCGATGTGGGTCTACGATAGCGAGACGCTCCGGTTCCTGGCGGTCAACGACGCGGCGGTCCGACATTTCGGCTATGCGCGCAACGAATTCCTGACGATGACGACGCGGGACATTGCGTTGCCTTCGCCCACCGCCGAGCAAGCACCGCGACTCTCCAATGAGAGTCGGCTGCACCACTACCGGCACAAGTCTGGAGAAGTGCGGCTGGTGGAGATTGCCGCCAACCCCATCGAATTCGGCGGCCGGCCAGCCTATCTCGTGCTGATTATGGACGTTACTGAACGGAAACTTCTCGAAGATCAACTGAAGCAAGCGCAGAAACTGGAATCGATCGGCCAACTGGCTGCCGGTATCGCTCACGAGATTAACACCCCCGTCCAATACATCGGAGACAACACCAACTTTCTTGGAGCGGCGTTTCGCGATATGGGCGAGGTTCTCTCGCGTTATCGCACCGCCGGTGCAGACCTGGAGAAGATCGCGGCAGCGGAACGAGCGGCGGAACAGGCCGATCTCGATTACCTCCTCGAAGAAGTTCCCTGCGCGATCGGGCAAACGCTGGAAGGAGTGAAGCACGTCGCCCGAATCGTAAAAGCGATGAAGGAATTCGCGCATCCCGGAACCGAAGAGAAGATTCCCATCGATCTGAACCATGCGATCGAAACGGTCATCGCGGTAGCACGGAACGAGTGGAAGTACACGGCTGAAGTCGTCACCGACCTGGACCCGGAACTTCCCCCGGTTCCCGGTTTGGCGGGGGAACTGAATCAGGTTTTCCTCAATCTGCTCGTAAATGCCGCTCACGCGGTTCAATCCGTTCACGTTGCCGATGGGCGCAAGGGAACCATCACTTTCTCCACACGGCTGCTGGGGAACGTGGTGGAAGTTCGGATTTCCGATACGGGTTGTGGCATTCCCGAAGAAATTCGCGGGCGGGTCTTCGACCCCTTCTTCACGACGAAACCGATGGGGCAAGGTACGGGGCAGGGCTTGGCCATTGCGCACGCGGCCGTGGTAAAGCGGCATGGCGGCGCGATCACGTTTGAGTCCGAAGTTGGGAGAGGTACGACGTTCATCGTTCGGCTCCCGCTCGGTGGTATTCAGATTACGCGCTCGGAATTCGTCAAGGCCGCGAGTTCCGAGCGGTTAATCCCGAAGCGCTCTACGGAGGGGACATGATGCGGCGGCTTCTCTTCGTGGACGACGAGCCGAATATCCTCGATGGACTGCGGCGCATGCTCCGCCCGCTCCGCAACGAGTGGGACATGCGTTTCGTCTCCAGTGGTCCTGCGGCGATTGCGCAACTGGCCGCTCAACCGGCAGATGTCCTCGTCACCGACATGCGAATGCCGGGAATGGATGGCGATGCGCTGCTCAGCGAAGTCCGGCGGCTTCATCCTCTGACCGTACGCGTCGTCTTGACCGGGCATTGCACACGCGAGGCGATGCTCCGGCTCGTGCGGCTGGCGCACCGCGTGTTCTCCAAACCATGCGACCCGGATACGCTCAAGGCTGCCGTGCAACGTGCCTGCGCCATTCAGGATCTGCTGCATAGTCCGACACTGGTGGCTTTCGTCGGTCAACTGGGCAGTCTGCCCACACCGCCTGCCGTCTACAACCAGATCATTGCCGAACTGGAAAAGCCGGAGGGTTCCACGGTCGAAATCGGCAGGCTCGTTGCTCAAGATGTCGGTCTGGCCGCCAAACTGATGCAAATGGCCAGTTCCGCGCTCCTGGGGTTACGAAACTCCTCCGCGAATCCAGTACAAGCAGTGCAGGCGCTGGGAACAGAGACGACCAAAGCGCTCGTTCTCGTTTCCGATGTGCTCAAATGCTACGACCGCGCTGTGATTCAGCCGTTTTCGATCGATCATCTCTGGGATCACAGCCGCGAAGTTGCGCAACTGGCGGGGAGCATTGCCCAAACCGAAGCCGGCCGCACGCAAGCCGCCGACGCGCGATTGGTGGGGCTTCTCCACGATATCGGCCGGCTCACGCTCATCAGTCAGCAGCCGGAGCAATATCGGAAGGTGTTTCGTTTGATTCACGACGAAAAGCTGACCGTCGTGAGCGCCGAAAGTCAGATATTTGGAGCGACCCACGCCGAGGTGGGCGCGTATCTTCTGGGCCTTTGGGGGTTGCCCAGCCCCGTTGTGGAAGCAGTGGCGTGGCACCACGCGCCCAGCGCCTGTCCGGTAGGCCCCTTCGGTCCGCTGACGGCTGTCCACGCGGCCGAAACAATACTGGCTTTGGATGAAGGTGGCCCTGCGGATATGGGTTATCTTGAGAAATTGGGACTGGGCGACCGACTCGCGGTCTGGAGTGAGTTACGAAATCAGGCGAGTATCGCCGGGAGTAACGGGTGAGCGAGAAAATCCTCTTTGTCGATGATGAGCCGAATGTCCTCGCGGCGTTCGAACGGCAACTGCGGAAGCGGTACGCCATCGAAACCGCGCCAAGCGGAGCGGAAGGACTGATTACGCTGGACAACCGCGGGCCGTTCGCTGTTGTTGTGTCCGATATGCGCATGCCCCTGATGGATGGCGTTCAGTTTCTCTCACAGGCTCGCGAACGCCATCCGAACACCATTCGCGTTCTTTTGACCGGATACGCTGATCTCCGCAGTGCCATCGCGGTGGTCAATCAAGGCAGCCTCTTCCGTTTTTTGACAAAACCCTGCCCGCCCGAGGCGCTGACCGCGGCCCTCGATGACGCCCTTGCTCAGCACCATCTCGTCACCGCGGAGCGCGAGTTGCTGGACCGCACGCTTCGTGGAAGTGTGCAAGTGATCGGCGAAGTGCTAGCGCTGGCGAACCCCGTCGCGTTCGGTCAGGCCGTGCGAGTGCAACGATTTGTCCGCGACCTGGCGTCGGTGGTTGAGGGTGCGGGCAGTTGGGAAGTGGATGTTGCCGCGATTCTTTCGCGGCTCGGCTGCGTGGCGATTCCCGAAAGCGTCATTACTGCTGCCAACCGCGGAGCCGATCTTGCTCCAGACGAAAAGCACTTGCTCGACAACTTACCCAAGGTTACCCGCGACCTGCTCCGCCCGATTCCGCGGCTGGAGAAGGTACTGGAAATTATCGCTTACCTTGCCAAGCCATTTGGCGAACCGGCGCGACCGAATCTGGAGAAGGCCGGCAAGGAGATTCCACTCGGTGCCCGGCTCTTGAAGCTCGCCTTCGACTTCGACCAGTTGGTGGCGCGGGGACTTCCCCACCTCCAGGCACTGGCTCACCTCCAGTCGCGAGAGGGACAATACGATCCGGATTTGCTCGTTGTACTGGAGAAGCGAATTCGCGATGAATTAAAGCCCCAAATGCGCGAAGTCTGGATCGCGGAACTGGACTATAGCATGGTATTGGCCGAGGACTTGTATAGCGACACGGGTGTGCTGCTTTTAAGTAGCGGCAACCCGATCACCGAACCGCTCAAGCGCCGGCTGGAAGCGACCGCAACGCGCGGCCAATCGCCCAAACGCATCCGCGTGCTCATTCCTCGCGCTAACGGCTGAACGCTGGTCGGGTCGCTCACGCGAAGAGCGCGTGGTCGACGCGGTCATGCTTTCTCGGTTCTGCTCCGAAAATAAGAGTGTGAAGAGTCAATAAGTCCCCCCCAAGATGGGGGACGATGAGACGAACAGGACCTCGTACAGGAGAGCAAGTTGGCGATGACCAGCAGAAGCTTTCACAGTTCCAGACGCAGGCCCAGGTCGAGGACGCCCACGATGCGCCGGTATCGCGCAGCAGCGACTGGTGTCCGAAGGCTGTCATCTTGACAGCCGCCTGGTATTCTCGGCCCAGGTCGCGCGAGTGGAGCGTTCTCCGGAAGTCGAAATCATACAACCACTTATCACTTTCCGTCGGTCCCTCGCACATCTCCGCAGAGAGTGGCGCGCGACTTGCTTTCCTTCCGCACAAGGGCACCGACCAGCACGGACTCGACACCAATGTCGGCTCCTATCTGCTGACCGACCCCCTAAGCGGATGGACACATTTGAGCCCCGGACTCCCGGTGCGGCCCGGACTACCTCAACCCCACATCGGACCGGCCGCGTCTACTCGGGTGCCCGCTCCCTTGCGGCTCGTTAAATGCGCCAGTCTCATCGGGTTCCTGTATCAGGCGATACGTGCTACAGCGTCGGGAGAATCCCGGCCCGGAGGGCAGCACGGCTGACACTTTTGCGGAGGCAGTTGTCGCACCACCGGTGCGACGGTTGCGCGCGACGGAGGGAGGAATGAGCCGGGAGGTGAACGTACTCCCACCGGAGGACAGCCCCCCGGTCCCGTCGCCCTATGTGGTCGGGATCGGGGCTTCGGCCGGCGGGCTGGAGGCCCTGGAGCGGCTGTTCGAGGGGATGCCTACCGACACTGGTATGGTCTTCGTCGTCGTCCAGCACCTGTCGCCGGACTTCAAAAGCCTGACAGACGACATCCTGGCCCGCCGCACACGGCTGCCTATCCGGGTCGTCGAGGACGGGATGCCGGTCCAGCCGGACACCATCTTCCTGATTCCGCCCAGGAAGGACATGATCGTCAGCGGCGGCCGACTCCTCTTGACCGACAAGGATCCCGGCCAAGTCGTCGCTCTGCCGATTGATCACTTCTTCCGCTCTCTGGCTCACGAGGCTGGGGACCGGGCCGTCGCGATCATCCTCTCGGGGACCGGCAGCGACGGGTCGCGTGGAATCCGTGAGGTCCACGACGCCGGCGGGTTGGTGGTCGTGCAGGATCCGGCTACCGCGAAGTTCGACGGGATGCCCCGCAGCGCCATCGACACCAAGGCGGCTGATCTGGTCCTCCCGCCGGGGGCCATCCCGGATGCCCTGCTGCGGCACGTCCGCCACCCCCGGGCCGTGCCCGCTGCCCCGGTCCCCGTCCCGGTCGGGGTGGAGGCTGTCTTTCGGCTCTTACGCGACGCCTACGGGATCGACTTCTCCTACTACAAGCCGGACACGGTCACTCGCCGGCTGGAGCGGCGGCTCTCGCTCTGCAAGGTCCACAGCCTCGACGAGTATGCCCGCCGGCTGGCCGAAGACCCGGCCGAGTTGAACCTGCTCTACAAGGACCTACTGATCGGGGTCACCAGGTTCTTCCGGGACGAGGAGGCGTTCGCCCGGCTGGCCGAGGACGTACTGCCCGGGCTGATCGAGCGGCTTGGCCCGGGCGAGGAGTTCCGGGCGTGGGTGACCGGCTGCGCCACTGGCGAGGAGGCGTACTCGCTGGCCATCCTCGTCCGCGAGTGCCTCGACCGGCTCGGGCGGGCCAACCCGGTCAAGATCTTCGCCACCGACGCCCACCGGGCGTCCCTCGACACCGCCGGGGTCGGCGTCTACCCGGAGTCCGCACTGGCCGAGGTCGGCCCCGACCGCCTAGCCCGGTTCTTCACCCGGGTCGCCGGCGGGTTCCAGGTCTCCCAGGACCTCCGCAAGATGATCGTGTTCGCCGCCCACAACGTGCTGAAGGACGCTCCGTTTACCCACCTCGACCTGATCGCGTGCCGGAACCTCCTGATCTACTTCCAGCCGGCCGCCCAGAAACGGGTTCTGACCTTGTTCCACTTCGCGCTCAAGACGGGCGGGGGGCTGTTCCTGGGGCCGAGCGAGACGTGCGGGGAGATCAGCGACGAGTTCGAGCCGATCGATCACCGGTGGAAGGTCTACCGGAAGCGCCGCGACATCCGGCTGGTTGCGGACCTCCGCCCGCCGGCCGCCGTACCGCCCCGCCCCGCCGGCGGCACGACACCCGCTCCCGACCCGCTCTTGCCCGGCGTGTACGACGCCCTGCTCGACGAGTTCATGCCGCCGGCGTTCCTGGTCAACGACCGGGGCGAGATCATCCAGTCGTTCGGCGGGGCGAGCAAGTACCTGAAGTTCCGCGACGGCCGGATCACCGCGGACGTGCTGGCGGTCGTCGATCCCGAGCTACGCACGGCCCTGGTGGGGGCGCTGCCGCGAGCGTTCAAGGAACTGGCCGAGGTGACGTACAAGGGGCTGCGAGTCTCGCCCCCGGAGGGCGAGCGGGTGGTGGACCTGACCGTCCGCCCGGTCCGCAACCGGCGAGCGGGGGTGGCCCACGCCCTGATCCAGTTGCGCGAGGTTGGCGCGGCCCCGCCGCCCCGGGAGACGGCCCAGGAGATCGATCTCGGTCAGGCGACGCGAGACCAGATCCTGTCGCTGGAGTCGGAACTCCGGTACACGAAGGAGAACCTCCAGGCGGTCATCGAGGAGATGGAGACCAGCAACGAGGAGTTGCAGGCGACCAACCAGGAGCTGGTCGCCGCCAACGAGGAACTCCAAAGCACCAACGAGGAACTCCAGAGCACCAACGAGGAACTCTACACCGTCAACGCGGAGTACCAGAAGAAGATCGCCGAGTTGACCGAGCTGACGGCGGACATGGACAACCTGCTGACCAGCGCGGAAGTCCACACCATCTTCCTGGACCGAGACCTGTGCATCCGCAAGTTCACCCCGAAGATCGCCGAGACGTTCAACCTGCTCCCCCAGGACCTCGGCCGGCGGATCGACCACTTCACCTACACCATCGACCACCCGGGGCTGATCGACGACCTGCGGGCGGTGTTGGACAAGGTGACCCCGATCGAGCGGCAGGTCCGCGACCGGCAGGGCCGGTGGTTTTTGCTCCGTGTCCTGCCGTACCGGGCCGGGCTCTCGATCGGCGGAGTCGTGGTGACGCTCATCGACCTGTCCAGGGTCAAGCAGGCCGAGGCCGAGGCGTGGCGGATCAGCGAGCAACTGGCTGGGGTACTGCGCAACGCACCGGACTGGATCGCCATCCGCGATCTGGGCGGCCGATACGTACTTTGCGGCGAGGCGTTCAAGCAGTTCGTCGGAACTGACCCGATCGGGAAGACGCCCCGCGAGCTGTACCCGGCGGAGGTCGCCGACACGCTCGATGCCAGCGACCGGCGGGCAATCAGCACAGGGGAGGTGAGCCGGGTCGAGGTGCAGATCCCGCACGCCGACGGCCCACACACCTACTTGTCGGTCAACTTCCCGATCCGGGACGAGGTCGGCCGGATCACCTCGGTTGGCGGGATCAAGACCGACATCACCCCGATCAAGGACGCCGAGCGCGTGGCCCGTGACGCGGTGGCCCAGCGAGACCGGTTCCTCGCGATGCTCTCGCACGAACTGCGCAACCCCCTGGCCGCCATCCTTAACGTCGTCGTGGCCGCTGCCCTGACCGGCCCGCACGACCCCGAGACCAACAAGCAGCTCCAGGTCATCGAGCGCCGGGCGCGCCACATGGCCCGGTTACTCGACGACCTGCTGGATGTGACCCGGTTCACTCAGAACAAGGTTGTCCTGCGGCGCAGCCGGTTCGACCTGGGCCGGATCGTCAGGGATGTGCTGGAGGAGGTGCGGACGTGGTTCGATGAGGCCAGGGTCGAGTTGATCCAGGAGGGGCCGGACCAGCCACTGCCGGTGGACGGGGACCCGGACCGGCTCCTGCAAGTGCAGGTGAACCTGCTACGGAATGCGGCCAAGTACACGCCGGCGGGCGGCAGGGTCTGGTACACGCTGCGGCCGGAGGACGGACGGGCGGTGATTCGGGTGCGCGACACAGGTGTGGGGCTGTCGCCCGAGATGCTGGGAAAGGTTTTCGAGCCGTTCATCCAGGCCGACGAGACACTCGCCCGCGCTGGCGGTGGGATCGGCGTCGGCCTGACCCTGGTGCGGACGATCGTCGAATTGCATGGAGGGACAGTGGAGGCCAAGAGCGACGGCCCGGGCAAGGGGAGCGAATTCGTCGTCTGGCTCCCGCTGGCGCACGAGGATGACCGCAAGGACAGGGATGAGAAGCCTGCCGGCAGGTATGCCAGTACGATTGCTTTCCCCCGGTCGTTGCGACTGCTGGTCGTCGAGGACGACGCCGACATACGGACCTCGCTGGTCGGGCTCCTGGAACTGGCAGACCACACAGTCCGCGCCGTGACCGATGGGCCGGCAGCGCTGGCAGCCCTGGAATCGGAGACTTTCGATGCCGTGTTACTGGACATCGGGCTTCCGGGAATGAACGGGTATGAGCTAGCCGGCGCGATCCGCGCCCGCCCCGGCCGCACCCCGTACCTGATCGCCCTGACCGGCTACGGCCGGCCGGAGGACCGTTCGGCCGCGGCGGCGGCCGGCATCGGCGGCCACCTGACCAAGCCGTTCCGCCCGGATGAACTGAACCGTCTGCTCGCGGCACTCCCGGCGGCAAATGCTTCCGACGGGTGATCGCACGAGAACATCGGACCGAATCGAAAACTTGGAAACTTGGCTGTTGACGAAGCCCATTCCGGCTCGTTACGATTTTCTCTCAGCTCACCGGGAGGTGCGGAACACCTCCCAAAATTCAACACGGGAAAGGAGACCCGTCATGTTGGTCGTGACCCGTCGGCCCAACGAAAAGATCACCTTCCCAGCCCTCGGCATCACGGTCCATGTCCTTGATGTGGCGAATCACCGCGCCCGCGTGGGAATCGAAGCCCCGCCGGAGGTGAAGGTGTTCCGGAGCGAAGTGTGCCCAGCTTCCGCCTGCCTGCCTGACCCCGCGCAGGGGTACAAGGCTCACCACGCACGGGCCAACGCGATAAGCAAGGCCACGCTCGCCGTTCACCTTGCCAAGAAACAATGTGAAGCCGGTCGATTGGCGGACGCCGATGCCACTCTGGAAACCGCTCTACACGCTCTCGAAGCTTTAGGGTCAACCGCGCCGTCCAGACCGGCGGCGCAGCGTTACCGGATGCTGATCGTGGAAGACGACGCGAACGAGCGGGAACTGCTTGCCGGATTCATGGGAATGAACGGCTGCGAGTGCGCGACGGCGGCTGATGGCGTGGACGCGCTCGACTATTTGGAGTCAGGGGAACTGCCGGACGCGGTTCTGCTGGACATGGCGATGCCCCGGCTCGACGGCCCCGAAACGCTCCGCCGAATCCGGAACGATCGCCGGTTCGGCGGTCTGAGGGTCTTTTCGGTGAGCAGCACTTCACCAGCGGATCTGAACGTGCCGGAAGGTGTCGGAGGGTTCGACGGGTGGTTCCCGAAACCGCTCAACCCGCGACGATTGTGGGACGTGCTCCAGACTGCCCTGCGGTCCCCGGCGACCGCAAACTGACCCTTCCATCGAGGAACGTTGCGCATCGGGTACGCCGGGTCCACAGACAGAAGCGCCTTTTTGACCAGCCAAACGCTCCATCGACTTGCAGCAACTTGCAGCAGGCGAGAGGGTTCTGAGCGAAAGCTGCGATACAGAGTCGGCTGAAATCGCAGGGTTTTGCTGTAAGGTGGCGGAACGAACCAGTAATCGACGAGGTCGGTTTCCTTTTGCCAGTGGGATTGCATCAACACGCGGTTGACCTTGTCGATGGTCTTCTTGCCACTGCGGACCGCCTCGATCGGCAGCCACTCCCGAGCACCGCATTGGAACTTTTGTTCAGTATTGCGTACTCGCGGAGGTGTTAACCAGCGGGTAGGAAGTTTTTGACGTACGAAACTTCCAACGTTGGTTAACAACTTTGAGCGCGCGAGTTTCGAGGAATGTTACACTCGGACACCAAGAGAGATTCGAAATTCCCTCTGGTTCACGTCACATCGCACGGGCTGTTGACTCCATTTTCCCCATGAATTGTAGTGTTTGCTTGAGGTGAGCCGCGGTGTTCTCTCGCACAAGCCGCGCGAGATTTCGAAGAGTGTTTTACACGCGGAGAACGGGCGGAAATGAATCTGTTTCGCCCCGTAGTACGAATCTGAAGCTGCGTTACAAACATAAAAGCCGAAAGGGCCGCTCGCGAACTGCTTGGCACTCTCCGAAACGCAGGTTAGGATACAATCGTTGTCTCCCAGATTATTGGACTGTCATGCAAGATTCGGGGTTCAATTCCGTCAACCTTCAGCAGTTCGTCGACCGGTGGCAATCCGGTGACCGAGCCGCTGCCGACGAGTTGCTACGTGCCACTGGCGCCAGACTGGAGAAACTCGCCCGACGAATGACGCGGACATTCCCGAACATCCGTAGCCACGCTGATACTGGCGACGTACTGCAGAATAGCCTCATCCGACTGCTGCACTCCCTCCAAACACTGCGTCCCACAACAACACGCGACTTCTTCAATCTCGCTGCGGTCCACATCCGCCGTGAGTTACTCGACATCGCTCGCCGGTGCAGAGGGAAGAGCCACCTGGAACTCGATGTCCCCGACGACAGCGATCAACCCAACCGGCCATGCATTCAAGCAGAGGAAACCAGAACGACGGACGACCTCGACCTATGGGAACGCTTCCACCAAGCCGTGGATGAACTTCCCGTGGAAGAACGCGAAGTCATCGGTCTGGTTTTTTATCACGGCTGGACGCAGGTGAAGATCGCCGAGTTGTTTGCCGTGGATGAGCGAACCATCCGACGCCGCTGGTCGCGTGCCTGCGAGCGCCTGCGCGAGTTGATCGGCGGCGATTTGCTCGAAGGGTAATTCCTGCTACGCTCATCCTCTGCGCACGTCAACCAACACCCGCAAATCTCCTTCTCGTTTCGTGAGCCCAATCCGGTCCAGGTATTCGCACACTGGCACCGCAAACTTGCGCGTTGTGCCGAGAAGATCGCGGATTTCCGCGACCGTTGCGCCGGGACCATTCCGCAATCGCTCGGTCACGCGTCGGCGCATCTCGGCTTCCGCCTCCGCGGCAAGATAGATATCGTCTGTCACCTTCACGAGAAACCCTTCCGCACACGCCACCTCGAAAATGTCTCTGAGCGCGGCGGCATTCCCACCCGCCTGATTGACGAACTCCTTTGGTTCGGGCGGAGCAAACGCCGCGGCGACGTGCGCTTCCACAATCTTGTCTTTCAGTTTCCGCTGGTTGGCACTGAGCTTCGGCTTGAAGTCCGCACGGGCAATGCGCCGGGCATCACCAACCAGCTTCTTCGCCTTGAGGAGACGATCCGCAACGGCTTGCAACAATTGCTCGTCGCCGACGTAGTCGAGCCGGGCGAGTACTTTCTGGCGGTCGTGGGTGGTGACCAGTGGATTTTCCGTATGCAGCACGGCAAGCGAATCGAGCAGGCGCATCTCCAGTTCATTGACGCGATCGGCGTGGACAAGCAACCGGCGGTTGGAGGCGAGTGTGAGTTCGGAGAGCTTTCCGCCAGCGAGGAGTTGCGCCACTGTTGCTTCGATCTGATCGGGCGACAGCCCCGCTTCACGAACCAGATCGGCGGGAGCGAAGCCGTGGAAGCCTGCGAACCACGCAACCGCAAGCGCTCGCGTTTCGGGTGAATCCGACCACAATCGCTCGATCTGCTCGATGGCTTCGACATGCCGGCGACGAACTTTGGCCGCGGTCGGTTGAACGACCTGCCCGCCCCCGAGAGTGTGTTCGGCGGATGAATCCCGCAGCACGAACGGCTGACCCCACACTGCCGTGACCGGGTCGGCGAGGAACAGTTGTGCGAGTCCCCGCTCGCCGGGATTGAGCGAATCGCAATCGAGGAGGGAAATCGTCGCCATCACTTCCGCTGTGCCGACGTGCAATCGTAGCGGAAGCCGGTGCTTCACCGGCAAATGACCCTCAGCGGAGGCGAATAGCTGGACCGTCAGCACTTTCGTCGGCACCAGGTAACCAGGACGTGCAATCTCCTGACCACGACGAATCTGCTCGTGCGGGACACCCGCCAGATTCACCGCCGCACGCTGACCGTGATGCGCTTCGTCAACGGCTCGGCCGTGGTTATTCAATCCCCGCACGCGAACGAGTTCCGTCGTACCGTCGCCCCTGTGCCACTCCACTTCATCGCCAAGGGTCACCGAACCACTCACAACAGAGCCCGTCACGACGGTGCCGTGGCCTTGCACCACGAATGAGCGGTCGATGGGCAGTCGGAACCACTCCGTACCGCGGTGTTGCTCCACGGCTTTGCACACCGTGGCAATCGCCTGTTTCAATTCCGCAATCCCCAGCCCCGTGTGTGCGGATGTGGGAATGATGGGTGCGTTTTCGAGAAATGAGTCTTTCAGAAGTTCGCGGATCTCAAGCGAGACAACTTCGCGTGTTGTCTCATCCACCAGATCGGCCTTCGTGAGCGCGACGATCCCATGCCGCACGCCAAGGAGCTTCAGGATTTCGAGGTGCTCGCGCGTTTGCGGCATGATGGAATCATCGGCCGCGACCACAAGCAGCGCCAGATCGATGCCGGTGGCGCCGGCGAGCATATTCTTGACGAATCGTTCGTGGCCGGGCACGTCCACAATGCCGAGTCGCACACCATCCAGGTCCAAATGCGCAAAACCAATGTCGATGGTGATTCCGCGGGCCTTCTCTTCCGGCAGCCGGTCGCAGTCGATGCCCGTGAGTGCTTTCACGAGAGACGTCTTGCCATGATCGATGTGCCCGGCGGTGCCGAGAATGAGGTCGCGCGGCATGGGGTGTTGTTGGGTTGAAAATCGGAATCGAGCAAACGTATTGTATCCCCGCGCGTCTCGGACTGGCGTAGCAGTCAGCCGGCGGTTCGGGTACGCTCCAAACATGTTTCTTGAGGAGGTGACTTCTTCAGGGCCTCAGTTGTTCACCCAGTTACGGCGAGGGCGATGCGTCGCGCCTATGCGGCTTCTGGAAGTGCTTCCCCCGCCAGATCCTCTCGCGGCCGACGATGCCATTATTGCGGCGACAGCAATAGAACAATCATTACCGCTGTACACGCTCGATCCGGCGCGATTCGCAAATGTTTCCGGACTTGCGACGCTGCAGCCCTACTAACCTCCAGAGACCGATATGCTTGGTACGACACTCAATCCCCGGCAGTTCCTCTCCCGCGTTGCCGAAGAGTTGGCCCGCATTGACCCGGCCGAAATCCAGAAACTCGCCGACCTGATCCACGAACGATACCTCGCGGGCCGGTTTGTTTTTGTCATCGGCAACGGTGGCAGTGGATCGAACGCCTCGCACTTCTGCGAAGACATGGGCAAGGGAACGCTGGCGCGGAAGTTCTTCGATGACGACACGAAAAAGCGTTTGAAAGTTCTCAGCCTGACGGACAACACCCCCTATATCCTCGCCTGGGGTAACGACGAAGGATTCGATCGCGTGTTTGTGGAACAGTTGAAAAATCTGGCTTCGCCAGGCGATTTGCTCGTCGCGATTAGCGGGAGTGGAAACAGCCCGAATATTCTTCGCGCGGTTGAGTGGGCCAATACCCACGGTCTGACCACCTTTGGTTGCACCGGCTTTAATGGTGGAAAGTTGCGCGGTCTCGCTCAGCACTGCCTGCACGTTCCACTCGATGACATGGGTATCGTCGAATCCATCCACCTGACAGCATTCCACTGGGTCGTGGACGACACGTATCGGCGTATCTCGATGTGAATGTGAGCATAGTCTCACCGCAGAGAGAGCGGAGAACGCAGAGAGACAAAGAACGTCCTTGTCTTCTCTGTGTTCTCCGCGCTCTCTGCGGTGAGACTATGTCCTCACCACCGCTTTTCCATCATCGACACGATCTGGACGGCGATCTGTTGCTCGACGCGCGTTTCGGCGGAGGCGTTGGTTTCGCCGAGTTCAGGCAGAAAGCGACCTGTCGAAACGATCCGCACCGGGATGGGCTTTTCGAGCACGCGAGTGTCGGGTGGAGGCGGGGCGTTCGGGTCAAACTGCTCCGGCGGCGCATCAATTTGAGGATTGGGCATGGTGCGACCGGGGGGCGGTCGCCTGCGTGGGTTCGAGATAATTGTGCCATCGCGAAGGTCACGCCAGACCACATCCACCCATACCACGAGTTCGCCTTCGCGAACCTGGTTGTCCTGGTTACGGTTCAGCAGATTCTTCTGAATTGCCACGACGTTACCAAGCAGTTCCGTGTCGGCTTTTTCGTAGTCGGAGGTGACACGGAAAGTTGTCGTCTTGCCGATTTCACGGATCACAGCCTCGGTAATGTCCACTTCTATGCGGCGGTACGGTGTAGTTTGAAACGCGCGATTGTTGAAGACAGGAACGTATACCGTGCGGATGTTCTGATCGTACAGTGCTTCCGCGCCCGCCCGATAACCGAACAGGCTGAATCCCCCCTTGCACCCGGCCGCAACGAGCGGCGTGGTGGCGAGGAACCCCAAGAAACTCCGCCGGGTTACGGTCGTTACTGGCGTCGTCGCTCGTGTTTCGTGTTGATCGCGACACATATTGAAGCCGAAGTATGTGTTGGGGGCCTTCTTCTGATCACTCGACTTGTCCAGCGCACCGGGAGGAGCAGCTCAGACGCCGACGGCGACAAGAACGAGACTGGAAGACAGGAGAAATCGTAGCTTCATTGGTAATTCGGGCTGCGGTTCAGGTTGGGCTTGCGTTCAACACGCGTTGTCTCACGGTCCCATTCCCATGCCACCCGCGGGCAGCAAGTTCGGATCGACCCGCGGACGATCGCTCTCTTCCAGCGGCTTCTTCTTGAACAGTTCGTTGAACTTCGCTTTGGCAACTGCGAACGGGTCCACGCCTGGTTCCGGTCGCCCCTCCTGCATCCGCTTGATCAGAGCCGCCTGCCGTTCGGTCGCTATGTCGGCGTAGCGAGTGCCGGCGTATCGTCGGCGAACGAGTTCGTAATAGAAGACCGCAGAGCCCGGGTGGCCGGTACGCTGGTAGTAGTCGGCCATCAGGAAATCTTTCTCGGCTTGTTGCGAGCGGATCGCGAATTTCGCCCGCGTGAGTTTCTCGGCCATCTCCGGGTTGTTCACCAATTCCGGGACGCTGGCCTCGGCAACGTGAACGAGTTGCAGGGCTTCGGCGCATTTGCGGCCGTCGTACGGCGCGCCTCCGGTGGCATTGTTTTTCGCCTGAATCGCAAGGGCCAAGGCTTGCGGTCGGAGCGGGCTGTCCTTGTGAAATTCCACTAACTGGCTGAAGAACCGATCCGCGTCGCTGAAATTGCCGCGAATGAAGCTCACGTAGCCACACCAGAACAGCGCCTTGTCGGCGACGGGGCCGGTGATGTCGTGGGTATGGATCCGCTGGAGGGCTTCGAGAGTGCGGCCCTCCTGATCGACCATCGGTCGAGTGCGGTCACGTGGATTCGGCCACTTCGGTTTCCAGTGCAGCACGCCCTTCTCGTCCTTGCGCTGTTCGATCTCTTCGCGGAAGTCATCCAGCCAGTAATCGCAAATCTCGAACATGCGGGCACAGCAGTTCGGCCGGTAGGCACCGGTGGGGAAGTCCAGCAGCACCTTGTGGTAAGTGTCGCACGCTTCGGGGAACTGGCCGCGCTGGAATCGGCATTCCGCCTGCATGAACCGGGCTCGCTCCGCAAGGAGTCCGGAGTTCCCCTGATTGTCCGCCAGGGCCTTGAAGACCTTTTGCGCCGCTTCGTACTGTCCGATCTGGAACAGTTCCTCAGCTTGGCGGAGCTTCTCTTCCGCCATGGGATCGTCGTAACTGGTCCCGAATAATTTCCCCGTCGAGGAGTTGACACGTTCCTTGAAGCTCCGCGCGGTATGGCACCCGGAGACAACCGCCAGCAGCGCGACGACTCCGACCAGCGCCAAGGCGTGGTTCGGTCGGACCCTCCTGTCCGCTGGCATGGGCATTCTCGCATTCCCCCTTGCGCCAATCGCGCCAATCCCCATCGAATTCCGTTTCTATCGGCCGTCGATATATCGCAGCAAACGCGGCCGACGACCGAGTACACAGCTCACGGTCTGTCCGAGCAGTTGCCGGACTTCTCCGCGCACCACCGTCGGTAACTCGGGTGTCGCATCGCCCTCGGCGAGCGCCCGCAAGCTGACGAGCGCCAGGCGGGATACACCGAGTCGATCCGGCACGGATGGCCCGCACCGCGGGCAGAGGATACCTCCCGCCGACGGGCTGAAAAGGACCGGGCCGGTTGGCTCGGCAACCTCGACTTCGCACACGGCGCAGGCATCGAGTCGCGGGCTATATCCCAGCTCACGCAGCCATACAAGCTCAAACGCCGAGACTGCGGCGGAGAGGGCTGGTGGACCTTCAGACCTAACCCCGCCCGCCCCCTTCCCTGAAGCGGAAGGGGGAGCCAGAGGGTCTTCTGTCTCTAGCACCTCCCGTTTCAGGGGAGGGGCGGCGAGCGAAGCGAGCGGGGTGGGGTCTGCTGCTTCTGCCACCTTCCCCATCCCCAACGATCGCAGTGCTTCCACGGCTGCATCGAAAAGCGGCGGGTGCGGATCGTAGTCCTGTGTGCCGTCGGCGAGCAGTTCGGCGATGTAGTAGCCGGCGTAAAGTGCGTGGAGGTTCTGCCGCAGCGCCGGGAACTGTTCTTCCATCCGTGCTTCGGTGAGCAGATCGAGTCCGCCGTGTGCTTTGCGAAGAAACAGGATCCGGCAAACGGTAAGCAGGTCGAAGGCGACATCGAAATTCGATTTCAGCCGCCGCCCGCCTTTCGCCAGAGCGCGTATCTTGCCGAATTCACGCGTGAACAACGTGGTGATGCGGCTGGTCTCGCTCCAGTCCGTTCCACGGACCACAATCGCCAGTGCTCTCTCGGCTGCCATCGCTTCTCCTCTCGCCGATGCCGCACGAATCTCCACACAGGATAATATCCCGGGCTGTCAAAATTCGCGCCCACTGACCAGGCGCGGTCGACAGACAGCTTGATGAATACCATGGGTTCGAAGCCCGGAGGACATCGCATGCAAAATGAAGCAAGGGAGGCCACCGCCATCCGGACACTCGCCGATCTGCGCAAGGACTACTCTGCTCACGGACTTTCCGAAGCCGAAGCGGGCGACGATCCGTTTGCGCTGTTCCACCACTGGCTCGATCAGGCGATCGCGGCGGAACTGACCGACCCCAACGCGATGATCCTCGCAACCTGCACTCCCGACGGAAAGCCATCCGCGCGGGCGGTGCTGCTCAAAGCGCTCGATACGCGAGGATTTACGTTCTTCACAAACTACGACAGCCGCAAAGGACACGAGATGGCGGCCAATCCCCACGTCGCGGTCGTATTTCTCTGGCATCAACTCGAACGGCAAGTGCGAGTCGAAGGTACTGTGGAGATCGTCACGGCAGCGGAGTCAGATGAATACTACGTGAAGCGGCCGCTCGGAAGCCGGCTCGGCGCGTGGGCGTCGCCGCAAAGCGCCGTGATTCCCGACCGGGCGTTTCTGGAAAACGCCCACGCCGAACTGCTGGCGAAATACCCCGACGGCAACCCTCCGCGCCCGCCAAACTGGGGTGGTTATCGCGTGCTTCCTGAAATGATCGAATTCTGGCAGGGGCGGCCGAGCCGCTTGCACGATCGCATTCTCTTTACGCGGCTCGTCACTGGCTGGAAACGCGAACGACTCGCGCCGTGAACGCGAATACCCAATCTGGTATTTGCGTCTACACTATCGCAGTCCCCTTTCCACTGACAAGCTGTGTTGAGATCCTCGGGTCGGTTGTCGCGAGAGCAGAGAAACTGCTTGGAAAAAAAAAACGCCGCGACAACCGAGCCAAGGATTTCAACACAGCCCCACTGACACTGAGGAGCATTCCATGAAGGCACTGTATCTGGCCGCCGTGGCCACGTTGTTTGGCTTTGGGATCGCCTGTCAGGCGGAGGACAAGAAGGTGAGCAGCCCGCTGGAATATAAATTGAAGGACATCGATGGCAACGACTACGATCTGTCCAAACTCAAAGGCAAGGTCGTGCTGATCGTGAACGTCGCCAGTGAATGCGGTTACACGCCACAATACAAGGGACTACAAGAACTGTATGAGAAGTTCGAGAAGGATGGGCTGGTCGTCGTCGGCGTCCCGGCCAATGAGTTCGGCAAGCAGGAACCGGGCAGCGATGAGGAAATCAAGAAGTTTTGCACCAATAAATACAAGGTCACCTTCCCGATGATGTCCAAAGTCGTTGTGAAGGGCGATAAGCAGGTTCCGCTCTACAAGACGCTCGTCGAAGCGACCCCGACCAAGGACGGCAAGATTCAACAGGTGGGCTGGAATTTCGAGAAATTCCTGATCGGCCGTGACGGCAAGGTAGCCGGCCGGTTCAAGTCCGCTGTCGAGCCGATGTCCGAGGCGATGACCAAGGCTATCAAGACGGAACTGGACAAGCCGGCGAAATAAGCCCATCCGACTTCGACGACCCCGCACCGACTTCGCTCGGCGCGGGGTGCGTTTTTTTGATACGCTGGCGGTATGCACCCACTCCTGTGGCAACTCCCCGATCGTACGCTGCACATCGGCCCGCGCCCGCTGGTGATGGGCATTGTGAACGTGACGCCGGATAGTTTCTCCGATGGCGGGAAGTGGATCGATCCTGCGGCCGCAGTTGCACACGCGCTCGCGCTCGCCGAACAGGGTGCGGATATCCTCGACATCGGCGGTGAATCGACGCGTCCCTTCGCCGAACCGGTTCCGCTCGACGAAGAGTTGCGTCGTGTGGTTCCAGTGGTGGCGGAAATCGCCAGGAAGACGCCGATTCCCATCTCCATCGACACCATGAAAGCACCCGTGGCCCGTGCGTGCCTGGAAGCTGGCGCCGTCATCGTGAATGACGTGGCCGGTTTCCGCGACCCGGCGATGATCGAGGTGGCGAAGCAATTCCGGGCTGGTGTTGTCGTCATGCATATGCCGGGCGATCCTTCGACGATGCAGATCGATCCGCGCTACGGCGATGTCGCGGCGGAAGTAACAGAGTACCTCCAAGAGAGGTTGCGGGTTCTGGGTGAATCCGGTATCCCACCGGAAGCGGTGTCGCTCGATCCGGGTGTGAGTTTCGGAAAGCGAACCGAACACAATCTGGAATTGCTTGCGAATCTGGATCGCGTGGCCGGGTTGAACCGGCCGGTATGCCTGGGTGTCTCCCGTAAAGGATTCATTGGGAAACTGACGGGCCGGGAGTTGCACGATCGCGACGCCGGCTCTCTTGCGATTGCGTGTTTTGCGGCAGCGCGGGGGAATGCCCACATACTCCGCGTTCACGCCGTTGCCGGCACACGAGACGCCGCGATATTGCTCGAAGCCATTGATCAGTTCGGTAAATGAGAACCTGGCAGGCCCCGTTCTCATTTGAGTTTGGTAAATGAGAACCTCGCAAGCCCCGTTCTCATTTGAGTTCGGTAAATGAGAACCTGGCAGGCCCCGTTCTCATTTGGTCAACACCGCCCGAAGTGAGTACTCCGTGTCCGCACAAACGCCAAATGGCATTCCTTCCGTTGGGATGGGGACGTGGTGTCTGCATCTGGCACAACGTGCAAAGACGGCATCTGCGAGCATCGCGATCACCCCAACGGCGGTGAAAAACCGCTGGCTGCTCGCTTCGGCGTCCGCGCTCGAAGCTCGCCAGAGCGAACTACTGGAAGCGAATGCGAAAGATGTAGCGGCGGCTCCATCCTTTGGCCTGAATGCGGCGGCCATCGACAGGCTCACGCTCACGCCGAAGCGGATCGCCGCGGCAGCAGAAGGTTTGCGTCAGGTTGCCGCGCTGCCGGACCCGGTGGGTGAAGTTCGCGAGGCATCGCAGCGTCCCAACGGTCTGCAAGTGATGAAAGTGGGCGTGCCGCTTGGCGTGGTGTTCTTCATTTATGAATCGCGGCCGAACGTGACGGTCGACGCCGCGGCTCTGTGTGTGAAGAGCGGCAACGCCGTCATTCTGCGCGGCGGAAAGGAAGCAATTCACTCCAATACCGCGCTGCACCGCTTGCTCGGCGAGGAGTTGGCGCGCGCGGGGATTCCGCCCGATGTGGTTCAACTGGTGCCGACTACCGACCGCCAGGCCGTGAGTCACTTGCTTGCGATGAACGCGTCGATTGACCTTGTGATTCCTCGCGGTGGAAAGTCGCTGATTCAGCGAGTGGCGTCCGAGGCGAAAATGCCGGTACTGAAGCATTACGATGGCGTGTGTCACGTCTATGTCGATGCATCAGCCGATCTGGACATGGCCGAACGAATTGTGGTGAATGCGAAGTGCCAGCGACCGGGAACCTGCAACGCCGCGGAGTGCTTGCTCGTTCACCGCGCCATCGCGAATGAGTTTCTTCCGCGTGTGGGGCGAACCCTCGCTGCCAGCGGTGTGGAAATGCGCGGATGCGAACTCACGCAACAACTCATCCCCGGCGCGAAGCGGGCGACCGAGGAGGATTACCGCACCGAGTATCTCGACCTTGTCATTTCTGTGAAGGTGGTTGCCGACCTCGCGGAGGCGGTGTCTCATATTGGTGTTTTTGGGTCGCATCATACGGACGCGATTGTCACACGCGATTTGAACGCCGCTCGCCTCTTCACGCAGCAGGTGGATTCCGCGGCCGTGATGGTGAATGCCAGCACGCGCTTCAACGATGGTTTTGAGCTTGGCCTGGGCGCGGAGATTGGTATCAGCACGGACCGTTTCCACGCGCGTGGACCATGTGGACTGCGCGAACTGACCACGTACAAGTACGTTGTGACAGGCGACGGCCAGGTGCGCGAATAGACGAGGGAGCGGGCACACGCAGTGCCGTGAGTTCCGATGCTTCTCGGTGTGTTTATTCTGGTCGCGGTGGTCGGGCTGTTCTGGCTCGCCTATCGGCATCCGCGCCGGCGGCGTTGGCTTTTGCCGCACCGGCCGATTCCCCACGCACCGGTGGCCGCTGTCGATCGCCAGCACCGCCACCTTCAGGCCGGCGGGTTGCTTGGCGAAACCGTCTGCGCAACGACCAAGGCGCACTTCCGCAGTTTGTTGGAAGCGGGGCGGGTGGATGAGGTGGAAAGCGAGTTGCACGCCGGCTTGGACTTTGCCGTGCAGGTGCGAGCGCTCACCGAACTTGCCACCCCCGAGGCCACTCGCGTTCTGGAACGCCAGTTGAGTCGGACGCTTTCCGGCGATCCCGTCGAGCAGGCGTGGTACTGGGTGGATATTGCCGCAGCCCTGCGGCGATTGAACCGGACGGAATCGCTCGCGGCGGTGCTCCAGTGTGCCGATCGCGCCGCGGAGTGGCCGCCGGGTGCCATGCTCGCGGCAGAGGCGGTGGCGTTCCCCAACTTCGCCGCGATCCTGAAGCAGCCGAGCTCGACACTGGGTCGAATGGCACTCCGCACACTGGTGATCGTGTCACGCGCGGCTCGCGATGGTGCCCTCGATCTGGCGGGCGTCGTTCGTGCAGGTCTGGCCGATACGCTTGCAGATGTGGCGGCGCGGGCGGAGAGCGTCAGCGATCCGTGGCTTACGGAAGCGGTGATCGAAGCGGAGCGTCTCTTTCGCCGGCTTGGCCACTGGGCGCGATTTCTTCCGATCGATGCGCGTGGAATTGCGGAACGCCAAGCGATGCGATTATGGGCCACCGGCGACCGCCGCGTGACCTGGATCAAGGGTGCCGGTAATCGGCTCCTGGCTCGCTTCACGGTCGCTTCCAGTGAGGAACAGATCGCGATTTTGCGCTGTTTGAACGAACTCCGGGCCGAGGTGGCGCGGCTCTTCCCGCATTTCCCCGACCGCCGCTGCGACTGGTGGGCGGATGCGATTCGTGCCTTACAGTGGTCCAAGTCGCCAATTGTTGGGCCGGTGCTGGCGGCGCAGGCGAACCGCTTCGCGCGCAAGACCCGACACCACAGCCGGGCCACTGTTGTGCTGACGGCGATTCGTGGACATGCCTGTTACGAAGTGGAGCGGGCGCTTCTTCGAGCTGCCGTCCCTGCGCATCCGGTCCTTCGTCTCGCCGCAGTCGGTTCGCTCGGGTGGTGGCCGCCTTACGATCCCGACCGGGTGGTGGCGACGCTGCGTATCGCGCGTGCGGACTCCGACATCGAGACGCATCGAGCGGCGGTTGCCGCGCTCGCTCGTCTGGGCGAACGGTCCGCGCTGAGGGAAGTGGCGGCGGGATTGCACAGTGAGGAACCGGCCATTCGTGTGGCCACCGCAACGCTGATCGCGTCGGAAGAACTGACGTGGCTCTGGCCGGACCTGGAAACAGCCGCCGACTCCAGTGATCCGGACACGGCCATCGCGGCCAGCGAAGCACTGGAACGTCTCCGCGAACGTCTCTTCGGCTTCAGCGACGTGCAATAAGGCCCGTTGCGGGCGCTGTCCATCCATTGCTGCCGAGTTCGCATTCCTTCGCGTGGCCGTAACGGCCAAACCTGGCATCATCCCTCGCACAGTGCGATTCCGACACATATCTGTGTCAGAATCGCCCGTCTCCCTTCGTATTTGCCTATCGTTGATCTATACTTTCATGCCGTTCTCGGATGCTATTCGCTATCTCTGGACATAGCTTCGAGCGAGTGCACGCTCTGGCACGACGGCTGCTACGATCAGCATCGCTACCATTTCATTCAATTGCAAGACGCTGCCTGCGAGGATGTCTCATGCCAATACTTCCTGTCAGCCATTTCACATGGCAATGTTTGCGGGCGGTCAAACGCAGCAAGACTCCAGCCATTGGTCGGACGTTGCGTTTGGTCCCCAGTCGGCGGACGAAAGACGGTGGATTCTTGATCGAGATGGTGGAGCAGGGGCTTCTGGCGCGCGTGAGCGGCACGGAAGCGGACCCATTCGACGCCACCTATTCTCTCACGCCGGCGGGAGAACACGCCGCCGAGTTTGGCGAGTGTGAGATGTCGATCAAACCGCGGACCCCTGAGCCGATAAAATCGGGACCGGTCAAGCGCGCCAAGAAGGGAAGGAGCAGCGCCGGGCGGAATCAGTGAATCTGTTTCTGCCCGGACGTTGGCCACTCGCAGCGCGTCCAGCAGAAGACCTGTAAGCAAGATCCGGTCGCTCACAATCAGGAATGATCTTACACGGGTGCTCGCCAGGGTGCGGCACGCCATCTGCACCGCTACGTCCTCTGGAGCGGTGGACGGGCCGTGGAGGTACCGACGCCAATCCTATTTCTCCACGCGGGAGGAGCAGTCGTGACCGACATGGTGCTTCTGGCTCAAGCCGACGCCAACAATGCAGCAGCTGGCGGAGGGGTTCTTGGTGCGCTGCTGGCGCTCGGGATCGTGTTCTGGGTTCTCGCCATCGCAGCCACCATCTTCTGGCTGTGGATGTTGGTGGATGTATTGACCAGCAACAAGAACGTGAACGAGAAGATCCTCTGGTTCCTGGTGGTGTTCTTCTTGCATGTGCTTGGGGCGCTCATTTACTTCTTCGTTGGACGCTCCTCACGAACGCGACCGGTCGAGAGTACCGGAACAACCTGACGAAAGTGGATCTCTTGCTTGAAAGCTCCTGAGCCGTCCAAGCTGCCTGCGGGTGTCTTCTTCATGGTTTGGTTGCTGCTGTCTGGTTTGCAACGGGTTTCAGAGTGGTCGGCTCGCCCCGCGAGCGGGCCGCGAACGCAGTGAGCGACAAGATAGAATCCCTGATACATGAACCCGATGAGACTGTCGCATTGCACGAGCCGCGACCGCAAGGGAGCGGGCAGCGATCCCCGCTCCCTTGCGAGATGAGAACACGGCCTGCCGGGTTCTCATCTACTCCAGCGACGCGGCTCGTTCAGCAACGTGACACTTCCAGCGGCTTCATGTATCAGGCCGCGTCGGCAGTTTTCACGGGAAGGTAGGGACGCTACCGTTAGCGAGGAATTGCACCACTCCAACCTGGCTCAAGCCGTCCTGGGTCATGGCGGACGTGTGCCCATCGCAGTACAGTACGTTGAACGTGTTCGTGTGTCGCTCGTCCGGGTAGTGACTGCGCGGGTTGGTCGTGTCGGGGAACGGCCACGGCCCGCGTGGGTTGGAAGCCGTTGCTGCATGGGTGGAGTCGGCACACCCAGGCGTCTTGCCGTGGTCCCAGACGATCAGGATGTTCGATGTGCCGTTGCCATTCGTCAGGACGATCAGGCTCTTCCCATTCGGTCCGCCGTTCACATAGTTCATCCCGTAACTGCACTGATAAGCCTGTCCCGTTGTCGGGTCGAAGCCATTCGGGCATTTGAAGATCTTTGGATTCCCCTCGATGTACGGCCACAGGAGCCCGGCGGGGTATCCGCCGTTGCTGTATGAGTTGTCCGGGTTGGGGCTCCCCTGCGCGTTGGTTGTCGTCGAAGGCGACGGCCGGTTATCGTATGGCGCCCACCAGACTTCCCCCGGGCCAGTCCAGGTCGTGGCCGAGGTGAGGTTGTAACAGTCCACGTCCACACCGCCGCTAGTGTCGCACCGGCGGTATTTGGGGAACGCCCCAAGCGCTGATTCGTAGTTGTGGATCGCAATCCCGATCTGGTGCAGGTTGTTGGCGCACTGAATTCGGGCGGCGGCTGCACGGACCTTTTGAACGGCGGGGAGGAGCAATCCGATCAGGATGGCGATAATCGCGATGACCACCAGCAATTCGATCAAGGTGAAAGCGCGTCGGATCATCACTCACCCGCGTTATATCCGATCGGGAATAACGCCTCTAACTTAGTGGCTGTCCGAATCAGCGGCCAGGGGATTGGGCGGGAGTCCGGCCTCCTCCGTGGTTTGTGCGAACTTGGTGAGAAGGGCTTGGTAGAGCCGAATCGCCTCGTGGCCGTGGGTGGTCACGGTTGCCCCTCCGCCGCCGGGGCCGCCGGTACTGGCCTCGACCAGAAGCACCCCCGCGGCCTCATTCATGTCTTGAACGAGGCTCCACGCCCGGCGGTAGGACATGCCCATCTTCTTGGCAGCGGCCGAGATGCTCCGCTCGTGGGCGATGTGTTCGAGGAGTTCCACACGACCGGGACCGAGAACTTTTCGCCCGTCGCGTTCGACCCAAACCCGAACCTTCAACCCCCAGCGGGATTTACTTTTGGACACGATTTGCCCCTCCAAAAATGATCGCGAATGGTTTCGGATATGGTACGCGAGAATGGTGTCGGCCGGGGACGAGGGCATGACCGAGCAGTCGCCGCCCTCCATCAGCATTCTCAAACGGATTTTCGCTTCACTCACCAACCATTTAGGGAGCAAAATCGAAGTGCAAGATTACGAAATGATCTGCGAGGTACCCCTCACGATACGAGATAGCCAGCCGCCAGTTCCCCGAAGACGGCCACCTGTTGCGATTGCCACGCGGCATCGCGGCCGAGTTCCTTCGCAAGGAGCTCCGCCGTGCGCGGAGCCATCGCAATCGCGGCTCGCGCGTTGAGAAACAGCGCGCGTGTGCGGCGAGCGAGCACATCCTCGACCGTGCGGGCCATTTCATGCCGCACTGCCCAGATGATTTCCGCGCCGGTGTATGGCAGAGCGGAGTGCAGCGGCGTCGCCAGTTGCGGTTCCTGACGCGCGAGTTCCGCAATGGTCGGGGCATCGGATCCATACACCGCCAGTGACCCGAATTGCCCTGCGTTCGCATGAAAGCCATGAATCCGTAGCGTGTGCGTGACGCACGGCCGTTTGGCGAGCGGCCCCAACTCAGCCGCGCGATTCACGCAGTCCTCAGCCATGTTTCGATAGGTCGTCCACTTCCCGCCGGTGATGGTGAGCAGGCCAGAAGGGTCGATGCGAATGGTGTGGTCGCGCGACAATGCCGCGGTATTTTTGCCGCCCGAGCTAACAAGCGGCCGGATACCGGCAAACGCACTGAGGACATCGGCTCGAGTCGGCGACTTCTGCAAATAGCGCCCCGCAGTCTCCAATACAAACGCAATCTCGTTTTCGGTCGGTCGCGGTTCGAGAGGAGTGTTGCTCACGGCCACATCCGTCGTGCCCACGAGCGTGTGACCGTGCCAAGGGATGGCAAACATCACGCGGCCGTCGGGCGTCTTCGGCACCACGAATGCCGTATGACCCGGCAGGAAAGAACGATCGAACACGAGGTGAATTCCCTGGCTTGGTGCGACCAGGCGTGTTGTGCTCGGATCGGCCAAGTGGCGAACCTCATCGCAGAACACGCCGGTCGCATTAACGATTACTCGTGCGCTAAGCTGAAACGCCCGGCCGGTTTCCACATCCTGAACGTGAACGCCATCCACCCGGCCACTGGGATGAAATGTGAGACCGGTAACGCGCGCGTAGTTCAGGACTGTGGCACCGTGTTCCGCGGCTGTGGCAATCAAATTGATGAGCAGACGGGCATCATCGAATTGCCCATCGAAGTAGACAACCCCGCCGCGAAGTCCTGCGATGCGGAGAGTGGGTACACGCTGGAGTGTCTCGATTCGGGAAAGTCGCTGCGTGGGTCCGAATTTCAACCGGCCGGAGAGCAAACTGTAAAACGCCAACCCCACACGGTAATAGAGAGCGCCCCACCGGGAATAGCTCGGCACCAGGAAAGCCAGTTCGTGAACCAGGTGCGGGGCATTCTGCCGCAAAAGTCCGCGTTCCCGCAGCGCTTCGTGTACAAGTGAAATGTCACCCTGCGCCAGATAGCGCACGCCGCCGTGGACTAACTTCGTGCTTCGGCTCGACGTTCCTTTCCCGAAGTCGTGCTGCTCGAGGAGGAGCACCGAATAACCGCGCGACGCCGCATCCACCGCGACTCCGGCTCCGGTTGCCCCGCCGCCAATGACAATCAAGTCCCACGGTTCTCCTCGTCCCCGAACGCGATCCCACATTTCGTCGCGGTTCATGCCGTCTCCCCGGGCTTCTTGCACTGTACGCCAGCTTCGGCTTGACCCGCAACATCACTCGGGGATACCTTACCTGGCCCTCTCCCGATCGCACGGAGGCGAAGATGGCCGACCACGATTCCCACTGGCGCGGGAAACGCGTGCTGATTACGGGTTGCACCGGCTTTCTGGGTGGTGCAGTTGCTCGCGAACTCTTCGCTTGCGGAGCGGAGGTGGTGGGGCTTATTCATCAACGCCCCGGAACAACTATTTTCGGCGCCGGTCAGGCCGGTCGCGTTCATTTCGTTCATGGTCGCGCCGACAACGTCTTCCGGCTGCACTCCGCAATGGCCGTTCACGAGGTCGCGGCGGTATTTCACCTCGCTTCAGAGGGTGTGTTTGGCGCAGAGGGCGGAACACACGCCGTCATTCAGGCTGCGAAGCTTTATTCGCGTCGTGTACCGGTCGTGACCGCTCGTCCCCTTCAGCAATTGGCAATTGCACGAACGGAAGAGATGTACGAGGATCGGCTCAGCGTGGTGCGGTTCGGGGAATTGTTCGGTCCCGGCGATCGGAAACTCTTCCGTGTTGTCCCCGCGACCGCGATGGCCCTCCTGGCCGGTGAAGCCCCCACCATGCCAACCGACGGACCCGCTCGCGACTTTGTATTCATACGCGATGCAGCCCGAGCATGTCTGCTCGCGGCGAAAGCCGCTGCTACCCGCGGGCCCGAGAGTTACTCCTTCCGCAGTGGCTGGCTTCTGACCGAACGACAGATGGCTGTGGGGGTGCGAAACGTACACGCGTGTCATTCTGTGGATATCCCGGACACAGCCGGCCCCATCAATCCGCTCGGCTGGCAACCCGCGCAATCGCTCACCGAGGCGATTGACGAAACGCTGGCGTGGTATCGCGCGTATCTTCAAACCGGCTGCGCGGATGTGCTTCCCGCCGCGGCGTGATCGGCGTTGGTTCCCGTTTGTCGGAGGGCGTCACTTCGTACAACATCCCAACCAGCTTGTTTCCTCTCAGGGATGTTGCGATGTCCGTTCCGACTCTTGCCGCGCGATTGGCTGAGTATGCCGCTGGTCTCACTTTCGACAAACTGACGCGAGAAGCCATACACGAAGTGAAGCGGCGGTTTATCGACTCGTTCGCCACCGCCATCGGTGCCATGCCGTCCGATGCCTATGCCATTGCGAAGAAATGCGCGAGTCGCGTGTCGAGCACTCCAGGCGCTTCGATCCTGGCCGGTGGCAAGTCGAGCGTCGAATGGGCCACGTTCGTGAACGGCTTGCTCATCCGCTATCTCGACTTCAATGATACCTACCTGAGCAAGGAACCCGCCCACCCCAGCGATAACCTCGCGGCGGTGCTGGCTGTGGGCGAAGCGACGGGCGCGGGTGGACGCGATCTCATCACGGCCGCCGTGCTCGCTTATGAAATCCAGTGCCGCTTCTGCGACGCCGCCAGCCTCCGCAAACATGGCGTCGACCACGTCACGTATGGGGCGATCTCATCGGCAGTCGCTGCCGCGAAGTTAATGAAGCTCGATGTCACGAAAATCACCCATACGATTGGCCTGGCGGGGGTCTGCAACGTGGCGTTGCGGCAAACGCGCTCCGGTGAATTGAGTATGTGGAAGGGCTGCGCGTTCGCGAACGCGGCCCGCAATGGCGTGTTCGCCGCGACTCTGGCGGCGGAGGGGATGACCGGCCCGGCCCCGATCTTCGAGGGCGACCTCGGCTTCTTCAACCTGGTGACGAGGGAGAGGTTCACACCGGCTCCGTTCGGGGCGGAGGGGGGGAACGCCGATGGCTTCATGATTAACAAGACGTACATCAAGTTCTGGCCGGCGGAGTACCACTCCCAGAGCGCCATCGATGCAGCACTTCAACTGCGTGCCGAATTGAAGGGCGATGTCTCGCAGGTTACGAGTATCGACATTGCAACATTCGAGGCGAGTTACAACATCATCGGTAAGTATCCGGAAGCGTGGGCGCCAAAGACACGCGAAACGGCCGACCACAGCCTGCCATACTGCACCGCGGCGGCACTACACGACGGCGATGTCTATCTGGAAACCTTCGACGAACAGCACTTCACCAATCCGAAACTCGTCGCGTTCACCAGCAAGGTGAAAGTGCGACACGACGGTACGCTCGATCCGCGCTACCCCGCCGGGATTCCAAATCGTATTACCCTGACGCTCGCCGACGGCCGCACGCTGGTGAAGGAAGTGGAGTTTCCGCGCGGTCACGCGGGGAATCCGATGAGCGACGCGGAGGTGGAAGCGAAGTTTCGCCGCGTGGCGGAGCCGAAGTACGGCAAGGCGAAGGCCGATCAGATTCTCGCACGCTGTTGGGATCTGGAGAAACTCACGAGCGTGACGGAGTTGATCGGGCTGTTTGGGTGATTCGCCATTTTCTGTAGCTGGGGTCTGTGGGGTCTGCGACCCCGGCTACAGAAAAATGCGGCAACTCGCTAATCCGGACCCAACTTGTAAACCCAGATCGCGGCCTTTTCCTGGGGCGCGTTCTCCGGCCAGTGGTACACAACCCGGCTGCCGGGCAAGTCCTTCTGCCGCTTGGCTTCCGGGAATACAGGAAGCCGCGAATGCGGAGTTGTGGTGGTGTTCTCCCATACCACGTAAGTATTTCGCGACTTCTCCGGGTTCCACGAAGTGCGGTACAACGTGCGCCCCGCGTACCATTCCGCCCAGCAGAACGGATCGACGATGGCATCGTTGTCAGTCATGTGTGCGGCGAGCCACTCGCCTGCGTGTTTGTGCCCCTCGCGGTGATTGTGCATCGACTTGAACGCGAACGGCAGCGACGAAGCCACAATCGCGAGGAGAATACTCGCTGCCGTGATTCGCACGCCAAGTCTCTCAATTCGTGGGAGAAGTTGACCCAACCCAGCCGCGAAGAGCGGTAAACCGGCGGCGGCAAACTGACAGGCCAGAAGTGTGAGCAGGAGCGTGTGGCGTTCCGAGACGTAACCCACACGTGCAGCGAGATAAATCAAGAGTGCGAAGTTGCAGGCGACCAGCACCACCAACACCCACAGCCCCGGTTCGGTCGCGAATCGACGCCGAAGTGCGACCATCGCGAAAATCGCGAGCGGCCAGACGATGTAATTGGCCCCCTTGCTCGCCTCCTTGAACACGGCTTGCATGGCCCACAGGTTGCGCGACTTCCCAGCGTCCTTCTCCTCGTGCCACCACTCCGCGAATAGCGGTAAGCCTGTCGTCGTTCGCTCTGAGGTTGGCCCGCCGAGGAAGACCGGTCGCGGAGCACCCATCGGGTTATTCATCAATTCCTGCCCGGCTTTCTTGTTCGTCAGCTTCCCGATGACCGCGATGTACGGTACGGAGATAAGCCCGACACCGATCACAAGAGCCGCCAATCGTCCCAGTGCCAAATCGCGCGGCCAGACGCGAGTCAGGCCAAGCCACAGCGCCACCAGGCCAGGCCCCGCGGCGACCATCAACCCTTCCGGCCGCACGAGGTAGCTCGCACCCGTGGCGAGCCCGCACAGCAAAAATCCACTGATGCGCGGTCGCCGTACGGCCCGCACACCCAGCACAATCGCCACGGCCGTCACCAGGAGGTAAACTCCTTCCGTGAGCCCGTCACTGGTGACGCGCGCCGGCACCGGTAACACTTGAAACAGAAGTGCTGCCGCGAAGCCGACATTTCGGCTGAAGAGCATCCGGCCAATAAGGTAAGTGGGGACAACGAGGAGCACCGCCGCGATGGCATTGGCAATTTGCGTCGAGAGCAGGGCTCTGTCTGGTGCAGATCGTGACGAGATGTGTCGCATCCCGACGTCGGTGGCCCACACCGCGAGCGGATAACCCGGCGGATGTTCGGCAGAGCGAATGTGGTCGAGGGAGTTCTTCGGGCGGCCATCCTCATTGGGCGGGGCCGCTGATGGGTTTTCTAAACAGAGTGCCATGCGCGCGAACCCGAGACTGTCGCGTGCGGTCAAAGCCGTGTGGTTAATAAGCCAGGCGTGGACGGCAATGGCAACCAGAGCCACAGCGGCAATGCGAAGGTAGTCCGGGCCGAACAGCGAGCGGGGCCGCTCGATTTCTTCCAGACGTGCGCCGACAATGGCAGCCATACCGCTCTGCTCCGTGCGTATTCCAGGCGACTAGCGCGACGAGGGACGATAGGCAAACCGCGTCGCGAGGTCAAGCCGGGGTGGAAGGCGCTCCAGCCCTCGATAAAGATGCTTTCCACGAGGTTCTTTATGCTCCCGATCACCGATACCATCGCCATTCCCGACGACGAACTGGAGTGGAGCTTTGCGCGCTCGGGTGGGCCGGGTGGACAGAATGTGAACAAGGTAGCGTCCAAAGCGGTTTTGCGATGGAAAGCCGTCACCACGACCGCTGCGATTCCGCCCGCTGCCCGCGAGCGAATGAAGACGACTTTTCCCAGTCGTTTCACCACCGAGGGTGACGTGGTCATTCAATCGCAGAAGTACCGCGACCAGGAGCGGAACAAGGAGGACTGCCTGCTGAAGCTCGCGGAGATGATCCGCATTGCGCTGGTCGAACCGACGATCCGCAAGAAGACGAAACCATCGAAGGGAGCGAAGAAACGCCGTCTGGCGGACAAACGCCACACGAGCGAAAAGAAACAGTCTCGCCGGTCGGGTGGACATGACGATTGAGCGAGATTCATCCTGCTTGACAGGATGTGACGGAGAGCGACCATCGTGACACGGGTTGGTCGTTGTAGGCTTGCACACCGCAGTTAGGCACAGAGGGCGTATGAGCGAAGAGATCGCGTTCCTGGCGGCGATCCGGGCCAACCCGAGCGACCTCACAGCTCGAGGGGTCTACGCCGACTGGCTGGAGGAGCTGGGGGATCCTCGGGCCGGGTTCGTACGGCTCGTGATGTCGCTTGCAGATGCCGCGAGCAGGATGCAAGAAGTGGCCCGATACCTCGACCCGGAATGGGTTCGGTCGCTGGCCTATCCGTGGCCGAGCGGCCCGCGGGTTTTGAACCGAATTGAGGCGATTCGCGCACCGAGCAAACACCTCCCGGAACCCCACCTTGCCGTTGCGGTGGATGGCGTTTCGCTCGACGTGGCCTTGGGTACGACCACAGAGGGGCTGGTGTCGTCGCTGTTGGGGTGGTTCCACAACGACGCGGATATCGCTGTTGTGTGGGAGCGAATCCTCCCCAAGGTCGGCTGCACCAGCTACGCCCCGCTGCTGATCTGCTCGGACGACTTGGACCTTTATTGCCGCGTGGTGATGGCCGAGGTTGTCTCCGCGCCGGATGTCGTCCGTTGGGACAAGCTCGGGTTCGACGCCGCGCCAGGAAACGCTCTGGGGTCGTGGATCCGCTGGGAGCCGGGCTGGGGACCATATTGCTTCGACCGTACCGAGTACGAGGCGTGCCTTGCGGCTTTCCGCCCGCCATTGATCTAACCGGCCGGACTGAACAACCCTCCGACATCGGCTTTCCTCTGCTTGACTTGGTGTGGTCCACTCAGGATGGGGTCGATATGCGCGAGGGGCGCGGCCGAAAGGTCACTCGTTTCTACATGATTCTTTGGGTGATGCAGCTCCACCACAACAAGATTGATTTGGGACCAGCGAGTCTTGGTTTGAGGTGGTGGGGCGAAGTTTTTCTCCGCTTGATACGCAACGCAAGCAGGTAAGGCGCGTTTCCGATGCGAGCTCTTCAACGTCCGGCCGTCGTGGCTGGTTACGCATTTCTCGCGGTAGCATGGTTCGTTTGGCTGTATGTTCTCGCCCGTACCATGTGGCTCGACCAGCCAGCCGACTCCGGACGCTCTTACTCGGCTGAACTGAGCCGGGTCGCGGGATGCGCCCAGCAGTGGTTTTGGTTGGATATCATCGGGCTACTCGCCGGCACTGTGGCGTTCGTTCTGCTCCGGGATGGTTGGGATGCGAGGCGTCTGGGGCGCTGGGGATTGATCGCTTGGGTGGTGTGTATGATCGGGTGTGGTGTCGGAGGCATCATCCACGCTTTCGCCGCTGGCTTGCCACTGCTCCAAGTGATTGCCGTGTTGTCGGAGACGTAAGAAGGTCGACCACGAGTTGTTCCCTCTCCGCGTCAGAGTTGGTCAGCACATGACCAGACGTGAACAGCTCACTTCCAGTTGATCGCTTCATTCCGTCCCGTCAGCCGGTTTCACTGCCCGGCTCTCGATTTGCACCGTACTATGGCGATATCCCCACTGGTGGAGGTTCTCGTCATGAGAAAGTATTTGCTCGTGCCTCTCTTTGCGTTTGCCGTGACCGTGGCGCTATTGCCCGGTTCGGCACCCGCGCAGCCGAAACCCGAAGACTGGCAGAAAGCGGTGGAAAAAGCCACCGCCTATCTGAAGAAGGCGCAGAACGAGGACGGCAGTTGGTCCGCGTCGCCGCAAAATCGCGGTGTGACCGGCATTGTTGTCGTCGGGTTGATTAATTGTGGCGTGAAGCCGGATGAAGAACCGGTCGCGAAAGGTGTGAAGTTCATTGAGGGGTTGGTAAACGCGAAATCCGGTCACATCGCGGGCGACGATGCGCATGCCACTCTCATCAACTACACCACGAGCATCAACATCATGGCATTGAATGTCGCCAATCGGGGCGACAAATACAAGAACGTGATTGCCAATGCCGCCAAATATCTCAAGTCGTACCAGTGGGACGAGGCTCGTGGAAAGAACAAGGACAGCGACTACTACGGCGGAGCGGGGTACGCCGGCGACAAGTCCCGGCCTGACCTTTCGAATACGGCGTTCTTCCTCGAAGCGCTCAACACAGCCGGTGTGCCGAAAAATGACCCTGTCTATGAGAAGGCGCTGGTGTTCGTCAGTCGGTGTCAGAACTTCGACAGTGAGTTCAACAAAGCGCCTTGGGCGAAGAAGAACAACGACGGCAGCTTCATCTACACCGGCGCCAACGGCGGAGAGAATCGCCGCACCGATGGCGATGGCCGGAAGACGGATATGGGTGGCTACGGCAGCATGACCTACGCCGGCATCAAGAGCATGATTTACTGCGGAGTCGGTAAGGACGACGAGCGGATGAAGAAGGCGTTGGAGTGGATCGGCAAGAACTACACGCTCGACCTGAACCCCGGCATGCCCGAAGCGAACAGCCAGCGAGGTCTCTACTACTACTATCACACCTTCGCGAAGTGCATGGATGCGCTGGGCGAAGAGACCTTCACCGATGCGAAGGGTGTGAAGCATAACTGGCGCGAAGATCTCCTCGCGGCGATTCTCAAACGCCAGAAGCCTGATGGGAGTTGGTCGAACGACACCAAGAACTGGATGGAAGGCGATGCCCACCTTGATACCGGCTACACTCTCATGGCGTTGAGTTACTGCAAGAAGAAGTGACCGCACAACGAGCCGGAAGCGTCAGCGACGGGCAACGAACAAGCCCAACGAGCCGGAAGCGTCAGCGACGGGCAACACGAACAAGCCCGTCGCTGACGCTTCCGGCTCGTTGAGGCAACGAACAAGCCCGTCGCTGACGCTTCCGGCTCGTTGAGGTAACGAACAAGCCGTCGCTGACTCGTTGAGGCAACGAGCAAGCCCGTCGCTGACGCTTCCGGCTCGTTGTGGCGTTGTGGACGTCACGCTGCTGCTTTCCGCTCCGTCGCGGTCTTGCCGTGTAGCACGTCATCCAGATAGGCGAACAATTCTGCTTCAAATCGTTCCTTTCGGAATAACATCGCCTGACGTCGTGCCGACCGCGGGTCGAAGCGGTCGGCGTCGCGCTCGAATTGTTCGATGGCTTCACACACCGCATCCACACTCTGCTCGGTGAAGAACACGCCGGTGGGGTCGTTCATTCCGCCCAGAGGCCGCACCGTCTCGGTCAGTCCGCCGCGCGCGAAGCCGATCACCGGGCAACCACACGCTTGCGCTTCCAGTGGCACAATGCCGAAATCCTCTTCACCGGGGAACAGTAGCGATTTCGCTCGTCGCAGATGGTCGCGAATCACTTCGTCCGGCTGCCAGCCGAGAAACGACACGTTCGGCCCGGCGCTCGCCTTCAGTTTCGTTGCGTGCTGGCCGCTGCCGATCACCACGAGCTTCTTCCCCAACTTCGTACAGGCATCGATCGCGAGATCGAAACGCTTATAGGGTGCAAGCGCCGATACCACGAGGTAGAAGTCTTCGCGCTTCTCGTGAGCAGGCGTGTAGAAGTCGGTATCCACGGGAGGGTAGATTACCGCGGCGTCGCGGTTGTAGCAGTCGCGGATGCGATCGCGCACCGTATTGCTGATCGCGACAAAATGCGTGACGCGATCGGCGGTTCGACGATCCCAATTGCGAATGCGAGAGAGCAGCGCATCGGCTACCTTTGCCTTCATACGTCCCAACACTCCACTGGCACGGAAGTAGGCGTCCTTCATGTGCCAGGCGTACCGCATCGGGGTAAAGCAATAACACACGTGCGGAATACCTGCTGGCGGCCGGGCGGACTTCGCAACGGCATGGCTGAGGCTTACGACGAGGTCCGCGTCGGTAATTCGCCAGTTGGCGGCAAATGGCATGAGAGGCAAAAGGTAGCGGTAGTAACGATCGACCTTGGGCAGCGCATTCAGAAAGCTGGGGTAAATTCGCAAGCGTTCGATGGTGGGTGAAACGCTGCCGCGTTTGCGGAGGAGCGTGAATAACCGGGCCTCCGGCCAGCGACGACAGAGTGGTTCCAGGCACTTCTCGCCGCCGCGCATGCCGGTCAGCCAGTCGTGAACCAGTACGACCCGTTCGCCGGCGGCATTCATGCCGATTCTCCTGTCGTCGCGGAGCATCCAACCGCGTTTGAAAGATTTTGAGGTGTGGGAGTGTACCGTGTCAGTGAAATCTCCGGAAGGCGGCTCTTGCCCACGCGGTAAGAAGCGGGAGCGGATACCGTGGATTGACCACTGTCCACAACGTGGGCCTGCCACTTTAAACGATGATGACGGCATCAGTTGTGCCGCGAGGCGGAAAAGGATGATTCGCACCGCCTCGTTGCATGCGGCGTGTTATCGTTGTAAGGTGAAAGCAGTTACATCGCGGAATTCCGCGATGTCGGTTCAGTAAATGAGAACTCGGCCTGCCGAGTTCTCATTTGATCGGTGGCGTTTTGGGCGTGTGAATCGCCGGCCGAACCGGTCTGGGAGGCGTCAGATGGCATTTACGCTGAACATCGGTAAGTGCAGTTTGCTCGGCAATTACCGTGAAAACAACGAAGACTCCATCGACGTGAAGGTGTTCCCGGACCTGACGGTGAACATCGTCGCCGATGGCATGGGCGGTCAGGCTGCGGGCGAAATCGCCAGCCGCAAGGCCGTGGACACCATTCCCCGCGAACTTCGCAAGAACCTCACTGCCCACCTCAATGCCGAAGGCGTGAAGACGACCATTCGCCGGGCTATTGTTCAGGCGAACGAAGAAATCATGGCGATGGGTGCCCTTGACAAAGACATGAAGAACATGGGCACGACGGTGGTGATGGCGATTTGGCGGAAGGGAAGTGAGATATTTGTCGCGGGCGTTGGCGATAGCCGTTGTTACCTGGTTCGCAACAAGCGGATTCAGCAACTCACTGTCGATCATTCGCTGGCGCAGGCTCTGGTGGAAGCGAAAACGATCACGCCGGCCGAGGCGAAAGATCACCGTTTCCGCAACGTGCTGTGGAAATACCTGGGTAGCAAGGAAGTGGGTGAGGGACCGGAAGTGCAGGTTGTGCCGGTGCAGGCTGGCGACCGCTTCCTGCTCTGTACTGATGGGCTGACCGGCGTGGTGCCTGACGATCAACTCGCGTCGGAAATCAGCGCGGCCGAAGACATGCAGCAACTGGCCGAACGCCTGGGCCAACTCGCGCTCGATCAGAATTCACGCGACAACGTTTCGTGCATCGTGTTTGAGGTTGTGGAGGGGTGACTCAGGCGAACCCCGCCCGCAAGGGCGGTGGGTCACCGCGACACCCACCGCCCTATCGCAGCCAATGGCCAGTTCATCGCCGATGTCGAATGTGGGTCACCGCGACACCCACCGCCCTTGCGGGCGGGGTTCGCCCGAGTACTCACCAATACATCTGCGCGGTCGGCTTGATAACCAACTCCGGCACAGACACACGCGGCGGCAGGCTCGCTACGTACAGCACTGCTTCGGCCACGTCTTCTGGCTTCAGAATTGTTGCCCGGTGTTCTTCCGAGACGGGCTTCGGCCGCACGGCCAGGATCGGCGTATCGATTTCGCCGGGGTAGACGTTGCTCACTCGCACGCCGCTATCCTTTTCCTCCGCGGCCAGAACCAACCCCAGCGCCGCCATGCCGAACTTCGCGGCAACGTATGCCGCTCCCCCCAGAGGAGTAGCCCGCTTGCCCGATGTGGACACCACGTTCACGATCACGCCGTCCTTGCGTTCCAGCATCTGCGGCAGTACGGCGCGTGTGCAGTAGAACGCGCCGTCCAGGTTCGTGCCGATCATCATCTGCCATGATTCCGGCGTCAGTTCCCGCATGGTGCGTTCTTTCAGATTGGTGCCGGCGTTGTTCACAAGGATATCGACGCGGCCGAAGGCTTTCGTCGCGAAGTCAATCAGGTGTTTGCACTGATCCGCGTCACTCACGTCGGTCGGCAACGTGCGGAGGTTCTCGCCCGCTTTCAGTTCGTGCTCGACGGCACCAAGTTTGGCCGCGTCGCGGCCCGCGATAACCACCTTGGCGCCTTCATCGAGGAACAGAGCCGCTGTCGATTTCCCGACCCCCGACCCTCCACCGGTGATGACAGCCACTTTGTTTTTCAATTTGGCCATGTGCGAATCCTCTGGAAGTACGAACTTCCGTCTGCCGGCCGCCCACGGGTCTTCTCACCGCTTGGGCTTCTGAGCCTGAACCCTCTTCGCTATGCTACTGTCTAACTACGTGAGTGGCCGGGCGGCTGCTCATTCCATTAAGGGCGACGAACGATGAACCCGGACCTGCGCCGACGAACCGACGAACTCTGCTCCCGGCTGACCCAGCTTCGGGACTCTCTTTGACATTGCCGGCAAAATGTCGCAACGCGACCAACTCGAAGCGAAGCAGAGCGAACCCGACTTCTGGACGAACCAGGACAAGGCACGTGGCGTCATCGGCCAAATCAAAACGCTCAACGCACTCCTGAAACCCTACGAAGAACTGACAGGCGCCGCGGGCGACATCACCGCGATGGCCGAACTTGCGCAGGAAGACGCTGGCTTTGAGGCGGAACTGGAACCGGCGCTCATCAAGGCCGAAAAACAGTACGAAGCGTTTGAGCTTCAGGCGATGATGAGCGGCAAGCACGATTCGTGCTCGGCGGTCGTTTCGATCAAGCCCGGTGCGGGCGGGACCGATGCGTGCGACTGGGCAGAAATCCTCTTCCGCGCCTATCAGCGCTGGGCTGCCAGTCATGGCTTCGATGTTCCCAAGGATGAAATCGACCTCGAACCGAACCTGGAAGCCGGCATTCAGAGCGTGACATTCAAAATCGTCGGTCCGTATGCCTACGGCTACATGCAGAGTGAGGTCGGAGTCCACCGGCTCGTTCGCATCAGTCCGTTCGGTGGCGGCGATACCCGCCAAACTTCGTTTGCGGCGGTCGATGTGCTGCCGGAGTTGCCGGACGACATCGAGATCGTGGTGAAGGATGGCGACCTGGAAATGCAGACGTTCTGCACCGGCGGCCCAGGCGGGCAGCACCAGAACAAGACGCAATCCGGCGTCCGGCTGATCCATAAACCAACCGGCGTGCGGGCGGAAAGTCGCGTCGATAAGAGCCAGCACAAGAACAGGGACAATGCCCTCAAGCTCTTGAAGGCCCGGCTTTACGCGATCGAAGAACAGAAGCGGATGGGCGACGCGGTGAAGAGCTACGACGCCAAGGGCGAAATCGCCTTCGGTTCGCAGATTCGCAGTTACGTCCTTCAGCCATACACGCTGGTTCGTGAGGAACGCGACGGCATAGACGTCAAGACGCCGGCCGTGATGGACGTCCTCGACGGCGACTTCGATCAGTTCATGCACGCCTTCCTTCGACACAAGACCGCGAAGGCGAACCGGCAGAAAAAATAACGCTGGACTGGCCGCAACGCCGGTCGAGGCGAACCCCGGCCGCAAGGCCGGTGGGTGCTCACAACGAACGGACCCACCGGCCTTGCAGCCGGGGTTCGCCATGCACCTCACCCTCGACATCTCCGATCTCACCGCGACCGAAGCCTTCGGCCATCGGTTGGGGGAACTGCTTTTTCCGGGAGCGGTCGTTGCGCTCGTTGGGCAGCTTGGTGCGGGGAAGACGCACCTCACCCGCGCCGTTGCCGAAGGGCTTGGCGTCAAGAACCCCGCCGTGGTGAATAGCCCCACGTTCGTGTTGATTCAGGAATATCCGGCCCGGCTCCCCATTTACCACTTCGACGCCTACCGACTTCGCGGCGCACACGAGTTCGCCGAACTCGGTGTGGACGAATACTTTCATGGTGATGGCGTCTGTCTGGTTGAGTGGGCTGATAAGGTCGAGAGCACGCTTCCGATCGAGCATCTCCGGATCAAAATCGAAATTGTAGACTCCAGCCGTCGGCGTTTTCATCTCTCGGCGATCGGAGAGCGATACGAACGACTGGTGGCGGAGTTTGGAGAGGAGTCATCACGCAGAGCGTGATGATCGCTCGAAGAGCGGGGATCGCTCAACGTCGAGTCGGCCGGGAACCCGCCGGTACCGCTATCCGCACCCGGGACCAGTGCCCGGACACGCACGAGAGCTCGGAGATGAAATTCGAAGAACTCGCCCGGATCCTCCGCGAAATCGACCCGGCCACCGTTCTCGTCGCCGAAAGCGTCCTTGCCCGCGTGGTGCAGCAGGTGACCGGACTCAACTGGGCGGTCTGGCGGGTACCCCACAGCCACTGCTTCGTGATCGACCGGTTCACCCTGTTCAAACATGTCGATCCGGAGGAGCTGCACCTCCCGTCGGACCACTCGCTACCCCAGCACGTTCTCTTGCTGGAGCGGCCAAGCCCCGACCAACTGGCCGGGAACCGCGACGACCTGCTCGGCCGGTACTGGCGGTTGCTGTTTCACGCATCCGTTCACCGAGAACTCGGACAACGGCTCGAGGGTCTCACCGCGGCCGGGTTGCGTGAACGAATCGAAGCGATCGGACCGGCGGAGTTCGAAGAGATCCGGAACGTCCTGATGCAGGAAGGGCAACTCGCCCCGAACGCCGACGACCGGGCCACGTACTTTGAGTTTGTGGCGTACTTTCTGGAACTGCGTTTTTTCAACCCGGCACTGATCGCGGTTTGCTTCCCGGGTCTGTCGATTACCGTGGCGGGAGCGGTGCTGGCCGGGGACGTGGACGCGCTCGGGCTGTTTTTACGCACTCGCCTGCCGGGGGCTCCGGACCCGGCCCCGCGGACCGATGACCAGTCGGATGAGTCTCACGATTTCTACTACAAACTCACGCGGCAGGCCCGGCGAGCGGCGGCCGCTGGCGACACGGTTGCGGCGGCGATCCTCCACACGCGTGCGGCCCGAATCGCTCCGGTGGCCCTCATGGGCCCGGCCCAAGACGCGGCGCGGGGGGACATCCAAACCCTGGTCACACGTCTGCGGAAGGCTCTCGGATCGACCGATGCTGAAGACGAGAGCTGGCGGCGGGTACTCCCGGCCCTCCTCGACAAGGCCGACCAGGGCACCCAGCCGGTCGAAGCGGCGATTCTGTACGACCTGCAGAGTGCCTGCCGCGACCATGAGGAAGTGATCTACGCGCTGGACGCGGCAGAGTGGTTGTTTTCTGCGGGCAAGCAGCCGATTCGTCGGCCACTCGACAGCGAGCGGTTCGTCCGCGTCCCGGCGCAACTCCGTCGCGCTACCCACCGTCTGACCGCGGCCCGGCTCAGCGATGCCGACCGACAGGTCCTCGCGGCCCTGTTGCGCGGGGCTCTCGCTCGGGCCGAGACCCGGCTTCGCCAGCGGTTCCGTCCGGTTCTGACCGACGCCCTCCACGACGCCGGTTTGCAGCCCACGACCCTGCCCGAACGGGTGGCCCTCGAGAAGACGGTCGAAGAGTTGCTTGACCGCGTCTCGTCGTCCGGGTTCCTTCGGTTCGCCGATGTCCGGGATGCGATCGCCCGCGGGCAGATGAAACTCCCGGACCTGAGCGGTGCGCCCGAGTACCTGGGTGGCGATCCCCTGCTGAGGCTGGACAAGCGGTTGGGTTCCCAGATGGACGGGGTGTACCGCAGGGGCGAGTCGTACAGCCGGTTACTGGAGGGGATGACGGCGATCGCGTTCGGCACCCGGTTCGGTCGCTGGCTGGTCACGAACGTTGCGGTCCCGTTCCTTGGCGCCTTCCTGCTGGCCGAGTTCGTTTGGATGCTCGTGTTTGACAGGCGGGCGGCCGGGGCGAAGGCGATGGGGGAACCCGAGCCGTCGTTCTTCGGGGGGTGGAACGAGGAGTGGTGGTTCCACCTGGCGTGGGGCGGGTTGGGGGTATTCTTCCTGTCTGCCATCAGCTCTGCCGCGGTTCGGTCCGCTGTGTCGTCGGTTCTCCGCACGGGATACCGGGTCGCCCGGTTCGTGTGCTGGGATCTGCCGGTACGTGTGTGGAACATTCCGTGGGTGCGAGCGGTCATCGCCAGCGCGGTGGTCCAGACGTTCCTCAACGTCGGGCTGAAGCCGCTGATCCTCAGCAGCTTCTTCTGGATCGCGTTCCGATATCAGTTGTGGGATCCTGGTTGGGCGGCCCGGGCTGTCACATTCGCAGCTGCCGTGTTCGTGGTGAACACCCGGCTGGGGCGGTCGGTCGAACAACTGCTGCTGGCTGTCGCCCGTGGGTTTCTGGAACTGTTCTCATCCGCCCCCGCAGTGTTAAGGTGGGTGAACGACCTGTTCCGGGATATGTTGAACGCCCTGGAGTGGATGCTCGCCCGCGCTGAGGACTGGCTCCAGCTCCGTGGGCGCGGGGGGGCGTTCTCGGCCACCATTCGAGTCATTGCCGGGTTGATCTGGATGCCGTTTGCATTTTTGGTGCGGTTTTACACGGTCGTCTTGATCGAGCCCATGATCAACCCGCTGAAGCTCCCACTCACCTTGCTGTGCGCCAAGTTCGTCTACCCGCTTCTGCTGCTGTCGCCCCAGATTCTCGTCCGAGATCCGGGCTCGCCGCTCGGGTACGGCTCGCCGCTGGTTGGGTTGCTCGCCCCTTACCTCGGCGAGGCCGTGTCGTTCCTATTGGTCATGGGTACCCTGTGGCTGCTGCCGGACGCTGCCACCTACTTGATCTGGGAGATGCGGGAGAACTGGAGGCTGTTCCGGGCGAACCGGCCGGCAGCCCTGAAGCCGGTTGCGGTCGGACCGAACGGGGAAACGGTCAAGGGGCTGCTTCACCGCGGGTTCCATTCTGGAACGCTGTCCCGACTCTACGCCCGGCTCCGGACCGCCGAGCGGGAGGCTGCACAGACAGACAACTGGCGGGACGTCCGGGCGTATCGCCAAGCCCTCAGAGAGCTGGAAGAGGCGGTCCACCGGTTCGTCACCCGAGAGCTGATCGCGGTTCTCAACCCCGGTCCTGGGAACTCGGGGTGGGGCGGTCCTCCGCTGGCGGTCGGGGAAGTTGTCTTGAGCACGAACCGCATCCGGGTCCAACTCACCGCTGGGGCGGCTGAGCCTGCCTGGCTGGAGTGGGAGGATCGGTCCGGCTGGCTGATTGCGGGATGGGTTGGGGTCGGGTTCCTGGGTGACCTGCCACCCGGTCCGACTCGAGAATTGGAGAACGCTCTGGCTTTCCTGCACCGCCGGGCCGGAGTCGATTTGCTCCGCGAGCGAGTGCGGATTGAGTTGCCGCCGACAGCCAGTTTCGACGTCTCCCCGAACGGCCTGTTGGTGTGGTACGGCCCGCGCGAATCCACCCCGCCGGTACTCTACGATCTGCACGATCCAGCAGCCGAGTTGCGGCCGCTCACCCCGGCCGGCCGCCGGCCGGCACCGGGTCCGGTGCTCGAAGCCCGCCGACTGCTGTTCCGCCGGGCCGAACTAACGTGGGCGGAGTGGGTAAATGTTTGGGACAACCGCCCCGAGTCGGTCCACGACGTGGAGGGCTCGCCGACCCGTCCGAGGTTCGGCCCAGCGGATTTTGCCCTTGCTCTGCTGCCGCAGCGGTTCCACTTGCCAGCCGGAGGAGAGCCGACGATCGGGTTACCACCGCCCGCGTCCGATGGTCCACACGAGGAACACAGCCCCATCAACAAGTCTGAGGATGGGGTTGAGAAGGAGACAAAAGATTGGTGAAACCGCGGCGATATCACGCGGAGCGTGATGACTTTTCGTCGCGGAACTTCGGGAGGGAACAACATGAGCCGGCGCAAGCACGTTCTCTTTGTCTGCGAGGGGAACCTCCACCGCGGCCCCACCGCAGAAGCTCTCTACGCTTCAAACACGGGTCTGAAGGTGCGATCGGCTGGTACGTCGTCGCTCGCCCGAACTGAGATCGACGAGGAATTGATCGAGTGGGCGGACATCGTGTGCGTGCTGGAACCGCGCATCGAACGGATCTTGCATCGGCGTTTCCCCGATCTTCTCGCCGAAAAAAAAGTCCTGGTTCTGCACATTCCCGACGATTACCAGCGGATGCAGCCGGAGTTGATCGCCATTCTCACCGAGCAGCTCACTCCACATCTCGGTCCACCGGAACGCCCGTTCTAGTTGTCCTACCTGATCTTGCGCTGAATCGGCTCGATCCTTCCACTCCTCGTATGAGGTTGGACTTCTCTCCATTTGCGTCCCATATTTGGGTGCAAAATACTGTTTATTCACTCGTGCGGGGACGCGATGTCCGCCACAATCCGGAGCGACCGCATACCGGCTTTGCCCGACGACAACACCCGTGTGGTCGAGACGCCACAGCCGACGGGTACTCCGTCCGTCCCGTTTCCGTTTCTTCGGCCGGCGATCGCACCGGGGGAAATTGGCCGGTTGGGGAATTATCGTGTCATTCGCTTGCTTGGCTCCGGTGGCATGGGAAAAGTCTTCCTCGCCGAAGACCTGACGCTGCGTAGATCGGTTGCACTGAAAGTCATGTGCCTGCCGCACGGGGAAGACCTCCTCAGCGGCTGGGAGCGGTTTTTGCGCGAAGCGCGGGCGCTTGCGGCCATCAATCATCAGAATCTTGTCACGGTCTACCAGACCGGGCAGGATCACGGCACCATCTTCCTCGCGATGGAGTTGCTCGAGGGCGAGACGCTCGACGCACGCATTCGCCGCGAGGCGCCCCTTGAGGCATCGGAATTGGTGTGGATCGCGGAAGAGATTGCGACGGGGTTGGCGGCGATTCACGAACGCGGCTTGATTCACCGCGACATCAAGCCATCGAATATCTGGTTACTCTCTTCGACCAGCCAGGACACGGAACCTCTCGAAGAAGAAGACAATACGTCGCCAGTTCGCCCGGTTTCGCGCGTCAAAATTCTCGACTTCGGGTTGGTTCGCGAGGTTCACGGCGACACACAACTGACCGAAGCCGGTGTGGTGGTGGGCACACCGGCGTACATGTCGCCGGAGCAGGCGCGGGGACGTGCGCTCGATCACCGCACGGACCTCTTCAGTTTTGGGTGCGTGCTGTATGCAATGGCCACCGGCCGCGCACCATTCGAGGCGAGTACGCCATTGGCACAGGCCGCTGCGCTTGCCGCCGATGAGCCGATCTATGCCCAGAAGTTGAACCCGGCGATCCCCTCGCAACTCGCCAATCTGATTGCGGAACTCCTCGCAAAGAATCCTGAGAATCGTCCAGCGTCGGCAAGCGAAGTGATTGACCGGTTGCGTCGAATTCGCAACGGCTCCGACAGCGAGCGAGAACCGCAACCAGAACCAGAACCGGAACTGAAGCCACCCCAATCTTTCCTGCGCCGGCATCGCTTGAAGTTCGTGATAGTCGTGGCGCTGGTCTGGCTCGTCGCGGGGGGACTGCTCGCTGTCGCGCTTCGACAGAAGTCCCACGAGGAGAAACAAGATTCGCCCAAAGCGAGCGAACCCACACCGGCATCCCAATCGCCTCCGGTCGAATATCTGTGTGACTTGACGAAAGTTGATGAGCGGGTTTTTCCTCCACAGGACCAACCGCCACCTCCAGGCATTGATGGAAGTGTCACGGTGGGGCAAATCCGTGTGCCGCATGGCATTTTCATGCACGGTGGGCCGACGTTCGATGTGCCTGTTTTTGCCAGCTATGCGCTGGATAAGAAGTACAAGCACTTCACGACGGATGTCGCGATGAACGATACGGCCGGGAAGTGGAGTAAGGTCGAGTTCGTCGTGATCGCGGATGAGAAAGAACTCTGGCGTTCGCGCACGCACGGAGCCGGTACTCCTCCGGAACGCTGCGAACTCGACGTGCGCGGGGTCAAGATCCTCACTCTGGAAGTGCGGACTTTCGGCCCACACATGGGGGCACATGGCGCATGGATCGATCCGCGCCTCACGCGCTGACGGCCCTCAATAGAGGGGAGAGGGCGTCGCGGGTCGGTTCTTCGTGTGCCGTGGTCATCTTCACAACCAGATCATGCACTGCTCGGTTGAGGGGGCAGGAGAGGCCCGCCCGTTCGGCCAGCCGGATCAGGTGTCCGTTGTAGTTATCGATTTCGGTTCGACCTTTCTGAATTTCGCCGGCCATCGAGCAGTACGTTCCGCGCAGCGATGGCTCGAAGAACTTCGCTATTACCCGTGCGAGCCATTTTCGCCTGAGAATCCACGCGACCACGCGCGGATGAAACGGCCCCACCTTGCCCAGTTCGATTCCGGCCGCACGGAGGATGCGGTAATTCTCCTGCAATAGCGCGAAGAACAGCTTCCGCGTGTTCGGTACGGAAAGCAACTGACCGTTGTCGATCCCGGCCGCGGCCGCGATGGGCGAAATGGCCGCGTTATACATCAACTTCGTGTACTTGATCGGCTCGATGTTGGGAACATGGATGACGCGGAAGAGAGGCCTTCTGGCTCCCCCTTCCGCTTTAGGGAAGGGGGCGGGGGGGGTTAGGCTGCCTTCCCCCGATCTCCTCCCCAGATGCAACTCCCCCCGCCGCGTGATGCGCGTGTGCGGGCGATCTTTCTCACATTCCGATACGAACGACGCGATCCCTTCGAAAGTATGCCCGAATTCGTTTAACCGGGTGTCGAAGCCGTTCTGGATGGGTACGAGTTGCACACCCGATGGAACTTTCGCAAGGACTGCTGCGTTGTCGTAGCACTTGGTGCAAAGCAGTGTCAGCGTACCAGGATGCGGGTGCCACGCATCGAAGTGGATGAACGGTGCTTGAAGAGCAGGTCGGTCGTCGACGCGCACGCCATCGCGATTGCCCGCGTCCACCTTCGCCGGATTGGCATCCACGAAGAGGACGGACTGACCCGCCGCGCGGAGGGCATATCCAACCGCGCAACCAATTCCGCCAGCACCCAGAATGTGGATTGCGTCCATGCGTGTCTCAATGTATTGCTGCGCAACTTGAGTGCCTTGTGAGGGCACCTCACAACTTGAAGCGACTCGCACCCCTTGGTAAGTTACGAAGTTGAAGCGCACCCACACGTTGTGGTCGTTTTTCGGAAGTCTCGCATGCCTCTCACCCTCGAGCAGTACGTCGAGCGACTCGATTCGCGCACGGATCTGCCATGGCCGGCCGCGCCCAAGATCGATCCTCCCAAAGCGAAGCCGTCTCTTCATGAGATGCCGGTGAAGGCGGTGTTCTGGACGGTCTACGGTACCCTCGTTGCTGTTCCACAAGGGGAACTCTTTTTTGAACATCCGCAGGATTTTGTGACTGCTGCTGCGCTCGACAAGGTCATCAAAGAGTTCAAAATGTGGAACTCGATGAGCCGCAAACCAGGCGCGCCCGCGGAATACATGAAGGAGCTGTTCGACAAAGCCCTCACGGCGCTACGGCTTACCGGCAGTGGCGGCGAAAAAGTGCCCGAAGTGCAAATTGAACGCGTCTGGGAAGACATCCTGAAGAAGCTCTTTCAGAAGGACTACAGTTTCGACGCCGTGACCTACGGTTCCCTCAACGAATTCGCGAAGAAAATCGCCTATTTTTACCAGGCCAGCATCCAGGGGTCCGGGGCCTATCCCGCCGCCGCGGAGACGCTGAAGCTCCTTGCCGAGCGGAGAATGGTGCAGGGATTGCTTGCGGATGGTCAGTGCTTCACGGTCGGGCAGTTGCAGCGGTGCCTGAAGCAGCAGGACACTGACTTCGATCTCAATGCCGTCATCCCGCCCGCCCTGCGGCTCATCTCGGCTGAGAAAAAAGCGCGGAAGCCCTCGGACACGCTCTTCAAAGCTGCCGTTGCGGCCGCTGGGACGAAGGGGTTATCACCTTCGGAGGTGTTACACGTCGGATCGAGCTTGACGCGCGACATTGGTCCGGCAAAGAAGCATGGGTTCCGCACCGCGCTATTCGCGGGCGATAAGAATAGCCTGTCCGCCACGCCGGAGCAACTGAAGGATGCGGCACTCCGTCCCGATGCTCTGATAACGGAATTGCCGCAGGTTTTGGAATTGATCGGCTGAAGGAGAAGCCAAATGACTGCCGATGTGCCCGTCTTGGACCTGACCGCATTCAATTTCGACCGTCCCCTCTTCGGAATCGAGGATATTCGTAAGGCCAACCCGCATCGCTACGAGTTCGAGATGCTCAGCGGGATCGTCTATCTGGACTCGGAACGGCATGTTGTGGTCGGGTTCAAGGACATGCACGCCGACGACTTCTGGACGCGCGGCCATATGCCCGGCTTCCCGCTTTTCCCCGGGGTGCTGATGTGCGAAGCCGGAGCACAACTCTGCGGCTTTTACTACGTGCATGGGAAGATTGGTGCCCCAGGCGCGCTCCTGGGTCTGGCTGGTATTGACGACGCTCGATTCGTTCGTCCCGTCCGGCCGGGGGAGCGGCTGGTCATCGTTGGCACGGGAGTCAAGATTCACCGCCGGCTGACGCGGTTCCGCGTCGAAGGTTTTGTCGGGACTGAGAAGACATTCGAGGCGATTGTCGCTGGCGTGCCGCTCGGGAAGCTGGAGGATTTGGTCGGTGCGTAAAGCACGCCGTTTATCGAATGAGCAACTGGCTCCTTGGGTGTGGGAAGTTCCAAAAGCGAGCGGGGGGCGGAAGCCCCCTGTTGCTGTTCCCGACTCCTTTCACGCCGCAGAGCCAATCAACTGGCTTTCCCTGTTTGGCAATGCCAACCCCGTTGAGATCGAAGTCGGTACTGGGAAGGGCTTGTTTCTGTTGAATGCGGCGCTCGCTCGCCCTGACACGAACTTCCTCGGTATCGAGATCGTTCGCAAATATCAACTCTACGCCGCGACGCGCTACGCCATCCGCAATTTACCCAACGTGAAGACCTCCTGCGCCGATGCGAAGCTGGTTTTGCGCGCCTTTGTCGCTCCTGGCAGCGTGGCCGGGGTTCACGTGTATTTCCCGGACCCGTGGTGGAAGAAGCGGCACAAGAAACGGCGTGTGTTCACCCCCGAGTTTGCGGCGGATGCGGCACGAGTAATCGAGGTAGGGGGAAGGCTGTTCATTGCCAGTGATGTGGAAGAATACTTCGGTGTGATGCAGGCGATTGTGGGTGCGATGCCCGCGTTCGTGGCACGACCGGAGGAGGTCGACCGCGCTGCGCCGCGAACGGATGCGGGTTTTGCCACCAACTTCGAGCGCAAGGCGCTGGCAAGCGGCGGTTCCGTTTGGCGTGCGGTTTACGAACGCTCGGCGGAGCCAGTGAGTGTCGCTCCTGATCCGGTTGGGGAATAAGAATCGGTGGGGAAAGAGTGCTGGGGACTCTTCGGATCATCCGGGCAGGTTCAGCGTAACTCCTACTTTTGACAGCCCCAAGCCCCAAACGCCATACGATTCTCCTGCCAACCAAACTCAGTTGGCCAACAGTTTTAAATAAGAAACACGGGCGGACAAGCCGCCCGTGTTCCTCGGAAACGCAAAGATTCACATCACTTGCGGCTCGCACCTGCGACCGCGGCCTTGGTTACCACGTTGGTGGGACTCACGCAGAATGGGCAGTCTTCTTCTTCGGCTTTGGCGGAAGTCGCGCCGAGGCAGCATGCGGCACCTGCAACACAGCACACGTCGCCTGTCGAGCAGCAGTCCGCCTTGGCGGACACAGACGTCAACACTCCAGCGGAGCAGCACTCTTCACAGACGACGCAGCAGTCGCTGCAACTCGTGGCGCAGGAAGCACAGGGCACTTCGCAGCACGACGGCGTACTCTCGCAGCACCCGCCACTCTTCGCTACCGGGCAGGATTTGCTCAGGGGGCACTCGCCCTGGTGCAGGAAGTATGCGCCCGTGCCAGCGGTCATCAGTCCCGCGGTGATAATTGCAAACAGCTTCATGGTCAGTTCTCCAGTTCTTGAGGTTGTGAAAATAACTTGTGAACCGTGCGCCGGAGCATATCCGGCACGATGAAACAACGCGACGTCATTGCGTAACTTGCCGATGAGGGCCCAGCGGCAAAAACCGAAACCGAACCTGGGCGATGATTCCTTGCTGGGAAGATTAACAGCGGAGAACGTGGCGGGCGAAGAGAATTTCGGATCGGACATCCACACCGGCCGGGTCGGGAGAGTGGAACCCGTGGACCAGGCCGAGGTGTTCGGGGCATCCCGCGACAACAGCAATCATTGCCGGGGGAATGAGTTCGCCAGTTGGCTGCGCGGCATCAACTGACAGCTTTGTTTCAGTTTGCGCGGCATCGGGCCGTTCCACGCAGCATGCGCACGGTGCCGGAGCAGTTGGCGAGTCCGGGTGCTGGGTGGGAACCGGAGCAGATGTCGAGAGTGGCGCCGGGGATTCGTGGCAGCAGGTCGTCTTGACCTTCATGCAACACGATTCGCTCGTGTGTTGTGCGGGGGAGGGTGTGGGAACTCGGGTTGTGGAAACACTTCCGCTCGCCGCGTGCCCGAAAAGGCGCGTGGGAACAACTTTGCAGCAACAAAGGACTGGCGCGAGAATCAGAGCCGCAGCCAGACCGATGTGGACGAGTGCCCGCATCAGGGATTACACATGAAGGTCACTGTTCGAGCTATCGCGATTATTCCGTTTCCCGGGCGGGAAGTCAACTTTGTATCGGCTGCGGCAATAAAATCATTTAGCTTCCGGGACAATGCAACTTTCCGGGGCTTCTCATTTTCACCGTGCCAATTCCCACCGTGTTGACATGTAGGCTGATGATGCTCCAGGTCCTGCGACTCCTGCGTGCCGCGGCCGGGTCTGATCGGGATCTGCTGGACCGGTACGTCCGCGACCGCGACGAGGAGGCGTTCGAAGCACTGATCCGCCGGTACGGTACCGGCGTTTGGTCCGCTTGCGTGCGGCTTGCCGGCCGGGATGCAGAGGATGCGTTTCAGGCCGTCTTCCTCATCCTGTCTCGTAAGGCCGGGACTGTGAACGGGTCGCTTCCCGCTTGGCTACACGCCGTGACGCGGCGGGTCGCGGCCAACCTTCGGCGGAACGCCCGACGAAGAAACGAGGTCGAATCAACTGTTCGGCCACTGGAAGCGCGTACCGATGACGTCAGCCTCCGCGAGGGGCTGGCCCTGCTCGACGAGGAACTATCCCGGTTACCCGAGCGGTACCGTGCCGTGCTGATCGTGTGCTGTCTTGAGGGTCGGTCCCGCGATGAAGCAGCGGCGCAACTGGGCTGGTCGGAGGGGCAGGTCAAAGGACGGTTGGAACGGGCCCGCGAGATGCTACGGACCAGGCTCGCCCGACGCGGCATCGAACTCGGCGCGGTCTTGCTTGCCGCGGCAGCGGCCGGGCCGCCCCCGCTCCGAGCCAATCCCCCTTCCGCGGCTGCGGTAACCCTTACCCACGGAGTGATTCGAGCCATGTTAATTCAGAAACTCAGGCTGGCAGTCGCGGTGGTGGCTGTCTGCGTCAGTGTTGCGCTCGCTGGTGGGATGGTGCTCCGGGCTCAACCCGGTGACCCACTCCCGGCTGTGCCGAACGGAGTCGCGCAGGAGGCACCGAATGTCCCAGAGGAACTGCTGGCGAATCGCGTCAGTGCGGCCGGTCCGCAGGACAAGGAAAAAGCGTCACCCAAGGAGCAGGTTGACGAGACCGCCAGGAAGGAAATCGAGGCCCTGCGCAAGAGAGTCGAGGCTCTCGAAAAGATGCAGAATCTGCCCGCCCCGGAACGCCAAAAGATCGTGGTTACTAACCCCCAGGCGAAGGACATCGTTATCACCCAGCAATACGTCGCCAGGATCTCCGCGCATCGCCACATCAACGTCAAAGCCTTATCGACCGGGGTTGTCTCGGAGATCGCGGTCAAGGAGGGCCAGGCGGTGAAGAAGGGCGATGTGCTGTTCCAGGTGTTATCGGTTCTGTCCAAGGCCAAGTTGGACGCCGAACTGGCCGAAGTCAAGATTGCCGAAATCGAATTCGATAGCACCAAGAAGCTGTTCGACCAAAAAGTGATCGGCAAGCCAGAGATGCTGCTGCAAGAGGCCAAACTGGCGAAAGCCCAGGCCAAGGCGCAGCTCGCCAAGGCCGAACTCGACTTTAGCGTCGTCAGGGCGCCGTTCGACGGCCTTGTCGGTCGCCTGCAGCAGCAGGCGGGCAGTTTAGTCAAGGAGGGAGACACCCTCACGACACTGACCGATAACAGCGCCATGTGGGTTTACTTCAACGTGCCCGAAGGCCGCTACCTCGAATACATGGCCAACCCAGAACTGTTGAAGGAGGGCTCGCCGATCGAACTCGTGCTGGCGAATGGCAAAAAATACTCCCAGGGCGGCAAGCTCGGGGCGATCGAAGCGTCATTCGAAAACGCCACCGGGACCATCCCCTTCCGGGCGGATTTCCCGAACCCGGATCGGCTGCTGCGCCACGGTCAGACGGGCACCGTTTTGATCCGCGAGTCATTGAAGAATGCCATTGTCATTCCCCAGCGGGCGACGTTCGAGGTTCTGGGTAAGCGGTACGTCTACATCGTCGACAAGGATGGCGTGGTGCATCAGCGCGAGATCGCTGTCCAGAATGAGACTGGGGATCTCTTCGTCATCAAGAAGGGACTGGATGTGAACGACAGGATTGTTGTCGAGGGAGTCCGGCAGGTGCACGACGGTGAGAAAGTGAAGTACGAGTTTCGAAAACCGGAAGAGGTCTTCGGAAAGCCCAAAAGCGATCCGGAAAAGTGACCTCTTCGCTTCAGGAAAACACTGGGGTCAGCGCGGGATGAGGACGATACGGAAGCCCGCGTACACTCCTTCGACCTGGGTCCAGGGCCACGAAGCTGGCTCCTCAGTTCTGATCACGGTTGCGGAATCGATGACGAGATCGCGCGGGTGGTGGCCAACAACCAGCGCCAATTGTTCACCCAGAGGAAGCGTAGAGAGCACAATGCGTGAGTTGGGGTCGCGGTTGGCTTGGTCCAGCCACTCCTGCCCGTTCGAGACAAGCTGGCGAATCTCCCAGGGGTGGCTCTTATCGCCGGAGGCACGAGGATCTCGAACCGGAAGTGGTTTTGGTCGGTCCGGTGGTTCCCGTAAGCCGAGCGCGAGATTCCGCTGTTGAAGTTGCTCACTTCTCCAGAAGTTGAATGCCCGGCGTTCTGTTGGTGTCAGGTTCTTGTTGAACTGAGGCGGTATATCGAGTTCTTTCCCCGCTGGTCCATAGACGGCGTCGTCCTCTAACACGCCGGTCGCTTTCTGCCACTGCTTGAGGGACGGGAGAGCGCCACCGAGCCATTGAGCGACGAGCATTGCTTCCGGCACGGTGACCCCCAGAACCGGTCGATCCGCGTCCGCGCCATTGAGGTCGAGGGGATTCCCGGCCTCGTCCTTCCGCCATTTACCCGGTGCAAAGGCTTTCTTGCTGGCGATGTCTTTCACCTGTTCTTCGCCAGAAATCCGGTCCCAGACTGAATTGAAGACTTTGTTCGTGATCTTGTCTTCGAGCATGTAATACGGATCGTGATCATTTCCCGACGTCGGGTAGATGAGATGAGCTGTCAACTCGCGGTCCCCAATCGTGCGCGTGAGTTTACGATGATAAAACTTGTCGTCAATTTTCTTCACGCCAACGCCGTCCGGCGGTTTCCAGCCGCGTGGGTATGAGGCGAACTTCTCTGGTGCTGGCTGGGACACCACAACTATTTTATCCTTGTCGTTTTCATCCTTCTTGGCGTCCTCCTGTCTCGGGGAAAAGCGAAGCACAATCGCCACGGTCAACGCACACGCAACCGCGACCATCAGCGCTCCCCACAACGCCCCTCGCCCACTTCCGCTGGGTGGCGGCGGGGGAGGGGGCGGTTCCGGTGCAGGGAAGACCGCGGCGCGCAGTGCTTTGGCGAACTCGGAGCACGTCGCGAACCGATCCTCGGGTTCTTTCGCCAGTGCCTTCAGAAGCACTTTCTGCTCCTCGGCCGGGAGTGGGTCGAGGTTCGGCATATCGTGGATGTGAGAATTCGCTTGCTCGACGAGCACGGGTGAGGAGAACAGATGCCGTCCGAGCCGGGTGCGAACGTAGGTCGCCGCGAAGCTGTACTGATCGCTCTGCAAGCTCACCTTCTGCTTCCACATCTCCGGAGCCATGTACGCGGGCGTGCCCACGGTATTCGGCACCATCGTCACCGTATGGTGGTGCAGGTGCGCCAGCCCAAAGTCGCCGACTTTTGCGTAGCCTTGTAAAATCAGAATGTTTTCCGGCTTGATGTCGCGATGCGACACGTTCTGGCTGTGCAGGTAATCGAGGGCTTCCGCAGCCTGTTCGAAGATGGGAATCAGTTCCTCGGGCGGCACACCCGTGTGGCCGAGCTTCTGATAGTGTTCCAGACGGTCGCCGAGGCTGCCGTCGGCCAGCTCCATCACAATCACGAGCCGGTCGTCGAACACCCAGTAGGCGTTCGTCTTCAAGAGGAACGGGTGCGCAAGGCCCTTGATGGCGTCGAGGGCTTCTCGCTCGCTGCGGCTCGCGGGGTGATCGACAGTACGAAGAATCCGTTTCACCGCGACGCGGATGCCGCCGGGCGCGAAAGCCTCGTACACCTCACCAAATGCCCCGCTCCCAATCCGGCGCACGAGCTGATACGGCGTGTCGGCCGGGAGGATGGTGGATTCGCCCGTTGGCTTCTGAGCGACGGGAGTGATGTTGACCGAGTCCGTGACGACGAGTTCGCCGACGCGGCCCGGTGGTGGGAAGAGAGTGGACTCGGGCCGTCGATTTTCGGGAGCGAGGCTCCGGATTGTGGCCCCTGCGCGAGGGGGAGTCACGCTCGACCTCGCGGGGGGAATGACTTCGGCGGCCGTGATCGGGGTATCGCTCGGTAGCGCTGTCGGCTGTGGCAGAGGAATCTCCCGCATGTGCTGTAAAAATGCTTCGTAGAGTGTGGGGAATCGGTGCCGGTACTCATCCATCGGCGGTCGATCGGCGCAGCGGTGACGCAGCAGGTACTCGTGGGTTAGAATCTCGACGGGTACGTTGTTGGGAGTCAGGTCTTCCGGAAACTTGCTGAGGTACGCCTCAACGCGGAACGGTAACCCGGCTTGCGCGCGACGATCCATATCGTCCAGAACGATACTCACGAGAACGGCGAGGCGGTGGCGGGTGCCGGGCGGTGGGAGGAACCATTCGAGAGTGGTTGCGCCGTCCGCCTTCCATGCGGCACGGAAGCGCTCGACCCGATTGCTCAGGTCGGTGGACTCTTCGTCCGTCAAGCGTTCCAGTTCGCCGAGACTCGCCATGCAACCCTTTCGTCAAACTGCTCGGACGACCGCCGGATTTGTCTGAATCCGCAACTGATTCTTAAACGTACTTTACTACCGGTGTTGCGCGAACGCAGCTAGAATCAAGGACTTCCCGATTGTCGATTTCCCATCGAAACCTGAACAGGTGCCGTCATGCGAACCTCCGGCTTCTTCTTCGCCCGGCTCGCTCTGGCGGTTGCAGTCTTCACTCCGGTATTGGCTGCTCAAGAGAAACCGCTCCCACCGCCCGATCGCGCTCCACACCTTATTCTTGCACACAATGGCCCGCACGCGCCGGTTACCGCGCTGGCATTCTCGCCGGATGGAGGGACGCTGTATGTCGGCGGCTTCGATAAACAGGTGCGGCGCTACAAACTAGAAAAGGGAAAATTTATCCCGGCTGGGTCCATTCGTGTCCCCATCGGTACAGGAAATAGCGGCGTCGTGAACGCGGTGGCAGTGTCGCCCGATGGCAAATGGGTCGCGGTCGCGGGGCGAGCGCCGATTCGCGAGGAAGCCTGGGCCCAAAGCGAAGACGGTATCAGCGAGGATTCACGGCGACTTCCAGCGTTATTCAAACGCGATGCGGGGGTTGTCTATCTGTTCGATACCACGAAGCTCAAAGCCGATGGCAAAGTGTTGCAACCTGATGGTGGAAAGGTGCTGCGTGGTCAACAGACTGCTGTGCGAGCACTGGCATTTGCAAATCCGGCCCCTGCGGGGGGCCCTGTTCTTGTCGCGGCTGGTAGCGAGTGGAGCGACAAGGAGGGGAAATACGTCGGGACGGTTCGGGTCTTTAACGTCACCACCGGCGCGGAGATCGCTTCTCGTGCCGATTTTCCGGCAACCAAGCTGGAACAACAAGTGATTCCGCCAGGTCTGGCGGCCTGGGCCACCGGCGAGAACAAGACGGACTTGCGGGTCGTGGTGGCCTGGGATCCGGGACAGAACCAAGCGGGGAGGCTGTTGGTGTGGGATAACCCCGGGACGAAGGATGTCAAAACCGAAAGCTTTGCCGACGGTCTCTTCAACTACACTCTTGCGGTGAGGAACGGAGCAGAAGGGGTAGGAGAACTCATTACCGGTGGGTTCCACCTCAAAACCAACTCTGGGGGGCTGACCCTTCGACAAGCGACCGGAACCGAGAAAGAGTTCGTCAAAATTGAAGGCGAACCCGGCGAACGAGTGCTGCCAATGGCAATAGCGGCACTCGATGTGAAGGGAGTCGGGGCGTCCACGGCACTCATTGCCCGCGTGCTGCCCAAACAAGGAGAATTCCGCCACGAATTACGTCTGCTCACGGCGGGTAAACAGCAAACCGTGGTCCTCACGGGAATTTACACCACGCGGATACCGGTGCTGGCTGCCTCGCCGGACGGCCGGTTCATCGCCGTTGCGGGCTTCACTGATAATCGCGTAGAGGTGCACAACTCCGCTGCGCTGGCAGATGGGAAACCGGAGAAGCTCGCGGGGGACTCTGACGGCTTCGGCAAAGTGGCTTTTCTCGCGGGTGAGAAGCTCTGGCTTGGCAGCCCGAACGATACGCTGAAAGACGGCGGGGTGATCCTCGATCTCAACGGCAAAGCCCGCGTTGCCGCCCCGCGCGGGGCAAAAGAGGAACTCAAGCTTGATGCACCGGCCGGAGCACCGAAGCCGGAGATTCTCGAAGCCGATCCCGCACAGAAGCTTCCGTGGCGGGTCACAATCACGGTCGGCGGGGATAAGCAGACCGTTTCTCTCCCTGCCGGCGAGAAAGCGACCGCGGCGGCATTTCTACCGGGCAAGCCGGCGTGGGACGCGACACTCGGCCCCGTTCTCGCCATCGCTCAGTTCAACGACCGCAGCCAGGCCGTGCTGGTGAAACTCTACGATCCCACTACCGGCAAACTCCTACTCAACCTTGATGGCCCAACACTGCCGGTACGGTCGCTGGCGTTCTCCGGCACGAGGGCGCTCCTGGCCGCGGCCGGCGACGATGGCACCGTCACCGTCTGGTCGATGAAGAACGCCGTCCGCACGCTGCCGGCCATTGAGGGCGTACTGGTCGCTGAGCGTGGGGGCGATCTGGTCATCGCATCGGTGCAGCCGGGAACGCCCGCTGCCGGCAAATTGCAGCCGGACGATGTGATCGAATCCGTCGCTGACGTCAAGGGCGTCCAGAGGCCCGTCAAGACGGCGATGGACTTCACTCTCGCGATCCGGGCTCTCAAACCTGACGATAATGCACAAGTGAAAGTGAAAGGAAAGGCGGCGGTGGCCGTTCGTGTGGGGGTTTCGACCGGTTTCCGGCATCCGCTTTTCACGCTCTGGGTCGATCCCGTGACCAAGGATGGTAAGCACGACTGGGTCGGCTGGACTTCGGCCGGACCATACGACGCCAACGACGAAGCCGCTGAGGCACGCATCGGCTGGCTTACCGCGACCGGCGATCCTGCCCGCCCGGTTACCTTCGCGGAGGCGAAAGAGTACCGCAAACTGCACCACAAGCGCGACTTCATCCGCTTGCTCGTCGAATGGGCCGATTTCAACAAAGCGATCGAGAACCTTCCTCGTCCGCGGGCACCCAAGCTGGGGGTGAGGTTGAATGGTGGCAACATTGAGGAGCGCAACGGTCAACGCCTGGCGCGCGAGAAACCCGAAAGTGTCGAGATCAGCATCCGCGATCCCGATCAGGTGCTCGACTTCGAGCGAGCCCAGCTCCGCTGGCGGGTGATCGGTCCGGATGGAACTTCGGCATGGAAAGGCGAGTCGTTTCGCAGTGCGGAGGCTCTTCTCGATGTCGGCCAGGTGGCGTGGAAACGCGGCCAATTTCTGATCCATGTCCAGCTCTTCCAGTCCGGCGATGAGTTAGCCACAGGCACACCAACCGATGAGATCACGCTGCGCGTGGATTTCATCCCTCCACCGCCAGTGTTCGCGGTGCAAATCGACGGTAAGGAATACACGCCGGGAGTGGAACTCCTCACGGCCAACAACGAAGTTGAAATCGCTGCCACTGTGGGTGCGAAGAATAACGCCGGGGGAGCCGCGGTCATCATCAGTTCGTCTGGGGGAGAGAAGCCCGTCGAATTGCGGCGAAAAATGGATGGGAGCTTTGAGCCCGTGAAGGTGAAACTTCACGACGACGGAACCACCACGATTCTTGTCGCGGCGACCAACCGCGGCGAGGGCGTGAGGGCGGAACTGGAATCAAAGGTGGTGGAAGTCCGCGTTCGCAAACTGAAAGACCCCGCGAAGATCGCGACTCCGCCGACCGTCAAACTGGTGCTGCTGACCGCGCACGACTTCCACGCCACTCCGACCGCGCCGTATGTCGTCAGTACGCCGAAGGCGGTCGTAAAGGCCGTTGTGCAGAACAGGCTGCCGCTCACGAATTTTGAGTGGAAAATCGACGATGAAGACTGGAAAGGGGGGAAGCTCGAGGACGACAAGACCGAGCTTCGCGAGTTCAGCCTGTCTGTCGATAAGCCGCGGAAAGTGCAAGTTCGAGCCTGGTCAAAAGACAGCCCGGTCGCTCAGGATTCCGTGCAACTTGTCTACCAACCGCTTCCGGAAGTCGCCTTTAAGCTTCCGCAGGTGGTCGTCACACAGCCAGATTTGACTCTCTCCGGTGGGCTGACGGTTATTGGGAACCGTGCGTTCGATTTGCATGTGTTGGTCATCAGCCAACGCAGCGGGCGAATCAGAGAGTTCCACGCGACTCTCAGCCCGGACCGCACCAAGTGGGAGGCGGGAATCACACTGTTCCCGGGTGTGAACCAGTTTGGGTTTGTCATCAGGTACGACAATGACCGCAAGGAACTTCGCAATGAGGCGGGAGGAGAAGTCCGGTACATTCGCCCGCCGCTTGTGGCGGGCGTCGCCCCGGTCGATGCCGGAACTGGGAGCGTTGGCACTCTCACGCTGGCGGTTGTCTCACCGGCGGATTCCCCACCCACGGAGTTGCGCGTTAACGGGATTCAGTTCAGCTTCCGTACGCCGCTCAAGCTCTCCACACTCGGTGTGCCGGTCTGGTTCGTGAAAGTGGATGGCATCCCGGTGGACGCTGGCGGTCAGCGGTTGAAGGAGCTGGCGGTGATCGTAGGCAACCCAGACCGCGCCAGCGAACCCGTCAAAGTGGCCGTGCTTGGCAAGCCGCCGGTGCCCGTTCCTCCACCGGTCATTCAGCTTTCCCACAACGGCGGGTCGATCCCCACCGATCAACCACTCGGCCCACTTGGGGAAGCACGGTTTGTCTTTCGGCTGAAGATTTCTTCTGAAACACGGCTGTCCCGCCTGGAAGTGTGGCATCGTGGCGGCGGAGATCTCACTGGCGTGGAGGTGGGGAAACTGGATCCCGCAGCGGCAGGAGCAGTTCCAGGAGGCTTCGAACTCGTTGTAGCGCCAGAACTGCGTCTCCGCCCCGGTCTGAATCACATCCGCGTCCTTGCTTCTAACGGTGGGCAAGCGACCGAGAACTCGTTCAGCATCAGCTACACTCCGCCCGCTGTCCGAGTGGTGATTGATTCAATTCAGGAGCCCGAGGGCAAGCGGATTTCCCTGCGTGATGGCTCCGCGGCCGAAATTCGCGTCGCTACACCGACAATCGAGGTGGAAGGACGCATCCTTTGGGATTTTGAGGACGAGCCGATTGGCCAGGATCGCGCGCTTTCCGTGGTTTTCGTCGCGAATGGGGTTTCTCACCTGCCGATTCGCGTTCAGCCGGCAATCAGTGGTCAGAAGGAGCGGAAATTCACCGGTCGCGTCTATCTCAATGCGTTCGGAAACACGGACCCAACCCAGCAAGGCATCACACGCGTCCGGGTCGAGGTTCGCTCTGGCGAGCGGCCGGTGCCGATTCCCCAACAGGGCCTGAGTCAGGGGGCTTTTGCCGTCACCAGCGATAAACCCCTCCGGCGACAGCGATTGCATGTGGTCGTTGTGGGGGTGGAAGTGCCGCCATCGCAGCGGAAGGAACTCGTTCAGCGGGTGATTCGGGCCGTTGGCGGGGAATTGCCGAAGGACAATCCAGATTTTACCGAGGGGCGGTTTATGCGGAAGGATTTCGAGTTTGCCTATCTCTATCGCCCTCGGCTGGAGTACACGAATGCTGGCGATGTGAATGCGCTCTTGAGTGCGGTTCGCGGAGATATCGAACGCCGGTCGCGACAGCCGAACGATGCCTGGGTGAACGACGTGATTGTGCTCTACTACCAGGGTGAGGACTGGGTGGATGAGAAAAACCGCTGGCTATTGCACAGTGCCACGACGCTTAACAGCGTCGATGGGAAGAACCTGGCCGACTATGCCATTCGGTTGGACGATCTTCCGCGTGTGCCCGGCATGCTCGTGGGACTGATGAATGTGACCAGCGCCGCCCGACCCGACGGGCGTCTGGTCATCGATCTGCCATTCTTACGCTACGGTTGGAAAGAGGCAGAAGGGCTCAAGACGCTGCTGATTAGCCTCGCGGACGCGGTTCGTACTGAGCGGACGGTGAAGGACATTTCCGTGCGAGTGAATCAGACGCTGACGAGCCTGAAGGACCCACCGACGAGGGATGCCCACATAACGGAAGAGGTTTTCGCGAGAGTATTTGGGGCGAAAACCAAGTGATCGGCGACACTGGATTTAATTATTGGTCAGAATTTACTCGCGATATGCTTCCCGGTGCCTTCGGACCAGCAATCTCGAGTGATGAGAGAGTGCTCCTTTGATCCTCGCCGCGCGATCTGGCCCCCAATTTCTCGTTATCACCCGCATAATCGGACTTCCGCCTGTGCGGAACGTGCGGGGCGCGCCACATCTAAGCAACTCCCGGATAGTGATGTGACGAACGAATGGGCAGACGGTGCCGTGCCCGCACCGCATAATCTCGAAGGCGCACGGATGCGCTGAGGAGGACAGGATGTCCCAGCTCCACAAACTTTTCCGCATCGTTGCCGGAGTGGTTTTCGCGGTTTTTGGGGTGAGCTTGGCAACTGCCCAAGACTCCGGTCAATTACCGCCCGCTCTCGTCGATTTACCGGGTTTGACAGCCGAAACGCCACTCCAGCCGGCGTCAGGTTTTGGACGAATTCGCGGTGAGCCAGGTTGCTCGCCATATTCCCCCTGCCCGCCGGGCACTCCGTGTCCCCCGCCGGGTTACTATTATCCCCCCGGCACCCAACCACCGCCTCCACAGCCGGGGATGACTGAGCCCACAATGCCGCAAACGCAGCAGCCCACGACCGCGCCGGATTTCGGCGGGATGGCGAGTGGGGCTGACGTTGGACCGACGGTTGGTCTGGGCGGCTACCTCGAAAACGCCGCCCCGGTCACGATGGCGCGATTGCGCTTTGATTCAGGCTACGGCGATAACCGGCCCGACCGTGGCGAATTTTTCTACGCCAAGTGCGGTTGCTTCAATACACGCGACGCGCACGGTCCGCCACTGATGGAAAAGAAGATCGATTACCAGGACTTGATTACCACTGCTGAGTATGCGTTTTCGCAGCGGTTCTCGGCGTTCTTCAACATTCCCGTCCGGTTCCTGAACCCGGAAGTGAACCGGGATACCGCTGGCCTCAGCGACATCAGCTTCGGTGGCAAGTATGCGTTCATCTACAACCAACACCGTGTTGTGTCGCTCTGGTTGCAGGTTCAGGCCCCTTCCGGCACTCTCTCTACCGGGTTGGGGAATGGGAACTGGTGGATTGAACCGGGCATCTTGTACTTGGAACAGTTGACCAAGAAGTGGCAGTTGTTCGGTCAGTTCATGCTGCAAACTCCGCTCAGCAAACGCAGCGATTTTACCGGCAACATGCTCATCTACGGCCTTGGTACAAGCTACGTGGTTTCACAAGGGAATTGGGGCTACGTCGCGCCGGTGATTGAAACCATGGGCTGGACGGTCCTGAGCGGAAAGGAATTCAATCCCGATGCGGGCGCTGCAGTGGCCGCCCGCGGTGAGACCATCGTGAACGGCAAGTTCGGCGTACGTATCGGCTTTGGGCCACCTGCTCTGGGAACGCCATACCCGACCCGTTCCGACTTCTACATCGGCTACGCACGAGCTCTCACAGGCACGGTGTGGTACAAGGATCTGCTCCACATCGAATATCGCCGCTTCTTCTGATGCTGAGCAAACGCGAACGAAGAACTCGACACTTGCTCCGACACGCGAACCTTTCGGTTCGTGTGTCGCATTATTGTGTAACTCGAGTGGACCCATGCGGCATCGAAGTTCGCGGAATGCATCCGAGTCTGTACATGCCACGAATAATCTGATGTCTTTGGAGGGTCACTGTGAAACTGGCGCTCATTGTGCTTGTCGTTCTGGCCGTGTTGGCTCTAGTGTTCATTCTGTTCAGCCGCGAGGAGTTCACCGTGCCTGAGAACTTTCCCGTCCTCGACCACACGGAAATAGGGGCTGAACCATCCACAACACCGGCTGGGGAAACTGAAGTTGCAACGTTCGGTTCCGGCTGTTTCTGGTGCACGGAAGCCGTGCTTCAACAGATGAAGGGAGTACGGAAGGTCGAATCAGGGTACAGCGGCGGGTGGGTGAAGAACCCAACGTACGAGGAAGTCTGTACCGGCACGACCGGCCATGCTGAAGTGGTGCAGGTCACATTCGACCCAAAGGTAATTTCCTATCCGGAGTTGCTGGAGGTGTTCTGGCGATCACACGATCCGACCACGAAGAACCGGCAAGGTAACGACACTGGCTCACAATATCGCTCCGTGATCTTCTACCACACGGAACGGCAGAAGCAGTTGGCCGATCGCTACAAGCGAAAGATCGACGAAGCGGGCGTGTACCACTCACCGGTGGTGACGGAGATCGTGCCATACACAGAGTTTTTCCCGGCGGAGGGTTACCATCAGAATTTCTATGCGAACAATCCGCGACAAGGTTATTGCCGGGTGGTCATTGGCCCCAAGCTCGAAAAGCTCCGGAAGGTGTTTCATGAGAAATTGAAGACGGATTAGACGGCAGTTGTGAACCTGCTGGCCGAGCGCGTGTGTCCCTGTGTGGAACGCGGCCCACCATCCCAATCACCACAAGGAGAACATGCTCGAAGACGAACCATTTCTGCGCGCGATGCTGGCAAATCCCGACGATCACCTTACTCGCTTGGTCTACGCCGACTGGCTGGACGAACACGCTGATCCGCGTGCTGAGTTTCTTCGGCTGGAAGTGCGCCTTGCCGAAACTCTGCCGGACGATCCGGCCTGGTTGAATCTCCGCCAGCGGAAACAGGCGATGCAAGCGTCGCTCCCATCGTGGTGGCTCGCGACGATTGGTGGACTGCGTGCGACAAGCAAAGACGAACGGAGAATGAGTGAGAGTGTCAACGAGATGGCTGAAAAACTTGGTCGTCAGGCAAAATACTTCACGACGTTTGGTTACGAGGTCACGCTCAGCGCAGCCGCCCTTTGCCGGCGCACTGATGCGATGGCTTACCTCGAATCGTATTCCAAATCGGGCGAGACTTACGACGACATCAATTACACGCTCCACATCCGTCATCCCGACGGGCGAGCCACTTCATGGGAACCAGAGACATACAACCCATTCTTCGGCTGTCGGGTGCGATTCTTGGAGTGGTACGACAACGCCGTCATCTTCATCTACCGCGAGAAGCATCGGACGTACCTTGCCCGAATCGGCTTCGACTCACGCCCGGATTTCCGCGAGATAGCGGACGACTGGATCCTCGACGGTCGGCAACTCGCGTACCTCGGTTGGAGATCGCCTCAGGTCCGCCGGCTGTCGATACCGCAACTGGAGGAATTGCCTCCTTTGTCGCTCACGGCTGCGGCGGAAGCGGAACTGCTGCCACGGACGGCGTAGCTGAGTTTGGGCTCGGTTCGATCGGCGGTTGACTCCGTCGTCTCACCAAACGCAACAGCGCAGCAGCGAGAACAGCTGCCACCCCCGCGCTCAAAACTGCCCAGCCTCGGGCCCGACTAACCGCGTAGTCGCGAATCTTCCGTGGCGGTACCCACTTGAACAGTTCCTCCTCTCCTACCGGGGAAGCAATCGCTTCCCGCCCGGTGTGGAAGCCATCGAAAAAGTGCTCGTCGGTGATCGACACACCGGCTGCGATCTGCTTCTCCTCGTATTCCTGATACGCCCGCTGGTAACCCTCACCGTAGGCGAGTTCCGAGTCGAAACGCGGTCGGAGGTCTGCCACCTCTGCGGGCGAAAGAAACGGACCATCGCGACGCCAGGGCGGCAGACTCTCCTCTGGTGAAGGTGGCAAGAAGGTCTTTTCCATCTGTGCTTGCCGCGTGCGGCAGTGCAGGCGAAGGAACGATTGCAGGGCTGGGTCTGGCCAAAAACGCTCCGCCAATCGCGAAGCTCGTTCGAACGCCGCCCAGGCGATGTGCCGCTGACCAACACGCAACATCACTTCGCCAATCGCCAGTGCAAAATGCGGGTTCGCGCCGCCACCCTGCCGCCACATTCCAATGATTCCCAGCAACGGTTCGTCGAAGGGCACCGGCTCGCGGTGAGAAGAAACAGCAACATCCCTCCACTCCTCCTCAGCGCCCACGTTGGTGATGTAGTTGCGGATCGGGCTTAACTCGGTCCACTGCGTCGAGTCATCTGGCTTCACACCGGGTTGGAAGAATGCCGGAATCTCATTGGACGCTTGCCCGGCAGACCCTGGCCGGGCAAACGCGGCCCGACCGTAGCCTGTCCCCCACCGGTTGGAGTCCCGGTCCAATATCTCCTCGATCTTGAGGTCGAGCCGGTTACCCAGGCAATCAAATGTCTGCAACAGTTTCGGGTCATCCATCGCGGCGAGCATGAACTCCGCGATGGCGACCTGCCACCGCTCGCGCCCAAAGTGCGCTTGTGGGTTCACTTCGACTGACTTCTTCACCAGAGCGAGCCCTTCTCGAAAACGTTCGCGCGCCGTCGGGTCACCAGCCACGGCTTTCTGGAAGTGGGCGTGAATCAGAAACGTACCGAGGTTCGCGTAGGTGGTGTACAACGCTCCGCCGGTGAGTCCCTGCGCCTGTTGTCGTGCGAGTTTCTCCTTCATCACCACGACTGCCTCGCCTGGCTTGCCGAGACGCTCCAGACCAGCCGCCAAGTCATCTGCCAGCGGAAAACTGGCGGGGTCGGCGGGCGCGCGAGTGGAGAGTCGCTGCCGTGTTAACCGGTTTCGCTCTTGGTAGTAGACTCGCCCGTGTTTGGGGAATCGCTCGTGGATCACGTCGTGAACCATCGCGAACCGCAGCGACAATCCACCCGAGAACAGTGGGACATGGTGTGGGAGTGGAACCGATTCGGTGAGGAAGGGGTAGTTGGTCTGTCGATGGCCAAGGTGGGGCTCATAGCCAGCTAGCCACCCAAAGCAAAGGCCGAGAAGGGCCGCGGTTGCGGTGAGCGCGGCGCGAACAAGGCGACCCACCACGATCAGTTCCTCGCCCGACGGCCAACAAAAGTGAGAGCGAATGCGGCAGTCAGTAGCACCCCACCACCAACGACCAACAATCGTGCGCTTGGTCGTCCCGCGGGTTCGGGGGACGCTGCCGCCGGTGGCGGCGCAGGTGAGCCGCGATACTGAGAACGGAACTCTCGTTCGTGGTTGGGGAGTTCGGAATCGTTAATGCACGCCGCGGCAGGACTGACCGTCGCCGCAAGCACCAGACATACGAGGAGGCGATACATGGCGAACCTCGGAGAGAGGACTGGCGCGAACTGTGGACGATACGTTATAGTTTCGCCTGAGTGAGACGAGGTGTCAACATCCACGAACCACGAAGAGAGGAGAAACAGGCTGCCGAACTTATAACTCGACTTCGACACAGTGGCGAAGTGAGTGCTTGGGATTTGTGCGACCGGTGCCGATACGACACACATTCCGAACTGGCGCGATTGACAATTATGTGATAATCGGTGATGATCTAAATGGAGTCAGATCGTATTAAGCGGGCAGTCGCGGAAGTGTAACATAATCGGATCGCGATTCGAGTATCGGTGTCGCGTTGGCTTTCAGCGGACCTCACCCTGCCACCGGTTCTCAATCTTCACTGCCTCGAAACCATCGTGGCACGGCCCCGGTCGAATTCGACCGGGGCCGTTGAGAGCGGGACAGGACTCTGTGATCAGCTCAACAACCCACTGACGACTTCGCCCTTAACCAGTTCACGTGGTTGGTTCAGGTGGTTGTAGACGATTGTGTCTGGCTTGATGCCGACCGAGTGGTAGATCGTCGCCAGGAGTTCGGTCGGGTGAATCGCGCCTTCCACCGGAGCGCTGGCGGTTTTGTCGCTCTTGCCATGGACATAACCGCGCTTGATGCCGGCCCCCGCGATCAGGCCCGTGTAGCAGTATGGCCAGTGATCGCGGCCGTCGTCTTGGTTCTGGTTGCCGGAGGTGCTGACGCCGCGTTGCGGGCTGCGGCCGAACTCCCCCACGACCACTACCAGTGTGTCCTTCAACAGTCCGCGTTCATCCAGATCGGCGATGAGGGCAGACACGCCGCTATCCAGCATCGGAGCGGACTGATTCTTCATACGGGTGGACAATCCGGCGTGGACGTCCCACGAATGATTGTCGCTGTTGGCGACCTTGGGCCACACAACCTCGACGAACCGCGTACCGGCCTCCACCAGCCGGCGAGCGAGCAGGCAGCACTGTCCGAAGGTGTTCTTGCCATACCGTTCGCGGACTTCGGCCTTTTCGTCCGCCAGTTCAAAAGCCTTCTTCGCCCGACCGCTCGTCACAAGGCCAAGGGCCTTATCGTAGTACTCGTCGAGATCGTGTTTCGCGACGGCTTGCTCGATCTCAGGCATCCCCTTGCTGATGGTCTCGCGGAGGGTGGCCCGGCGTTCCATCCGAACTGGCGTCAGTTCTTCGCGCAGTTTCAAATCGTCGGTGCGAATCCGGTCCATCTTCGCCATGTCCATGTCGTCGCCGGCAGGGTAGAGCGTGTAGGGGTCATACGCTTTCCCTAAAAAGCCGGCAGATCCGCCCTTACCAACCACGTTGGATTCTTGCAGTGGGCGGGGCATCATCACGAACGGTAGCATGGGCACGGTCGGCGGCTTCATCTTGATGATGTTCGATCCGAGTGTGGGGAAATCTTTGGGGCTGGGCGGTTCCAGTTGCCCCGAAGCACTCACCTTGTCGGTAGTGTAGCCGGTGTGCATCTGGTAGATGGCGGCGGTGTGGTTGAACAGGCCGTATGGCGTGTAGCTCACCGCTCGCATCAAAGTGGTTTTGTCGAGAACTTTCGCGATTTTTGGCAGAAGTTCCGTGACATGAACGCCAGTGAGTTTCGTCTGTTCGTGTTTGAAAACGCTCTTCACCTTGTCGGGGACGTTGTCCTTCGGGTCCCACAGGTCGAGGTGGCTGGGGCCGCCTTGCAGGTAAATGAAGATAACGCTCTTGGCTTTGCCGAAGCCGGGGCCATTGCCGGCTTCACCCTTGTTCTTGTTCGCGGCGGAGGCTTGCAGACTGAACAGGTCGCCGAGTGTGACGCCGAGGATCCCGGACCCACCGACCCGGAGCAAATCGCGACGGGTAACGCGGTCACAGTCGCTCTTGGCAGCGGCGCCAGGAATAACAAGCATCGCGAGACTCCAGAAGGAGCAGGGAGGGAGGTTAATCGGGGTTTCCCGGCCCCGATGAACCGCATGGTGCGGTTCTGGTAGGTGTTAGAAGCTTACCGCTGACGGAGGAATACCGCAAATACATTTTCGTTCTGCTTGGCAGAAGGTCAGAACCCCGGCCGCCATCTTCGCGAGAAGAACGCAAAGCTGGTCTTTTCCTTGGCCCGTTGGCTGCATATCATACTTACATAACACGACGCGGCGTGGAGCAGCCCGGTCAGCTCGCCAGGCTCATAACCTGGAGGTCGTAGGTTCAAATCCTACCGCCGCAACTCTTCTTCAACAGCAGTAAGGTTCACGGAATCAGGCACTTGCGAGAGATCGCAGGTGCCTTTTTCATTACGCGTCGCGGGCCGGGTGGGCACAGGGTGGGCAGTGCGGCACTCACATTGATGCCGCATCGCTGGACCCACCCCACACAATACCCGCGGGGTGTCACATGGCCTGGCTCGAAACTAAGGGTGACGTATTCAGAATTCGGTTCCGTTATGGTGGGGCCAAGCATCTTCTGGCTTTGCACACATCCGACAAAAAGGAAGCCGACGAATCACTGGCCCGGTTTGAGGCCAACCTTCGACTAATCGAACGCGGCATCATTGATCCGCCGCCCGCTGCAGTAGACCTCGGTGTCTACATCGTCTCCGGCGGCAAGCTCACCGGCCGTCCGACCGAATCCACTCGTCCCGCGCGGGTGACATTGGGCATACTTTTCGACAGTTACCTGTCTTCCTTTCCGAAGGGAGCGAAGGAGGCGAGCACCTGGAAAACGGAAACCATTCACATCGGTCATCTGCGGCGGCTGCTCGACATGCGCCTGACGCTTGCCGAGGTGGCACAGAAAACCATTCAGGAATACATCGATGCCCGGACGCAGGAAATCGGCTTGCGGAAGAGGCCGATCAGTCGCGAGACAGTACTGAAGGAACTGGGCACTTTCTCGGCCGTGTGGAACAAATGGGCGATTCCCCAAGGGATGATCGACTCACCGCCACCTGTGACGAATCTGACCTTCCCCAAAGGAAATACAAAACCACCATTCCAGACGCGTGAGCAGATCGAGCGGCAGATCACTCGTCAGAAACTGTCTGCGGAGACCCAAACCGAACTGTGGCACTGCCTGTTCCTGACATTGCCCGAAGTGGAAGAATTCCTCGACTATGTTCGCGATGCCAAACGGCCGACATACGTCTATCCGATGATGGTGTTCGCTGCACACACCGGTGCACGTCGCAGCGAAATCCGCCGATCACTTGTCAACGACTTCGATTTCGCCAGCAAAACGGTGCTGATCCGCGAGAAAAAGAAGGACCACGACAAAGTCGAGACGTATCGAGTTGTCCCGTTGTCGCCGCGGCTGGGGTCGGCGATGCGGGAGTGGTTCGACAAGCACAGCGGCGGGATGTACACGATCTGCACACCGAGCGGGCGGGCGATTACCGATCATTACGCGACGAAGATCATGCTTGCGGCGGTCCGCCGTTCGAAGTGGTCAGTGATCCCCGGATGGCATTGCCTTCGTCACAGCTTCATCAGCAACTGCGCAGCCCGTGGGGTGGACCAGCGGCTGATCGATCACTGGGTCGGGCACACCACTGAAGCCATGCGGCGGCGCTACAGCCATTTGCTTCCAGCGGTGTCGCAGACAGCATTGCTCTCGGTGTTTGGGAAGACAGTATGAAGAAGGCGTTGCTAATTTCAAGTAGCAATGCAACACCCAATGAGTCCGCTGGGCGTGAATCAGTGGTCCCACACCACGGTTCACCCCACGCACGTGGGGAAGACCTCCCTGATCCCGAGTCGAATGCGAATTGCATCGGTTCACCCCCACGCACGTGGGGAAGGCGCGATGTCCGCTGCCCCTTCCAGGTCACCTTTCGGTTCACCCCCACGCACGTGGGGAAGGCTCCGGGAAAACCTTGATTAGCCATTGCTCCCCCGGTTCACCCCCACGCACGTGGGGAAGGCCCGGGCTGACCGTCTTCGTTACTGGGTGACGACGGTTCACCCCCACGCACGTGGGGAAGGCTTGATTGGCATTGCCTGTAAAACCCGGCGAACGGTTCACCCCCACGCACGTGGGGAAGGCGTACCCGACGGTACTGCCACACGATCGGCAGTACGGTTCACCCCCACGCACGTGGGGAAGGCGGTAGTGATGTCTGTTGTTCCACCGGTGAACACGGTTCACCCCCACGCACGTGGGGAAGGCATTCACTTCACCGGCATTGACGGAGCGACCGTACGGTTCACCCCCACGCACGTGGGGAAGGCGGCGGTCAGTGTGGTAGTGGTGGCTTTCATGGCGGTTCACCCCCACGCACGTGGGGAAGGCTACATCACGACCAACACGACCTTCCAGGAATACGGTTCACCCCCACGCACGTGGGGAAGGCGTGTACTGCGGCAGCAGGCGGTACTGTCCGCCGCGGTTCACCCCCACGCACGTGGGGAAGGCGTGATCCTAGGCAAGCTGCCTGCGTTGCGTGCCGGTTCACCCCCACGCACGTGGGGAAGGCCTTCTCCCAATCCTCAACTAGCCGCTTGGCGGCGGTTCACCCCCACGCACGTGGGGAAGGCTGGATGAAATGAGCCAGACGCGCCGGCCCCCACGGTTCACCCCCACGCACGTGGGGAAGGCGTATATCGCGAGAAAGAAGTGATCCTCCAACTCGGTTCACCCCCACGCACGTGGGGAAGGCATTGACGACCTCGAACAGATACTCACCGAGGTCTTCAGGTTCACCCCCACGCACGTGGGGAAGGCTTGGCACGGTACGAGCAATCGCCGGTGCGTGTCGGTTCACCCCCACGCACGTGGGGAAGGCTTTGATGATGTGACACCATACACGCTCTACTACGGTTCACCCCCACGCACGTGGGGAAGGCGGCGTACTGACGAACCTCTTCGGCGCACACATCGGTTCACCCCCACGCACGTGGGGAAGGCGGCACCGGAATTGACCACCGCGGTGATATTGGCGGTTCACCCCCACGCACGTGGGGAAGGCTTTGGTGTCTTGAAGCCGGGCTTTGCGCCATTCGGTTCACCCCCACGCACGTGGGGAAGGCGTCGCTGATGAGGACCGCGGCCGTGCCAACGACGGTTCACCCCCACGCACGTGGGGAAGGCTTGAATTCGATCGCGACGCGGGCGTTCACCCACGGTTCACCCCCACGCACGTGGGGAAGGCGTGGCGATCGAAAGTCCCGCGATCCAAGCCATGCGGTTCACCCCCACGCACGTGGGGAAGGCTGTCGCGGTGGGGGACGGTACTGCCCCGCCTTCGGTTCACCCCCACGCACGTGGGGAAGGCGAACTGAGCGTAGTCCGCGGGGCGCCCCGTCCCGGTTCACCCCCACGCACGTGGGGAAGGCGTTGGGTCGAAGTACACCGTACACCGTCCGTCCGGTTCACCCCCACGCACGTGGGGAAGGCTCTTGTAGGATCGTCCACCAGGAGATACTTTTCGGTTCACCCCCACGCACGTGGGGAAGGCGTGCCGCGCTCCTGTCTTACCTGCGCTGTCATCGGTTCACCCCCACGCACGTGGGGAAGGCTGCCGTCAATCTCATCGTTAACAAGGAGATCGCGGTTCACCCCCACGCACGTGGGGAAGGCTGGTGAAAATCGTAATTAGTCATCGCGAGCAACGGTTCACCCCCACGCACGTGGGGAAGGCGCGATCCGGTTTGCCTCTTCTGCTTTGGCGTTCGGTTCACCCCCACGCACGTGGGGAAGGCTTTTTGACCTTCATCGCAATCGCCCCCACACCCGGTTCACCCCCACGCACGTGGGGAAGGCCAGTGAAACCCGTTTGGGCCTTGTCCCGGCTACGGTTCACCCCCACGCACGTGGGGAAGGCTGGATTATCACCACTGCCAATACGTTCTGGAACGGTTCACCCCCACGCACGTGGGGAAGGCGAGGCCAAGGGCGAAAGAAGGTTCAGTGTGCGCGGTTCACCCCCACGCACGTGGGGAAGGCCTCTTGCCGATGATCGGGGTCAGGTGGAGCGGCGGTTCACCCCCACGCACGTGGGGAAGGCGCGATCGCATTCGTATCGCGCTCATCGGCGGCGGTTCACCCCCACGCACGTGGGGAAGGCGCCAGCAAGCAATAGCCATTCGCGCCCCAGTTCGGTTCACCCCCACGCACGTGGGGAAGGCGGTTCGTGTCCCGCTCCGCAACGAGGTTTCTTCGGTTCACCCCCACGCACGTGGGGAAGGCTTGTGCAGGATCGCCTCGATTGCCTCCCACACCGGTTCACCCCCACGCACGTGGGGAAGGCTTTCACTCATGGCTTTTCATTCTATCTGTGTTCGGTTCACCCCCACGCACGTGGGGAAGGCCCGGACACAGACGGTTCGCCTCCTTTCTGTTCGGTTCACCCCCACGCACGTGGGGAAGGCGGAGCTACGCCGATCCCGGTCCGCCCTTCCAACGGTTCACCCCCACGCACGTGGGGAAGGCGCGTTCTCCTCGTGGACATGCCCGAACTGATCCGGTTCACCCCCACGCACGTGGGGAAGGCGTATGCCCTGGGTGAAGAGAAGCGGAAGAACTCCGGTTCACCCCCACGCACGTGGGGAAGGCCGCGAGGCGGAGATTTTTGCCTTGCGGCGCGACCGGTTCACCCCCACGCACGTGGGGAAGGCACCCGCAGTGAGGGCGGTTTTCCAGGCGTTTGCGGTTCACCCCCACGCACGTGGGGAAGGCTCCGTCAAGTCCCCCGTCTTCTCAACGGAACTCGGTTCACCCCCACGCACGTGGGGAAGGCTCCACTTGCCGCCATGCCACCGAAGAACAGGCCGGTTCACCCCCACGCACGTGGGGAAGGCGACGAGAGCCAGACACGCATGGGCTTCGAGATCGGTTCACCCCCACGCACGTGGGGAAGGCGCGTACGGTGCGATGGCTGACGAACTCGACTCACGGTTCACCCCCACGCACGTGGGGAAGGCTCGTTCAGTTGCTTCCACTTTCGCGCGGATACCGGTTCACCCCCACGCACGTGGGGAAGGCGGAATCGGCATCACCAACGGTGTCACGGCAACACGGTTCACCCCCACGCACGTGGGGAAGGCGCATCTTGCCAACGTGAGCGGTGTTTCCGGCACGGTTCACCCCCACGCACGTGGGGAAGGCTAAGCGAGCTGCACAATCGCGTCCGTATCGCACGGTTCACCCCCACGCACGTGGGGAAGGCTCGACCCGTTCGGCAAGTTTCACTAGCGTCAGCGGTTCACCCCCACGCACGTGGGGAAGGCGCCGTGGACGAGCAAAGCCCGACCCGCGTTACCGGTTCACCCCCACGCACGTGGGGAAGGCTCTTGGGTCGAAGTCGCGACGAAGAACCCTGCCGGTTCACCCCCACGCACGTGGGGAAGGCATGTTCTACCAGCTCCCACCCGCCCGCCTGGCCGGTTCACCCCCACGCACGTGGGGAAGGCAGCTTTGCACCCTCATCCTTCGTCGCCCCCCACGGTTCACCCCCACGCACGTGGGGAAGGCTTGGCGTCTTCGGCATGAATCCGTTCGCACCACGGTTCACCCCCACGCACGTGGGGAAGGCCGCCAGCACCGCTTGCATTCCAGCCGCACGAGCGGTTCACCCCCACGCACGTGGGGAAGGCCGTCGCGAAACATAAGAAAGTGGCGCGGGATACGGTTCACCCCCACGCACGTGGGGAAGGCACCTCCGCGAGCGGTGAAACTGTTCGAAATCTCGGTTCACCCCCACGCACGTGGGGAAGGCGACACAGGCACTCGACGCGACCCGCGCGGAGGCGGTTCACCCCCACGCACGTGGGGAAGGCGGTTGGAAGTACCTCATCGCTCTCGCAGTCCTCGGTTCACCCCCACGCACGTGGGGAAGGCTGCGGCACGTCGCGTTTATCGTGTGGTTCACGCGGTTCACCCCCACGCACGTGGGGAAGGCGATGCCCTGGAGATGTCCGACACATGGTACCACGGTTCACCCCCACGCACGTGGGGAAGGCTCGCTGGCACGTCACCTTCATGGCGATTCCTCACGGTTCACCCCCACGCACGTGGGGAAGGCTTGGGGCGAAGGCGTAGCAGTCGATGCAGTCTGCGGTTCACCCCCACGCACGTGGGGAAGGCTAGGTCTGTGCGCCGTTAAGCGAGGTCAGTACCGGTTCACCCCCACGCACGTGGGGAAGGCAGCGAAGCTCTCTGCCATCACCAAGGCCGCATCCGGTTCACCCCCACGCACGTGGGGAAGGCGTGCAAAGGGGAGTGATTCCAACATGGCCTTTCGGTTCACCCCCACGCACGTGGGGAAGGCTCGGGATGGGTGGTAGCAAAATCTTGAATTCGCGGTTCACCCCCACGCACGTGGGGAAGGCAGGTTGGCCGCTTGCTCATCGAGCCATTCGGCCGGTTCACCCCCACGCACGTGGGGAAGGCGCCGGTGTTAACCGTTTCGCCCGTCTCGGCGTCCGGTTCACCCCCACGCACGTGGGGAAGGCTCGCTCCCCCACTCGCCGAATGACTTGAAACGCGGTTCACCCCCACGCACGTGGGGAAGGCACGAACACGTGCGGGCCTGGTCGGGTGGGTCACGGTTCACCCCCACGCACGTGGGGAAGGCGAAGCCGTCCAGCAGCCGGCGCAGCATGTTAACGGTTCACCCCCACGCACGTGGGGAAGGCGAGGTTGCTGAGGAATTGTTCCTGTGTATCGGCCGGTTCACCCCCACGCACGTGGGGAAGGCTTCACGGTCCTGAAGTACCACCCCGGCGACTTCGGTTCACCCCCACGCACGTGGGGAAGGCGCACGATAGGACGCGGTTCGTGACGCTAGTCACGGTTCACCCCCACGCACGTGGGGAAGGCGTACGATTCGCCAATTCGCCGGACCATCTCTGCCGGTTCACCCCCACGCACGTGGGGAAGGCGATCAGGAATCTGGACTCTGGATATTCGAGAACGGTTCACCCCCACGCACGTGGGGAAGGCTCTCGCCGCCATTTCTCCAGTTTCGTCTCACACGGTTCACCCCCACGCACGTGGGGAAGGCGGGTCGCTTGCAAGCGAATTGGGGAACGGACTTCGGTTCACCCCCACGCACGTGGGGAAGGCAAGCTCCTTGGCCACTTCCTCCAGTGTCTTCCCGGTTCACCCCCACGCACGTGGGGAAGGCGTGGGGCGTGGAGTCGGGCCGTTCAGGGAATACGGTTCACCCCCACGCACGTGGGGAAGGCGAGTAGTTCAACGTGCTCGGCCGGGTGTTCGTGCGGTTCACCCCCACGCACGTGGGGAAGGCGCAGACCATCGGCCAAGCAATTGCGACTCAAACGGTTCACCCCCACGCACGTGGGGAAGGCGGTACGGTCCGAGTCGGCGGATGCGAACTTCCGGTTCACCCCCACGCACGTGGGGAAGGCGCGTATTTGCCCGGCTTCATGCGCGGCCGATCCGGTTCACCCCCACGCACGTGGGGAAGGCTTCTTCTGCTCACACACATCGCTTCTGCCCCACGGTTCACCCCCACGCACGTGGGGAAGGCTGATGGTGGCGGCGGGAATTGCCTGTTGAAGGCGGTTCACCCCCACGCACGTGGGGAAGGCGATGATTGGCACAAGCGCACGAGCGTGAACATCTTGTTGAAGGCGGTTCACCCCCACGCACGTGGGGAAGGCGACGGGGGTTGTGTCCACTCCCGATGAGGCGCACGGTTCACCCCCACGCACGTGGGGAAGGCTTCTCGGCCCGATTCAGGTCGAGGCCCGCAATCGGTTCACCCCCACGCACGTGGGGAAGGCGAGCTGCCCGGCATCACCGGCCGTCAGAGTCACGGTTCACCCCCACGCACGTGGGGAAGGCGGAAGCCGGCGCGAAAGGCACGGTTTCCAACCGGTTCACCCCCACGCACGTGGGGAAGGCACCAGCACCCACACTTCCAGGGTTGCCGTGTTCGGTTCACCCCCACGCACGTGGGGAAGGCTCCTGCACAGTGGCGGTGCCCATCAATCCCCTCGGTTCACCCCCACGCACGTGGGGAAGGCGGGCTTTGTTGTTTATGGTGGCACGTCGAACTCCGGTTCACCCCCACGCACGTGGGGAAGGCTTGGCGTCCTGAACATTCCATCCCGGAAGACTTCGGTTCACCCCCACGCACGTGGGGAAGGCCAGGTCGGGCGGTTCGCCGTCGAGTCCGATGAGCGGTTCACCCCCACGCACGTGGGGAAGGCGCGCGAATGCAGCCCACGGAATCATCCGGCAGCGGTTCACCCCCACGCACGTGGGGAAGGCTACTGCTCCTACGAGGACGATGCCACCAATTACGGTTCACCCCCACGCACGTGGGGAAGGCACCAACCCCTTCGCAATCGGTTTTTGCACACTCGGTTCATCCCCACGCACGTGGGGAAGGCTTAGATGTGCAATTATGAGACTATTAGAAAGACGGTTCACCCCCACGCACGTGGGGAAGGCGCTTATTGCTCAACAATTAATAGAAGCTTCCGCGGTTCACCCCCACGCACGTGGGGAAGGCTGTTTCGTCCGAAGCATGTTTGCTTCCCACTTCGGTTCACCCCCACGCACGTGGGGAAGGCTCCGCACATCCGGCAGCGAGCGTTCTGGGTTGCGGTTCACCCCCACGCACGTGGGGAAGGCGGCTTCGTCGAGGACCTGGAGCAGCTGGTAGGCGGTTCACCCCCACGCACGTGGGGAAGGCTTCGTTGCTTTTTGTGGGGATTTTGGCGCATACGGTTCACCCCCACGCACGTGGGGAAGGCGCACACGCCAAGTCCAAGGACGAGGAGACGGACGGTTCACCCCCACGCACGTGGGGAAGACGTAGACCAGTAGTCCCATAGCAGTTGACGTAGCGGTTCACCCCCACGCACGTGGGGAAGGCGTCCACGTTGGTCACGACGACGGTGATGGTCGCGGTTCACCCCCACGCACGTGGGGAAGGCGTTACACCTGTCAAGGTGAGTTGTCAACTACTTCGGTTCACCCCCACGCACGTGGGGAAGGCGGGGTCACGGCATGCAAAGCCCATGATGCCGAGCGGTTCACCCCCACGCACGTGGGGAAGGCGAACCAGTCGATCTCCAGGAGGATGGTCGGGTGCGGTTCACCCCCACGCACGTGGGGAAGGCCTGGCCAGGTAATCCGCCTGCACTTGTTGCAACGGTTCACCCCCACGCACGTGGGGAAGGCGGAGATGGGATTCTTGCCCCGCGACAGCTTCACGGTTCACCCCCACGCACGTGGGGAAGGCCGATCCTCGCCCATGACGTTCACTGTGACACCGGTTCACCCCCACGCACGTGGGGAAGGCATGGCCTTTTCGAGAACGGTTTCACGTTCTTCCGGTTCACCCCCACGCACGTGGGGAAGGCGCACAGGCATTCCGGCGTCGATCCACTCACGGCGGTTCACCCCCACGCACGTGGGGAAGGCGTGCAGTTGACAGCGGGCAAGAACATCACTCTCGGTTCACCCCCACGCACGTGGGGAAGGCGTGACTTGCAAGACCATGCCCCATGTCGTCAGCGGTTCACCCCCACGCACGTGGGGAAGGCGGGAGCGGGGCAGTCATCCCCGCTCCCTCTGTCGGTTCACCCCCACGCACGTGGGGAAGGCGGCGGGGTCGGCTTCCAGCCAAGACAGAGTTTCGGTTCACCCCCACGCACGTGGGGAAGGCCTCGCCCGTGCACCGTCAGGAATGGGGCCAATCGGTTCACCCCCACGCACGTGGGGAAGGCCGGATTGAAAAGAACGGTTCGCTTGGCGAGTTCGGTTCACCCCCACGCACGTGGGGAAGGCGCCTGGGAACCTGACCGCTATCTCACACAGCTCGGTTCACCCCCACGCACGTGGGGAAGGCGCGGCCGCGCTCAGCCTTCCTCCGGCCCAAAAGGGTTCACCCCCACGCACGTGGGGAAGGCTGGGCCTCGCCCGTGACCGCGTGTTGGATTGCCGGTTCACCCCCACGCACGTGGGGAAGGCGTGCGGTCTGCGCCAAAATCGAGGAATGACCTCGGTTCACCCCCACGCACGTGGGGAAGGCGGTATGGGCGCGAATTGGTCTTGCGGCCAAAACGGTTCACCCCCACGCACGTGGGGAAGGCGGTAAAGTCGAATTCGGGAGCTTCGATGGACTGCGGTTCACCCCCACGCACGTGGGGAAGGCTGCGCCTCAGCAGCAATTTCGCGTGTACCATTCGGTTCACCCCCACGCACGTGGGGAAGGCTCTTCCTCATCGCGGCGCTTCTGGAATTCTGCTGGTTCACCCCCACGCACGTGGGGAAGGCGCACGATAGGACGTGGTTCCTGACGCAGCCCGCGGTTCACCCCCACGCACGTGGGGAAGGCTCGAATACGAGCCGTGGATTTCCCTCGGGGTACGGTTCACCCCCACGCACGTGGGGAAGGCGAACACACCCCAAAAGGCGATCAGGGGGGACACGGTTCACCCCCACGCACGTGGGGAAGGCGGTCACCGGCCGACGCCACCATTGACTACAACGGTTCACCCCCACGCACGTGGGGAAGGCGAAGGGTTAGCGAATTAGCCCTGAGAGGCGGTCGGTTCACCCCCACGCACGTGGGGAAGGCATCACCACCTTGGTCGCTTCGTTGAGCCCGTCCGGTTCACCCCCACGCACGTGGGGAAGGCGCTTTGAGTGCCGTTTCCGCGCGTCCGCCGAACGGTTCACCCCCACGCACGTGGGGAAGGCTTCTTGCGTTTCTCATCGGCTGCCTCCTTCATCGGTTCACCCCCACGCACGTGGGGAAGGCTAAAGGAGAAATACCATGAAAAGCATCAACACCTGGTTCACCCCCACGCACGTGGGGAAGGCGTCGTCTCCACAGTCAAGCGTGGCCGCCCCGACGGTTCACCCCCACGCACGTGGGGAAGGCTCTTCTTCCCAATGCTCTTGAGAGAATCAGCTTCGGTTCACCCCCACGCACGTGGGGAAGGCAACTCGAGTATTGGTGACCCGTGCCAAGATGCGGTTCACCCCCACGCACGTGGGGAAGGCCGAATCTCCCGGAATCAATTTGGCTAACCATTCCGGTTCACCCCCACGCACGTGGGGAAGGCTTGCCCGCTGTGGCGTAGCCCGGTGAAGTCCGCGGTTCACCCCCACGCACGTGGGGAAGGCGTCGCCAGCCGCTTATCGAACCTGCCGCACACGGTTCACCCCCACGCACGTGGGGAAGGCTCTGACACCTTGGATGCGCTTGCGGTCGATCCACGGTTCACCCCCACGCACGTGGGGAAGGCACCGTCAACGGGATGACGATCTATTCCCCGCACGGTTCACCCCCACGCACGTGGGGAAGGCGGAGGGCGTGAGGGTGGAAGGCGGAGGGTTGGCGGTTCACCCCCACGCACGTGGGGAAGGCGCCGCGCCAACCACATCAACGCCCGTGGCACAACGGTTCACCCCCACGCACGTGGGGAAGGCTTGGCAGCCGCCTGGACGAGCTTCGCCCCAGCCGGTTCACCCCCACGCACGTGGGGAAGGCCCTAAACGATTGCCGAAAGTGTGCAATTCTGCAACAAACTCTCTGGTTCGAGAAAGCGATCTCAAGTCTTAGGGGTCTGAGTTGGGGAGTTGTTGCTTTTCGATGGCTTCTTTGGAGGCTTAATCGTTGTCACCAGTGCAATACCTTCATGATCCAAAACCGTTCGAGTTGAGTTCCCGAGTTGGCGATATTCAAATCCCTGTTCATTCCGGCTCGTCCAGATCTGTATCACATTCCCTGTCTTGATCTTCTGACATGCCTTCGTCCAGAGTTCTTCCCTCACCCGGCGGCTCGGATTCCCAAAGAATACCCCCGGCATCGGTTGGATCAGCCAGCGAGACAGCTCGCCCTTCAAGCTCGCTGGGGCTTTCTCTAAGATCATCACCAGCATCGGCTAACACCTCCGCGATGTCCGGCAGGATGCGCTCAAGCAACCTTGTGTCATGGAATACCTGCCGACATTCCAGGCGCACTTTCCGTTCAATTCCCTCCTTCGTGGTAGCAACGACTCGAAATGCGGCGGGAACGGTGACCTCGGTCTTGTATAGATCCGCAATGTCGTACACGAACGACAGGAGCTTGCCCGTGTGAATAAAACCTAATCCCGCCGAATACCCCGCCGAAACGATGGCCGCGTGGCAAACTCCGTACAAACAAGCGTTCGCGGCGGACAGTGCCCGGTTTACTGGATCAGCCGAAGTCCACTGATTCTGGTCGTACCTTCGACCGTCCCATTGGATCGAGTGCTTTGCCGCAAGTTGAGCGTACGCAGTTCGGACCCGTGATCCTTCCATCCCGCGGATTTGCTCCAGCGATTTGGATTCTAGATCGCCACCTGGAAATCGCTTGGCGTACATCCGCTTGGCCACAACCAGCCGTTGTTCGGGGTCTGTAGCCAGCTTCGCTTGAACGATTAACCGCCGGGCGCTGAACGTCCCGCCGGTGCTGTGGGCGTACATCCGGACCCCCTGCTCACCGACCCATGCGAGTAAGCAGTTGTTGCCGGCCAGAGCGCGGATGGCCGCGTGTGTCACGGTCGTGCCTGGCCCGAGCATTAGCAGGCTCAGTTGGTTGATCGGCAACGGCGTGAGTGCGGTGGCGTTGTGAAACACCAATCCCGATGATTGTTGGTCGAGTTCTCCGTGCTCCAGGTAGAGGTAACTCCACCGGTCGCGAAACGGTGGTAATTCGTGAAGTGTACGCACGACGAGCCTCGTGATTCAGTGATGGTTCGCCCCCACATGCGTGGGGAAGAAGAGACCGAGTTGTCAAAGATCGAATGCGCCCTCGTCAAGCGGGGGCGACGGACAGAAGTCCGAAGCCGAATCCCTTTCCCGCACCGATCCCGGAGAGAATCGCCTGATGGAACCTGTCCGGGTCGGTGACCTCCAACAACCCGTCGAAGCGCACCGCGAACAGCGCGAGGTCACACTCCCCCTTCCGAGTTCGGGTATTTCCCTCCGATTCCGTGCATACGTCCAAGATTCGGAACCCCTTACCTTCTCGGCCTTCGTTCCCTTCTCCTTGTTGGCGTAACCACATCTCTTGCTGCTCGGTGGTGTACAGCCCGACCCGCCGGCCTTTTCCTTTCTTGTCGTGCCACTTCTCGATCAACTTCCCAACCGCGTCCACCGATTTCGCCGTCAACCGCTTCGTCGGGTTGGCGCGGAGCAGGAACCGAAGTTTCTGCCCGACGGTGAAGCGCGGCTCGGAGTCTTTCACGAGCGGCTTGGCGCAGAGGAATTCACGGGCGTTATGAAATGCATACTCCCAATCCGGTTCGATTCCGGATTGAACGACGATGACGTGACGACTTGGCATCGAAACAGGTTCGCCCGGCCGCCATTCATCGGTTTGCTGATAGCGGGCGCGAAGTGGCGAGGCGATCGCATCGATTCGGAACAGGAAATTGGCGATCCCATCGCGGGGTGCGTGCACGTGCTGTGTTCGATATGGGACACAACGGTCGGGCAGGGCTTCGCGCGAGGTTTGAACGATGCCGAAGTCGTCGGGCGCGAACGGGGCGAGGAACTGCGGGTCGGTATTCTTCCGACCGGCACTCGGAAAGGCCATGCACAGCCGCTGGTGAACGCGGTACACGTTGCGGACCCATGAGCGCCCGGGGCGCGGGTGTGCCGGATCGGCAGCGGTATCGACGAGCAGGTACGAAAGGAACACGTTAATCCTCCTCTTCGTGTTTTGCGCGGTTCCGGCGTCGGCGGAGCCGGTCTCGCTGGGTCAGGATGTCTCGCCGTTGCGCCAGGATGGCGTCGCGGTGGGGCGCGTGACACGGGTCAATGCGCTCCTCACCCATACCGCCCGCGTATTCGAGCAGAGTGAGAGCATCGTGGCACAGACGGCACACCGAACGCAGATCGTTCTCGATATCCTCAGATCCGGCACGAGCGTAAGTGCGGTGATGAACATCGCGGGCCGGCTCTTTGCAAAACACACACAAACCGTGATCGCGGTTGAGCCGTTGTTGTCGACGATTCTCCCCGTCCTTCCACCCCGGTAACTCCGTCACGGGGCGGCGAGCTGGCCGGGGTGCCGGCGTGAACTCGGATTGTTCGCTTTCCACGACACCCTTCAATTCCACGTCTCGCACGAACCGCGTGGCGTAGACACGGTGTGTGAACGACACGGGCACATCCTGAACGGGTCTCCCGTCCGCTGGCTTCGCCTCGACGACCGCCCAAAGCAGGTCGGGCTTTGTGTCGATACTTGGCAGTCGTGGACGCCACGGAACCGACCGAAGGGCGGTCTCCAGATCGAGGTGCTCTCCGAGCGGAGCGAATTGTTTGTCCAATACGGGAGCCGAGGGCGGGCAACACTTCCGGCCCAAAAACGGTGGCCAAACGGGATCGTCAAGCGCCTTCGCAACACCGTCCACGGTCGCCAGGTCACCTTGAAGAGCGACCAAGAACGCCGCGTCCGCGAGGTACTCTTTCCGCATGACGTGTGTTTCCAGTTCGCCGCTGGTCTGGGTCACCTTGATCTTCCCCGCGGCCGTCATCATGCCGGCGCGGGCGTCGGCAATGTCACCCGCACCGGCGGTGTGGTAGTCGCTAAGTTTCGTACCTGGACGGTCGATGCGCACACCCATCCGCAGCGCGGCCAGTTCCGTTAGCCGACCGGTGGCGTCCCCGCGACGCAAACCCATCGCGGCACAGACCAGCCCAAGAACGCCCGACTTGCTCGGCACATCGGCGGTTTCTCGGATAACGAACCGAGATGTAACGCCCCACGCCTGAAGTGGTCCCTCCAGACGCAGGAAGACAGTGTTGGCGCTCATGCGGCCCCCTTTGGCAAAGCAGCGATGACCTTGTCGAGGAGTGCGTCGAATGACTCCTCGCTCCTGGCGAGGGGGACGGTTTTGGCGGGGTTGTTGCCTTCGGGCGAGGTGAAAGCGAGCGGTCGTTGCTCAAGTTCGAACCAACACCGTTCGGCGGCGATGCCATACCCGCGGCTTACCAGCGTTGCGTAGTGACCGAGTTTGCGGATGCTGTCTGCCAGTAAATCGCCATCGGCCGACGGCGCCGCCGGCGTGAGAAACGCGTTCGCGTAGTTAGTCGGGACGCGCTTCTGCTTCACCTCGACCAGAACCGCATCGGGCAGATTGTTGTGCGCGTGTCCCTTCTTCTTGCCGGAGGGCACCGCGAACGCAGCGGCGCGGATCAGCGACCGCAGCGCCTTGCGGGCCAGTTCCTCCGCCGACTTTTTCGCTTCGGGTTTCGGATTCGAACCCGACAGGCGCGCGACGAATGCGTTCCAGTCGAGCGAGAAGTACTTGTAGTAGGTGCAGGAATTGAACTGGTTCGCGCCGACGTGCGCGGCCGCGACCCCTTTTCCTCGGTCGTCGATGGCGGTGAAGTAGTCCACCTCGCGGACCATCTCGTTGGTGGAAATCGCATGTGCGACCTCCAGAGATGCTTCCACGTCCTCGAAGGCATCTGAGGTGGTCATCCGCCCGAACAAGGCGATATCGACGACATTACTCTGAAGCGGTTGAAAGAGGTCTTCCGCGAATTTGTCGTAACCCTTCGGTTTCTCCGCTTCCGCTTTTTGAAGCTTCTCTTTTTCTGGTCCGTTGGCTGCTTTCTGGATTTCCTTGAGGAGTTCCTTGTTTTTGTTCTCGTCCCGCTGCGCCAGGAGTTCGACCCGTTCGACGATCCATTTTGCGGCCGCTTCGCTAGGTTCCGTTCCCTCACCGCCCGGCACGTCTTGCTCCTCGTCCTCACCCTCGAACTTCGCCAACCGGCGCATGCGGAGTTTCGCGATCACCCAAGCGTTCTTGATGATGTTCGCCTTCAGCTTGTCGTCATCCAGTTCGCCCTCATCCAACGCGACCCTCATCATCTCCTGAAAGCCAGCAACTGGGTTGAGGTAATACTTGTACGCCTCTGGCATCGTTTCTCGCAGTCCAGCTAACCGCTTGACGAACTCTTCGACGTGCCCGGGGTCGAGGTAAATCAGTTGCGGAGTGCGTTTCTTCCCGTCAGTACTGTCCTTCTCTTGCATCGCGCCGGCCTTGTCTTCGGCTTTCGCAATACCCGTACACCTCTGCACGATGTGGTCGTGTTCTTTGTCTGGGATGGTGCTCTTCTTCAGTTGCTCGCGGACCATTTCTGGGAACTCTTTCGTCCGCGTCCCGAGGTGCCCCTGCAACTCAGTTTGGAAGTCATCGTGACGCCGAATACTCCGCTTGATGCACTGGCTGGAGATGCGACCACGAAGCTTGCCGCCGAAGTACGCCGACTTCGGCGCGCCCAGATCGTCCCGGTTCAGGTTGCCCGGACTGTGGTTTTGCAGAATGTGAATCTCAATCAACATCGTCGTCTCCGGTTTGGAGCCAGGATTTCGCCCACTTACTCTGAACGGACGGTTCATCGTCTCGGTCGGGTCGGTCCCACTTGCAAAGGTCGTGAAGTAACTGTGGCCAGTCGATTCGCACGTTACCACTGGCCACCAGCTGCACAACACTGAACAGCGGTCGATGAAGCCCGGCGAACGGGGCCGCCAGCAGTTCCGTCAGTACCCGCTCGTACCGGTTGTACCGCTCGGTTCGCCCGCGACGGGCCACACGCAAGAGCGCATCCGCGAGGTTTCCGTGCCCACCCGGCTTCGGATGCCAGAAGTAAAGCATCGCAACGAGACGGCACGCGTCTCGCCGGAGCCTGGAACGCCCCACCGACCGGTGCGCTGCGATGAACGCATCGAATGCCGCAACGTCCGCCTCGCCCGGCCGTTCGGCCCAGGTCTTCAGCGCTGCTTGCTCCGCAGCGTTGAGTTTCTGCAACTGCTTGAGGAATTGTCTCTCTCTCTCAAATTTTTCCTCGCTCATGACGCCTTCTCCTGGCTGGGGAACGCGCTCTCGACACCGTGCTTGATCGTCGCGTGTGCGCGAGTGGTTTCGATTGCCAGATCCGGCCGCGCGACCGGATGGCTCAGGTTCTTCGCATCCTCCCGTACCGCCCGCCGCCATTCGTTCTCGTCGGCTCCGTGCCGCGCGAGCAGCGCGCGGAAGTGCCGTTCCGCACGCCGCTCGAATTCGCCCAAGGGGAAGCAAGGTTGGGATTGTTCGGCGCGATTCAACTTCTCTAAACCCATCTCGAACCAGGCCAACTCCTCCCACAGCATTCGATCACGCCCATCATTGAGCGAAGGCACTGTCCAGTGGTCGATTTGGTCGTGGAGAACCTTCGCCTGCCGAGTGTGGGTAAGTACCACGGAGACCGTTGTTTCGTCATTCGGAAGGAACTGCCGAGCAGAAGCGACTGCGGCACAGGTGAAGCCCGCCGTGTTTGCGTGGCCTGAGCGCAACAGCGTGCCCGCGAGCGATCGCCAGAAGCCAGCAGCCGCAGCCGGGTTCTGAACAGGCTCGGGTGCCAACACGGTACGGATGCGCCTGGACGTCTTCCCTCCCTCTTCCTCGACGTAGGCCACGTGTGGGTCACGCCAGTCCTTGAGTCGCGAGTCATTGCGATCCCGTCCCTTCCGAAAGACAATGCGGTGGATCAGGCGGGGTGGTTCCCGATCCTCCGGGTTTCCGCACAACGAACAGCGATGTCCCGGTGCGTCCTCCGGCAGCAATCGCATCGACCGTGGCTCCCACGTGAAGCCTTCCATCGGACCGATTCGGGCCGCGCTGCTCTTTTTCTCCCACACCGGCCCGTCGTCTGTCACGGCCACCGTCACGCCGGCGAGCCTCTACCAGAACCAGGCGCCGGGCGGAACGGTGACCTTCAGCGTCGGCAATCAGATCCTCGGCACGGCGAATTTGAATGGGATTGTCGGCAAGGATCAGGCGGTGTTGACGACCACCAAGTTGCCGGTGGGGACGCAGACGATCACGGCCAAGTACAACGGCAACACTCCCTTCCAGTCGAGTTCGGGCACGGCTTCGGTCACGGTCACGGCCTCGTCGAACTGGAGCCTGGATGCCAGCGTGCCGGATAACAGCGCGTCGCAGGACTATCTGCTGCCGGTGGGTGAAGCCAGCATTGGGCTCAATCAGGGGAGCGTCCGCATCAGCCAGGCACTCGACTTCAGCCAGAGCGACAGCGGCCGGTCGGATGCCAGCTTTGCCCTGAGCTACAACTCGGGCACGATCAACCCCGATCCGGTAGTCCATGCCGTACTCAACACCGACGCGAATGCCGGTACGCCGACCAGCATCACCGCGACTCTGACCGTCGATGGCGTGGCCGGTACGCCGATCGACATCCCGACGACGAATTACGTGGCGGGCGAGCCGTTTGATTTGCCGGAGCTGGCACTGTCGGGCCTGGGCACGGGTGAGCACAGTTGGAAGTTGGATGTCGCGATCACGCTCTCGGGCGGCAGCACCGTGGACGAGTCGAGTTCGGGGACGGTGGCGGTCGTCAGCCGCACGGCCAGCCCGTATGGCAGCGGGTGGAGCATCTCGGGTGTCGATCAGTTGATCCCGTTCTCGGGTAGTGGCGGCAGTGGCGGCGGGGTGCTGTGGGTCAATGGCGCCGGCGACGTCTGGGTGTTCAGCGATTCCGGTTCGGGCACGTTCACCAACCCCACCGGCGATTTCGGTACGCTGGTGAAGAACTCCGACGGCAGCTTCACTTACACCGCCAAGAATGGTGATGTCGAGGAGTTCAACTCCACTGGTTACGAAACCCGCCTGACGCACCCGACCGGGCTGGGCTGGAGCTTTGCCTATACCAGCACGGCCAGCGGTCAGCCGGCTCTGGCGAGCGTGACCGACCCCGACGGCGGCGCGACCACCTTCTCCTACGACTCCACCAGCGGACTACTCAGCAGCATTACCGAGCCGGGTAGCAGTATCGAGCCGGGCGCGACCACGCCCAGCCCCAGAACGTTGAGCTTCACCGACACCGGCACGGATCTCACCGGCATCACCGATGTCGATGGTTCAACGCGATCGCTGGGTTACAGCAACCACCTGCTCACCTCCGATAACTGGTCCCCCTGGCAAGTCACCTTCAGTTACACCAATGGCCAGGTGAGCGGGGTGAACCTGGGTGGCGTGCAGGGTTACTCGATCACGGCCGCCAACGACACGGGCACGGCGTCGGTGACGGACGGGGACGGCAATACTACCCTCTACACGCTGGACTCTGCAGGACGCTTGCTGGCCGAGCAGCAGCCGGGCGAAGCACCGCAAACGTGGACTTACGACAGCAACGGCCAGATGGTGGCGTACACCGATGCCCGCGGCCAGACGACGAGCTACATCTACGCTTACGGCGCGTACGACAGCACGCTGGGTGGCGGTGATGGCGACCTCATCGAGGTGGATAACCCCGACGGCACCATCCAGAGCTACACCTATGACCCGACCTATCACAACGTGCTGCAGTCCGTCGACGCCGACGGCAACGTCACGGTCAACACCTATGACTCGGTGGGCGACCTGACGAGCACGACCACCGGTTATGGCACGCCGGTGGCCGCGACGACGAGCAATACGTGGGTCAACGGTCTGCTCACGAGCACCACCGACGCCGACGGCAACGTCACGGCCTACGGCTACAACAGCCTGCACCAGATCACGGCGCAGGTCACCACGGACATCTCCGGCACCATCGCCGACGACGAAGCATTCACCTACGACGGTGCAGGCTTCAAGGCGAGCACGACCATCGGCGTCGGGGCGGCCAATCCCGAAACGACCAACACCACCTACGACGGCAAGGGGCAACTGCTCAGCCAGATCAATCCGGCCGGCGACACGTCGTTGTCGAACTATTACGCCGCGGGCGATCTGCTGGGCACGATTGACGGCGATGGAATCAAGACGACTTACCTCTACAACGGTGCGGATCAACTGATCGAGCAGATCGCGGATGCCAACCAGCCCGTTCAGGAGCCGAGCACTAACTCCTACGACGGCGCGGGGAACCAGACGGAGTCGGTGGATGCCGATGGCAACTACACGATCAATACCTACGATCGCGATAATCGTCTGTTGACCTCGACGACTTACGACGCCGATGGCGTGGAGATCGGCTACCAGGCGAACAGCTACGACGACAACGGCAACCTAGTGATGTCGATGGACGGCGATGGGAACGTCACGTTCAACACGTACGACAGCGTGAATCAGCTCGTCTTCACGGCGACGTTCGACTTCACGGGCGTGTTGGTGAGCAGCACGGCCACCACCTACGACGGCAACGGCAATGTGCTGACGACGACCGACGCGGATGGGAACGTCACCGCCACCACCTACGACGCCAACGGCAATGTGACGAGCACGGTGACACGGGACTGGCTCGGGACGATCACCAGCGCCAGCTACATGACCTACGACGGCAACGGCAACCTGGTGAACACGGTCGATGGCGCCGGCAACGTGACGGTGAACACCTACGACGACAACAAGCTGATACTGTCGGATCAGTACGATTCGCGTGGTCTGTTGATCGGCTCGTCGTCGAACAGCTACGACCGCAAGGGTAACAACGTCGGCAGCACCGATGGCGACAACAACCTCACGACCAACACCTTCGATGGCGATAGCCGCTTGCTGAGCACGGTGGTGAAGGATGCGTTGGGTGCGGTCGTCAGTGGGATGAGCGAAACCTACGACGGCAACGGCAATGTTCTGACGAGCACGGACGGCGCCGGCAACTATACGATCAACACCTACGACACCAACAACAATCTGCTGACGTCGGACACGTACGATTACCTCGGCAATCTCACGAGTTCGCAGACCAACACCTACGACGCCAACAACAACCTGCTGACCAGTGTCGACGGCGACGGCAACCAGACGTTCAACAGCTACGATGCCAATAACAATCTGCTGACGACGGAGACGTACGACGCCACGGGGTTGTTGGTGAGCGGCTCGTTCAACACCTACGACCTGGCGGGCAACCTGCTGACGAGTACGGATGGTGATGGCAACGTCACGACCAATACCTACGACGGCAACCAGTTGATCGCGACGGTGGTGCGCAGCAGTAGCGGGGTGGTGATCAGTTCCGACAGCCAGAAGTACGACGGCAACGGCAATGTGACCGTTTCCGTCGATGGCGTCGGCAACGTGACGTTGAACACGTACGACGGCAATCGGTTGATGGCGACGGTGACGAAGGATTCCACCGGCAAGGTCATCAGCAGCATGGCCTACACCTATGACCTGGCCGGCAACGTGCTAACGACGACGGATGGCGATGGCAACGAGACGGTGAACACGTACGACGGCAACAACCTGCTGACGTCGGACACGTACGACTACCTCGGCAATCTCACGAGTTCACAGACCAACACCTACGACGGCAACAACAACCTGCTGACGAGCACGGATGCCCTCGGCACCGTCACGAGCTACACCTATGACGGCAACGAGTTGGTGGCGACGGTGGTGCGCGATCGCAACGGCAACGTCATCAGTTCTGACACGGAGCAGTACGACGCCAACGGCAACGTTATCAAGTCGGTGGATGGCGTCGGCAACATCACCACGAACGTCTACGACGGCAACCAGTTGATGTCGACGGTGACGAAGGATTCCACCGGCAAAGTCATCAGCAGCATGGCCTACACCTACGACCTGGCCGGCAATGTGCTGACGACGACCGACGGCGATGGGAATGTCACCACGAACACGTACGACGGCAACCAGTTGATGTCGGCGGTGACCAAGGATTCCAACGGTAAGGTCATCAGTTCGCAGAGTGACACGTATGACCTGGTGGGGAATCTGCTGACGAGCACGGATGGCCTCGGCAACGTCACGACCAACACGTACGTGGGGAATCGGTTGGCCTCGACGGTGGAGAAGAGTAGCAGCGGGACGGTGATCAACTCCGAGAGCGACCAGTACGACGCCAACGGCAACGTGACACAATCGACCGATGGCGTCGGCAACGTCACGGTGAATACGTACGACGGCAACGAACTGGTGGCGACAACGGTACGCGACAGCACTGGGAATGTCATCAGTTCCAGCAGCGAGCAATACGACGCCAACGGCAATGTGACGCAATCGACCGATGGCGTCGGCAACATCACCACGAACGTCTACGACGGCAATCGGCTGATGTCGACGGTGACGACCGACCCCGACGGCAAGGTCATCAGCAGCATGACCTACACTTACGACCTCGCCGGCAACGTCCTGACGACCACCGATGGCGACGGCAATGAGACGGTCAACACCTACGACGGCAACAACAACCTGTTGACGTCGAAGGAGTATGACTACGAGGGCAATCTCCTCAGTTCGGTGACCAACACCTACGACGCCAACAACAACCTGTTGACCAGCACCGACGGCGACGGGAATGTCACGACCAACACCTACGACGGTAATGAGTTGGTGGCCACGGTGGTGCGCGATCGCAACGGCAACACCATCAGTTCCGATACTGAGCAGTATGACGCCAACGGCAACGTCACCAAGTCGGTGGACGGCGCTGGCAACATCACGACCAACACGTACGACGGCAACCAGTTGATGTCGACGGTGACGAAGGACTCCACCGGCAAAGTCATCAGCAGCATGGCCTACACCTATGACCTGGCCGGCAACGTCCTGACCCAGACGGACGGCGCCGGCAACGAAACGGTGAACACCTACGACGGCAACAACCTGCTGACAACGAAGAGTTATGACTCCGCGGGCACACTCATTAGCTCAGTGACCAACACGTACGACTCAGCCGGCAATTTGCTGACGAGCACGGACGGGGACGGCAATGTCACCACCAACACTTACGATGGCAACCAGTTGGTGTCGACTACGGTGCGTGACAGCACTGGGAATGTCATCAGTTCCGACAGCGAGCAATACGACGCCAACGGCAACGTCACCAAGTCGGTGGACGGCGTCGGCAACATCACGACCAACACGTACGACGGCAACCAGTTGATGTCGACGGTGACGAAGGACTCCACCGGCAAGGTCATCAGCAGCATGGCCTACACCTATGACCTGGCCGGCAACGTGCTGACCCAGACCGACGGCGATGGCAACAAGACGGTGAACACCTACGATGGCAACAATCTGCTGACAACGAAACAGTACGATTCCAGCGGCAAGCTCATCAGTTCACAGGCTGACACGTATGACCTTTTGGGCAACCTGCTGACGAGCACGGATGGCCTCGGCACCGTCACGACCAACGCGTACGTGGGGAATCGGTTGGCCTCGACGGTGGAGAAGAGTAGCAGCGGGACGGTGATCAGCTCCGAAAGTGACCAGTACGACGCCAACGGCAACGTCACCAAGTCGGTGGATGGTGTCGGCAACATCACCACGAACGTCTACGACGGCAATCAGTTGATGTCGGCGGTGACGAAGGATTCCACCGGCAAGATCATCAGCAGCATGACCTATACCTATGACCAAGCCGGTAATGTGCTGACGACGACGGATGGGGATGGGAATGTCACCACGAACACGTACGACGACAACCAGTTGATGTCGATGGTGACCAAGGATTCCAACGGTAAGGTCATCAGCAGCATGGCCTACACCTATGATCTGGCCGGCAACGTGCTGACGACCACTGACGGCGCCGGCAACGTGACGGTGAACACCTACGACGGCAGCAACTTGTTGACGACGAAGAGCTATGATTCCAGCGGCAAACTCATCAGTTCGCAGACCGACACGTATGACCTGTTGGGTAATCTGCTGACGAGTACGGATGGTCTCGGCAATATCACGAGCAACACCTACGACGGTAACCAGTTGATCTCGTCGGTGGTGCGAAGTAGCAGCGACACGGTAGTGAGCAGCAATAGTGAGCAATACGATGCCAATGGCAATGTGACGCAATCGGTCGATGGTGATGGCAATGTGACGACCAACACGTATGACGGCAACCAGTTGATGTCGACGGTGACGAAGGATTCCACCGGCAAGATCATCAACAGCATGGCCTACACCTACGACCTGGCTGGCAATGTGCTGACCCAGACCGACGGCGACGGCAACGAGACCGTCAATACTTACGACGGCAATAACCTGCTGACGACCAAGCAGTACGACTCCAACGGCAAACTCATCAGTTCGGTGACCAACACCTATGACTCGGCCGGCAACTTGCTGACCAGCACGGACGGCAACGGCAATGTCACCACCAACACCTACGACGGCAATGAGTTGGTGTCGACGGTGACGAAAAGCAGCAGCGGGAGCGTCATCAGTTCGGACAGCGAGCAATACGACGCCAGCGGCAACGTGACGCAATCGGTGGATGGCGACGGCAACGTCACCACGAATACGTACGACGGCAACCAGTTGCTGTCGACGGTGACGAAGGATTCGAGCGGCAATGTCATTAGCAGCATGGCCTACACGTATGACCAAGCCGGCAATGTGCTGACCAAGACGGATGGCCTCGGCAACGTCACGAAGAACACCTATGACGGCAACCAGTTGACTTCGACGACAGTGGGGTACGGCACGGCGGCGGCGGCAACCACTTCGTACACCTACGATCAAGACGGCAACATCGCCACGGTGACGGACCCCGACGGCAACGTGACTTCATTCACGTACAACGCCGCCGGTCAGGTGCTGACCAAGACCACTCCGCTGGGCACAACCACCAACAGTTACGACGACGCCGGCAATCTCACCTGGACGATGGACGCTACCGGTCGGCTCATCACCTATGCCTACGATGGCGACCAACTGACGACCGAGACGTGGTACAACGCCGATGGCACGGTTGCGGATACGAAGACGTACACGTATGACTCCGCCGGCAACAGGCTGACCGCCAGCGACAATTCGGGAACGTACACCTTCACCTACGATGGTGGTCGGCTGGCCACGCAGACGGACCCCAACGGCGTCACGCTGACTTACGGCTACGACGACAACGGCAACGTGACGAGCATCAGTGACTCGCAGGGTGGAGTCACGACGATGGCGTACAACGCATCGGGCCAGGTGACCTCGAAGACCTATCAGGATTCGAGCACGCAACTGCGTGTCGACTTCAGCTACGACCAGGCCGGCAACGTGACGAGCGAGACACGCTACAACGACGTGGCGGGCACCGAGTTGGCTGGCACGACGACCTACACGTATGACGGCGGCCGGGTGACGGGGATCACGTCCACCGATGCCAGTGGCAACGTGCTGGCGAGTTACACCTACGTTTACAACGCGGGTGGGCAGTTGGTGTCTCAGACCGCCAACGGTTCGACGACGACCTATTCCTACGACGCGACGGGCCAGTTGGTGCAGGCAGGCAGTACGAGTTACAGCTACGACGCCAACGGCAACCCGACCGGAAGGGGGTATTCAATTGGCACCGACAACCGGTTGCTCTCGGACGGAACGTGGAACTACACGTACGATGCTGTGGGCAATCTCATCACCAAGGTAGGTATCAGCAACGGTCTGACGTGGACCTACAGTTACAACGATGCCAACCGGATGACCTCAGCGGTGGAGACCGAAACGGCAACCGGTGTGGTGGTGCAGTCGGCGTCGTATGTGTACGACGTGTTGGGAAATCTGCTGTCGGAGTCTGTGACCACAGGCGGCACGACGACCACGAGCCAGTTCGCGTACACGCCAGGCGGGACGCTCTACGCAGACGTGGGCAGCGGTGGCACGATCTCGACACGGTATGTGTCGGGGGTGGGTCCGGACACATGGCTGGCGCGGGTGAGCAGCGGTGGCGGAAGTGGCAGCGCGTGGCTGCTGTCGGACTACCAGGGTTCAGTGACGACGGTGGTGGGGCTGACTGGCGGCGTGCAGGATTCGATTACCTACGACGCGTTCGGCAACATCACCAGTGAGACGAATCCGAGTGCGCGTGGGGCGTTGGGCTTCCAGGGTGGACGGTATGACCCAGTGACTGGTAACTGGATGTTCGGCGTGCGAGAGTATGACCCCAGCCGGCGTGACTGGACGACTCAGGATCCAACAGGCTTCGCTGGTGGTGATTCGAATCTGTCGCGGTTCGTGGGGAACGGGCCGACGAATGGAACCGACCCGACCGGTCGGAAGATATTCATCCCGAAGAGCGAGGTGGGGGACTGGCAGGCCGCGGTGGGTGACAAGCTGCAATTCGTTGACACGAACGATGGTTATTATCAAGTCGTTGTTCCGCCCTCGGCGCGCAATACAACCGTTTATGGATCGATAGCCCAATTTCTGGGAACGCCTGTAATTCCCGCAATTAATGGGCTCTCAAAGACCGAGGTTGGCGACGTGATGTATCGCCTGTACGAAGGGAACATTCCCTACCCACATCCTGGTTTTTATGACCCTAACGGCCTAATTGTCTCACTGAGAAATAAGCAAGTCAGGAGCAAGACGAATAACCTTGAGAGTTGGCCGTCTAGTCCGTCAGCAGACGCGATGCAAATCGATTACGATTTGACAGCTATGCAGAAGGCAGGTCAGATTCCGAAATGGCTGTCGGGCATGGCCAGCCAAGCAGATGAGATCGCTCAGTTTCAACGCCGGTGGGCTAGATATGAACGGCAGGCATATACCTGGAATAAAGCGTTAAAAGCCGCGAGTAAGTACATTCCCGATCCGTCTGACGTTGCAGGCGAGGTCTGGCGAGCTGACCCGCGGACGATGTTCGGCCGCACAGTTCGCGACCTTGGGACTTTTGCCGATAAGTATAATCCCTCACCGACAGGACCGCTCGGCGTCGTATCGCCAGAGGATGCAATAGCCAGTGGGCAGGGGCCAGGTGCCTTGCTGGGACTGCGCAAAGCGCAATATGAAGAGTTTCAGCGATTGCTCAATGAGGCAGGTTATTTGGGTGATCGGGAGCGTCCACCGGTAGCGCCAAAGAGACCTGATCAACTCTGGTTGCCGGGCCTTTCGTCGCCAATTAAATCGGCCCTAGGTCTTGAGGAGGGTCAGGTTGACTACATGCGGGCGACGCCCGAGCAGACAAAGGAATTTGCCGCTTGGCTCGAACAGCAAGGTGCCGCGGGCAAACTCACCCATCTACCGCTGCCGGGTGGGGGCTTCAGTTACAAGTTACCGTCGCAACTTGGGGGCGACTACTATACACTCACGTCGCCGACGGCCAGCTACGATGCGCTCGCAAAGTCGCTCATCAATAGCACTGTGCAATCGCTGGGTTGGCCAACCGAGCCTGGGAACGCAACGCCACTGCAAAAGACGGAAAGTCCGTTCGAATTCATTGTTGGTTTGGCAGGGCCGAGTTTGCTGCGACTTAGTGCTGCCGCCAGCGCTGAGCGGTTGGCGGCACGAGAAGCGGCGGCGGAAGCAAAAGCTGCATCCAAACTCGCGCCAGTTGGAACGGCTGGCGAGACGGTGAGCCAAACGACTGGGCGAGCCTTGTGGAAGCCGATTTCCCCAGCTGACACCCTTACCGCTGAGAAAGCGTTGTTGCATGATCTCGGAGTGCCGCCAGAGGTATTAATTACTGGAGGCAAGGTCGATAAAGCCCTCGAGCCGATGCTTGAGGCAGGTATGAGGTTAAACAAGAGGCTCACCAGAGAGCAAGTTGTGTTGCTGAGCGAGTTGTATCAAGCGGAGTTTGAAATGGCTGTGTATCAAGACGGGTCTGTTTTTTTGCGAAAAGGGCCATCAGTGGGGAATGCGACAGCAGGTGACGCCGCAGGGGTTTCGGTCGGAGGACGCGTCCCTGAATTAGACAAGGTAGTCGAAGTGTACCATACGCATCCTACAGATCTTCCTGGGCCAATTAAATGGAAGCCCAGCGTCGAAGATATGATTCGAGCTTCGAGCTTCCAGCAAGTTAGGAAAAACAAAAAAGCGTATATATGGTCGCGTGACGGAAAGGGAAATTTTGCTACTAGACCAGTCTTTCAGTGATAACTATCGAGCGTGAGCATTCAAACTGAGGAAAGCCATAATGCCAATATCTCGACCTAACTGGCTCGAACTGACGTTGCACGCCTACGAATTGTTGCGGCGACCAGATCTCGGAGGACTTGGCGAGACGGGTGTACAATATGTGATTGTATCGACCCGTCCGTTCCGAGATCCCACAAGCTGGATTATAGTGGATTCAGCGACGCCTCAAGCCGAGGGAGCTGAGCTCCAGATACAATCGCGAGTATGGCGCAGTACGACAGACTATCCTGATCTTGATCTCCTTGAACAGGAGACGGGCTTGTCACCTGATTCAGACGCTTTTCGGCAAGCAATCATTGACCACCTTCCTCAACAGCCAACAATTGACTCTGCAGCATTCATGCTTCCGCGTAGCGTTCTTGCTGATGAACTAACGAAGATTATCGATGCGGCAACTGTTCCATTGGTATTACAAGGAATCCATCCCTACGATTGTGAATCATATGACATCACAATTCGCTCCCTCTTGAGTGGTATTACATACTGCTGGTGGGGAGAGGGCCCAGTGGAGTGGCGCGACTTTACAAGAATAGTTATGCGATGTGTGGATATATTGCGCGCAAACTACACAGTTTCTTGACCCGGTCCGTCGTCCGTCCTGCTCAATTATTGTTGACAGCAGCAAACGGCGTCTGCGCAAGTCGATTTGCGAGGTCGAAGCAGAGCTAGATTGTCCAAAAATCGAGTGTTTCGCGAAGGGCCGCTGAATCGATGACGGGACTTGCTCAACCGGCCCCTATCGCCAACATTGGTTAAATTGCCGTCTTCGTCAGATGCCCCTCATCCACACCGACTGTGTTCGGCTCGACCGTCGTGGTCGTTGCTCCGAAATCCGCTCAACCCATCGACACATCAGACACCGGACTACCGTCTTCAAGGGATGTCACTCGGCAAGATAACAACATGTATCACGGGCTGGGTGATTTGTGCCGGGCCGAATTGTGATCGCATTTTTTCCCAAATTCGGACTGTAGGGATTTGGTCGCGTTCACGGGCCGTTTACCGAATTGTCGCGAATTCTGGAGAAGGACGGCGCAAGTGATCGGCTCCGCTCACGCGGAGCCGATCACTTGCACGACGCACGACGCTACTTCGGGGCAGTTGTCTTGTTCTTGGACCGTTGAGCCAGATGCTGGTTCAACCAGCGTTCGAGCACGGCGACGGCCGAGCGGAAGTCGTAGTCGCATGCCAACAGCAGGTCGATGTTGTGTAAGCGTCCGGTGAAAAGCAGGTATTGCGTGTTGGGTTAGTATGAGGCATTTCCTCATGGAGTGCCTCCGATGCCGCGATCTCATCCGCGTGACTTGAAGCTGGAACGGTTCTGGCGTACGACCCTGACGAAGTGGACCAAATCCGGTTTGAACATTCGTGATTTCTGCCGCATGGTAATCGGCGCGCAATTCTGGACCACATCGGCATCGAATTCTGGACCACCGTAACCCAGCCTCTGCGATCGGCGTTGATGCCGGTCGTAGGGGGGAAGGATGCGTACGGTGGACGACT
>Ga0070738_10000545_pt1 | contig 104713 bp, 90 predicted proteins | sample Coa_R2_2_FD_66446 | JGI IMG/M metagenome (GOLD analysis project Ga0070738, IMG submission 66446) | Surface soil microbial communities from Centralia Pennsylvania, which are recovering from an underground coalmine fire - Coalmine... | ecosystem: Environmental > Terrestrial > Soil > Unclassified...
GAAGATACGCTTCGTAATGGCGACGGAAGACGTGATCCATAGCTTCTATATTCCGGCTTTCCGTATTAAGGAAGACGTTGTACCCGGTCCTAATCGATATTCGACGGTCTGGGCGGAAGCAACGATGACGGGTACATTCCATATTTTCTGTGCTGAGTATTGTGGTACCAGTCACTCGGGAATGATCGGGTGGGTGACCGTCATGGACGACAAAGATTATCAGGCATGGCTTTCGGGCGGTGCAGCGCAAGGCAGTATGGCCGAGCGCGGGGCCAATCTGTTCCAGCAGTTCGGTTGCATTACGTGTCATAAGTCCGACGGTTCCGGGCAATGCCCCAAACTGGAAGGCAAGTATGGCACGATGGAAACCTTGCAGGGCGGAGAAAAAGTATTGATCGACGACAGCTATATTCGTGAATCGATCTTGAGTCCGCTTGCGAAAATAGTAGCAGGATATCAGCCGATCATGCCGTCCTTCCAGGGACAGGCCAGTGAAGAGCAGCTACAGATGCTGATCGCATATATTAAGTCGATCGGCCCGGCGGCGGCAGCCGCTCCGGGAGCTGGTGGCGGGTCATCGAAGATCAGTCCGCCCGGCATGAACCCTGCAGCACAGAGACCACCGATCATGTCGACGGGCGGGGCCAGCATGATCGCACCCGTCGGTCAGCCGGCGCAACCGGTACAAGCACCTCCACAAAGCCAGAAGTAACGCTCAGCGCCAGAGAAAAGAAGTATGAGTTTGATTGCAGTAGATCCGATCGAAATGGGAGCGCCACAAGTTGATGGTGAGCCTCTCAGTTATTTGAATGATGGGCACGGCCTTCGCTCGTGGCTCCTGACGAAGGACCATAAGCGCATTGCGATCCTGTACCTGATCACCGTCAGTACGTTCTTCGTGATCGGCGGTATTTTCGCATTGCTCGTCCGTATCAATTTGCTTTCGCCGAACGGCGTGTTCGATGCCGATACATACAATCGGCTGTTCACAGCGCACGGCATAGTGATGGTCTTCTTCTTCCTGGTGCCGGCTGTACCAGCGATCCTGGGTAACTTCCTTCTTCCGATCATGATCGGTGCAAAGGACCTGGCATTTCCGAAGATCAATTTGCTAAGCTGGTACATGTACATGCTTGGCGCAACGTTCGGACTGATCGCCATCATCGCCGGTGGTGTCGATACGGGCTGGACCTTCTACACGCCTTACAGTACCAGTTACTCCAATTCGAATGTACTGCTCGCCGGTATCGGTATCTTCATCGTAGGATTTTCTTCGATCTTAACGGGACTTAACTTCATCGTAACGACGCACACGATGCGTGCGCCGGGTATGACCTGGTTCCGGTTGCCACTTTTCGTGTGGGGACAATATGCCACGGCGCTCGTTATCATGCTTGCGACCCCGGTGCTCGCTATCACGGTATCGCTTATGGCGCTCGAGCGTATAGCTCATGTCGGCATCTTCGACCCGGCGATGGGCGGCGATCCTGTGCTGTTCCAGCATATGTTCTGGTTCTACTCTCACCCGGCGGTATATATCATGGTATTACCCGCAATGGGTGTCGTCTCAGAACTGATCGCGAATATGAGCCGAAAAAATGTCTTCGGCTACAAGTTCGTTGCCATGTCGAGTTTGGCGATCGCGGTATTTGGCTTCCTCGTTTGGGGCCACCATCTATTTGTGTCGACACAGTCGGTTTACCTCGGTCTCATCTTTTCATTCCTGAGTTATGCGGTAGCTATTCCGTCGGCTATTAAAGTATTTAACTGGACAGCAACCCTGTATAAAGGCTCGATCTCGTACGATACTCCGATGCTCTACGGACTCGGATTTATCGGACTATTCCTTATCGGCGGTATGACCGGCCTGTATGTAGCAGCGTTGGGAATCGACGTTCACGTTACGGATACCTATTTCGTTATCGCTCACTTTCACTATGTAATGGTGGGTGGCTCACTGATGGGCTTTTTGGGTGGCATGCACTTGTGGTGGGGCAAAATGACCGGTCGGCAGTATCCCGAATATTGGGCGCGCGCCGCAATGGTCATACAATTCGTCGGTTTTAACCTGACGTTCTTCCCACAGTTCATTCTTGGCTATCTCGGCATGCCCCGCCGCTACGCCGCTTACCCGCCGGAATTCCAAGTGTTGCACGTGCTTTCCACTGCGGGCGCCAGCATTCTCGGAATTGGAATGCTCATCACGATCGTCTACTTTATTTGGTCGTTAAAGAATGGTAAACGGGCTCCGGCAAATCCATGGGGTGCTTCCGGACTCGAATGGCGCACGAGTTCGCCGCCACCGACCGAAAACTTTTATGAGACGCCGATCGTGACATGGGAAGCGTACGAGTTTGCGCCGATCGAATCGATGCAAGTGTTGGGATACCCGGGGGATTCGAGTCGTTCGACGCAGCCGGTCCCGAAAGAGCATGGTACCGAAGACTAAACGTTACTTAAGCAAGAGGTAAGAAGTTGGCTGTTATTGAAACAGAACATCGGGTGAGTGAGACCACCGATCGGATCGAGATCCACTCACACCATCATCCGCGGCTCGTGCATCATTTCGAGAGCATGGAGCAGCAGCGCGAGGCCGGTACACTCGGTATGTGGTGGTTTCTGCTTACGGAGATCATGTTCTTCGGCGGCATGTTCCTCGCCTACACGATCTACCGCCATTTGTATTTCGATGCATTCGCTGCCGGTAGTAACGTCCTGAGTATTTGGTGGGGTGCATTTAATACCGCTGTCCTTATTGCCAGCAGTTTGACCATGGCGTTAGCCGTGTACCATGCACAAATGGGAAACTCGAAGAAGATCGTCTTCTTTCTTCTGTTTACGGTCGTGCTGGGTCTGGTCTTCTTGCGGGTTAAGTATATCGAGTATAGCGATAAGTTCGAAGAGCATGTATTCCCGGCTGGCGATTTCCGCTGGCCCCTGGCTGAACACCCAACGGCACCGTCGAACGTAGGTCAGTTATTGACCATGTTCATCGGCATTCCGCCTGCCGGCCACACCGCTGAAGCGCCCCAGCAGGCTTTGCCTGCAAATATCGATACGAAATATTCGGATAAATCGCCATACTTAGGTATCAGCGGAGCGATACCGGAAGAAGTATCCAAGATGGGCATGGCGGGGCATGTACGCATGTATTTCTGGCTCTACTTTGTCATGACGGGATTCCATGCGTTACATATGATCATTGGTATCGGCATCTTGCTGGTGCTGGCATTCCAGGCATGGAAAGGAAAATTTTCGAAAGAGTATCATTCCTATATCGAGCTGACGGGACTGTATTGGCACTTCGTCGATATTGTGTGGATCTTCCTGTTCCCGTTATTATACCTCGTCGATAGACACTTATAAGATCAGCGAACGAATTAGCAGCACTTTAGCACATAGTACTTCCCATGTCTGAGCATATTGTATCGAAGAAGACGTATTATACGATATTCTTTGCGCTGCTGGTCGGCACAGCGCTAACGGTGGCTGCTGCCTTTGTTAATCTTCACAATTTTAACATTGTGGTCGCGTTACTGATCGCCGCTGTTAAAGCGACGCTGGTCATTCTTTTCTTCATGCACATTAAGTATTCGACGCGCCTGACGAAATTATGGGTCGCCGTCGGTTTTATTTGGCTGTTTATTATGCTCTCCATCACCCTGACCGATTACCTCTCTCGGGCATGGTTGGTGTATAAGCCCTAACCCTACGTAGCCTCGAAAAAAGCGTCCAACTCAGCCGGAGTGGGCGATCCAGCCAGAAGGCTGTCATGTGAATTATAGAGTCTGAACATGGTTTCATAAGGTCAGACTCGTTATTTTTTTAACAGAGCAGATAGTATGATCGATTTGCTTACGGAAGCCAGTGAGCTGCTCGCAAGTTCGCTCGATTATGAGCGCACGCTTACGCGCGTGGCCGAATTGGCCGTACCGCAGATCGCGGATTGGTGTGCGGTCGATATCGTAAACGAATCGGGTGAACTCGAACGGCTCGCGGTCGCGCATATCGATCCCAAAAAAATTCAGTTTGTCCACGAGGTAGAAAAAAAATATCCTCCCGATCCTAACGCTGTCACCGGGGTGCCACAAGTGATTCGGACTGGCAGATCGGAGTTCTATCCGGAGATACCGCAGGAAATGCTTACCGCTGCGGCCGTTGACGAAGAACATTTGCGGATCATCAACGAATTAGCGCTCGTTTCAGCCATTGTCGTCCCGCTCGTCTCACGAGAAAAAGTGTTTGGTGCTATTACGTTTGTTTACGCTGAATCGAAACGGCATTATACGAAGGCTGATCTGGCTCTTGCCGAGGACCTGGGCCGATTGGCAGGATTAGCGATCGATAACGCAGGACATTATCGCAAGGCGCAGGAAGAGATTCAAGAGCGCAAAGCGGCGGAACAAGAGCTACGCGAGGCTAAAGAAAAGGCTGAAGAAAGCGAACGGCAACTCGCGATGGCCAGTCAGGCGAAAGACCGGTTCCTTGCGATGCTGAGTCACGAACTACGTACTCCGCTTACTCCTGTGTTAGCAGCGGTCGAAGCACTGCAATCGGAAGGAATATCGGCTGAACTGCGGCCCTGGTTTGAGATCATTCGGCGGAACATCGAACTCGAAGCCCGACTCATCGACGATCTGCTCGACCTTACGCGCGTCTCCAAAGGCAAACTGCAGCTTCGGTTCGAGACGGTCGATATTCATATTCTGATCCCACAGGTGTTGGCGATCTATCGAGAAGAGCTGCGTAATAAGAAGATCCGGTTAGTCTCTCATCTCGAAGCAGAAACGTCGGTCGTTAAGGCGGATCCCGCACGCTTACAGCAAATTATCTGGAATCTTGTCAAGAATGCTATTAAGTTTACATCGGAAGGAGGTGTGATCACGGTTCGCACACACGATGTGAGCCCTGGCCGAGTCGCTATCGAGGTAAAGGACACCGGAATTGGCATCGAACGCGATATGCTGGACCGTATCTTCCAGGAATTCGAGCAGGTCAGCGAGCCGGGAAGTACGATGGGCGGTTTAGGCCTCGGGTTGACCATCAGTAAACGATTAGCAGAAGCACAGGGCGGCTCGATCGTAGCCCAAAGCGAAGGCAAAGGCAAGGGATCGACCTTCATCGTTGAACTCGCAACCACGAACGAACCATTTGCTCAGCCAAAAACAAAACCGAGGGAAAAAGTACAGGCTGACGGGTCGAAGCGAAGAATCCTGCTGGTCGATGACCATGTCGATACCAGCGAAGCGATTCGTATGTTGTTGGAACGGCAGGGATACGAGGTTGTGACGGCATATTCTGCCGCCGAAGCACTCCAGATCATTCAGACGACGCCTGTCGATCTGATCATCAGCGATATTGGAATGCCGGACGAAAGCGGGCACGAAATGCTGCCCAAATTACGGAAGTTCTCTTCGGCACCTGCTATTGCGCTAAGTGGCTTTGGCAGCGATGACGATATTGAGCGAAGTTATGCGGCGGGGTTTGTCGAGCACATGACCAAGCCCATCAAGCTACATAAGCTAAGCGAAGAGGTCATGCGAATTCTCGAAGAAGCCCCTTAGCATGTCGTCGTTTGCTTATCGTTCTTGGTAGTATAAGGCATAGAGTTTGAAGCCATAGTTGAGTTGTTGAACTCAGCGCATCTGTTCTTGCATGCTTAAATAATATTTAATTTCTAAGCCCCTCCTCCATCGTTTTGAAAAAGTGTTCTGGTATCGTTATTGAAGTCCTAGCTTTCAAATCGAGCTCGGTCTGGCTTTGAGGTGAGGCAAACGTCCACGGGCTCCACAAAGAGTGGTTAACTCATGGCGGATCTTACACCTCATCGAAACGACAGCGAGCCATTCGAACAGACGAGTTCGAAGCCGGTCATTCTGCTGGTTGACGATCATGCGGATACGAGCATGGCAGTAAAAATGCTACTCGAACGTCGCGGCTACGAAGTACGCACGGCCGGCTCTGGGCGGGCTGCACTTGAAATTGCGAAAGTGGCACCGCTAAACCTCATCATTAGCGATATTGGTTTGCCGGACGAGACCGGCCATACGATGCTGCCAAAATTACGCGAATTCACAAATGCACCCGCGATCGCTCTGAGTGGCTTTGGCACGGACGCCGATCGCGAACAGAGCAAAGCTGCCGGATTTGCGGCACATCTTACAAAACCGTTCGACATTAAGATACTGCGCGAAACGATCGAAACGATCTTAAAGCAAAACCATAATGACGGTTCATCGCAAGCCTAACGAGACAGAGACCGCCCCGAGTGATGCGCAAGCCCCACACTTAGTGGTCGAAAAAGAAGTGACCACAATGGCTGACGGCAAGCGCCAAATGATCTTTTACAATTTTTCGGAAGCCAAAACGAATGGGCATAATGGCCATGGCTCGAATGGACATGACCGTCATGGCGCTTAAGCATTCGTTAGACATCACTCGTTATTATTAACTCGTTTACTATTGGCGTATGTCTGAACTTCGCTGGAATCCGTTATTAGGCGAGTGGTTGGTAACTGCGACCGAGCGGCAGGAGCGTACCTTTTTGCCGCCGCCGGATTACTGCCCGCTGTGCCCAACGCGGCCGGGTGGATACGAGACCGAAGTACCAGCAGAGACGTACGATGTCGTTGTATTCGAGAACAAATTTCCAAGCTTTCACCGGCATCCGCCAGCACCAGCGATCGAAGACTCTGCGTTTTATCCCGTCCGGCCAGCTAAGGGCGTTTGTGAGGTCGTTCTCTACTCACCAGATCATAATGCAACACTCGCAGGGCTGCCGGCGAAACAATTTCTAAAGCTTATTCTTGCATGGACCGACCGCTATAAAGCGCTTGGCGATCTCGAGTTTATCAAGTACGTATTTATTTTTGAGAATAAAGGGAAAGAGATCGGCGTCACACTAACCCATCCGCATGGGCAGATCTATGCCTATCCGTTGATCCCACCTGTTATTGTAAAAGAGCTGGAGCAAAGTTTTCGCCATCACGAAGCGACCGGGCATTGCCTGATATGCGATATAAAAGATCAGGAGTTGCGCGACGGTCGTCGTGTGGTTGCTGAGAATGAGTGTTTCGTGGCCTACATTCCATTTTTTGCGCGGTGGCCGTATGAGGTACACGTTACGCCAAAACGGCATATCCGATCATTCCTCGAGTTTGAAGAACGCGACCGCAGTGATCTCGCGCTCATTATGAAACAATTGCTGGTTGCCTATGATGGCGTATTCAATAAGTCGATGCCCTATATGATGAACATTCATCAAGCGCCGACGGACGGGCTGCCATACGATCACTATCATTTTCACATCGAGTTTTATCCTCCGCTGCGGCAAGCCGAGAAGCTTAAATATCTTGCCGGCAGTGAGACGGGAGCAGGATTTTTCATCAACGATACACTCGCCGAGGAAAAGGCGGCGGAAGTGCGCGCACTCATTAAGCCCATCGTATGGTAAACAACGAGCGAGTTCTGAACGCATTTCATGCTCATTATTCTCATATGGATGGTGTCCGGCTATTTCGTGCGCCGGGGCGCGTAAATCTCATCGGGGAGCACACGGATTACAATGATGGATTTGTGTTGCCGGTTGCGATCGACTTAGATACGTTGGTTGCAATTCGGCCACGAAATGACTCGATCATTTCAGTGTATTCCGTAAATCGCAGTGAACGTGGTGAGTTCGATCTTGAGCAACCCAAAGAAATTGAGCGAGGTAATTGGGTCAATTACATAGAGGGTACTGCTCGACGAATTTTGAAAAAAGGACATTCGCTCGTCGGAGCAGATATTGCGCTGGAATCCGATGTGCCGACCGGGGCCGGATTATCCTCTTCGGCATCGCTCGAGATCGCCGTTGGTATTGCACTGCTAACGATCTCAGGGGAACAGGTCGATCGGAAAGAGTTGGCACGAGCAGCCCAGGAAGGGGAGCACGAATATACCGGTGCACTCATTGGTATCATGGACCAACTCTCTTCCGCACTTGGCGATGAAAATAGCGCGCTCCTTATCGACTGCCGCTCGCTCGACATTAACTATATCTGGATCGACGTCACCAAGCATGCGCTTATGATCTGTAATACCGGTGTAAAGCATGACCTCGCAACATCGGCGTATAACGATCGGCGGCGCGAGTGCGCTGAGGCAACCAGTATTATAGGACATTATTATCCCAATGTCATCTCCTTACGGGATGTTACGGAAACACAACTGATGCATGTGCGGGATAAGATGTCGCCCATGTTGTTTCGTCGTGCGCGACATGTCGTCACCGAGAATCATCGTACACTCGCAGCCGCTGAAGCATTAAGGAATCGAAACTTCGATCGGTTAAGCGAGCTAATGTATGCCTCGCATGAATCGCTTAAGCTCGATTATGAAGTAAGTGCGCCGGAGCTCGATCTCCTTGTCGATACCGCTCTTACTATTCCAGGAGTTTATGGTACTCGAATGACGGGCGGTGGATTTGGCGGGTGCACCGTCAGTTTCGTGGTGAGGGACCGCCTGCTCGATTTTACCGAGCGAATGAAATCCATTTACAAACGGGAGACCGGTCGTAATTTAGAGATATATCAACCGGAGATCGTTCGTGGTGCGGAAGAAGTCGCAGAGCGGTTTATGCCGGTTGCGAACGAGTAACAGCCATGTAAGTATTTCACGAGTAGAGATTCGATTCTCTTACTGGATCGCATGTCCAAAACGAATCACAATCACTCCCCGAAAACGAATAACAACTCACCGAATACTGTAAAATCGTTTTGGAAATCTTTAGGCCCCGGTATCGTCACCGGTGCTGCGGACGATGACCCCAGTGGCATTGCGACCTACTCTCAGGCCGGCGCACAGATGGGGATGTCCATCCTGTGGACGATGCCGATCACGTGGCCACTTATGAGCGCCATACAAATGGTGAGCGCGCAGATCGGGCGCGTGACCGGGAAAGGGCTCGCCGCCAACATTCGGACCCATTATGGGCGTCCGCTTACCTTTAGTATCATGGCGCTAATATTTTGCGCTAATGTTTTCAATCTGGGTGCGGATATCAGCGCAATGGGTGCTGCTGCGAACCTTCTTTTTGGTGGCGAGCCGCATATTTTCGCAGTGGTGCTTGCACTTATTTCCGTGGTCTTACAGGTACTGGTTCCGTACCATAAGTATGCGAGCATACTAAAATATCTTACATTCGTATTATTTGCTTATGTGGGTGTGATGTTCTTCGTACATGTGAACGTGGCCGAGGTGCTCCGTGGTACCTTTATACCGAAAGTTCAATGGGACGAGCGCTATATTACCACGTTTATTGCCGTTCTTGGCACAACGATCAGTCCGTATCTTTTTTTCTGGCAATCGTCCCAGGAGGTCGAGGAGATACGCACGCATCGATTCGAGCATCCGTTAAAGCAGCACCCTGAAGAAGCGCCGACCACCTTGAGTGTAATGCGTAATGATACACTCCTCGGAATGGCGTGGTCCAATATCGTCGCTTACTTTATTATTCTTGCCACTGCCACGACGCTGCATGCTCATAATATCACTCAGATTCAAACCGCATCGCAAGCCGCTGAAGCACTACGTCCGCTGGCGGGCGATCTCTGCTTCCTACTCTTCTCGATCGGTATCCTCGGGACAGGCATGTTAGGGTTGCCGGTGCTCGCCGGTTCTGCGGCGTTTGCCGTCGGTGAAGGTTTTAAGTTTCCTGCAAGTCTCGAGAAAAAACCAGCCAATGCTAAGCGGTTCTACGGAGTTATCGTTTTTGCCACACTGCTTGGTCTGGTCATCACGTATAGTGGGATCAGCGCCATCCAGGCGCTGTACTGGTCGGCGGTGATCAATGGGCTGATCTCGGCGCCGATCATGGTCGTGGTAATGATCCTGGCATCCAGGCCCAAAGTGATGGGGCAGTTTACCATATCGTTAATTTGGAAAATATTGGGTTGGCTGGGTACAATTCTTATGATCGGCGCAGCGATTATGTTCTTTGTTATGTTATAGAGGGTAGATGCCTTCTTTCCGCCGTGTCATTCTGTTCCTGTGGCTCATGCCTGCGCTCGTACACGCGCAAAATTCCGATTCGTCACGTCGTGTCTCTTTCTTCCAAGACACAACACAAACGTCGGTTCACTTCCAGCTTACAACGATCTTCCAGTGGCACCCGGCATTCCATGCGCTATATAGCGGCCGCTATAGTTTGGACTCCAACGAAGAACGAGCTACCTCGGTCACCTCGACGCTATTTACGGGACTGAAGTTATGGCATGACGGTGCGCTCTATTTCAATCCGGAGTTAGCGGGTGGTAAAGGCATTTCGTCAGTCACGGGTATTGCCGGTTTCACCAACGGTGAGACGCCCCGTATTGGTGATCCTGCGCCGTCGGTTACGATCGCACGGCTATATCTTCAGCAGGTCGTCGGATTATCAACGGCTACGGAACACCTATCGGATGGGGTAAACCAATGTTCGATGGACGTCCCGATCGACCGCATTACCATTACACTCGGGAAGTTTGCGATCAGCGATTTTTTCGATTGTAATGCATACAGTCATGACCCACGTTCGCAATTCCAAAACTGGGCGCTTATGGAAAACGGCGCGTGGGATTATCCGGCGAATACGCACGGCTATACCGAGGGTGCAGTACTTGATGCTAAAATTTCTGATTGGTCGTTTCGGGCAAATACGGTTGCTGTTCCGACGGAAGCGAATGGCGAGACGCTCGAGTATCGCTCCGGGGCTCACGCCGAGGCGATCGAGATCGAACACCGCCATTCATTCACCGAACATCCTGGCGTTGTTCGACTGCTGCTATTCAATAATACAGCACGGATGGGCAACTACGCTTTAGCAACGAACGATACACAGTATCATATCGACATCACACAAACACGCGCTTATGGAAGAACGAAATATGGTGTAGGACTAAACATCGAGCAGGAAATAACGCCGAATATCGGTGCGTTCCTGCGAGCCGGATGGTCGGATGGCAATAATGAAACGTGGGCGTTTACCGAGATCGATCGGACGATCTCGCTTGGCACCATGATGCAGGGGACTATATGGGGCCGTACGGGAGATTGTATCGGTATTGCAGGGGTGGTGAATATGCTCTCGCAGAACCACAGGCAATATCTTGCCGCCGGCGGTTATGATTTTAATATTGGTGATGGTCGCCTGAATTACAGCCCCGAAATCATTGCCGAAGCGTTTTATGCATGGCAGGTCCAGGAGGCCCTTACATTAACCGGGGACTATCAATTTGTGGCAAATCCAGCCTATAATGCGGACCGAGGGCCGGTAAGCGTATGGTCCGTGCGGGGGCATATCGCATTTTAGCGCCTGTCTTTAAGAATATCTTGCCCTGCTTTTAAGAATAACTTGAACGGATGCTCACGAACTTTCGGAAGGAGGGCCGGGTTCGAACCATACTGTCGGTAATAGGGCTGACAGCCACCAACACACAAGATCGAAGTATGAAAGGTGAATATAAGTCCCCAAATCTTTACTCCGATTCTTTTCATAGCTCTGTCACCGCGCATAGCGGGCCCGAGCTTGCACGCGTTGTACCAGCCCCTGACCTCGCGCAACACCTCGCGCAGGCACTTCTCTCCGATCATGTCGAACTGACCCACCGCTCGTTTACTTCATCCAGCGTTGCCTCTGGTTTTTCCTCGTTCGACCGCGCAATGGCGGTAGGATTAGCGAGAAGGTAATAGTTACGAAGAGAAAAAATCATTTGGCACATTGATGCGAATGTGTCATTTCGCCGTATTTTTGTATTTATCATTTAGGAATGCCAGGGAATGAAGATCGCGCTTTTAGGATACGGCAAGATGGGCCATGAGGTCGAGGCAGCAGCAGCGGAAGCCGGTCATACGATCGTTGCCAAATTCGATATTCATCATCATGCGACGCTCGACGCACTGCGAGAATCCGGTGCGAATGTTGCGATCGACTTTAGCCAGGCCGGTGCCGTTGAAACGAACGTTCGGCTTGCTGCAAAAGCGGCCATACCGATCGTTATTGGTACTACCGGGTGGGATAGTTCAGTTGACAAAGTGCGAAGGATGGTAGATGAAGCGCGGATTGGCTGCGTCATCGGCTCCAATTTTTCGGTCGGTGTAAATTTGTTTTTGCAAATTGTTCGTGCCGCTTCGCGATTAGTAAGTACAGCCGGTTATGATGCGTATATTATGGAAGCACATCACCGCGGCAAAAAAGACTTTCCGAGTGGCACTGCACTACGATTAAGCGAAGCGGTCCTTTCCGGACTCAAATCGAAGTCGCGCGCCGTCGCCGAATTGAAGCGGGGAGAAGCGATTCCACCCGATACGTTACTCATCAGTTCGATCCGGGCCGGAGCCATTACTGGCACACATACGGTGGGATTCGAATCGGATGATGACTCGATCGAGCTAACACATCGTGCTCGTAGCCGCCGCAGTTTCGCGCATGGTGCCGTCGATGCCGCCGAATGGATCGTTGGTAAGACCGGATTCTACCGGTTTGAAGAGCGTATAGCCGAAATTTTAGAGCGCAAATAAAAAAATGAAGCATGTATTGCGCGGTACTGGTACCGCAATCGTTACTCCGTTCAAAGCAGATGGTTCTGTCGATTACGACGCGTTTCGTAAGTTGGTCGATCTTCAATTGGAAGGCGGCGTCGAAATGCTCGTCCCGCTCGGTTCGACCGGTGAAAATCCGACGATCACACCTCAGGAGCGTCACGAGATCTTTCGTTGGATGGTCGAATATGTCGATCACCGCGCTGTCGTTATTGCCGGCACGGGTACCAACGATACACGCACGTCGATCGAGTATACACGCGAAGCAATGCAGCTTGGCGCCGATGCTGCGCTCATCGTGACGCCCTATTACAACAAACCAACTCCGAACGGACTGTTCGAGCACTTCAAAGCAGTTGCCGATGTGGGGCTTCCTGTTGTAATGTATAATGTCCCCGGTCGTACCGGACTTAACATGAATGCCGAGACGACGCTCCGCTGTGCGGAGATCGAGAACGTCTATGCGATCAAAGAGGCCAGTGCGGATCTTGCACAGTGCATGGAGATCATCAATCATGCTCCACAAAAGTTTAATTTACTCTCGGGCGAAGATAACCTGACGGTGCCGCTCATTTCGCTCGGAGCCAAAGGTGTTATCAGCGTTGCCTCGAATGTCGTACCTCGAGAGTTTTCGAGAATGGTGCGCTTCGCATTAGCCGGGCAATTCGAAGAAGCAAAGGCGCTTCATTATGAGTTGCTCGAACTTATGAAGGTGAACTTCATTGAATCGAATCCGGGACCGGTCAAGGCAGCGCTTGCGATGCGCGGTTTAATACACGAGTATTATCGCTTGCCGCTGGTGCCAGTAAAGCCCGAGAGCAAGAAAAGAATAAAAGAAGTGCTGGAGCACCTGGATGCGGTGATCATGGAAGAAGCGGAGGCTTAAGCCTCTGCTTATCTTTCAGATTTCCACGCGATTTCTATCATCGAATAGAGCCTTAAGCAAAAGCATCTCTTGCTCCGTGAGTTGGCGATTTCGCCGCTCCATGACAGCCTGGGCTACGGCCATAGCTTTGTCGAACCGATACGTGGTAAGTTCTTTCGCTCCTCCCCATGAGAAGTTGGGTATCCACTTTGGTGGAAAGCCTGCGTCAAAAATATTGCAGCTTACTCCAACTGCTGTCCCACTATTAAATTGGGTACCGATACTGCTTTTTGAATGATCGCCCATAAGGAGTCCGATGAAGAGAAGTCCGGTATTAAACTCTTCTCCTTCGATCGTGACTCTGACCGGCGAGTAGTCATTTTTCAGATCGCTGGTATTCGTGCCTGCACCAAGATTTACCCATTCGCCGAGGAAACTATGGCCCAGGTATCCATCATGCTGTTTGTTGGAGAATCCTTGAACGATCGATGTTTCAATTTCACCGCCCATTTTGCACGTTGGTCCTATCGATGTTCCTTCGTATATCTTCGCACCGATCTTAATAAGAGAATTTTTGCCTATAAAAGCCGGTCCAATGATCGTTGAGTTAGGGTAGATCCGAACTGCTTCTTCGATGATGATCTCGCCATGAATGCAATCGAGAACGACATTAGCGCCGATCTCCGCGCTTGGATGGATAAGAAGATTTTCCGGTTTTACGATCGAGCAATTCGAGAATGCTGGTCGCTCGACGCTGCGATTCAGCATGGTCCATAATTCAACATCGGCATGAATTGCTTTCGCATTTGCATGTATGATATCCCAAATGGAGGCTGGAGCATCATCACGAATGGGCCCCGGTGGCTCGATCGGTTCACCACGAGTGAGTGAATTGGCGATATCTTCGGGTATCTCATCGAACTCGTACCAGCTATTATTAGGATTGAAGATCAACGCTTCCCGTGCATTGAGCAAAAGCGTGCTGCCTTGAGGTACTTCATTGACGGGCAATCCATATCGCTCCGTAATGACCGTCTTTAATTCTGGCCGAGTGTGCAAGTATACTTGTGCGCCGCGAAATACGGATTGGACGCGTTCCAACGCAGAAAAGGCCCCGGTCCGAAGTTCGGCTATCGAACGGGTATAGGTAAGAGGCAAAAAGCGGCGACTGCGAGCCAGGGTGTCCTCGTAGATTAGGACGTTCTGAAAGGTCTGAGCCATGAGGAAAAGGATGAAATATTGTGAACTATGAAAAGAGGAGGGACAAATAAAAAAGTCCCGGCAAAACTGCCGGGACTTTATATGGTCTATTAAAAACCTTATTTAAGCAGCAGCCTTTTGGGCTTGCTTCTCTTTGCGCTCTGCGAGCTGCTTGCCAAACTTCTTTTGGAAGCGCTCCACACGGCCAGCCGTATCGACGAGCTTTTGCTTGCCGGTAAAGAATGGATGGCAACTGGCGCATATTTCAACGCGGAGGGTATCTCCGGCAGCGGTCGAACGGGTCTCGAACTCGGTGCCGCAGCCCGCGCAGTGAACCGTTACGGTATGATAACTGGGATGTAAGCCTTCTTTCATAATTTCTCCTTTGGCGCTGACGGATTTGGCCGTACGCCTTGTGTTAAGTACTTTTAAATGGCCGGGTTTAACAGCCTCGTTTCTATTTAACGTTCCGAGGTTCCCTGGCTATTACAGACCCCTCAGCATAATGGAGAAAAGCGTCATAAATAGCTCGAATTTGCGGATTTAGCGCTTTCAACGCTCGTTGATGCTTGCTGATAGTGGTATAGTCCTGCCGGGCGATAGGACCGGTTATAACATTCTTAGCGGGTTTGGATAAACCATTAGTTAACGCTTGCTCTATAAGTGGCCGAAGAGCAGATTTCATTCGCTTGGGGTCTTCGCCAAGCTTTTCGCTCATCTGTTCGATCGCTGCCAAAAGTAGCACTGTAAAATTGGCTCCGAACACCGTCATGGTATGGTACAGAGGTAATGCTTCTTTCGGAAGAGAAATGATGCCTCTGCTGCCAAGCGACGCGACGAATTGACGTGCCCAGCGAATTGCGGCAGGATCGTCCGACGAAGCCATCCAATAAATACCCTTTACAAGGCCGGCGTCAGGTTTTGGAAATGTCTGAATAGGATGAAGTGTGAGTCTCGCTACGCCTGAAGCAAAGGGAAGGACAGTGCTTTCGAGCGAGCCGGCAAGATGGACAATAAACCTCGGTTTTTTCTTAAATTGCTTTAAAGCTTTGCGAGCTACATCGCTAATTTTTTCATCTTTGGCAGCGACGATCAAAACGTCCGATTCGAACTCCGGAAATCGCTCCGAGCGGGCGGAAACAATGGACGAAAGTTTATAACGACCGCTCGCCCTGATCGCTTTTGCGAGCGACTGGCCAACTTTGCTTTTGCCAATAATTATAATAGAATCGGCCATTTTTGTGATGAATTCGAGAATAACACAGATCGAGCGTGATTATTGCCCGTACGGTGCGTTCTCATGTCACCAAAAGATCAAGTCCTATGAAGACCTATAGTATTGCTTTTTTCGCCTGCATACTGCTTGCGTGGAATGTGTCTGCTCAGACAGTGGGAACATGTAAAATATTTCCTTCGAAGAATCCGTGGAATGAGCGGGTCGATTCACTGGCGGTGCATTGGAATTCCGATAAGTATTTGGGTCACATTTCGGGTAAGCATTTGCAGCCTGATTTCAGCATCCCGTTCAATGTGGTAGGGGCATCGCAGCCGTTCGTCAATGTAACGGCTACACTTTATCCCGATGAGAGCGATCCGGGGCCAATGCCTATTCCACCGAATGCACTTCAGGAACAACCACTTCCTCCCAGCGGGGACGCGCACGTTCTCGTGGTCGATACTGGCAATCATCGGCTCTATGAACTATATCAAGGAATAAAGCAAAGCGATAATAGCTGGGATGCATCGTCAACCGCGATCTTCGCGCTCGACTCGAATAATTATCGGCCGGATGGCTGGACCTCGTGCGATGCAGCGGGACTTCCGATCTTTCCAGGACTCCTTCGTTACGATGAGTGTGCGGCTGGCGAGATCAAGCACGCGCTTCGATTTACGATCCCTACCACACAGCGCGGCTGGATCTTTCCAGCCCGCCATCATGCCGGCTCGACAAACGATACGACCGTTCTTCCGATGGGCGCTCGTCTCCGATTAAAAGCCAGCTTTGATGATTCGAAGTTTACGGGTTTCGGAAAAGTGATCTCTACCGCTCTAAAAAAATATGGTATTATCCTCGCCGATAATGGATCAGCCATTTTTATTTCCGGCGAACCGAATGCGAACTGGCCGCAGGAAGTACAACAGATACGCGGTATCTATGCCAGCGATTTAGAAGTGGTCTACACAGGCCCGGTCCGAACCCAGTCAAATCAATATCCAACACCGGTCATTCCGCTCGATCCGCCATCCGGTAACTCTGGCACTGGAGTTTTCCACGTTACTTCCAATCCATTTAGTTTTGGCGCTGTAAAGATCGGTGAGGCCGATACGATGAATGTGTCGATGTCGAATAGTGGCAACGGCGCGCTCATCGCAACGCCACTGACATTCGTTAGCAGTAATCCCGATTTTTCAATTCTCGCCGTCCAGCCGCAGAAGTTTCCGCCAGATACGCTTCAGCCGGGGGAGGCGATCACTGCAACGATCCGGTTTGCTCCAACGAAATTAGGGCGTGATACAACCACCTTTAGCTTGCAGATTTCTGGGTCACCCGGTACGCAAAGTGATACGACCGTTATCCTCGCAGGCGAAGGGCTGGCAAATTCAGGGATCACGCCGGATAAGCCAGCAACCGAGTTAGTCGTATATCCGAATCCTACGGCAGAGAAAATCATAGTAGAAGCCGTACCCGATGTTTGTTCAGCAGAGATCGTGAATCTTACGGGGCAGAGCCTTTTCTCGACATCCATGACGCCAGGGACGAATGTTGTAAAAGTTGAGGTCCTTCCTAACGGGGTATACCTGCTGAGGCTAAGGGGAAATTTTGGTGTCATCAGCAAGCTACTAGAAGTCCGGCGCTGATCACGAATAAGTAGCTCACCAGTAATTCCTTCAAATTGGTTGCCGCGGCCGTGTTTCTGTAGCAGGTACAGGAATGGATGCTGTGACCATCGTATTTTTGTACGAATCCTCTTTCGAGTGGATTCGTAGACTCGTCCTTTCGAGGGGCATTTGGCGAGAGGTCCTTTCGCTAAAACTCAACTTTTAAAACAGATTTTTGCTATGGCGATCAAGATTGGAATTAACGGATTTGGGCGTATTGGCCGGCTTGTATTACGCCGGGCCGTCGAACTGGGGGGCTTCGATTTCACAGGCATCAACGATCTGACGGATGCGAAAACGCTTGCTCATCTGCTGAAATACGATTCCGTCCATGGCAAATTTTCTGGCGAGATAAAAGTGGATGGCAATGCGCTTATTGTCAATGGCGACCGTATCGAGATCACGGCAGAGAAAGATCCGGCAAATCTGAAGTGGGCCGGTACCGATATCGTGATCGAATCGACCGGTAAATTCGCGGATCGTCCCGCTTGCCAAAAGCATATCGACGCCGGTGCAAAGAAAGTAATTCTCACGGTGCCGCCGAAGGGCGAAAAGCTCGACCGTATGGTCGTTCTTGGCGTGAACGATGGAGAACTCAAGGCGAGCGATAAGCTTGTGTCGAATGCATCCTGCACCACGAACTGCCTCGCACCGATGGTAAAGGTCTTACACGATGCATTTGGCGTCGAGCAGGGATTTATGACGACGGTCCATTCTTATACGAACGATCAGCAATTGCTCGATCTTCCGCACAAGGACCTGCGTCGCGCACGTGCTGCAGCGATGAGCATTATTCCAACGACGACCGGCGCTGCTCGCGCTATCGGTTCTATTATTCCGGACTTAAAAGGCAAGATCGATGGTACTTCACTTCGAGTACCGACCCCGACCGGTTCGATTACCGACTTCGTTGCCCAATTAAGGAAAGAAGCTACGGTCGATGAAGTGAACGCTGCGTACAAAGCTGCCGCGGATGGAGCAATGAAGAATATTCTTTCGTACACGGAAGACCCGATTGTGACCGCCGATATCGTTCACGATCCGCATTCCTGCATCTTCGATTCTGCGATGACGATGGTAATGGGCAAAACCGTAAAGGTCTTCGGATGGTACGATAACGAATGGGGTTATTCGTGCCGTGTGGTCGATCTTGCGATTCGAATGAACGAACTGGGGTATTGACGGATGCAAGAGATCCTATTTTAGGCAAGAGACGATTTTTCTCAAAGCCGTTTTATTTTAAGGATCCTTCACACATCGGCAGGACTGGGAAAGCGTCTTATTGCCTCCGGCGACTCCGGCAGCCGCATTTCCAATATATAATACGAGATCATACGCATTTCCGGAATTCGTCGGATCATCTGTTGCGGTCCAAAAGAACCCCTCGAAGTTAAGGTTTTGACCGGATGTGCCTACATTATACCCACCAGGAAGTGCCGTAAAACCACTGCTGTTAGTTGCTCCCACATTTGGCGAAGGAGGCGTTGTAAACCATAATGCGGAAGTATCTTTCAGCTTGCCTCCTGCGACGGCACTTCCACCAACGAACGTAACTAACTGATCCACCTCCTGCTTGCTCGGGATATGCCATCCCTTCGGACATACACCTTGAACGCCGCTCGGGCTCGCTGTGGAGGAAGCAGCGCCCTGCATCGCGACACTCCATGGATATAGTCTTCCGTAGATAGCACCATTGGCAGCATCGTTATTATAGGTGGTACTTCCCGAGGCATTGAAATTCAGATTCCGGGCCATCCACTTTTGCTTGCCAATGCAAACGGTCGCATACTTTTGGCCATCGCGTGTATCCATAAGCGTATCACCGCACCGGAAATAGCTATAGTCATTTGCCGCAAAATGTTTTAAGTACAATTTCGGACCATTAGGCCACCTGATATTGTCATCGAACTCCGTACCATTCGATTTCAGGTAACAGTGTCCTGTGCTGTCGGTATTTGTTATGAGTTGGGTAAGAAGAGAATCCTCCATAGCTACCGCAAAGTCATTGGATACCAGTGCGGAAGACCCATCGCTATGTGCATAGCTGTAATAACTGATCGGATGTAGGGCGGCAAATGCAGGTTCGATCGCGAGTGGAATGCCTTGGGTTGCCGGTTGTGTCTGGCCGCCATAACACATGTTCGCAAAAATAACGGAACCCGAGAGACTACTAATTTTGGAAACGTAATTGCTGGTTAGGACCACATGAAATGGAGTCCGGTAGGAAGTTTTCACTTGTTTCGGCCAACCAGGTTTCTGCGGATTAAGGGAGAGCCCTCTGGCTAGCATCAGTTGCCCCGCCTGTAAGTTGTCATAACCTGATTTTCCCAAATTGACATTAACCAAGACCCTTTCTCCTGCCGCATAGGAGCTGAATGTATCGGGGAGTTCTGTGCCAATTAAGAATCCGTTCGGTAAGCCATGTGTGTCGAGGATCACGAGTCCGTAAGAACCGAATTGATCGACGACGTCCGACGTGCATTCGGAGTTTTTTTTAACAGTCACCGTGAGTCCGAGGCTGGAGTTAGAGAATATGTTGAGCACGCTCTGGAACGTCGCAGCTTTGTAGAACTCATCAAATACGGGTGCAAAGATCAGGACATTCGTATTGGTGATATTATGATTAGCAAGCGTTTCAAACTGATGAAGCGATCCGCCACCACCCGGGCCACCACGGTTAATGCTAAAACCTGAATCATCTATTTCATCGAGGTAATACACTCCCGAAAGCCCGGACGTAAGCGTGAAATAAAGATAGCTACTATCGAGCACACCGGCTGACTGAATGTTTGGCTGATGTTGCAGCCACGTTCCAGTTCGCATGAGTGCTGTGTGGTCGTTACCGTTTGTTGAATCAGCGTAATGGAGTAACTGATCTTCGACAGTGTCGAGGGTTCGGCCGACCTCCGATACCAAAGGTCCGGGTGGGCCATCTTGCATCGTCTGCGTTGGAGCGGAACACTGCGAAAATGTAAACCCCAGAATAAATAAACCAATAAACGTAGATATTCTCATTGGAAGACACAATCAAATTCGAAATAAAGAACGACAAAGAATGAGTTAGACGGTACTCATATATACCTATGATTAAGCTTTTGAGGTTCCAGAGAGGCTTTCCGTTGCTTTTACTCTCGGATAATAGAACGCAAGCATATATCCGCCGACGATGATCATCGCGATCGAGATCCATTGTGCCATGGAGAGACCCCAATAGAGCGGATTAATACGAATGAATTCGATGAGCAATCGCTCGATGCCCATTACGACCATTACTATCGAGAATACTTTGCCGGGCTCTGTGTCGAACTTCTTGCGATTATTCCAGATGAGGATAAAAGCGATCACACAAAAGATCGTCTCGTAAACGGGCGCCGGATGCACCGTTACGATCTCATCGAAGCGAGAGATGCGGCTACCCATCATATCCTTGCCAACCGTGATCGCTGCAAGTGAATCATAATGCCATTGGGCTCTCTCGATGGGATGTGTTTTGAAAAAGTCGATGAGTGTGTAGGTCGGCTTAGCTGTTCCCTGCGGGTAAGACATTGCCCAGGGCAGCTTGGAAGGAATACCATAATCGCCATCGCCGGCAAGCTGGCAACCAATGCGGCCGATACCATAGGCCAGCAACACAACAGGCGAGATCATGTCCGCAAACAATGAAAAGCGGAGTCCTTTACGTTTGATATAGAGGTAGATCCATATCGTACAAACGAGAAAACCTCCGTAAAACGTAAGCCCGGCAGGAGAGAAGAGTTGGCCCGTCGGGTCGTGCATGAAGTCGGACCAGTTCTCAAGAATTGAAAAAAGCTTTGAGCCAGCGATGCCACCAACGAGGCAGATCATAGTGATCTGGCCAGCCATTCGAGGGTCAAATCCACGCCGTCGAATTTCGGATGTAAAGAAGTAATTCGCAACCAGAAATGCTGTGGCCATCATAAGGCCAAAGCTGTAGAGCGTAATGGGTCCGATGTGGAAAAGGACGGGATACATGAGCGAGCTAAAGAAGTGCTAAGTGCCGGTGTCGAAAAATTCTTGAAATTGAGCTAACATGACCGCCCCGAACGACGTTCTGCCAATACTTAGCACTGAACCCTACCCAGCACTACCGTGAAGCTTGGCATTATCGGCGCAATGCCGCAGGAGATCGATCTTATCGTCGACGATTTTGAACGAGAATCTATCCAGGAAATCGCTGGCCGATCCTATCATCTCGGACGTTTTGCTGGCGTTGATTCGGTGCTCGTCTTTTCTCGATGGGGGAAAGTTGCCGCCGCATCAACGGCAACAGCCTTGATCGAGCGGTTTAATGTCGATTGCATCGTTTTTACCGGGGTGGCTGGTGCTGCAGCCGAAGCGCTTAACCTGGGCGATGTTGTCGTTGCCGATCGTCTTATCCAGCATGATTTTGATGTGAGTCCCACCGGCATGTTTGCTAAGTTCGAGATCCCTCTCTTAGGTATTAGCCATTTCGAGGTTGATGATCGGCTGGTGGAACTCGGGAAAATAGCTGCGGAGGACTATCTTATCAATCATTCTCAATCCCTCGAGCAGGAAGGTCCCAAAGTTTATATAGGTACAATTGCGAGTGGCGATCAATTTATTGCCCATCCTGAGAAATTAGAATCGCTCCGAAGTGCAATTCCTGATCTTCTTTGTGTAGAGATGGAAGGCGCCGCTGTCGCACAGGTCTGTCACGAATATAAAATACCGTATCTCGTAATACGCACTATATCGGATAAAGCCGATCACTCTGCGGCTGTCGATTTCATTACGTTTATTCAGGAAATAGCTCGTCATTATTCGCACGGCATTCTGAAGCTTCTCGCTCCTAAGCTTGCGGAATAAATAATTGTTGCAACGTGTTCGAAGGTCGTCGTTTGGCAGTGCCAAATTTTCTTTTCTTGATTATCTAGTCGTACGTCATGCAAATTAAGATCACTCTTACACTCGTCTCTCTTGCTCTTGTTACGGGTATTATTTTATCGAATAGTTTAGCTGGGTCCGCAAAGCCGATCCCGGTCACCAGGAGTTCTGTTTCGTCGGCTACTAAGGCCGATACCAATATCGATTGGAAGGCAATGTCTCGCCCGGAGCGTAAGGAGTATATGCGGGATGTTGTGTTACCAAAAATGAAGTCGCTGATGCATGACTTCGATGCTAAGGCGTTCAAAAACGTAAAATGCGTAACGTGTCACGGTAATGGAGCTCGCGAGGGTACCTATAAAATGCCGAACCCGGACCTTCCGAAATTACCCGCAACTCCGGAAGGCTTCGCTAAACTGAAGGAAAAACATCCGGCTATGATGAAGTTTATGTCCCAGACGATGAAGCCACAGATGGCGGAATTGCTTGGAATGCCGCAATTTGACCCGAAGACCGGGGAGGGGTTTGGCTGCGGAAATTGCCATACCAGCAAGAAGAAGTAGCTGTTTTACGGGCTTCTTCATTATTCTTTCTGCTTTTGTAACAAGTTTGCCCTTTTCGCGTGTTTACGCGCGCGGTTGATAAGAATGTGCTCTTGCCGTACAATTTTTTGACGTTGGTACCGTCATTGGCGGTGGATCATATATCCGCCGCCTGACCATTACAATGACCTTTATCACAATCTTTTCGCAACGATTGCAACATAAGCACGTGCTTAGACGGCCACTCTGGGTGATTTTGGCCTGTTCCGGGCTGCTTTTGGGATTTTATAGTCCGCTTCATGCTCAACCTCGGTCACTTTCGCTCGATGATGCCATTTCTATGGCTTTAGGGCGTGGCGAAGAAATTTCGCTGGCTAAAGCAGGTGTTCGCGCTGCCGAAGGAAATGTGGAAATAGCAACGAGCGGGATGTTGCCGCAGATCGCTGCATCGGCAAATTACACGCGCCTTTTAAAGTCACAATACGGCTCGACCACGACCGGCACCGCTGATACTTCTGCTATCTCGAAAGCGCTCAATTCACTGTTCAAGAACTTCCCCTTTGGAAAGCCGAACGAGTGGACCTTAGGCTTGTCCGCTTCCCAAAATGTATTTACCGGTGGACGCCTTATCGCCCAACGCCAGGCAGCGGAAGCTCGAAAACATTCTGCCGATATCGATCTTACGGCGGCAGAAGCGCAGCTTGTGCTCAATGTGACTCAGAGCTACTACGATGCTGTGCTTGCAGATACCATAGTGAAGATCTCACGCGATGCCCTTGCCCAGGCGGAAGAAGTTGATCGGCAAACGGAATTACAATATAAGGTCGGTGAGAAGGCAGAGTTCGATGCACTGCGCACTCGTGTCGCACGGGATAACCAAATACCGATCGTTCTCCAGGCGGAGAATGATCGATCCCAGGCATATTACCGCTTAAAGCAACTGCTTAATCTTTCTCTCGACGATTCGCTCGTTCTTACTACACCAGTAGTAGACTCACTGGCTCGTTTTGCTATGCAAAGCGATAGCTCCACGGAAAACCGATCGAGTGTTGTGCAGGCGTCCTTGAATGTGGACGCATCGCAAGCGCAAATACGTGTTGCCAAGGCATACCACTGGCCGCAGATATCACTCTTTTCACAATATTCTCCGGTTGCCTATCCAGATAACTTCTTTCCCAATTTTAACGAGTGGCTGACCAACTGGACCGCCGGTGTCAATATTTCGATACCGATCTATACCGGTGGTAATATTGGTGGGAATGTGGATGTCGCGGAAGCAGGTGCCGATCAGGCAATCGCTCGATTGGAACAAGCCCGTGAAGCGGCCGCGATGGATTCGCGCATTGCGTTCGATAATCTTCACGCTGCTCAAGCCAATCTTCGATCGACCGCCAGCACGGCCGCGGAAGCACAACGTGCGTATGAAATAGCGAGTGTTCGTTTCAGCCAGGGAATTTCTACGGAAGTCGAGTTGGATGACGCTCGCCTTCAGGAGGAACAAGCACGCGCCAATTGGGCTCGTGCGGTTCGTAATTATCAGGTTGCGCGAGCAAAGCTCGCGTTGTTAAAAGATCTGCCTGTTAATCCGGCACAAGCAACGGTTATGCAATCGACCGCACAAACTGCCGTTACCCAACAGCAGGCCTCATCGCCACAACAGACTTTCACCGCGCCAGCTTCTGGCGCATCGCCTTCAGGAGCCACCGGACAATGAACCATCGGACCATCATCTCGCATCTTTTATCAGCCAGAGCTAAAAGCGTAGCGCTATCACTCCTCGTCGTGATGAGTTTTGCGGTAGCTGCTTGTAAAAAAGCAGCGCCGCCTTTGCCGCCCGCAGTCGTTCAAGTTGGACCGGAGAGTTATGCTGTTGCCATGGAAGGCACGATCGAAAGCGGCCCGACCATCAGCGGCACGCTTGTGCCGCGCGATCAAGCGATCGTTCGAGCGCAAATTTCGGGTTCGGTCCTACGGGTAATGGTCGATCAGGGACGTCCGGTTAGCGCCGGGCAAGTAATTGCCACTATTGATAACAGTGCTCTAACGGATGCAGTAACGAGCGCTAAAAATGCTGTCGTGAATGCGGAGAACACCCTGGAAGTGGCAAAGCGCGAGCAGGAACGGCAGGAGAGCCTTCTTAAGGCAGGAGCGATCAGTCAACAAAGTGTCGATCAGGCGCGGCGCAATACGGTCGCTTCCGAAGCCGGTGTTGCACAAGCGAAGGCACAACTTGCAAGTGCTGCCAAACAGCTTGCCTATGCAACGGTTCGTGCACCCTTTTCTGGTATTGTAAGTGAGAAGAGTGTATCGGTGGGTGATGTCGTTCAGCAGGGCACGGCAATGTTCACCATCGTCGATCCATCCACTCTGGAGCTTCAGGGCACGGTGCCGGCCGATGCAATTGGGTACGTTCATGTCGGTTTGCCGATCCATTTCGATGTCACCGGTTACCCGGGTCATCAATTTACCGGTACGATCACTCGTATTAACCCAACGGCTGACCCGATGACGCGGCAGGTCCGTATTTATGCGGAGATTCCCAATAAGGGACAGGCATTGGTAGCTGGTCTTTATGCAGAGGGGCGCATTGCGAGCGTTCAAAAGACGACACTGGTTGTGCCGCTGGATGCAGTCGATCATAAACTGATCACTCCGGCTGCCATCAAACTCGATCATGGTGTCGTAACCAGAGTACCGGTCGGTCTCGGTGCGGTCGATCAGAAGAACAATCTTATCGAGATCACTTCCGGGTTAGCGGCCGGAGATACCATTTTACGTGGTTCATCGCGTGATATTGCACTTGGTACTAAGGCTCGTACGATATCCGCCGTAAAACAAAGTTCTACGGATACTGCACATCACGAGTAAGATGTGCACCTTTTTTAGTCGTTAAGAATAGCTTATGTTTATTTCCGATTTTGCGATCAAACGACCTGTCGTTACGGTCACGACAATGATCGCGCTGGTCATTTTCGGTCTCTTCTCGCTTCATAGCTTGCAGATCGACGAATTTCCGGACGTGTCGAGCCCACTCGTCGTGGTTGCCGTGCCCTATCCGGGCGCTTCTCCGGAGCAAGTGGAGCGGGAAGTGGTCGATCGCATGGAGGAAGCCTTCGGATCCATCAGTGGAATGGACGTTATGAATTCCCGCTCGATGGACGGCTTCGGGATGATCACGTGCCAGTTCCTTTTCTCCAAAAATCCGGATCAGGCGATGCAGGACGTACGAGATGCGATCAGTGGCATCCAGAACGATCTTCCGCCTGAGATGAAACCGCCTATTCTTAAGAAGTACGATCCGGATGATATGCCCATCATCTCCGTCATTTTGCGTTCGCCGGGTATGTCGCCTGCCGATCTTACGGCGATGGCTGATCCTGCGATCACAAAAGAATTGCGAGCGATCAATGGAGTGGCGCAAGCCACTGTCAGTGGTGCTGTAACGCGCGAGATTGCGGTCGACCTTCGGCCACAAGATCTTCAGGCAAATAATATCAGCGTTTCTCAGGTCGTGCAGGCGTTGCAAGCGCAGAACCTCGCGACACCCGTGGGCGCCTTACAAAGTGCATCGACGGAACAGTCTATACGCCTTCAAGGACGTATAGAAGACCCCGAGCAATTTAAGACCGTGCCGATCATGACGAGAGGGGGACAGGTTATTCGGTTAAGCGATGTTGCCGATGTTCGCGATACTGCGAAAGAAGCACGGTCGCTTGCCATTTATAATGGGGTAGAGGCGGTCGGTATCGATGTTACCAAATCGAAGGGAGCGAGTACTGCAACGGTATCGGATAATGTTAAAGCCGCTCTCGATGATATTAAAAAGACGTTGCCGCCCGGTACTCAGCTCGATGTTATTCGTGATGCCGGCGATCGGGTAACCCGTTCCGTAGATAATGTTGAAGAGACGCTTTTTGAAGGTGCGGGACTGACGGTGCTTGTTGTCTTTTTGTTTTTGAATTCCTGGCGCTCGACGGTTATCACTGGTATCGCATTACCGATCTCGGTGCTTGCAGCCTTTATTGCGGTAATGGCGGCCGGCTTTACGCTGAATGTCATGTCGCTCATGGGTCTTTCGCTTGCCATTGGTATTCTCATCGATGATGCCATCGTCGTTCGAGAGAATATTGTTCGACATATCGAGCAAGGCGAAGATCATATTACGGCTTCACACACGGGTACGAACGAGATCGGTTTGGCAGTTACTGCGACCACGTTTTCGATCGTTGCAGTATTCGTACCTGTTGCGTTCATGCCTGGCCTCTCGGGTCAGTGGTTCAAGCCCTTTGCGCTTACCATCGCATGCGCTGTGATGGTTTCACTCTTCGTCAGCTTTTCGCTCGATCCGATGCTTTCTGCTTATTGGCCGGATCCGCAAACAGAATCGCACGAGCGTAAGAATTTCATTGCACGCATGCTCGACCGATTTAACGACTGGTTCAATCGCAGAGCTGACGGATATAAGAGGGTTGTCGGCTGGGCACTCGATCATCGCTGGTCGATGGTCGGTCTTGCAACGTTCGCGTTCTTTGCGGCCTTGTTTATTCAAGGCAAGTTCGGTGGGTTCGGGTTTGCACCGAGCAGCGATCGCTCTGAACTCACCATGACCGTCGAAGCGCCGCCGGGTTCGAGTCTTGAATACACGAAAGCAAAATGCGAGGAAGTAGCTGCGATCGTTCGTGCACATAAAGAAGTGCCGTATACATATACAACGATCGGCAGCACCGCCACTATGTTGGGTACGTCTTCCAGCTCTGGGGATGTAACTGCGGCCAGCATCTATGTAAAGCTAGTACCTAAGAAGGACCGCAAAATATCGGCGGACAATTTTGCAACGATGCTGCGGCATGAGGTTGCGGGCATTGGCGGTATTAAAACGTACGTCTTTACCAATCCGTGGGGAGCAGCTCAGAAAGAGATCCAGCTTCAAATTCGTGGCACGAACGATGCCAGCATGGACCAAGCAGCGGAGATGATCGAAGACGTTGTGCAGCATACGAAGGGTGCTGTCGATGTCGGCCTCTCGACGAAGGGACAGAAACCTGAGATCGAAGTAGATTTGCGTCGCGGGCTTATTGGTACGATGGGATTAACCGCCGGGCAAACTGCGCAATCGCTGATGCCGGCCTTCGCAGGCCTCAAGACGGGCGACTGGGTCGATCCTACTGGAAAAACACGCGACGTTACCGTTAGACTTGCGGCACCTGCTCGCGAGAATCCAGCTGACCTGCTTCAAGTACCGATCGTTGTTGGTGGCGCTGCGCCGCAATCGACGGCCGGTGCTGGTGCTGTACCTGCGGTTGGTACGATGCAGGGCGCTGCGGTCGTTCCGCTCGGTCAGATCGCGGATGTTAAAGAAGGGCTCGGACCAGCGGAGATCGATCACCTCGATCAGGACCGCGTTATTAATGTCGAGGCTAACACATCGGGCCGTTCGTTGGGCGAGGTCACCGCTGATATTCAGAAGGGAATTGCCAAGCTAAAACTCCCACCAGGAATCGTTATCTCGAATGGTGCGCAGGCGAAGAATCAGGCCGAAATGTTCGGCGCTATGTTCGCAGCGTTGGGCCTTGCATTAATGCTGATGTACCTGATCCTGGTCATTCAATTCGGTTCGTTCCTCGATCCGTTTGCGATCTTACTTTCACTACCATTATCGCTTATCGGTGTCGTACTGATGCTTCTTATTACCGGTGATGACATCAACATTATGTCGATGATCGGTATCATGATGCTCATGGGTATCGTAGCGAAGAATGCTATCTTACTCATCGACTTTGCTAAAGCACAGCACGAAGCCGGAATGCCACTGCGCGAAGCCCTTATAGAAGCCGGTCGCGTTCGCTTACGTCCGATCATCATGACGACCGTGGCTCTCGTTGCCGGCATGGTGCCAGTCGCCCTTGGGTTCGGTGAAGGCGCTGATTTCCGGGCGCCACTCGGTCGAGCCGTTATCGGCGGAGTTATTACCTCGACCATTCTAACGCTCGTTGTTATTCCGACGGTGTACGAACTCTTCAGTGGCTGGCGCGATAGATTCCGCAAACGGTTCAGACGCACTGCCCACGAACCTAAGGCTCATCCGATACAGACATTCGAGCCGCAGGAGGCTTAAACTATCTTAAACTATGAGGCTTAGCACTGCTAAGCCTCTTTTAATTTTGGCACCTCCTTTGTCCCATAGCACAACTATGGGACTTGCATCTTTCATTACCCGACTGGGCAAACACCGAAGGCTTTGGGCCACTGCTAAAAATCTGCAGCGAAGTCTCCGTGAGATCACTATTGACGGCGGGCGTCCGGGCCGCAAAACAAAGGCGGCGCTTAATGGTACCTGGTTCGGTCATCCGTTGCACCCAGTGATGACGGATATTGCTGTTGGTGGATATACGGCAGCTTGGTTTCTCGATATTCTTGCCGAGCTTACCGATAACGATCGGCTTAGGACGAGTGCTGATGATGCGATCGCTGTTGGGTTGCTCGGTTCGGCAGTCTCTGCAATAACTGGTATTGCGGATTGGTCCGATACCCAGGATGATGCAAGAACCATAGGTCTCATTCATGCCGCTACGAATATTACCGGTACCAGTATTTATCTTGCATCGTATCTTAACCGCCATACTAATCGCAGTGCTCGGTTTTGGTTATCGATGCTGGGCACCGTGGTGCTGACTGGCGGCGCTTATCTGGGTGGCTGGATGATCTATCGACAGGGAGTGGGCGTCGATACAGCGCCGATCAATGCGCTCGGGCGTGCACCGTCCCGCTTTCGCGGATCACGACCGGATAACCCTCGACCTCTTTCGGAAGAGCGGCACTAAGCTGTTGGGTCAGGCTGTCCACAAAGATCATGATCGCTGGCTGTCCATTCTTTTGCGTTTCGCCGGTACCTTGAACGCCTGAGATCTTCATCCATCCCGGAGTGTGTGCTGCTAACACATCTGAAATTGGTCGCACCGGTTTGAGCGTGTCATTAAGAGAGGTTTTACCGGAATCCATTGCGGAGAGGTTCGTAGAATCGCTGGAGGAGTGATCATCACCAGGACGGGGAGTGCAACCATATAATAAAACAAGTACTACAACAAAGAATGGAGAGCAGAGAATTTGTTGTCTTTGAACATTCTTCTTCATTCGCTACTCTCCATTCACCATGTTCCGTTTTTAGAACGAACTCGTTACAAACGACAGGCCGAAATCATGGGCGATGTAGTCCATGCGATTGGCAAAGGACGAACTTGTCGACCCTGCGAAGTTTAGTCCGATCGGCTTGTAAACACCGGAGCCGTCTCCACTCGAGCTGCCATCCGTGCACATCATCGAGCCACTATCGCCAGCCTGAATAAAGCTGCCGCTTGCCACATAGATCTGATCGATGAACGTAGCAGTGTAATTCGTGTACGATACTCGGATCGTCACGTTGATACCAGCGATCGTACCTTGAGTGTGCCCGGTGGTGCGGCCCACTTTCGTTACCTTCGTTCCAACTGTCGGTGCCGGGATCGTGCTCGGGTTCGACGGTGTGTACCACGCGTCCTGCGACATCTCCGGATTCCATCCACCCGAAAGCCCCGGATTGCACTCCGCTAATGCTGCATCATAATAATTATTATGATTGTGATCGATGTAATTCCAGGCATGCAATTTTCCGATCGCGCCGGAGGAGCCACAGCTTACATCGTATCGGCCCGGCTGGTCCATTTGATCGGGACCGGTCGCATTATTCTCGTTCGCGAACACATGGTTGCAACTCAGCATGTATTTCGGGGTCCCGCTCCATGAGTATTGATTGCTATAGACGTTGATCTTATCCTTGCTGCTGCCGCTCGCTTCGTACGTACCACTATAGCTTCCCGAACTGGTAAGGCGTGACGTTGTTACGAACGCACCGATCGAGCCAGCGGCACACTGGTCGTTATCGCCAACGCTGACACCCGCAGGGCATGGACTGCGGTACGTTCCGGTATAACCGTAAGAATGGACCGTGCCGACCATTTCAATTCTCGTTGGTATTCCTTCCAGCGCTGCCGGAATGTTTGCTACTCCTGGATGCTGCGTAAAAACAAGGATCGCTGCACCATTGCCTTCTTGTGCAAGTCCGGTACCGCATCCGATCACGCCCGGAATGGCCATGAGTTCGGTCGTATGGCGGTTTTGGACATCCATGGCGTGTTGAATGTAAGCGGGCTGACCCGTTACATGGCCACCGGCCGGAGCGGCGATCGTAGGCGGAAGATAACCGGTGTTCGATGGTCCGCTAGACTGGCTACAGCTCGCGAATACTAACGCTAAGCCGCATACCAAAGCAAGGGCAAAACTAAATTTAGGGGTTCGTGTCGGGTTCATGTTCGTGGAATTAGGACTATTGATTGTTAAGGACTTAGAATCAAAAGGCGAAGAAGAAGGCACGTACATCGAACCACGTTCAGGTTGCATAGTTCCGTCCGAGTGAATGGAGAGTGATGGATAGCCAGTTAAATTTGTGTTTGTTCTTTTCATTTTCATAATTGCTGCCCAATTTGATTCACAATCGACAAATATGAATTTTTTACTGATTTTTTCTCCTCGTTGTAAGGCCATTTAGCGGCTGATAATTTTGCAGCAGCCTCGTTATTCGTCTTAATAATATTAGTGAACAAATAGGCACCTATACCGGAGTTCCGAACCGGTGTACTGGCGATTTCTGATCACCAGCCACGAATGGAGTTCGCGGGTGCGGCGAGTTTTATCGGCTCGGATTCGGTGGGGTTTTTACAGTGTAAGAGCAAGCTAAAGCATGCTCTACAAAGCATGCTCTACAAAGCATGCTCTACATGCCAGCTTAACAATTAGTCATGGAAGCTCTCTTAAACTTCGGCGCCGCTTCTCTATCCAACCAAGCAAAGAGAGGAGATTAACATGATCGCTCCTCCGATTAAAAACCAAATTATATCAGAGACTATGAATTACTTATCGAATCTCATGATGCTGAACACTTATATTAGGAGCGGTTATGTGCGGAATGCAGCGCTTGCAGTAACGGCCGCGCTTATGCTCGGCCTTGCAAGCTGCGCGCAAACCACAGCTCCTTCCACTTCCACGGAATCGGCGGAGCCGCAGAGCGTGCAGGTTGCGAACTCCGAAACGGCTGCGGACGTAACGGCCGCGTCAGTCGGCACGGAATCGGGAGGGGCGGGTATGGTCTTCGTCGATGCTCTCACGCTCGCCGAAGGCGGGCAGATCAATGGAGCGGCAGTGAAATATGCTACGCCGCAAAGTAACGATACGCTGCACACGGTAACCGTCACGCGTTCGAAGTCGAATGGCCAGGTTTCGTATACAGGCACGTGGACGCACACCTGGATCTTCCGCGATGCGAACGGTGTAGCCATGCCTCATTACGTCAAGGGCCAGACGGACCAGATTGAAATTTGGTCGAGCGGCAACCACGACCTGACGAATCCGCGCCTTTCGATGGCCGATTCTTCGAACGGACACTGGATCATCACCGGCCTCATCGCAAATCCTGATTCGGCGCAGATGTCCGGCTCGCTCACTCGCGTTGGCGATCGCACTCGCCTCAAGAACGGAGAGACGATGTCGCATACCTTCACGATCAACTGGACGAACGACATCATCGTGAAGAAGCTCGATAAAGATCTCGATGACACGATAGCGGTTCTGCTCGGCACTGCTTCGAGCGATCTTAAAGTGACGAACTTCAATGGCAAGTCATTCGAGCGCCAGGTAAGTATCCTCTTCCACGGTGACGGCACCGCGACGCTTACGGTCACTCGCACTAGCGCCAATGGCAAAGTTGATACGATCACGATCGACGTCAAGCGTGGTATCTGGATGAGAGACGAACATCTTGGATAACTGATTGGATTAGCCGTGATAAAGGGCACACCTTTAAGGGAGTGCCCTTTTTTATTAGTAAGAGGCAGTGAACGGATAGTGGATAGTGGAAAACGGATAGTGGTGAATGGTAAAGACGCAATCGCTTCAACTCACCACTCATCGTTCACCATTCATCGTTACCACTCATCATTCACCATTCATCGTTCACCATTCTCAACTATCCTCTATCCACTCTCAAGTAAACCCTAACCCCTTTACTCGGTGTTAGGCGATTCATGCGCCTGATCTCGCTCGGTCTGACCCCTTACGAACAAGCCTGGAAGCTCCAGAAGGAGTTATTTCAGGGCGTTGTGGAGTCGCGGGAAGAGGATACGCTCATTCTGGTCGAGCATACGCCGGTCTATACGTTCGGTCGTGCCAGCGACCGGAGCGCCGAAGGTGCACCGACCAATTTTCTATTAAGCAATGAGATGCTCCAACAGATCGGAGCAGAAAAATTCGAGATCGAGCGCGGCGGAGATGTGACATATCACGGTCCGGGGCAATTGGTCGGGTATCCGATATTAAACCTCGCGCATTTCAAAGAAGACTTAGGCTGGTATCTTCGCTCGCTCGAAGAGACGATCATCGAAGTCCTGAAGACGTATGGCATCGAGGGTTTTCGCGTTGCTGGCCGCACCGGTGTTTGGACGGGAGCTGCAAACCGAGAAGAGAAGATCTGTGCTATTGGAGTGCGTGCCTCAAGATGGTGTACCATGCATGGCTTCGCGTTCAACGTCAATACGGATCTTTCATATTTCAATTACATTATCCCGTGCGGCATCTCTGACCGGGGAGTAACGAGCTTAAAGAAGGTATTGGGCCCCGAAGTACCGTTCGAAGAAGTACGTGAGCGGTATATTGCTGCGTTCGAGGATGTGTTCGAAGTCGATCTTGTCAGTTCTCTCATTCAGCTATGAAAAAGATCATTGTCGTTGTTGCGCTCGTTGTTTTGGCAGGAGTGAGAGCTTTTGCACAGCCCTCTAAAGAAGTAGCGAGCCGCATCGATCAGGTCGCGGCGCTCTTCCGCGATAATCCTACAGGATACGATACGTTATTCACGAGCGGATTTTTAGCGGAAGTACCTGCCGATCGTCTGACGGCGATCTTTTCGCCATACTATACTTCATACGGTAAGATCGTCGGCTGGAATTACATCGACTCTTCCCATCAGTGGAGTGCGAAAGCGCGGCTGAGAACCTCTAAACACTATACGATCGAGCTTACGATCGATCTGGCAGATTCCGGTTCGCATCTGATCGACGGATTGCTCTTAGGCTTGGCCAGCCCCGAGTTAAAATCGCTTGCAGAAGTTCGCAACAAGTTTGCGAAGATGCGCGGGGTTACAGCAATGATGATTGCTCGCTTGCAGGACGATGGGAAGATTGTACCAATAGAGGAATATAATCCCGATACGGCGCTCGCTATCGGTTCGGCATTCAAGCTCTACGTGCTGGCAACACTACTAAAAGATATCAATGCCGGGAAGCGCCATTGGGATGATGTGATCGTTTTGGATTCTGCTTCGCGCTCATTTCCATCAGGTCAGATGCATGAGTGGCCGGTTGGTACTCCTGTAACGCTGGCTACAGCTGCGGCAATGATGATCTCTATTAGCGATAATACAGCAGCCGATCTTCTCATACATACGCTCGGTCGGGAGCACGTTGAAGCAATGCTATCGGAGGCGGGCAACTCGCACGCCGATCTCGATAAACCGTTTCTTACTACCCAGGAAGCGTTTAAGCTCAAAGAAACGAACCACGATCTGGGATCGAGATATATCACTCTTTCGCAGGAAAAAAAGCGTGCGTTTTTAGATCGAGAGGTCGCACCGTTTCCACATGATAGCATCGGCCATGTGGAAGGCTTGATCGATAAAGTAGAGTGGTTCGCATCGCCGCGAGATATTGCGAACGTGTATAAGTATATACTCGAGCATTCGAAGAGCGGGGAAGGTGCGAAAGTGCGTGGCATCCTCGCAATAAATCCCGGTCTCTCGATCGATAAATCGCGATGGGATTACGTTGGCTATAAAGGTGGCTCCGAGCCCGGTGTGCTCAACATGTCCTTTCTGCTACACTCCAAACTAAATGGCGGGTGGTATGTGATCACTGCATCGTGGAATGATGCGGGCGCACCGCTTAAAGATACGCAGTTCTACGGCATCGTTCAGCGGATGATCGAACTCGCGCAGTAACATGTCTTCCTTTCCATTTAAGCATATTTGCGTCATTGGTACTTCCGGAAGCGGGAAGACAACGTTCGCGCGCGTACTTGCAGAGAAGATTGGCGGCGACCACATCGAACTCGATGCGTTGTATCATGGCCCCAATTGGAGCGAGCCGACTGAGGAAGAATTTACCGCACGGATAAGGAATGCGATGAAGAGTGAGCGGTGGATCATCGATGGCAATTATATTAGTCGTGCCAGTCAGCTCCAATATGCTGACCTCATTGTCTGGTTGGATTATTCTTTTGTGCGCGTTTTGAGCAGAATCGCCCGTCGAACATTGAAGCGTCTGATCACAAATGAAGAGTTGTGGAATGGCAATAAGGAATCGTGGCGCTTGGCATTGACCAAAAATGGAATGATCTATTGGGTCCTGCATACGTACTCTCGTCGGCGTCGGGAATTCCCGGTGATGCTGAGCTCGAAATATTCGCACATCGCCCAACAACGATTTCAGCGCCCTCGAGATGCCGATGAGTGGCTTCGTAGTATTTCATAGTATACTGTAGAGTTGTAATACTCAGCTTTTAAGTGCGCGGCACGTTGCTTGTAGTTTTCCGCTCAAAACTAATTAAGGAAAGCGATGACAAAAAAACTACATCTTCACTTGCTTGCAGCGATTCTGTCGATCGCTGTTGTGCTCGGCGGTTGCTCGAGCTCACAAAATTCCCAGGCTGGGACGACGTACACTCGTACTGCGAATGGCAGTTATGTCACAGTACTCGAAGACGAATACCACATCCATATGCCGGCTGCCTTTCCGGCTGGTGTCGTGACGTTCCACATCACGAATCAAGGGCAGCATAATCACAACTTTAAGATCAGCGGTAATGGTGTAGAACAGCAATTACCGGCAGACCTTCTGCCGGGTACGTCCGCCGATATGACGGTATCGCTGCCACCGGGGTCGTATCGTGTGATCTGCCCGTTGTTAGGCCACGCCGATCTTGGCATGCGCCTCGACGTGACGACGTTCACACCGTAAGAAAGTAGCGTGAATAAAAAAGGGATGATCTGTGACCATCCCTTTGCTGTTAATTAAGCTCGGGATATTTTATCGGGTCGCTTTCATGCATCATATCATAGATGCGTTCGAACAGCGATTCCATGTTCGGCTTCGAAAAGTAGTCGCCATCTGAACCATAGGCTGGGGCATGCTCTGTACCGGTAATGGTAACCGGATCGGAATCGAGATAACGATAGCCACCTTGTTTTTCAAGGACCTCTCGCATCATGTATGCTGTGGCCCCTCCGGGGACGTCTTCATCCGCAAAGACAATGCGATTCGTCTTTTTTAACGAATCCCCGATCATTCCATAGCGGTCGAACGGAAGCAGCGTTTGCACGTCGATCACTTCGACAGATATATCGAACTTGGCAAGCTCTTCTGCGGCTTCCATTGCAATACGGCACATCGCACCATAAGTCACGAGTGTGACGTCCGTGCCGTGACGTAAAATTTCCGGTACGCCAAGAGGAACGGTAAACTCGGCAATATTAGCGGGGATGGTCTCCTTAATTCGATAGGAGTTCAATACCTCTACAATAAGCGCCGTGTCATCCGAACGGAGCATCGTATTGTAAAAGCCCGCAGCCTGCGTCATATTGCGGGGGACCAGCACATACATACCTCGCAAAGCGCTGAGGATCATGGCCATCGGCGAACCGGAGTGCCACACACCTTCCAGGCGGTGACCACGCGTACGAACGATCACCGGTGCTTTTTGTCCACCTTTGGTGCGCCAGCGAAGTGTCGATAGATCGTCCGCCATGGGCTCCAGTGCGAACAGCAAGTAATCGATGTATTGGATCTCTGCGATCGGACGGAGACCTCGCATCGCAGCGCCGATTGCCTGACCGAGGATCGTGGCTTCTCGAATACCCGTGTCCGTTACGCGCAGTTCGCCATGCTTGGCTTGAAGATCTTCAAATGCTTTATTGACGTCACCGATAACGCCGACGTCCTCGCCAATTGCAAAAAGCCTTGGCTCACGAGTAAGCGCAGCATCGAAACATGCTTGCAGGACCTGACGGCCATCGACGCGGGATTCATCCCCGTTATAGATCGGCTTAATTTCTTCAACGAGAAGAGCAGACTCTGCTGACTCACTATAAATATGGGAGGAATACTCATCATAGTGTCGAGCATCAGCCGCCCGTTTCCAGCTTGCTAATTCTTGCACGGGCCGTAGATTCGGGTTACGCGCTGCTCGAATTACCTGGCCGACCGCCTGATAAATATCCTTTTGGATCGGCTCTTTGATCGAATTGAGAGAGTCCTTTATTGCGCGAACTTCATCGCCATTCGGAATTTCATTCGCAATACGATCGAAAAGTTCGCTGACCTCCTGAATGTCTTTGCGAATTGGAGTGAGATAAGCCGTCCATGCCGCCGCTTTTGCATCATCGACGATCTTCTTATCCTCGGCATCGATGGTGTCCATTTCCTCGGCTGTTGCAATACCGACCGAGATCATCCACGAACGCATTCGCTTTACACAATCGTGTTCGTCTTCCCAGGCAAGCCGCTCTTTCGATTTATAGCGCTCATGACTTCCCGACGTCGAATGGCCCTGCGGCTGTGTAAGCTCTTTGATATGAAAGAGCACCGGCGTATGCTCGCGGCGCGACCGTTCGACACCTTCACGATACGCTTCTAAAAGCGCCGGGTAATCCCAGCCATTTACTCTATAAATGAGATAGCCTTCGCCATGTTCATCGGTTTCGAAGCCGCTAAGTATCGCTGAAATATCTTCTTTTGTCGTTTGGTACTTTGCTGGTACGCTGATGCCATAACCGTCATCCCACACGCTGATCGCCATTGGGATGCGTAATACACCGGCTGCATTGAACGCTTCCCAGAACAACCCCTCGGATGTGGAAGCATTACCGATGGTACCAAACGCTACCTCGTTACCGTGATCGGAAAATTGTTCGAAGCCGTGCTGAAGCTCAGGCGTATTACGGAAGAGTTTCGACGCATAGGCAAGTCCGACCAACCGAGGCATTTGACCGCTCGTTGGCGAAATATCGGCAGAAGAATTCTTCTGAGTCATCACATTCTTCCATGAGCCGTCCTCATTGAGGCTGCGTGTTGCAAAATGACCGTTCATCATGCGGCCGGCACTTGCTGGCTCAGCTTCGACGCTCGTGTGAGCATAAAGTTGTGCGAAGAACTCCTGGACCGAGCAGAGTCCGGCGGCCATCATAAAGGTCTGGTCGCGATAATAGCCGCTGCGCCAGTCGCCGTTCTTAAAGGCGCGCGCCATTGCCACCTGTGGCACTTCCTTGCCATCGCCAAAGATGCCGAACTTTGCTTTACCGGTGAGCACTTCACGGCGGCCAAGCAGACTCGCAAGCCGGCTCTGGTGCGCTACGCGATAGTCTTGTAAAATCTCTTCGCGTGTAAGACCTGTGTTATTTTCCACAGAGGAAGTGGATGTTTTCTTAGAGTGAGATTGGCCATTCGTCGCGGAGCCATTGGAGGACTCGCGGGGGAGGATAGACGAGGCAGCGCCCGTCTTTACGGCCTTCGATTTCGATACATTTGTGGGCATCGGGCGCGTAAACAATCGCCGGAGAGCTTTTCTTCCCCAGCTGATTTAAACGCTTTAATCCCGATAACGCTCTAAAACTTCCGGGTACGTGGTATCAAAATCGGTCGAACTTTGCACGCTAAACCCGAGGTCGTGAATGAGGCCGTCATTAATGCCGTAGATCCATCCATGCACGCGCAGTTGTTGCCGTCGCTGCCAGGCATCCTGCACGATGTTTGTTTGGCACACATGCTTGACCTGTTCGATGACATTTAGCTCGGCAAGTTTCGCGCGAGCGGTGACCTCATCTTCCGCTTTGTCGATAATATCGTGGTGATGATCGCGAACATCCTGCACATGCCGAAGCCAATTATCGATAAGACCCAAACGTAAGTTATTGTACGCAGCCAGGACGCCGCCACAACCATAGTGGCCGCATACGATCACGTGCTCGACATTCAATACATCGATCGCATACTGTAAGACCGACAGGCAATTGAGGTCGGTAGGAATAACGATATTGGCTACATTGCGATGTACGAACATTTCGCCGGGCAGGAGACCTACGATCTCATTCGCGGGTACTCGGCTATCGGCGCAGCCGATCCACAAATATTTCGGAGTATGTTGTTTTCCAAGTTCACTAAAAAAAGACGGTCGTTCGGCTGTAATACCGGCTACCCACTTACGATTATTTTCGATGAGATGCTCTAACCCGCTCACATTCCCTCCTTGACTAGATCCAGGCGACGCATAAAAACGGTTAGAGGCCGAGGGCGTTCCGGAAACCGTAGCCGTTTGTAGATCGAAAAGTTATCGGACTAATAACAAGGGTAAGTTCGTTACACCAAATGCGGTCGATAGCCGAATAATTTTTGGACCGGTAGGAAGGTCTGATAGATCGATCTTGATAGAACCCGTTCGAATCGAAGTAGCGGAGTGAAGTTCGGCAATGCCTAAGTTATTCATTATGTCGATAGTGACATCTTCATTCGGTGCGAGGTTATTGGTGAAAATTTCAATCACATTCGTTGCCGGATTTGGAGCAACACTAAACGCAGGCACCGAACCAGTTCTCATATATCCCGAGAGTAACGGTTGACCGCAATTGCCGTTGCCACAGATCTGGCTGACCGTACCTTGAACGATCCCGCAAAAGGATGTGTCGGGGAAGAACCGTGCTGAGTCGAATGTAACATTCGCACAATTTTGCGCCGTCGGATAAAACTTGAAGTGAAGCAACGCGATCGTGCTATCCATCGCAAGGCCAGCCGTTGCCTGGATATGGACCGTCGACATACCAGGCACTGACGGCTCTTTATCGATACGACCTTCACCCACATTATAGGCTCCGTCAAACACCAAGACCGAAGTATCGTACTTCATTCTAAGATCGAATGCTGACGGAATGTCGCGGTCCGTTTTGATGGGAAGTATCATGTCGCCGATCGTATCCGTCGTAATGGACTGGGCAAGCAGTCGAATCATCGCTTTATCAGTGCCGTGTCCGCCGAGATCAAGATTCATGGTCGTGCCATCCGAGAGCTGCACGACGAGCGTCGCAGAATAATCTCGGTCGGCATCCGGCATAAACAGTACGACTTCCGAATCAAGCGCTGTGAGATTCGCGGACGCGACGTGCTCGAGCGCATAATACTCGGAGTCCGGCCCGGTAATATGCTGCGACGCGATCGTGGGCGGAGTGCAAATAAAGCCGGAGGAGGGAAGCACAACGGCACTTGCCGATCTCGTTTCGCAACCGGCAAGCGTATCGCTCGCAAACAGTTTCGCGACCGACAGCGCCGGCGCTCGATAAACATCCGGAATTTCCACTCCGCCGGAATTCTCCGTTCGCCATATACTACCATTTGCGTCGACCACGATCAGCAGGCTATCGTTAATGGCACAAAGTGACCGCATATCGACGCCACAATTCGGGCCACCGATCGACTTCCATGCGGACTGATCGTACCGGAACACTCCGCCGGTCGACGTTGCGGTGTAGATGACATGCTTGCCTTCCGCGAGCGAGCCACTAAAGAACTCCGGATCGCTCGAGATACTGATCTGCCATGATGTTCCGCCATCCGTCGACGTAATAATATTCGACTGGTCCTGTGGCTCGAAGCCTTCATTCGTCATGTACATCGTGCCCTGGCACGAATCGAACATAACCGTATAGCTATCCGAAGAAAATTGGCCGGGCAGGCTTCGCCATGTTGCGCCGCGATCCGTCGAGCGATAGAGCACACCAAAGAAATCGCCCCAATTCACAAAGGACGACGCCAGCAAGTAGAGGTCACCCTTATGGTAGACGATCTGCGAGGCGTTCGAATCCACGCGCTGAATGCTCCAGTAGGCGCCGCCATCGTTACTCAAGTAAACTTCGCCGCCAAAATCGGCGACGGCAATGCGCCTCGGCGAAGAAAGCAACGTAACGCTTGCCACCGCATTGATCTGGTTATCGAGCGTATCCATCCAATGCCGGCCGCCATCGGTCGTCAGGAAGGCGCCGAAATAGGTCGTCACGATGCCGGTATTCCGGTCGAAGAACTGGATATCGTTAATGCGGTCGCCGCTTTCGCGGAAATCAAGCGGGACGCTCTGCCAGGTTCTGCCGCTATCGGCCGAGCGGAGCAGGTTCTTACATCCGGCCCAAACCACGCCATCGCAATAGGTGATCGCCGTATTCTCTACGTTATCGCGCAGGATCGCGCGCGGGCTTACCACGGACCATTGCGCCACACTAGGCGCGGCGGCCAGTTGCACTGCGGTCAGCAGGAGGGCGATCAGCAGCGCTAACCGCCAACGGGATACTCTTTCCATTTCGGACACGCTCTCTCGGGACTCGTACTCTCGGGGTGGAGTCTCTATAAAGAAGACCCATTAACCATGCAAAAGTAACAGGTAGAAGTATTAATAAGCGCGAGAATTGAGTTTTGTTTTCATAATTCATTCCTTTAAGAAAGAAATGCCATAAGAATATATTTTTGTTTTTCGTTTTCATTTCATGAATAAAGGGCGGGTTCCCGGATTTCCAGAATACTGTAGGAGGTGGCAAAAATTTCCGATCCGTGAAGTTCGCTTGAATGAAGGAACTCCGGATTCAAACGGATATGCTTCACATAGCGCAATCCGCGACTCTTTGTTCAAGACGGAGTGGTTCGACTGGCCGGTGAGCGCTGAAATTAAGTACGATCGGCTCATGCTGTTCCAGCAGGCTGGCATCCTGACGTTCAATATCGATACCATGGTTACCTATGACACAATTGGTGACACGGTGCTGGTGTTTGACACGATTCCCGGCACATTCACGATCGATTCCTCTCGAAGAACGGATTCGTGCTTTATCGGTTCAGGTATACAAATGAAGTATACGGTCGAATTAGTACACTCCAACAGTCATGTCGATACGGTAGAGCAACTTATTTATAATCCGTATCTCAATAAGTACATTTGGCCGATGACAACGAAGATCGCACACGTCGGCTTTGCCGATGATACGGTGATGCTCCGCGTTCGCGGTGACTTTACCGGTATACCGGATGCTGATTCGAATGTGGCTTTCCTTCGTGAGATAATGCTCGACACTTATCCGAGTTGGCTCGATACGACCGTGGCTATGACGACCGGCGGCGGTTCCCTTTCACCACCGGACACGTGTTTTTATGCTGCGGGACCATTTTCCAATCCCTCGCATCCAGCAGCCAATGATGTGTCCATCCTCGTACACTATTGTATAAGTGGTCCGACCATTACGGCTCAAGTATATGATGGGTTAGGAAACCCGGTTGGATCACCATCAACATTCGTTGCGGACGGTCAGACATGGGACCGCCTTCCCATTACGGCGCCCGGAACCGCAGGATCGTATCACATTCTAGTGACCGCTGGCACCTACTCGACTACACTGGGTTATGCAGTTTACTAATGCTTCAGCTTCGGGAATAGCCTTATGCTATTCCCGAAGCTTTTTAGAAAAAAAGATGAGAAATTTGCTGACATTCATTCCCTTGCTTCTGATCGGTCACTCGAGTACCGCTCAATGGCACAGGGTCAAAGACTTTTCTGATGCAAATGGCTTACTGGAGCAGGTCACCTGTATTTACTTTCTTCCGACTCAGCCGAATATTGGCTATGTGGGTACTACATCTGAGCTGTGGAAAACAACTGACAGTGGAAAAGAGTGGAGCGTATGTTGGCCCGAAACACACGGGCGATTGGTCTTTGTGTCTGATATCTGTTTCAAAGATAGTACTACGGGATGGTTCTCCTACAATGGAGCAAATGGTGGTGCGGTTTATAAGACTGTAAATGGCGGACTCTCTTGGTATATCTTGCAAAATTCGATTACACAGTACCCGGTTGGCGGTATCCGATATTCTGCAACCACTAATCGATTATTCCTTTGCCTTAATACCGGAGGATTGATTATGTCACCGGATCTGGGTGAGACTTGGTATCCGGTGACGTCTAGCGAAGCTTTAGGAATCACATTCTTTTCAGACAAGATTGGGATTGTAACCACGGCTGACACGAGTCTTGATTTACTTCGAACATCGGATGGAGGTCTTACTTGGTCCCTCATTCCTGTACCATTTGGCGCCTGTATTCAACCTCTGGCCATCCAAGGCACTTCAACGTGCTTTGCTGCTACCACGGCAGAAATTGGAATATTTCAAAGTGATGACTTCGGAAAGACTTGGAAACAGGTATACGACTTCGGCCCTCCTTGGGACTCTCTCTATAGAAGAACCGCTCCATATGGCACGGGAGTCATTGAGGGTGATTTATCCCATCTCACGATTCAGACTGATATTGGGCTTTATGTTTCGACAGATGAGGGCAATTCTTGGAATTCTATCGGGGGGCCTCCTGCAATTAACTCCGGGGAATCCCACCGCTTCTTCAGTAGCGGAGGTGCTATATTTGCAGGATTGGATACAGGCGGGGTGGATGGCTACGGAAGTTTTTGGAGATATAGCTGGCCACAATCCTCCGTTCACGAGCAGCCCCCGCCAACTGATGGCACTACCCTTTCACTCACAAATAACTCACTTAGTATTTCCTCAGGTGCTCGGCTTATTTCCGGGGAGTTATTAGATATTACTGGCCGCACACTTCTCACTCTTCCCGGCGAGCGGCGCACTTCGCTTCAAGCCAACATCGGAGAACTTCCGAGCGGCATTTATTTCGTCCGCATCGAAACCGATCGAGGAAGCGAGATGAAGAAGATCGCGGTGATGCGGTAACGTTATTGCGAACAATCACTGTATCTCTATCGCGATCTTACCTCGAACGTGGCCATTCTCTTTGGCTTCGAAGGCTTCGCGAATGTCGTCGAGCGGATAGGTCTCTTCCACATGCACGAGAAGGACGCCCTCTTCCAGGAGCTCGGTCAGCTTTTCCAAATGGTCGCGCCGCACTTGCGTGAATTCGTAAATAGCCTTCACGCCATACTGCTTCATCGATTTTTCGTCCGGCTTCTCGAGCATCGAAACAATAATGCCGCCTCGCTTTAGGACTTTGAACGAACGCTTATAGGTATCGCCGCCCACGGTATCGAGCACAGCATCGATGCCTGAAAGCTTAGCCGAAAAATCTTCCTTGTCGATATCGATGACTTCATCCGCGCCTAATTGCCGGACGTAATTCACTTCTTCACCGTGCGTTGTCGCTACAACGGTTGCACCGATGTGCTTTGCGATCTGCACGGCAGCGGTGCCAATGCCACCGGCAGCTCCGTGAATGAGGATCTTCTGGCCGGGCTTCAACTGCATGTGATCGTAGAGTGCTTCGATCGCACTGGTACCGACGAGTACCATGGAAGCGGCACCAGGAAAATCGAGATTGTCCGGCATTTTCGCGATGAGATCGCGTGGCATGGTTGCAAACTCGGCAAAGGCACCCGAACCGCCTCGAAAGACGCTGGCTTGTCCATAGACTCGATCACCGGCATGGAGCCCATCGATATCCTTCTTCAATACGCCGGCGACATCACATCCAAGGATAAGCGGCATCTGCTTGAGATAATCGGGCCTCATGCCTTCACGCATTTTAATATCGACCGGATTTATACTCGAGGCATGCACCTCAACAAGCGCTTCGCCACTGTGCGGCTGTGGTGTTGGAACATCAACGATTTCCACGGCGTCGGCATGACCGAAATGAGTGATCTCTGCTGCTTTCATATCTCAACTGCGATTAGTGTGAACGATGAGTCTATCGGAGGGATAGGATTATTCGAATGCTAATCGCACGCGGCGTGCCGATAACGCCGCGAAATTTTCAATCCATTAAGAAAAAGGATTAAAAGATAGGTGAGCCTTAAAGCTTCTATGCACCTTGTACCCAGGGGACGAAACCCAAACCTCCATCGTTGAGCCGGAGAATCGGAAGAATTTGAGCCTAAGGGGATATTTATGCCGAAAGTGAATGAAAAAGGGGAGTTAGTTGCTAACGGACAGATGAGTGGCCATTCGAACGGGCACGCCAGCTCGTTCGAAAATAGTCCCGAATACCAGGAGGCGTACCGGCTATGGAAGTCGAAGGCCGAAACCGGCTCGACTACGGGGATGAAGTTCACGACGCTTTCCGGGAAACCGCTCGATATCCTCTATACTCCTTCGGATGAGACCCCGGCCAACTACCTCGCGAATGTTGGCTTCCCCGGACAATATCCTTACACGCGCGGCATTCATCCCAATGGCTATCGCGGTAAAGTATGGACGATGCGCCAGTTCGCCGGATTCGGTACGCCCGAAGACACGAACGAGCGATTCAAATACTTGCTCGCACACGGACAGACCGGCCTCTCGACCGCTTTCGACCTTCCGACACTCATGGGCCGCGATGCCGACGATCCGTGGAGCGAAGGCGAGGTAGGAATCTGTGGCGTCGCGATCTCCTCGCTTCAGGATATGGAGACGCTCTTTAGCGGCATCCCGCTCGATAAGGTCTCGACCTCGATGACGATCAACTCGCCAGCGGCGATGATCTTCGCATACTATTTATGCGTTGCCGAGAAGCAGGGCGTTACGTTCGATAAGCTTCGCGGCACCCTTCAGAATGATATCCTGAAAGAGTACATCGCGCAGAAGGAGTTTATCTATCCGCCGGAGCCCTCGATGCGTATCATTACCGATATGATCGAGTTCACGACGAACGAAGTACCGCAGTGGAATCCGGTATCGGTTTCGGGTTATCACATTCGCGAAGCGGGTTCGACCGCCGCACAGGAACTTGCCTTTACGCTTGCCGATGGATTTACGTACGTCGAGCACTGCATCGCGCGTGGAATGGACGTCGATTCGTTTGCGCCGCGCATTTCCTTCTTCTTCAATTCGCATATCGATTTCTTCGAAGAGATCGCAAAGATGCGTGCTGCTCGACGTATCTGGTCGCGCCGAATGAAGGAGAAATACGGTGCAAAGTCGGCGAAATCGCTTACGCTCCGATTCCATACGCAGACGGCGGGCTGCTCGCTCACAGCTCAGCAGCCGGAGAATAATATCGTTCGTACCGCATTTGAAGCACTTGCCGGTGTGCTCGGCGGCACGCAGTCGCTCCATACCAACTCGATGGACGAAACGCTCGCGCTTCCGAGCGAGAAAGCGGTAAAGATCGCGTTGCGTACGCAGCAGATCCTTGCGTATGAGACCGGTGTACTGAATACGGTCGATCCTCTGGGTGGATCGTACTTTATCGAATCCGAGACCGACCGCCTGGAGCGCGAAGCGAATGTTTACTTCGATCAGATCGATGCATTGGGCGGCGTTATTCCGGCTATCGAAGCTGGATTCTTCCAGCGTGAGATCGCGGACGCGGCATACCGCTACCAACTTGAGCTCGATAAGAAGGAGAAGTTCATCGTTGGCGTAAACGAGTTTATCGAGTCGGATGAAAAGATCGATATTCCGATCCTTCAGATCTCGCCGGAAGTCGAAAAGGCTCAGCGACAGAAGCTTGCAGAACTGCGAGCGAACCGTTCGAATGCTGCAGTGGAGGAATCGGTCGAAGAGATTCGTGCCGCCGGATTCGGTCATACGAATCTGATGCCGGTGCTTATCAAAGCCGCCCGTAATTATGTGACGCTTGGCGAAATGATCGGCGCCCTCAAAGTGCCGTTCGGCGAATATCAGGAGTCGGTGGTATTTTAATCGCTGGTCCTAATAAGCGGCGCACTGTAGTGGCTTCCGGGAGTATGCGTTATTCTCGCGTTGCAGAATTATTTCTTATCTTTGCGGCTCTGCTGCTGGTTGTTGGCAGCATTCTCGGTAAAGCGGTCGGCACCGATGGGATGAACCAAGTCTACTGGTTGCATGATTACGCGGCGCTTGTCTCTCAGGGCACATTTCTTCCTCGCTGGATCCCTAACGGCTTTCATGGTCTAGGCGCGCCTTCGTTTTATTTTTACCCTCCGTTAGCGTTTTATCTTGGGGCAATTATACATATTGTTACCGGGATCTCCGATGGTTATGCGCTCTTTCAGGCTACAGCACTTGTTTCAGCGGTGGGTGGCTTTATTGCGACATGGCTGTTTTTACGCAGAATACAGCCGTCTAACTATCGGGCGATACTGGGCGGTGTATTATATGCAATAGCCCCGTATAAGATCGCCGAGTGGTATTCCCGATCTTCAATATCAGCGACCGTAGGCTTTATTTTTCTTCCCCTGTTTGCCCTAGCATTGTTCGATATCGTTCAGAACGATCGAGCTTCCCGTATGCGAGGTATGATAGTGCTGGCCATCTCGTTCACATTAATGCTGCTGGGGAGCATTCCGCTTGCCCTTGTCGCAGTGATATGCGGCGGAATAACGATCATTGTATTTAGAAAAAATATCAAGCGGCAAACGATCCCCTATGGGATCGGAGCTATTCTGCTTTGCATCGGGCTTAGTGCTTTTTATACACTACCTGTTTATTACTTCGGAAATTACACGCAGCTCCGGCATTTAGAAAATATACCAGAATATTTCGTGAATGACATAGTAGCCTTACGAATTACGCCGGTTACGTATCATTACAGTATTATGTATGCGGCGATCGTGGCCATCGTTGCTACTGGTTTCTATTTAATAAAAAAGAACAAGCTGACAACGAGCGAAGAAACAGCTCTAAAAGTTTTTCTTTCGATCGCTGCCTTCATTTTTGTTCTTGAAATTCCTCCTATCAGCATCCCTCTTTGGAAAGCACCTATTCTCTATCTTATTCAGGGGTCCTGGAGATTCTACATTGTGCTCGTGCTGTTGGTGGTTGCAGTGGTTGCGGTGGCGGAGAATGCTATGCTAAGACGGGCGACGAGCGCTGCTATCATCGTATGGAGCTTAGGTTCAGGCATTGCGCTTATTGTTGCGATCTCCGGCCATCATTTCAATCGTCATAAGGATGGTGACATTGTCGATCCGCCCGAGTATGCAACGATCTACAGTTTGCGGGATCGCGATGCTTTCGAAGCGATGACTCGTGAACATGCAGACGACCCGATCGCATTTATTTCCTCCTCTCAACCGGGCGACTCGATCCAACGACGAACAGCCACGGGGACCAATCAAAACTTGGATGTGCGACTCGCTTCCGCTCGTATGGTTACATTTCACCAATTGTATTGGCCGCCTTGGCGACTTTCTGTTGGAGATAAGGAGCTCCAGACAACACCTGATAGTATCGGTCGTGCCCTGGCGACATTGCCTTCTGGTCATTATACTGCGCATTGGTATTTAGAAGTGACCCCGATCGAGCGCCTCGGGCGATGGATTTCGGGACTTACGTTGCTGGGTCTGGTGTTGATTTCTGTAGCGTCGTTCGCACGATCGCGACGAAAAAATGTGGTGACTAATCCATAGTTGATGTTCTTGCGCACCGTTCTACGCCTCCTCCGTCCTAAGCAGTGGACGAAGAACTTGTTTGTGTTCGCAGCCTTGGTGTTCTCGTTGCATCTGGGGGATGCATCCTACGTATGGCTCTCGCTCCGAGCGTTCTTTGCCTTTTGTGCAACGGCGAGCTTCGTCTATGTGGTCAATGACATCGCCGATCGAGAACATGACAGGCTGCATCCGAAAAAGCGTTTACGGCCTATTGCCTCCGGTGAAATTTCGGTCGCAGTGGGATATATAATCGCGTTGCTTCTCCTTGTTATTGCAACGCTCCTGGTCTGGAATCTCGATTGGCGGTTTGTGATGTGCCTCGGCGCATATTTGCTGATGAACATCACCTACAGTTTTTATCTCAAACGTGTGGTGCTTATCGATGTATTTGTGATCGCGATCGGTTTCATGCTGCGCGTTGTGGGGGGAGCCCTTGCTATCAATGTACCTCGAAGTTCATGGCTAATTATCACGACGATGTTTCTTTCTCTCTTTATGGCGATCGCAAAGCGAAGAGGAGAATTAGTGGCGCTTGGGTCGGAAGAGGCCAACGGTGCCACTTATAGTACCCGAAAAGTGCTCGCCCATTATTCGGTCGAGTTTACCGAGCAAATGACAACGATCTGCGCAGCAGGATTCGTCTTTAGTTATGCGCTCTATACCGTATCTGATAGAACGAAAGAGATGTTCGGTACGGAGAACCTGATCCTTACCACACCGTTCGTGCTATACGGCGTATTTCGATACCTCTATTTATTACATAAAAAGCATTTGGGAGAAAGCCCGACCGATATGGTGCTTTCCGACATTCCAATGCTTATTAATTTTGCTGCCTATGCGATCGCAATGTTAGCGATCATCTACCTAAAGTGACCATGGCGGCGCTTTCTCTTCTCGCCAAAAAATATCGCATCGAATTATGGCTCATTCTCTCGGGCCTGATCGTCCTCGTCGGCTTTGGTATCGTCCAGCGAATCATTCTTTCCGCACTGGGAGCTTCTTATGTTTCATTCCTCGGCGTACCGTTGGATGACGTCTATATTCATGCCCGGTATTCTCAAAATCTGGCTCACGGATTTTCCTACTCGTTCAATTCCGGGGTGACGATAACAGCCGATACGTCCCCATTGTGGGTGATACTATTGGCAATTGGCTCTCGCTTCACATCTCACCTCGATATTCTTGCGATCGTATTTTCTGCGATCTCTTATCTAATTCTGGCACCGGGCGTCTATCGAATGACGCGCGATCTCTTTCAATTCCACGAACACCTTGCACGGTTTGCCGGAGCGTTGACTATTGTTTCGTCACGACTGGCCTGGAGCGCCATGAGCGGCATGGAAACGGCGCTTGCGGCACTCCTCCTGTTCCTTGTTGTAGAAGAACACATTCGTTCACGACGAATACTCTGCATTCGTCCGAGAGAAGCGATGTGGCTTGGTCTTGGACTTCTCGTACGGCCAGAGTTCGCATTCGTCGCCATTGTGCTTGCGGTCGATTGGCTTATTATCTCGCGCAAAGCGGATCTCTCACGAATGCCAATGGTTTTGCTGGTCCTTTTTGCGATCGCTTCGCCGGCTTATTTTCTCCCACTGTTAACTTCGGGTTCGCTCGTTGCACATTCCAGTGTCGTTCAAGGCGCTCGCGTTTCCCTCATTCCAAATTTCGAGTACTTGTGGTTCGCATTGCGAATACTTGCCAGTAATAATATCGTATTGGCGTTGCTTATCGTAAGTACGATACTGTTTTTATGGAAGCAGGTCGAATACCGTATTCTGATCATCATTGCTTTCGGTTTGCCATTGTTGCAGGCGTTCGTGGCTCCGCAATTTCGACATCACGGCAGGTATTTTTTCCCGGTCATCCCACTAATCGTTTTAATTGGAATTGCAGCATGGCAGGAAGCCCGTGAACGATGGCAGCTTCGAGCTCATGCGTGGAAGTTAATACCTGTGATCGCCGTTCTCGCGGGACTGATTGAAACCGGCCGTTGGGCCTATATCGAGTCGGAATCCGTTCGTAATATTAACGATCAACATCTTGCTGCTGCACACTGGTTGAACGAGCATCTCAAACCCAGCGATACACTTGCAGTGCATGATGTAGGTGCGATCGGATATTTTACGAACCAACCGCTTATTGATCTTACGGGCCTGATGACACCGGAGCTGTGGCCGCTGCAACACGATCAGGATTCCGTTTGGCGATGGGCTCGCGCGCGAGGGGCAAATCTGTTCGTTATCTATCGGCGATTGAGTCCTGATTTTTATCGGCATCATAAGGACTCGCTCGTGCTCGTTCAGGATTTTCCTGTGAGGCTGCCTCTTACTTCTTCGGCAGATACGGTGATGAGTATTTATCGCTTGCGTAGCAGTGGCTCGTAAAGAACGAACATATCGCTGGTTATTCGGCGCGGTGCTTGCGGTCGCGACGTTTTTCACGCGCTGGCCGATACGTTCGCGTACACTCTTCGAGTTTGATTCGATCGGCTTTGCTATTGGTGCTCACCGGTTCGATCTCGATGAAGTGACGCCACAAATGCCGGGTTATATCCTGCACGTACTTCTCGGGCGATTTCTTAACTCACTCGGTATAGAGATCAATCAGGCGTTCGTCCTGCTTAGTGTGCTGCTATCGATCGGCTCCGTTCTTTTCTTATGGCGAGCCGCAGCGCAATTTCGTGGCGAACGCGTTGCTGTAATTGCCCCGCTTATTTGGCTAACGACGCCACTGTTCTGGTTTCACGGAGCTATCAATGCTATCTATATAGAAGAAGCATTTTATACAAGTATCCTTTTGTATCTGGGATTGCGGTGGTTGAATCGGGGGGGGCGTAACTGGACTATCATTGCTTACTTTGCTGTGTTGTCGCTCGCAACCGGCACTCGGGAGACGAGCTTTCTTTTCTTCTTGCCCGCAACAGTCTACCTTTTGCTTAACAAGAAGCCAACCCAAAAAACGTTATGGTTTGGCATTGCTGCATTCGTTATCATCACTGGACTGTGGGCAGCAGAATTATTGCGAGAATCCGGAGGACTTTCCACCTATCTGTATTTTGCGCGCGTCGAGAATAACTTCAAAACACAATCGATGCTCTTTGGGCACGGATGGCACAGCCAGATCGGTCTTATTGGCAAAGTCCTGTTTTATTTTGTGGTTGCGCTCGGCGGTATATGGTTTATCGTGCTGCTGAGTGTTGTATATCTTCGCCGGTCGATACAATTTATCAGCGACCACATTCGAAATTCCAAAGCTATTTTCGTTGTGCTTATTGCGGCTGTACCGCTGGCATTTTATCTCGTCATCTTTTTTATGAAGGCGGGATATTTGCTCAACGTCCTGCCGAGCGCTATTCTTATCAGTGCCGTACTTATCGACCAATGTGCGATCTGGCTGGCTGAATGGGAGAAACGCCGTTCCAGCTATCCACTGAAGCTAACCCGTCCCATCATTACACGCAATGTGGCTCTGCTCAGCGGTATCATCGTGATTGTAAACGTGGCGTGGTTTGTAATCCCATGGCCCGGAACAGAGCAATCACAATATAATAATGAGAACACACGCAATTCTTTCATTCACGGAGCGATGGACCGCTACGAGCATTCGGGCGAACGCAATCACACGCTCGCTAATCGCGCATTAGAATACACCAATGTTTCAGGTATTCGGGCGGTCGATAGCTTGAATAATATGACGCTTCGTGCTCTAACGGAGAATGGCGCAGCCGATTCCGGTACGGTCATCATTGCCTCCTGGTGGTATCGTTGGTGCTATGCCTTATTGCCACAAGCTGTGACTTATGATATCGAGCTCGACCCGGTGCGGCAGGGCGCGCTATGGGTCGGGCGGTCGCACGAGTTCTGGCGTGCCAATCTTTACGATTCTACGATTCGATTTCATTCATCGAGACCTGTGCTGTTGTTGCTCCGGCATGACCGACCGGATTTTGATTCACTCCAAAAGCAGCTTCATCTCGAACGGCTTCCATTGCCCGAATATCTCGATATCTACCGCATACGCGACACAACATTCACGCTTAAGTGGCGCGATCGAATGTTCATTGCAGAGTAGTTAGCCTCTTTTAGCGGCGCACTGGTATCACATCGTAATTTTGCAGCACTATATAATTGGAGATTATGCAATACGTTTGGATAGCACTTATTGGTCTTGTAATCGGAGTAATTGCCAAATTTCTTACGCCCGGTCGTGATCCGGGTGGCTGCATTGTCACGATGCTCATTGGCCTTGTTGGCTCGATCATCGGAAGCTTTTTGGCGAGCATACTCGGCATCGATATCTCGTCCGGTGCTTCGTGGGCGGTAATGTCGGTGGTTGGAGCGGTTATTCTGCTTCTGCTATACCATCTTATTATAGGCCGGCGTAACGCGCGATAGCTAACAATGCCTCGAGCCCTGAAAACGGTTGCTGCTCTTACGATCGCGTTGGCGCTTGCAAGTTGCGGGTCGAGCCGGAATGTCTATCGCGATAATTTGGAATTAGTGCGATTTGTCATGCCGGTGCGGGGCGTGCAGCCCTCGGACCTCAAGCCAAATTTTGGCGATGCCCGCGATGGCGGTGCTCGGCGTCACGATGGCCTGGACATTATGGCACCGATGGGCCGCGAAATTTTGGCTCCGTGCCCCGGAAAGATTATCGCAAAAAAATGGAATGACCGCGGCGGCAATTCCATTTGGATGCAGGGCAACGACGGACGCTTCTATTACTTCGCCCATCTTTCGCGATACGCGGATGGGCTGAAGGAAGGCGAACAGGTGCGTGCCGCGAATGTTATCGGATATGTGGGGAATACGGGCGATGCGCAGGGGAAATCGCCGCATTTGCATTTCGAGATCCACAATGCCCGAAACGGTCCGCCGCTGAACCCGTATCCGATCCTGCGCCAGGACGGAATACTGGTGATGGCGTTGCCGGTGGCTCCATAACCGGGATTACGCGGATTGGATGGATTTTCTGGATAAGAATTGCTTGAGGCTTAACGTAAGCCACGTAAATGAAGAAAAGGATTAGGTAGGAACATGCGCGCAACACAGATCAAACGCAACGGAGATGAACTTGTGGTCACGTGGGATGACCAGCACGTCTCGCATTATTCGCTGGGATATTTACGCGGCGAGTGTCCGTGTGCCTCATGCAAAGGGGAAGTGATCTTCGGGAAAGTGTATGCCGCGCCCAAACTGCCAATGTTCTCACCCGGCATGAACGAACTCGAAGCTCTTACTCCAACAGGAGGCTATGGCGTTCAGGCGCGATGGAAAGACGGGCATGATACCGGCATTTATTCGTGGGATTATCTTCGCCTTATCTGCCCCTGCGAAGAATGCACCCGAGTCCGCGAAGCAATGATGAAAGAGCAGGAGGAAAAGTAATTTTTCGTACTGAGCTTTATAATTACTGAGCAATATTGTTGTGGTCCTCGATCCCACCCACTGATAGCTTTCAGTTAAAATATTTCGGGCACACAAGTTGAGGCATAGCAAAAAAGGTTGAGTTGCGGCTTGACGCTCGCGGCTCAATACTCCCGATTTTTGCCACTTTTAATGATGCAGTCATTGACTGCACACCTCAATTATGTCGTACGAAAACGGATTTGCTACCAGCTCTAACGAGCTCGATCTTTTATGCCTTTCTCACCTCAGGTGGGATTTTGTCTTTCAGCGGCCTCAGCACTTACTCAGTCGTGCCGCGAAAACCAGACGCGTATTCTTCTTTGAAGAGCCAGTATGGGAAGATGGAGAGTTGCGGCTCGATGTCCGTACTTCGAATGAAGGGGTAGTGGTCGCGCGACCTGTGTTGCCAAATGGCATGCCTCACGAGGACGCGATCGAAGCGCAACGTGAATTGCTCGATCGGTTTCTCGAACAATGGAATATCACCGATTTCATTCGGTGGTACTATACACCGATGGCACTCTCGTACTCGCGTCATCTCGATGCAACCGTTACAGTCTACGATTGCATGGATGAGCTTGCACTTTTTAAGCACGCTCCGAAAGAATTGGTCGATAATGAGCGAGAGCTATTTCAGATCGCTGACCTCGTGTTCACCGGCGGCCAGAGCCTTTACGAAGCGAAGCGACATCAGCACCACAATGTGCATGCATTCCCCAGCTCGATAGACTTCGAGCATTTTTCGCACGCACGCAAAATATCAAAAGCGAAGCATCCCGATCCGGAAGATCAGGCTGCGATCCCGCATCCACGCATTGGTTACTGTGGCGTGATCGACGAGCGACTCGATTATGAACTGATCGCTGGCCTTGCAGCGGCTCGTCCCGATTGGCAGATCGTACTTATTGGTCCGTTTGCTAAGGTGAATCCGGATGAATTGCCGAAAAATTCGAACATCCATTATCTCGGGCAAAAGGATTATAAAGAGCTTCCACATTATCTGGCGGGCTGGGAAGTGGCAATGATGCCGTTCGCAAAAAATGATGCGACGAAGTTTATTAGTCCGACGAAGACGCCGGAGTATCTTGCCGCGGGACTGCCGGTTATTTCTACCTCGATCCGGGATGTCGTGCGTCCGTATGGCGAACAGGGTTTGGTAGCGATCGCCGATTCACTCGATGATTTTATTTGCGCTGCCGCGGAATGCGGTATGGATGAAGGCGCGCTGCCGGTCGATTGGCTGGAACGCGTCGATGCGTTTCTCGCGCAGACGTCGTGGGAGAAAACATGGAATGAGATGTCGAAGCTGATCGCGAAAACGGTCGACGAGAAGCGTCCGCCGCGCGGCGAGGAAGAAAGCGAGCTTGAAACCGATTTCTTACCTAGTAATAACGGTAATACGACTGAGCTTAGCCCGCAAGTTGCTTAAGAATGCAATAAGAAATGGTGTAATTGTGCGAAGAAATACTTAGCACTAAGCACTTCAGCCTTAGCACTTAAAAAATATATGTTCGATTATCTTATCGTCGGGGCTGGCTATGCCGGCAGTGTATTAGCGGAGCGGCTTGCGAGCCAGCTCGATAAACGCGTACTTATTGTCGATCGCCGCAATCATATTGGGGGCAATGCGTATGACTGTTATAATGATGACGGAATTCTAATTCACAAGTACGGTCCGCATATATTTCATACGAACTCCCAGGAAGTATTCGAATATCTTGGGCGGTTCACGGAATGGCGGCCCTATGAACATCGGGTGGAAGCGAGCGTGGATGGTCAGCTCGTGCCAATACCGATCAACCTCGACACGATCAATAAGCTCTATGGTCTGAAGCTCACGGCGTTCGAGCTGGAAGAATTCTTTAAAAAGGTTGCGGTCCATGTCGAGCATGTGAAGACTTCCGAGGATGTGGTCATTAGCAAAGTTGGACAAGAGTTATACGAAAAGTTTTTTAAGAATTACACGAAGAAGCAGTGGGGTCTCGATCCTTCCGAACTGGACGCCAGCGTGGCAGCGCGAGTGCCTGCACGCACGAACCGCGATAATCGCTACTTCACGGATACCTACCAGGCAATGCCACTCCTTGGGTATACGCGCATGTTCGAACGGATGCTCGCACATCCCAACATCAAGATAATGCTGCAGACCGACTATCGCGAACTCGAAGGCTTGGTGCCGTACAAAGAGATGATCTACACCGGACCGGTCGACGAATTCTTTGACTACACGTACGGCAAGTTGCCGTACCGGTCACTCGAGTTCAAACACGAGACTCACAATTCGCCGGTCTTTCAACCGGCTCCGGTTGTGAACTACCCTAACGAGCAGCTTTATACTCGAATAACGGAGTTTAAATATCTCACGGGACAAGAGCACCCGAAGACGAGCATCGTTTACGAATTTCCGAAAGGCGATGGCGATCCCTATTATCCGGTGCCACGCCCCGAGAACCAGGAGATGTATAAGAAGTATAAGGCGCTGGCGGATGCCATGTCCGGTGTGCATTTCGTCGGACGGCTTGCAACGTACCGGTATTACAATATGGATCAGGTTGTTGCACAGGCACTGACCGTATTTAAGAAGATCGCCGGTGAAAGGGAAGAAGCGCACACACGGCAGGCAAAGGTCGATAGTGATACATTGCAATTAGCACACTCGTTTGCCATGGCGCACAAATTGCGCACGAACGGACACAGTACACAAATTCACAGAGCTTCCTAAACACAGTTCATAGAGGTTTTCTAACCTCCAAAAGAACGGAGAATGGAAAACGGAGAATTGGATAAGACTTCCATTCTCCACTTTCCATTCTCCACTCTCTATTCAATACGATGTTCAAAAGTTTTTTCTTAGCAGGTTTCGAGTGTGCGACGGGCTACAATAGCTCCCGCGAATGGATCGATCAGATCGAAGCAACGCAGCACGATAAATATTTGGCGGAAGATTACGCGCGCCTGAAGAACGCAGGCATCCATGTCGTGCGCGAAGGTATTCGCTGGCCGCTAATCGATAAGAACGGCTCGTACGATCTTACCCAACTGCGCGAGGTCATCCGCCATGCCCGCAAGCAGGAGGTCGATATTATCTTCGATCTTTTCCATTATGGTTATCCGAAGGATGTCGATCTGTTCGATCCGAAGATGGCCGAGCGCTTTGCGGAGTATTGTCATGCGGTTGCGCGGTGCGTCGTCTCGAATTTTGATGGTCCTTTTTATTTCACGCCGGTCAACGAGCCTTCGTTCTTTGCCTGGGCAGGCGGGGAAGTTGGGTTATTTGCGCCACATCAAAAAGGCCGCGGGCCAGAGCTAAAGTATGCGTTGGTTCGCGCGGCGATCGCAGGCGCAAACGCGATATGGGATGTTATACCGGAAGCAGAGATCGTCAATGTTGATCCCGTATGCAATGTGGTGCCTGCGACACCAGAGGAACAGGAAGCAGCCGATCGCTTTAATAATTATGCGGTCTTCGAAAGTTTCGATATGCTGGCCGGGCGGATCAATCCGGAGTTAGGTGGAAGCCAAAAACATCTGGGGACGGTCGGCATTAATTACTACTGGAACAACCAGTGGGTGCTGGGCGGCGATACGCTGGCCGAAGACGACGAACGCCGTGTACCACTCCGCGAAATTTTACGTCGCGTCTACGACCGTTACGAGAGCAACATTTTTATTGGTGAGACGGCACACGCCGGCGAGCGCCGCGCCGATTGGCTTACGTATGCCGCCGGTGAAGTGATCTCGCTCATGGAAGAAGATGTGCCGATCCATGGTATTTGCCTCTACCCGATCATTGGTATGCCCGAGTGGCACGCCCGCAACGATTGGACGAACATGGGCTTGTGGGATCTCAAGGCCGATGACGATGGCGTGCTCATCCGACATTTGCATCAACCAGCGTATGATGCGCTAGTGGAAGCACAATCGCGGGTAGGGAAAATTCTAATGACGCAGAGACGAAGTGTGGCGATGGTGCAATAGACGTCGTTACGCGCCTGAAACTCGTTGGAATATCAAGCAACATTTTCCTTAGGTGACGGCTGGAATCCTATCCGGCGGCGTGGTCTCTCTTCTACATTCATAAGTTTCCTGATGGCGTCGAACACAATCTGAAAATGATGGTCATATTTTTTCTCTAGCGCTTCGAGTTTGTTAGCCAGGTCTTTATGGGCTGAGAGCCACGTCCGCATTTGAACGAATGTGCGCATGATTGCGATATTCACTTCGATGGCACGGTCGGTACGAAGAATCCCCGAAAGCATGGCTACTCCCTGCTCAGTAAAAGCCATTGGAAGTGCTCCACCAGCATAGCTTTTGGATGGTATCACAGATTGTGATACCAGGTTATTAACCTCCTGGTCAGTCAAAACAAACATAAAGTCCAACGGGAAGCGCTTGGCGTTGCGCCGGACGGCCTGCTTCAATGTACGAGTCTCGACACCATACAGAGTAGCAAGGTCAGAATCGAGCAGTATGCGTTCGCCGCGCAAATATTGAATTCGAGAGGCAATGGACTCTTCTCGAAGAAGAATTGCCGTAAGCTGCTTATTTTGGCGTTTTGACATCTTATTCTGCTGAAGCGAGGACAAATTGATAACCAAACATGCCGTGGACAGCAAGAATCCCAGCCCGTAAAGACTGGATCAACATGGGCCTTTGGGACTTGGAACCCCAACGGCGATGGCACCCTCATCCGCCGCTTGCACCAACCGGCGTATGATGCGCTAGTGGAAGCGCAATCGCGGGTAGGGAAAATTCTAATGACGCAGAGACGAAGTGTGGCGATGGTGCAATAGAGTCATTTGGTTTTGACCTGACTGTTGGGCTTTTTTGTACTAGCACCCGCGTTCGTGCGTTGTGTTTGTGATGCTTGAATTGTCCAATGAGTAGAATTGCCTCTCTCTTCGCAGCCTGTTTGATGCTCTTCGTGACCAATATTGGCCAGGGTCAGAATTTTTGGGAGCCAGTCAGTATCCCACAATCGCCTTGGATTAGTCGTAGTGTTGCGGTGGCCCCTAACGGCCATGTGTTTGCTCTTAGCGATTATTATCCTAAAGAACTTTTTATTTCGACGGACGATGGTATCTCTTGGTATATGGTTAATAATGAGCTTGACCTACGCCTTCCCGGCATTGTACTCGATCATGAGGGAAGAATGTTCGGAACAACCGATACTACATTCATTTGTTCTTCAGATGAAGGAAAAACGTGGTCTAATTTAAGAGATGGCTCTTTTAGAGCTCTGACAGTTGGTTTCCATGATGAGCTTTACATGGTTACTGAAACATGGACACAAGGGGATAGTCTTTTGATCTCGAATGATCATGGGAAAACGTGGATTGCCAATGCGATTGATACATCACTTCATGGCGTCAGCGCAATTGCTGTCAATGTTGCAGGTGATATTTTCGCTGCTAGTTGGCCGGGCCTATTCCGTTCGACGGACGGAGGTCAATCATGGATAGAGACGGATTCGGGGATAGAGTATCCATATGTAAAGCAGTTACTCTGTGACAAGCATGGAGAAGTTTTTGCAGGAAGCTTATATGGGGGCCTGTATTTCTCGACAGATAACGGAGGATCCTGGAGCAATAACCCTTGGCTTGAGGGGACTTATGATCAGGTATCTTTTATTGCACTAGATTCTACAGGAAGGATTTATGCTGGAAGCGGCGCTGTATGGCGCTCAGTTAACCATGGAAATACTTGGAATAGCATTGGAGGAGATTTTTCCCCGGACCCGATCACAATGGCCATTAGTAAAAGTGGGCATATTTTTGCCGGATCGGGCAACGGTGGTATTTGTCTCTCAACTAATGAAGGAAATTCTTGGAGCCATGTGAGCTGGCGAGCAAATTCGCCTTTCCCGGTGACTATAGGACCAAAGGGTGAAGTCCTAATGGGTACAAGCCCCGACGGTCTGGCGATTTCGACCGATGTCGGGGACAGTTGGATGCATTCCACCATACCTGATGCAAGTGGGGATGGAACCTCTATAGAAGAAGGTGAAATCGCGATTGGATTGAGTGGAAAGATATTTGTATCAACTTATGAGTTCGTAGGACCCGTACTATATGAATCAAGTGATGTTGGCAAGTCCTGGGTACTTCTCGATCCAGGCTTGCCACGATACGGATACTATCCTTGTGTCTTTATCAATAAGGGGATTGTTTATGTAGGCGTTAACGATATCATCGTGCTATCATTGGATTCTGGAGCCAATTGGAAGAAGGCTGATTCGATAGGAGTTAATTCAATTGCTGGCTTTGCATCAGATTCAGAGGGCAATATTTATGTCGGTGGATCGTATTTATATAGCTACAATTATTTCGGACGCTGGCTTTCAAGGAATTCAGTCAACATCTTTAAATCATCAGACAGCGGTAAAACATGGCTTCAGGTTGCTTCCAATCTTACAAATGACACGACCGGAGAAATCTCACGCTTCGGTCTCACAATAGATGATTCTACAAGAACCATATTCGTAGCTACAAACGAAGGTATTTATCGCTCCATAAATGGAAATGGCTGGTTGCGTTTGGATTCATTGCAAGGGCAAGTCGGCAGAATTATTGTGACTTCGCCCCGACATGTTTTCGCATACAACAGTGAAGGTGTTTTTTATTCGACGGACGATGGCAACAGTTGGACAGCAATAAATTCTGGACTCAAGGGACTTCCTAGTTGGAATATGTCGATGGCCGTTAATGCAAGTGGCCGTCTTTTTATAGCTACTGATAGTGGTCTTTTTAGAAGTGTTAAACTGCTATCAAGTGATAAACAAACCAATTCTATACCCTCATCAGGTTTAATCCGAAACTTTCCGAATCCCTTCGCCCGAACTACGAGTATCTCCTTCACCCTTCCTTCCTCATCTTACCTCTCTCTCAAACTTTTCGACGCCACCGGCCGCGAAATCTCAACTCTTGTCAGCAGCTACTTCGATCAAGGGGAGCATGAGATCAAATTCGATCGCGGCGATCTTCCGGCTGGAGTATATTTCTATCGGCTGGAAGCGAATGGTGAGTCGCAGACCCGCGCGATGGTCATCGAGCCATGAATTCAAGTGCTCCTGTCAGGTTTTATGCGATTTCCAGTAATATGAAAACCCGGTTTCATGAGAGCCTCCTGGAAAACGCGTATATTGGTTTTTGAGATGTGACTGTGTTCTCGGCTTTGGAGTCTTTCGCCGGATTCAGGTGCCGCCTACTTCATTCTCACATACAAATCAATCATCGGAAGACTTCATCCTTTCAATCGATTATCTCGATCGATCACCTGAGAGGATTTGAGCTTTCAATTTTTTGGAACACATTCTAACAGGAGATTGCATCATGACACTTTCACTTGTACCAGGCCCCGGATATTGGGGTGGAACGCAGGTCATTCAAGTCGATCTTACCAAGGATCCCGCATACTCGATGGTTACCGCGGACTGTAACGGCTACACGGCGGCTCCTGATAGCGGACTCTCAGGTATGGCCGAAGGTCAACTGTGTGTGTGGGTACAAGGGGCCAGTGGGTTCACACAACTCAACGTTTCGAACATGCCGGCCTCGATCGAGCTTCCGGGCGGAAGTCTGTATTTGGTTGCTCCCTGTGTCAATGACCCGATGACTCCATCCGGCGGCCCTACTAAAGTCTTTTACGGCATTGCGGATGAGGGAAGCGGCAATTACAACTTCTCCGGGCTGGTTGTTCAAGCTTATGGGCCGCAAGTTACAAGCTCCTCAGCGGTCGCAATTATGTTAAGTGGTGGCAAGGGCAAGTAATTACCCCGGCAATGTGAGGCAACGGCTAACGAGGTTTTAAGTCCTTAAAAATTGACTTGTAATTTGTTTTGGCGTACCCGCATGAGTTAGTGAGACGCCAAACTTTTTTGTCACGCCTCCGTGGCCGCATTGAGCGCGGAGACAATATTACTCATTGTCTTCGCTCGTTGTTTTACCGCTGGATGATCGACTCCAAGCCGAGCGGCAAAACGCGGAAGATAGGTTTGATACACCTCCAAAGCCTTTGGAAGTTCTCCCTCTATATGATAAAGATACCCTAGGCTTATCTGCGATTTAAGTGTCATTTCGCTTTCCGGCCCTTGCGATAAAATAGACTTTTCGATTAACTCGCGCACGGTGAGTTCGGCCCTCCCATAATCGCCAATATCCATAAGCGCGCCACCCATAGTCTCAAGGCACCCAAGATACCATAAATGTTTATCACCGAGAGTATTTTTAATACTATGTACTACCCCTTCTAAAATTAATAGAGCATCTCTTGGTTTTGCGCAAAGAAGCATTGAGGTTGCGAGATTCAGAGTGCTGAATAATGATGTAGGGTGCGTGCTCCCAAGCAATCGCTTCGAAAGTTCAAGAGCTTGTTCATATAGAGTAATTGCTTCCTCCTGCTCCCCCAGTAATAGCACTATCGCGGCCAGGTTTTGAATCGCGTCGATCCGTTTCCATGGCGTTACAATTTCGCTGAATTCGAGCGCGCTGCGAATGACCCTCTCAGCGCCCGCATAATCTCCAATTCCATACAGCACGGTGGAAAGATCGATGATCGCACTGAATAAGTCTTCGCTCTTTCCTACCCTTGTTTCTATCATGGAGACGATCTCTTCGCAAATTGGTAGGGCAAGCTTGTATTCCTGTTTTGTAATGTAAAGTTGTGCCTGCTCGCGTTTAAGATCGAGCGAAGTCTTATCGTCCAACTGCTCCTCACTCGCTTGTTCCGCAATTTCAGCGAGAATTTCCGAAGCTTCATCGTAAGACGCACCTTCGCGGGCGATTTGTGCAAGCCAAAGCCGGCGCTCGAAGCCATCGTCAGCCTCCATAGCCTTGTGCAGAGCTGCGAAAAGTTCAGAGCTTCGCTCGCGCTCGAAGGATTGCAAATAGGCGATAAAATCAAAGTGGTGGTCATCGTTGGCGAAGAGCATGAACATGTCGGGGTCGGCGAAGCAGGTCCACAGCGCATTGGTGTCGCCTGCGGCTTGCCACTGCCACGGTTCCTCATCCCTTCTTCTGGCCCCGTAATCTGTCGTCGAAAAATATCTACCGAGTTGCGCATGTGCGGCTTTTCGGCGGGTCTCATCCGGCAAATAGCGGCTCTCAACCGCTCTTCTAAGGTAATCGTGGAAAAACCCGAGCCGGCCATCGCGATGGAGGAGGTGGTAGTCGAATGCAAAGAGCAGGCGGGAGAGGTCGAGGCGCGCGAGAGGGGCACATTCCATCAACTCCTGTTCGCTTAACCCGAAGCGAGAGGCCGCAATGAGGCTGAGCATGCTTCGCACGTCAGCTTCCCCATAATCATTCTCTATCCGTTCGAGCATTCGGTCGAACACTTCCATCATATCGGTGGCATTTGTGTACCGCGCGATCGTTTCATCGAGCGTTCGATGCCTGCCGTGCAGCCGAAGCTCCTCGGCCACCACGCGTAAGTAGAGCGGCGAGCTTGCTTTTGCATCGGTGACTACCCTCCGCAATTGTTCGGTGCTTATGGATTTGCGAAACTCTCCAAGATACCGGACAACAATGCTTTGCCGCACTCGCTCATCGGTGAGCGGCGTCACGGTAAGCTCGGTCCATTCACGCGCGCGGAGACGGTCCATCCACTCGCCGGGTGTGGCAGAGACGATTAGTCGTATGCCGGCCGGAATGATCTCCGGCATCCACGCAAGGCGGCGGCCCGATTCGTCAAGCTGGTTCACGGCATCGACGACGATCAGGATCGGGACTGCGGCCTGCTCCGAAAGATGCTCGGCACGGAATAACCAGTTGCCAAAGCTGGCTTCCAACTCTTCCACGTTTACTGGTATCTCCTCCTCGATCGCAAACCGCTCGCGAATTTCCCCGATAATGTGGCGTATCACGGCGGCAGCCGAGCCGCTCGTCTCGGTCGCTCCGATATAGTGCTCGATCACGAACGCGGTAGGATTCTTCTTACTGTAATGATCTGCCAAATAGGCAACGAGTGAGCTTTTACCAAGACCGGACTCTCCGCTAATGACGAGTGGTTGGGTGCCTTCGGTGATCCACGTCGTAAATTCTTTGACACACTGCACATTCGGAATATAGGCGCGAACTCGACTTGCCGCGAACGATGCCTGTGCGCGGCGTTCGAGCTCGAGCTCGGATGGCGTCGAGGTCTCCGGCCAGTACCGGTCGATCATGTCCAGCAGGTCGTCACGGACGTCCCTCCCAAGCTCCTCGACCGTGCGGAATGTGCGGAACGGATAACCGGTCGAGCGAGCACGCTCGATCAATGCTTCGAGCCGGGTAGTATAGTCATCATCGGAAAGATCGCCGTCACGGTGGTAGAAATAGGCGCAATCGGAATTTACCTTCGGCGAATTGAAGACTCCATGGAGAAACTCCATCTCCGTAACGCTCGCACCCGCCATTGCGGCTTCCTCGATCCAGGGATATTTCGCCAGCAGTTCTGGGTCCATGAGAAGCTCGTGGTACTCCGGTACCCAGCCATAGCGGTTGCCGATCATTCCCAGAAAGTAAGGACGGCATTTGTCTACTTCCTCGAGGCACGTTCGGATAACGGTCCCAAGAGCTGCTTGTTCGTCCGTTAATCCCCACCGCAGATCGACTTCTGTAAACGTGATTCCTCGATTCCTGCATAGCGCGCGTATCTCGGGAAAAACCATCTTCATCAGATGCTCCCGCTCCTCCTGCATGTCGCGGAAGGTTGAGGATACAAAGACTCGAAGTTCTTGCTTTTGCACTGGGATGAGGGGACAATATCAAAGGCGAGAGCAAAGATAACCGTTTTTTTGAAGAGCAGTTCGGTTTGGAATCCTCCAACTCCTCGAGGATGCTTCTACGTTATAGGGGCCAATTTTTTTGCTAATCTTTTTGCCCGTAAACTCGTTTGTGGCGCGCGGACGCTGGGTTTTCACGGCGGGACCTCACCGTACACGCGGAAAAACCGCAAAATCCGGCTCTCTGTAGGAAACAACCCACATAATGAGCGAAACACATACTACGGCCACGCCCGATCGCACCTCCTCCGTGCCCTCGGCACCGGTTTCGACCAATGGCCATCAGATGAGCGATCATCTGCAACCCAAACTATTAATAGGAATCCCTAAAGAAGTCCGCGCAGGCGAGCGCCGCGTGGCGGCAACCCCCGATACGGCCCAGAAGCTTCAAAAGCTTGGCTTCGATGTGCTCGTCGAGCGCGGAGCTGGTGAGACGGCCGACTTCCCCGATCAGCGTTACCTGGATGCGGGATGCCGCATCGCCAACGACGCAAAGGAAGTATGGGCGACTGCCAATATCATTTTGAAAGTTCGCGCACCAGAGCAACATCCAACGCTCGGTGTAAATGAAGCGGACCTTCTTACACCAGATAAGACCCTAATCTCCTTTATCGCACCGGGTCAAAACCAGGACTTAGTAAAGCGCCTCGCAAGTACGAAGGCGACAGTATTCGCGATCGATTCTGTGCCGCGTATCACGCGCGCTCAGAAAGAGGATGCTCTTTCTTCGATGGCGAACATCGCAGGTTATCGCGCGATCGTTGAGGCCGCAAATGTTTTTCCACGCTTCTTTACCGGTCAGGTAACAGCCGCAGGTAAGATCCCACCGGCGAAGATCCTCGTGATCGGTGCGGGCGTCGCGGGTCTTGCAGCGATCGGTGCTGGCAAGGCGCTCGGTGCTATTGTCCGCGCGTTCGATGTGCGTCCATCAGTAAAAGAGCAAATCCAAAGTATGGGCGCCGATTTCCTTGAAGTAAAAATTCAGGAGAGCGGTGAAGGTACCGGCGGATACGCGAAGGAAATGAGCAAAGAGTTTATCGAAGCCGAAATGGCGCTCTTTGCGAAACAGGCGAAAGAAGTTGATATCATTGTTACGACCGCTCTCATCCCGGGCAAGCCGGCTCCGAAGCTTATCACAAAAGCGATGGTCGAGTCGATGCGCGAAGGTTCGGTGATCGTCGATCTCGCAGCAGAGAACGGCGGCAACTGCGAACTTACGCAGCCTGGCAAAGTGATCACGACGCCGAACGGTGTCACGATCATCGGTTATACCGATCTTCCGAGCCGTATGGCCTCGCAAGCGAGCCAGCTATACGGCATGAACCTGTATCATCTATTAGATGACATGGGTGGTGGCGCGAAATTCCATGTCGATCTCGAAGATGAGGTCGTTCGCGGTGCGATCGTTACGCAGAACGGCCAAATTCTCTGGCCGGCTCCGAAACCTGCGGTCGTAACACAACCGGCAGCGGCGCCGAAGCCAGCTCCCGCAGTCCATGCCAAGCCCGAAGAGAAAAAGAAGAAGAGCGGCTGGGTAATGCCGGCGGTTCTTGGCGTAGTCTATATCGGACTCGTCTTCGGAGCGCCAGCATCATTCCTGCAGCACTTCACGGTATTCGTACTGGCGGTCTTCGTCGGTTGGCAGGTGATCTGGAATGTCACCCCTGCACTCCACACTCCGCTTATGAGCGTGACGAACGCGATCAGCGGTATCATTATCCTTGGTGGCTTATTGCAGATAGGTTCGTCCATGCCGACCACGGTGATCGTGCTTGGCTTTGCGGCGATCTTCCTCGCTACCCTCAATATCGCTGGCGGCTTCTGGGTTACTCAGCGTATGCTTAAAATGTTTAGAAAGTAAATCCTCCTATGACTCTCTCTGAAAGTTTTGCAAGCGTAAGCTATATTGCCGCCATCGGACTGTTTATTCTCAGTTTGGGCGGCCTCTCGCAGCACGAGTCCTCGCGGCGCGGTAACATGTTCGGCATTATCGGCATGTTGCTCGCTCTTGTCGCGACGCTCGCTATTGTTGGTACTCATCCCGATGCATCGGCAAGCACGTTTGGCATTCTGGCGGTGGTGTTGATCGCTGCCGGTACGATAGGCGCATTCGTTGCGTCGCGCGTAGCTATGACCTCGATGCCCGAGCTTGTTGCTATGCTCCACAGCTTTGTGGGTGCGGCGGCAGTGCTCGTTGGTTTTAGCAATTATCTGGGACCGCAGCATGCCGCTGGTTCGGATGCACTCGTTCACGAGCTCGAGATCTACATCGGTATTTTTATCGGTGCGATCACATTTACCGGTTCGATCATCGCCTTCGGGAAGCTGAATGGCAAGATCTCTGGCAAACCACTCATGATCCCGGGGCGCCACCTCATCAACTTGTTGATGGTAATTGCGTGCGTCGTGCTTGGTGTGATGTTCGTTCAGGGTACGGAAGCAGCAGCACAAGGCGGACTCACCGAGCTTATTATTATGACGGTGATCGCAGGCGTGATCGGCGTACATCTCGTGATGGCCATCGGTGGCGCTGATATGCCGGTCGTTGTTTCGATGCTCAATAGCTATTCCGGTTGGGCAGCAGCGGCGGCGGGTTTCATGCTCGAGAACGATCTTCTGATCGTGACGGGCGCTCTCGTAGGCAGCTCGGGCGCGATCCTTTCCTTCATCATGTGCCGTGCAATGAACCGTTCGTTCATCAGCGTGATCTTGGGCGGTTTTGGTACCGGTGGCGGATCATCGCCGGCGGCCGGTTCAGAGCAGCCGCAAGGTGAGGTAACTCCGATCAATGTCGATCAAACGGCAGATATGCTTTCGGAAGCGAAGAATGTTATTATCGTACCGGGTTACGGTGTTGCCGTAGCACAAGCGCAGCACTCGCTCGCGGAAATGGTGAAGCTCCTTCGTGATGCCGGTGTGAACGTTCGGTTTGGTATTCATCCTGTCGCGGGCCGTTTGCCCGGACACATGAACGTACTTCTCGCGGAAGCGAACGTACCGTACGATATCGTTTTCGAAATGGACGAACTCAATCACGACTTTCCGACGACGGATGTTGCGATGGTTATTGGTGCTAACGACATCGTTAATCCCGCGGCGCTCGAAGATCCGACGAGCCCGATCGCGGGTATGCCGGTCCTCGAAGTGTGGAAGGCGAAGACCTGCGTTGTGATGAAGCGCTCCATGGCTTCGGGATACGCGGGTATCGACAATCCTCTCTTCTACAAAGAGAATACCCGTATGCTCTTTGGCGATGCGAAGAAGAACGTCGATGCGCTCGTCGCCAAGCTTCGCGAGCTCGAGCCGGCCTGAAGCGTTTCTAATTAAACTTTTAAAAGCCCTTCGATGCTTATCATCGAAGGGCTTTTTTAATATATGGCTGAAAAGAAGATCATTCGATGTAATTGGGCTACTTCGGTTAAAGAGCCTCTGCTCGAACAATACCATGACGAAGAATGGGGCGTACCAGAGCATAACGACGACAAGCTCTTCGAGAAGTTGATACTCGACGGCGCGCAGGCCGGACTCAGTTGGGTCACGATCCTGCGTAAGCGAGAAGGCTACCGCCGTGCGTTCGAGCGGTTTAATGCCGAAAAGATCGCGCGGTATGGTAAGCGCGAGATCAATCGATTGATGAAAGATGAAGGCATCATTCGGAATCGACTCAAGATCGAGTCCGCGATCGGAAATGCGAAGGCGTATCTGGAATTGAAAGAAGCGGGCGAAAGCTTCGACGAGTTCATTTGGCAATTCACCGATGGTCGCACCATTCAAAATCGATTCAAGGCGTGGAAGGAAATTCCGGCGACGTCAAAAGAATCAGAAGCGCTCAGCAAAGCGCTAAAAAAGCGTGGGTTTACCTTCGTCGGGCCAACGATCATTTACGCCTTTATGCAGGCTATCGGTATGGTGAACGACCATATCGTCGATTGCTTTCGCTATAAAGAATGCTCGAAACGATAGCGAAATCGAACGATTGGGAAATGGTATAAACCGAAATCAACTCTGTGTTGTAGTCAAAAGGAGTATAGTCCCCTAACCCGTATGAAACTCGCTTCGATAATTTCGATCTCCTTTATCCTTATTGCAACGGCTGCATGCCGCAATGTACCGACCAACAACGGTTTAAAAGATACAACCGGTACGAAAGACACGACCGTTGTTAGAGATACAACGCCGGTTGCATTAACCGCCGCGATCGACGGACTTGTTTTGAAAGGGCCGATCTCGCCAGTTTCGCATATCGGTGTTCCGAATTCAGCACCATTAGCTGGCGCACCAATATCGATCAGTCAGGATAACACGATGCGCAAACCAACGATGGTGACGAGCGATAGTGCTGGCCGTTTTTATGTTCGCGTAGCGCCCGGCAGCTATACGCTAACGCCAATGCCGCTTGCGACGGCACTACCACGCCCGCTCGATCCCTCGCATATTACCATCACCGCGAATGCGGTTGTTAAGGATACGCTCAATTACGATACCGGGATCCGATAAATTTTTATAAGTTTAAGGAAAAGCGGGCACGGTCGTACCCGCTTTTTTATTTTGATCTGTTCTTTGTGTCGCCACTTTATTATCACGACTCGCCTTGAAAAAGACTATCCTTTTGCTTGGCTCGGGAGAGCTTGGGAAAGAATTTACAATCGCCGTTAAACGCCTGGGCCAGCGCGTTATCGCAGTCGATTCTTATGATGGTGCGCCTGCCATGCAGGTGACGAACGAACGCGAAGTCATTGACATGCTGAGCGGCGATGACCTCGACCGAGTTGTCGCGAAGTATAAGCCTGACATTATCGTCCCGGAGATCGAGGCCATTCGAACCGAGCGCTTCTATGATTATGAGAAGCAGGGGATTCAAGTTATCCCAAGCGCGCGAGCGGCTAACTTCACGATGAATCGTAAAGCGATTCGCGACCTGGCGGCGAAAGAGTTGAGGCTCAAAACGGCTCGTTATGCCTATGCGTCAACGCTCGAGGAATTTCATCAGGCGATCCACCAAATCGGTATTCCATGCGTCGTGAAGCCGCTTATGTCGTCATCGGGTAAAGGACAATCGTACGTGCGGGATAAGAACGAGATCGACCATGCGTGGGAAGTTGCGATGACGAAAGGCCGTGCAAAGATCAATGAAGTGATCGTTGAAGAGTTTATTGAGTTCGATTCCGAGATCACTCTGCTTACCGTCACACAAAAGAATGGAAAGACGCTCTTTTGTCCGCCGATCGGTCATCGGCAGGAACGTGGCGATTACATGGAAAGCTGGCAGCCGGCGCAGATCAGCGACGAGCATTTGCGCGAAGCTCAGCGCATGGCCGATGCAGTGACTCGTTCGCTTACCGGTTGCGGGATTTGGGGAGTCGAATTCTTTTTATCCACTAAGGACGGAGTCTATTTCTCTGAACTTTCACCACGCCCGCATGACACCGGCATGGTCACGATGAGCGGATCGCAAAATTTTACGGAATTTGAACTTCATGCCCGCGCCGTGCTTGGGCTTCCGATCCCGGAAATAAAATTAGAACGAACGGGTGCGAGCGCAGTCATTCTTGCTCCCGATGCGTCGCAACAAGAGCCCACGTATGAAGGAGTTGAGAACGCCCTTGCGATGCCGAATGTCGATCTTCGGATCTTCGGCAAGCCAAACACTCGCAAATACCGACGTATGGCAGTGGCACTCGCACATGACAAGATCGGGACATCAACCGATGTGGTCCGTCAACGCGCAAAAGAGGCGGCGGCCAAAGTGAGGGTGATTATAGATTAGGTTTTATTTATGTGCCATCCGGCAAATACTTCGTCGCCATGGTCCCGAAAGTGGAGCGAGCCGCTGAGCATGGTGGTGAGGTATGAAGTATATTTGTGTTTTATTCTGCCTTGGATCGAAGTAAGTCGAGACTAATTTTAACCTATGATGGTCCGTTTGTTTGTATGTTTGTAAACTAACCCTCCATCTTTATGAAAAAGACAGTTTTACTTGTTGTGTTACTTACTACTGCAATTTCGTGTGGGAAACAGGGAGGTGGACAAACGAGTAAAGACGCCGCTTCAGGCGCTGTGCCACCACCGCCTCCTCCGCCGGTTAGTCCAACGCCTGATTCAGCCATAAAGGCAGATGCAGAAGAATTAATTGAACCGACAAAGTGGGTCTACGACACCACGGCGGACAAAATGACCAGCGTAACGACATACACTGCAACAATCCACAGTGTTAATGATCTTACATTTGAGCCTCCATATAGTGGACCATATGACAAGGGAAGCATCGTGCTTCGGAAGCGGGGAAAGAGTATTGACGTGATGCTCGGAGTTTGGAGGGGACAGTTTACAGGTGACGAAATACTGGTAAAGTTTGATGATTCACCAGCACAACGATACTCCGTGCAAGAGAGCTCAGACTTCGCCGGAGATGTCCGTTTCGTAACTGCCGCTAAGAAGTTCATAGCAGGGCTTATTAAAGCCAAACACGCAACAGTCCGTGCAAACTTCTTTCAGGAAGGCCACCGTGATATGGAGTTTAATGTCAATGACCTTAAGTGGAACTAGGGTAAGTTATGCGTTATCCTTTTAAATACTTCGTTAACCTGTTACTAGTGTTCGCCGTGGTTGTCCCTACCGTCCTTCGCGCGCAAGAAGAAACAAGAACGCCCACCGAAGCCGATTCAGTTATATTGCCGCTCGACGATCTTGCAACAAAACTAGAACTTGGATGGCCAGTTACGAAAGTTCTCTCTGAGCTAAACGGCAGATACAAGGTAAGAGATACTTTCATGGCTGAGAAGCTGGATGTTGAAGGTCGAGAAGTCATTCAAGCAATACGTTTTGCTCCAGTACTATTCTATGGTCGAACTGGATTTTTGGGTGTTAACTTTGACCAAAAGGGACTCGCAAAGGCTTACCTCTGGGTTCATAGTACATATACCAGCGAATCCGTAATTGATCTCTTGGATCGTGCCGGAATTAGCGATGAAATGCAAGACAATGGCACACTCAAGGATTTTGCGCGTATTGTAACAGCCTTGTCTTCAAGTTTGGGAAAGCCGAAGCATCTTTCGGACGACTCTCAGGAAGTTGCAATTTGGAAGAAAAACGGTAGGCAGATATCAACGGGCTTGAAAGAAGGTGCGCTGAGTTTTCTCATCTGTAAGCAATAGTTACGTATTTCCCACGTTCAGAGGGTTAATCTTTCTTAAATACGAAACCCCGTCCCTGTATATTTATGCAACTTTCTGCATAAGTATGCGTTAATTCATTCGTGAAGCAGTTAAAAGCAGCGGTTTTGGGGGCATCGGGCTATACAGGAGGGGAGCTTCTCCGTATATTGGCGCGTCATCCCTACGTTGAGCTCGGACCGGTCTTCGCGCAAAGCTCGGCGGGTGTGCTGGTGAGCGATCTGCACCCCTGGGCGGAAGAGGATATGGTCTTCGAGGCGACGAACGGCTCGGAGATCGATGCCGAGATCTGCTTTCTGGCGCTTCCGCATGGCGAAGCCATGTCGATCGCCCCGGCGCTGCTCGAACAGGGAAAGATCGTTATCGACCTAAGCGGTGACCATCGCCTGAAGGATGGCGCTCTCTATCAACAGTATTATAAGAAGGCGCCAGCAGAGACCGTTGTAGTAAATGAAGCCATCTACGGACTGCCGGAATGGAATAAGGAAGCGATCCAGAGCGCCCGGTTCGTCTCGAATCCGGGATGCTATGCAACCAGCGCGATCCTTGCGTTAGCCGCTCCGCTTGCTGAGGGTCTTATCGATCCGAAGTCGATCGTTATTAATTCGATGTCGGGTGTGTCGGGTGCTGGACGTAAATCGAGCGTCGAATATTCATTCGTCGAAGTGAATGAGAACGTGAAGGCGTATCGCATTGGCGATCACCAGCATATTCCGGAGATCGAGAGCGTGCTTAGCGGTATTGCTTCGCAGGAGGTGAAGGTCACCTTTACACCGCATCTTATTCCGATCACGCGCGGCATTTACACGACGATCAATGCCCAACTTGCGAACGGCGCAACGCATGATGCCTTCGCTGCGGCATTCGATAAGTACTATGCCAATGCGCCATTCGTGCGTGTGAGCGCGACTCGCATCCCGGAGATTCGCCGCGTGACCGGTACCAATTTTATTGACATCTATTTCCAGGTTCTTCCGGATCGCGACCAGGTCACGATCATTTCAACGGAAGACAATTTAGTGAAGGGTGCTGCCGGTCAGGCAGTACAGAACATGAACCTACTGTGCGGTTTCCCGGAAACGGAAGGACTGCTATGAGTATCGAAGCTACGAAGTTGAACGGAACGTTAAACGGACATACCAATGGCCACACGAACAGCCATAAGAATGGCTCACAGCCATTTCATGAGATTGCGGGCGGCATAACCGCACCGAAAGGTTTTACTGCGGCTGGACTGTATTGTGGCATTCGCAAAGTAAAGAAGGATATCGCTCTTATCAAGAGTGATGTACCGGCGAATGTCGCTGCCGTGTTTACTTTGAATAAGACGCTTGCCGCGCCGGTCATTGTCGATAAAGAATTGCTGCAAAAGGGTAACGGCACATGCACCGCCATCGTCGTTAATAGTGGCAATGCCAATGCTTGCACCGGTGAGCAAGGCATGAAGGATGCCTGGACGATGGTGAAAGAGACCGCTCAGGCACTGAATATTCCTGAGACCGAAGTTATTATATCTTCGACCGGTGTCATCGGCCAGTATCTGCCGATGGAGAATGTCGTGAGTGGCATTCGCCAACTTCCGTCGCAAGTCTCCAGCGATGGCAGTAATGATGCTGCTCAAGCGATCATGACCACCGATACCTATTCGAAGGAGTTGGCGGTCGAGTTCGAGATCGGTGGTAAGCCGGTTCGTATTGGTGGTATTGCAAAAGGCTCTGGCATGATCGCGCCGAACATGGCAACGATGCTTGCCTTTCTAACGACAGACGCCACGATCGATCGGCCGCTGTTGCAGAAGACGTTCGCAAAACTCATCGACGAGTCGTTCAATCGTATCTCTGTCGATGGCGATATGAGCACGAACGACATGGCGACGCTCCAGGCGAATGGTTTGGCTGGCGCACCAAAGATCGAAGAAGGCACAAAAGAATTCACCGTCTTTAGCCAGGCGCTCGAATACGTGCTCGTGAAGCTTGCAAAGATGATCGCACGCGATGGCGAAGGCGCGACGAAACTCGTCGAGATCGTCGTTCGCGGTGCGAAGACAGAGCAAGAAGCCGTGCAAGCTGCACGCTCAGTCGCAAATAGCAATCTTGTAAAGACAGCCATTCATGGTGCGGACGCCAACTGGGGCCGCATTCTTGCCGCCGTCGGATATTCCGGTATCGACTTCGATCCTGAAAAAGTAACGCTCTTTTTTAACGAGCTTCCGATCCTTGAGCAGAACTATGGCATTGTCATTGATGAGGCGAAAGCGAAAGAAGTATTCTTGAAGGAGAATATTACGATCACGATCAATCTCAATCAAGGCTCGGAGAGTGCAAAGTTTTGGACGTGTGATCTCTCTAAAGAGTACGTTCATATCAACGCAAGTTATCGGTCATAACCCCTTTGTTGCTAGATTAACCACCCTTTGTCGCTACTATTATGGCACCTATATCACAATCGAAAGAGGAAATCCTCACCAGCGCTCTTCCTTATATCCAACGATATGAGGGTACAACGTTCGTAATCAAATATGGCGGCGCCGCAATGACGGAAGCCACTCTTAAGGAGTCGTTCGCGAAAGATGTAACGCTGCTCAAAAAGATCGGCATCAATGTCGTCATCGTTCACGGCGGCGGGAATGCTGTGACCGATCTTTCGGCCAAGCTCGGCATGGAAAGCCGCTTTGTTGGTGGTCAGCGCTATACCGATGAAGCGACGCTCAACACGGTCGTGATGACGCTGGCGGGTTCGGTGAATAAGGAGATCGTTGGTCTTATCAATCGTGCCGGTGGCAATGCGGTGGGCCTCTGCGGTATTGACAACAATCTTATTTCGGCAAAGAAATATTCGCCGAAGGGATACGATCTTGGCCTTGTCGGTCAGGTAGAGAGCGTGAATGCAGAGTGGATCAATAAGCTGATCGCTTCCGGCGTCATGCCAGTGATCGCGCCGGTCGGAGTTTCGGAAAGCGGAGAAGTTTATAATATTAATGCGGATCTTGCCGCTAGTGCTATTGCACAGGCGCTGGGCTCGGAGAAGCTGTTCTTCCTTACCGATACCGAGGGCGTGTTGGTGAATGGCGAACTTGTTCCGACACTTACGAATGCTCGCGCACAGCAGCTTATCAAGCAGGGCGTTATTACCGGCGGTATGATCCCGAAGGTAAATGCTGCCTTCGATGCGCTGGCGAACGGTGTCAAGAAAGTCCACTTGATCAACGGGGCCGCGAAGCACTCGTTATTACTGGAGATCTTTACGCATGAAGGCGTCGGCACGCAGATCATTCGGGAAGAGAAGGTCTTTGGCAATCCAACAAAAACGATCGCTGCGTCTCATTCGGACTCCGTTACAGGCGCACCGACGGCTTCCAAACATGACCTGCTCGATCTGACTGTCATGACGAAGCAGGATGTCGAGGACCTTATGCATTTAACCGATGTGCTAAAGCACACTGATGCGAAGCCGCTTTCCGGCAAACATGTTACGCTAATATTCCAGAAGCCTTCGCTTCGCACACGTGTTTCATTCGAGGTTGGAATCGCACAATTGGGTGGGACCTCACTGTATCTTTCGAATGAAGGCGTCGGCTTAGGCGATCGTGAATCGGTTGCTGATGTTGCGCGCGTCCTCTCTTCCTATTCGGATTGCATCGTTGCGCGTCTATTCGATGATGGTGTTCTTCGCGGCCTTGCCGAACATTCGAGCGCACCGGTCATCAATGCACTGACCGACCGCTCGCATCCGTGCCAAATACTCGCGGATATGTATACCATCCGTCAGCATGGCAAATTAGCGCCGGGCATGAAAGTCGCTTTTATTGGTGATGGTAATAACGTCGCTCACTCGTGGATCGAGATGGCAGCGATCTATCCCATGCACCTTGCTATTGCTGCGCCGGCAGGTTATCATCCGGACCCGGCGATCATGGAGTATGCGCTTAAGAGTGGTATCAGCACGATCGAGATCTTAGACGATCCGCGCATTGCTGCCGATAATGCAGATGTACTCTACACGGATGTGTGGGCAAGCATGGGCCAGGAAGAGGAGAAGGCGGTACGTCAGAAAGCATTTAAGAACTATCAGGTAAATTCTCAGCTTTTAAAGCTGGCGCATCCCAATGCACTTATTATGCATTGCCTGCCGGCGCATCGTGGCGAGGAAATTACGGATGATGCAATGGATTCCCCTAACTCCGTTGTATTCGACCAGGCCGAGAATCGTTTACACGTTCAAAAGGCGATCCTTGCCACTCTGCTTGGGGACGTGTCCGTCAACACACCCGCCGCAAGCGATCTTCAAACCGGAGACGCTGTGACTGAACAACATTCCTTATCCTATGAACAAGAATCAGAGACAATTCGCCATTCGTGAGATCGTAACTAACGAACACATCGGATCGCAAGATGACCTGCAGCGTTCGCTAAAAAAAGCTGGCTTCGATATTACACAAGCTACATTGTCGAGAGATCTCGCTGAAATGGGGATTGGCCGTATTGCCACTGCGGAGGGACCGCGGTACGCGTTTTACGAAGATGGCGAGGATAGCCGTGTCCGAGCATTATTGAGCTATGAAGTACGCGGTATTTATCATAGCGATGCGATGATCGTTATTAAAACTCTTGCGGGCCGGGCACAAGGTGTAGCGGAAATGATCGATGGCATCGAGTCGCCCTACATCCTTGGTACGATCGCTGGCGATAACACCATCTTTGTTGCGCCGCAGTCATCGAAAGTGATGCCACGACTTATTAAAGAACTTAGAGCTTATATCACAGGAGATCATAGTGAATAACACATCAGGACTTTCAGGTTTGCAGGGGGCGCGCATTGCGCTTGCTTTTTCGGGCGGGTTAGATACTTCGGTCATTGCCTCCTGGCTGCAGGAAGAATTCGGAGCGGAGATCGTAACCGTGTCCGGTGATCTCGGTCAGGAAAAAGAGCTTCGCGGTATTAACGAAAAAGCCTATCAGCTCGGTGCAAAAGCTGCGTATCATGTCGACCTGAAACAGCAGTTCATTGATGATTTTGCATTTAAAGCGCTGAAAGCCGGAGCATTATACGAAGGTGCGTATCCGCTCGCGACGGCGCTTGGCCGACCCTTGCTTGCCAAGACGCTCGTGGAAGTGGCTCGAAAAGAAGAGTGCACGGTGGTCGCGCACGGCTGCACAGGTAAAGGCAACGATCAGGTCCGTTTTGATGCGGGTGTTTGGGCGCTTGCTCCGGACCTTCGTGTCATCGCTCCCGTCCGCCATTGGCCGTTCCATTCGCGTGAAGAAGAGATCGCGTATTGTGCAGAACGTGGCATTCCAGTCCAGGCGACGAAAGCGAATCCCTATTCGATCGACGAGAACTTGTGGGGTACCAGCATCGAGTGTGGCGTGCTCGAAGATCCGACCGTAGCCCCACCGGAAGATGCGTATCAGCGTACGGTATCGCCCGAGGCAGCACCGAATAAACCGGAGCAGGTCGCGATCACCTTCAAACATGGTGTACCAGTTGCTTTGAACGACAAGGGAATGAACGGCGTCGAGTTGGTTCGCACGCTTAATCATACTGCCGGAGCTCATGGTATTGGCCGCCTGGATATGATCGAGAATCGTCTTGTGGGTATCAAATCCCGAGAGATATATGAAGCACCGGGAGCTTCGCTCCTTCATTTTGCACATCAGGAGCTCGAGCGCATCACACTTGATAAGTGGACAGCTCATGCGAAGGCGAAGCTTGCCGAAGATTATGCCGACATCGTGTATAACGGCCTCTGGTTCTCGCCGCTTCGGAAGGCGCTCGATGCCTTCGTCGATGAGACGCAGAAGCGCGTAAGCGGAACGGTCGTTGTGAAGATGTATAAGGGGACGCTGAGCATTCTCTCTCGCACCTCGCCATTTTCCCTGTACGATAAGGCGCTTGCCTCCTACACAGCGGAGGATACATTCGACCACTCGGCAGGCGAGGGATTTTCGAAGATCTTTGCGCTGCCGCTGAAAACACTTGCAAAGACGGAAGAGCATCCTAAGATCCCACAAACCTTAGTACCAAGCGAAGCCTGATTCGTGGCTGATAAGAACTCTGCTCTGTGGGGCGGCCGATTTCAAAAACCGATCGCGGAGGTCGCCCATAAATTCTCTTCGAGCATCGCGCTGGATGGAAAGCTCTGGCGCGAAGATATTCGCGGATCGCTCGCCCATGCAGAGATGCTGGGCGCGACCGGTATTATCCCTGAAGAGGAAGTGGATGTCATCATCAAAGGATTGAATGAGATCTCACACGAGATCGATCGCGGTGAATTCCAGTTCGATCCATCGATGGAAGATGTGCATCTTGCTATCGAGCAGAGACTGATCCAGAAAGTTGGAAGCGTTGGTGGGAAATTGCACACCGGCCGCAGCCGTAACGACCAGGTTGCGCTCGATGAGCGGCTTTACCTTAAGCAGGCTATTGCTACACTGAACGAAAAGATCGCTGATCTTATCGAGGCGTTGCTCACCAAAGCCGAAGAACACGCTGATACCGTGATGCCTGGCTATACGCACATGCAACGGGCGCAGCCAGTTTTGCTCAGTCATCATTTGCTTGCATACATTCGTATGCTTTCGCGTGATGCGTACCGCCTCGATGATGCGCTGACTCGTGTCGATCGCTCACCGCTCGGTGCCGCAGCCTTTGCCGGTACGTCCTACCCGATCGATCGCGAAATGACTGCAAAGGCGCTCGGGTTTTCGATCGTGATGCCGAACAGTATCGACGCCGTGAGCGATCGCGATCATCTGATCGAAGTGGCGAGTGCATGCAGCATCATTATGATGCATCTTAGCCGCATGGCGGAAGAACTCGTGATATGGTCTTCGACGGAATTCGGATTTGTGACCATGTCGGACGCCGTAACGACCGGTTCGAGCATCATGCCGCAAAAAAAGAATCCGGATATGGCAGAGCTTATTCGCGGGAAGGTCGGTCGTGTCTATGGGTCCCTTATCAATCTTCTCACCACCATGAAGGCGTTGCCACTTGCATATAATCGCGATATGCAGGAGGATAAGCAGCCGATGTTCGATGCGTTAGAAACCACGACTGACTCGGTAGAAATGATGGCGCTCGTCATACGCGAAACCACCTACAACGCAGAGCGAATGGAGGACACTGTTCGCGCGGGTCACCTGATGGCGACAGAGATCGCTGATTACTTAGCGCGTAAGGGAATGCCGTTCCGTGAGGCCCATCATGTTACCGGAAAGATCGTTGCGTACGCAGATAAGAAAAAGAAATCTCTCGAAGAACTCACGATCGAAGAATATCAATCGTTCTCCGATAAATTCAAGAAGAGCATATACCGCAGCCTCGATCCGAGAAAGAGCTTAGAGGAAAAGCGTTCGTTTGGAAGCACCAACCCGGAGATGGTGCGAGCAGAATTGGAAGCATGGCGTAAGCGCACGCAGGATTAACCTCTCTCTCTTTACGAGCCCGGTACGAAATAGTAGTAATTGCTGACCAGCGTATCTTTATACGCCTGGAATGCAGCCTTCTGAACGGAGTCGAACCGGAAGAAAATACCTACTTTCGGCGATAGTCCCAGCGAGTCGGTTTTAATGTTGAGGTCTGTGGTCGTGTAGTATGGAGAAGTAATAAACTTAATATCTGCGCCTTTGAATGGCTGGCCATCCTTTAGTACCTGGAATTGGAATGTATCCGTACTGATCGGGCGGACATGATAGACGACGTTCAGTGTCAGCGGATAGGTCGTCGTTGGAGAGCTCGAATCGCTGCAGCCCACAACGACGGTGGTCGCCAGAACTGCTAACAGCAATGTTGCAATGGTCTTCATCCCTCGAACGACAACGATTTAATCCTCTGCTTGATATCGAGTAGGCGGATGGGTCGGCCAGGCTGGAAAGAAACCTCCGGTACTTTGCCTTCGATCTTCACGCGGACGCGCTCCAGGCCTTCCAGGCTCAGCAGCTTTTGCACTTCCTCTCCGGCTGCCCCGAAGCCATATCGTATCTTCGTCGAAGTCGTGAGTGAGCCATCACTCTTCAGTTCAATGAAGATCACGTATTTCTCCGCCTTCATGTCGATCATTGCCGTGAAGCTAAGTGAGTCCGAATCAATGAGTTGTTATGTAAAAAGAACGAATGGGGGTTCCCTTACCCTTTACGCATCTGTTCTGATGCTTGGTTATCCTCGCTCTTGTTCCTTCAGTTTATCGAGCACCCGTTCCCACAGCCATTCGTAGGGAAGGACCTGTAACTCTTGTTCGACGTCCACGATCTCGAAATGCTCGTTGCAAAGCTGGTTATAAAAACGGCGGCCTTTATCGCGCGCGAGCTTGTAGTTGAACGAATTGTTTTCCATGATGCGCAGCAGCTTGAAAAAGAGCGAGCTGGCTTGCGTCATGCTGGCTTGCAAATAGCGTGAGCGATAGGTACCGAGTGCCTCCATGCGGTCCATGACGCCGTTATAGTTGCGCGTTTCCAGCATTTGAAGGACTTGCGCAATAAGGATCGCGACGTTGAGTCCGTGCTTATCTCTGCGCGCCACTGGCACCATCCGCATCAGGGCGTCGATATTGAAGCGGCGCAAGACTTCCGGTGCACGAGAGACGGCTTGGCTCTTGAGGGCAAAGTTCAGATAGTATTTGAAAATCTCCCAATGCTCCTGTGCCGCCTCCGGAAGTTGCACGTACCGGGTATGCGATACCGATTCCTGCAGTACTTCTTCTGCTTCCTTGAACTTTAATGTATTCATCAATAGAAGGAAGAACGACTCGCGGAAGCTGAACCAGCTATTCGAACCAACATTATAGAGCTTGGCACACTCTGTGGCGGCTTGGAATGCTTGCTCATAATTTTTTACCATCAAAAAGCTCTGTAACTGGTAGTACCAGAAATCGGCGAGACGCTCCTTTTGAAGCAGATGCGGATACTCTTGTAAGAACTTGATACCATCACGGGCTGCTGCAATGATCTCCCGGTGCTGCCCGGCTGCGGACCTTGCGCGAACGAGCACGCGGTAATAATTCAAGCGAAAGTTGTAGGTGCTGTTCTCGCTTAAGAGTTTGCGTAACTCTGCTTCGTAACGGGCAAACTCCTCGGCAAACTTTGCTCGGCCTCCCATTTGACGGTTAAAGATCATTACGATTCGCTCGATATACCCTGCGGATATCAATTCTTCCTCATAGGATCGAAATATTTTTGTAAGAAGCTGATCGTAATGTTCGAAATCCGAGATCTTCCCGACAGCGCTTGCATTTTGTCTAAGCTCACGAATCATCGCAAGGGCGACTTCTGTATATCCGAAGCGAGTGGCTAACTCAAAAGTGGTTTCCGCCAGCCTGGCAGCAACTCGTCGGGCACCAAGAGCAATAAGTATGTGGACCATAAATGCTCTCTTTCGACACAGGTAGTAAGCCTGGGCGCTCTCAGAAAATCCTGCTTTTTTCCAGTTAAGATGAAATAGAGAATTAAGTAAGCGTACTTTTAACCTGTTTTTTAAACTACTATATTTTGTGGCTGTCGGGAGGCTGTCGTAGAGAGCGTCTGCCGCTTCACTATCATTATTGAAGATACCCGAACGAATTCCATCGTAAAGCTGGAATTCCTTACTCTGTTTGTGCTCGCGAAATTTAGTATCGACCGTTTCGATCCGTCGTTCTCGAAATCGGTCAAGGATTCGAATGATCTCAGGAAAATACCTCATGGGTGAGTGCCGGCGAGTAAAAGAAGCGGCGTCGAATAGTAAACACTAAATTCCACTTTCTTTAAGCAAGGTGGAAATCGTTTGTTGGCAAAGGGCTGAGAATAAAACGCTCACTATCGTATTTACCTACGCGGTTAACTCCGCGGTTTGTGCCTCAGTTTTCGTGCTTGCGATTATACGATTGTCTGAGGCTTCCCAAATAAAATTACCAAGGGGGTCCATGGGCCTCGGCGGTAGTGTAGGGTTGCTAAAATCATTATCGAGCATTGCTACTTCCGCTCGAAGATTTACAGGATAAGAAATTATCCGGGATAAGCGATTATCCACGTATTTAGCTCTAATTTCCTCGAACTGGTTGCTTAACGAGGAATACTGATTTAACATTCAAATAAGTTTTGTGCAGGCGTAGCTGCGCCCGTTGGCGGCTATTTGTTTGCAAAATAAGCTGATTTCCAATCTTTTGATATGGAAACAGTTGGTTGCACCCTGTTTTTGGGTTTGTAGGTAGGTACTTCCTTTTATATAATAGAGAGAGAAAGACACTAAAATGACACGCAGCAAGAAATTTTCAGCCCTTGTAGCCACACTGGTTGTAGGTTTTATTTCTATCTACGCGAACTTTATCACCTTCAATAGTTCGAATACGACGTCGAACACGGTGACCGTGACGCTCAATATGCAGTCCGGCGCGCAGATTCCAGTGACGGTCGCTCCAGGGCAGACGGTGCCTACCCAGCTCAATGGCGACCAGGTGATCGGTATTTGGGTGTATGGTGCTTACGATCCGGCCGGTGCGAATGCGATCATTCCATGCCCGACCGGAGGCAATATCCAGGAAGTATGGCAGATGTCGGGTAGCACTGCAGTAGGCTGCACCAGTGAGCCCGATCTCGGCACGATGAGCTAATAGCTCACCGGCACCCGGCGCGGCGAAGAACTGCCGCCAGAATTTTGAAAAAATCGAACGCCACTGGTTGCGTATGGCGTGAGGTTTTTCTGAAAATTGAGAAAGAATTTCCCCACAAGGTTTCACTTTGTGACACGGGCACTCGCTCGTCCATAACCGTGTAAACGCTTGCAGGTCAATGGTTTAGCCTTTCCGAAAGGAAAGGAAGCATGAGGTCGTCCGAAAGATCGGGCGGCCTCGTTGTGTTTTCTTACCTCCAGATTCCCACGTGAAATTTTCCCATTGATTGATTCTCAAAACCCCCTTCCCCCCGGCTAATTTTGTACACGAAACAAGCAACAGGGATTATCTCAGCCCACCTTACTCACGAGTAGGGAGCTGAGAGAAAATCTGAAGCGGCAGGTAAAAAGTGCTTGCCGGTGGATAATAGAGAAGGAAAGGTATAGGGTACTGACCCGTGACACATAGACCAATTTTAACCGATCGATCGATGCAACGGGTGAGTGCAGGAGATGATGGTATGATGACTCTATCGTTAGTTTTTGAGGACCTGATGCTGAAAGCCCATCGGCCGCCGCCGGCCACCGATGGTGGACCACATTTCGTCTTCGACGGGAATGTGCTGACTCACCACGAGTTTCAGTACTTCCTGGCCAATGTCGGTGAGCCGGTGATCGTGGCCGGCGGCGCCTTACAGGAGCCGAACCTCGTGCAGCTCTTCGACTCACGAGATGCGTTTGAAGATTGGGGCCACAACACGCGCTTCGCATTCCAGTTCGAAATGATCGAAGAGATCATTCGACGTCACCGCTATTCACAGCACACAGAGGAAGTCCGACCGGCGGTCGGGCTGATCTCGAACACGCCGCTCGAACAAGAGAGCAGCAGCATTCCCGTCGTCTGGCGTCAGGGCGATAAGTCGTCCGCTTCGCTCTTCGAAGGGAAGAATTTCGGCGGACGCGAGATCAGCGTCGGCACCGCCGCTATCAACGATCTCGCCGATCTCGACTTCTCAGATACGACGAGCTCCGCGACCGTGCGCGGCGTACTCATGCTTTCGGACCGTATCAATTTCGGTGGATATCGCTTCTATATCACAGGCGATCCCATCGTTCAGGTGCCGGACCTCAAGCGTTGGGGATTCGATAAGGTGGCCCGTTCTGCAATCTTGATCTAACTAATTTTAGCAACCAATTAAGATTCAACCAAATCTTAAAAAACAACCATAAATCGCAACCAAATCAACTCTTTTCTCTCCCTCTAATTTTAGCAACCAAAACGGACTCGCTCACAGAGTTCAAATCGCAACCAAATCAATTCTTTTCTCTCACGAGAAACCCACGATCCTCCAAATGGATCGTGGGTTTTTCTTTTCATTCTTTATAACCGCCCCGAATAAGCTCAACGGTTAAACAAACAGCCGAGTAAGGTCAAAAGAAAGGGTAGCACAGGTCAAAAGAAAGGGTAGCACAGGTCAAAAGAATTAAAAATGAACTGAAATCCTTGCCAAATTGTATGTCTTTGCGTATTAGTCATTATTATCGGTATTATGGCGGAAACGCAAGGAGAGCGCATTCGGCGCGTACGAGACGAACGAGGACTCAAGCAAGGCTATGTCGCGCGCGAAGCGAAGATCACGCAGGCTCATCTCAGCCGTATTGAAAATGATGAGTCCGGCGTGACGGACAACACGCTGAAGAAGATCGCAGAAGTGCTCGGTGTTCCGTTCGACGATCTTGTCGTCCGCAAAGATCCATCGAAGGGTCCGAGCGTCGTCAGTATCGACGATGTACTCTCGAGCGAAGCAGCCATGGTCCGCTTCTTAAATGGAGAGCATCCCGATCGTGAAACATACGATTGGATCCGCCGCTCGCTGGCGGTGATCCGCTCTGAAGTCCGCAGGCGCAACGACGAGTTACGAGCTCGTCACTAACGCACGCTTCCTCGCTCCCAAAGTTTTTTGTAAACCACGTATGGTTTTGCTTATCTTAGAGGTGCTCATTATGGGCACCTCTAAGAGTTTTAAAGTCTCTTATAGTTTGTAGGCACCTCTCATAGTTTATTTTATAAGCACTCTCATAGTGTATGGATAAGAAGGTTTCGTTTGCCCGACGGGATAAGATCGTACAACTGGCGGAAGAGATACGACAACGATACGATCCAACCAATATCGACGACGTTGCAAAAACAAATTCGCTTATCTTAGTACGCACGCCCGGCGCCGAAGGAAGGGACGCGGGATTCGCCTACGTCCATTATACCCAAGCACCGCTCTATATAGAAAGTCTTGCCAGACCAGAAGAAGAGTTACGAGTATGGGGAAACTCCGAGCGCAATTATATTCGCTCGATCGTGATCAATACCAATGCTGGTATTCCGGAAGCGGAAATATTCTGGCATGAATGGTACCACTTGTTCTACTCGCCGTTGGGTATTCAGCGCAGTGAACGGTTCGAGCATCATTACTCGACTGAAGGTGCCGTGCATAACCAGGAAGAACGGCGGGCCGATGAGTTCGCTGCCGCGGTGCTCATCCCTTCGATCGAAGGCTTAGCCGACATCCACGAGATCGTCGAACGCTATCACGTCAGCGAGCGGCTCGCCTCGATCGCGGTGAAGTTTTATTCGCTGTTATAATGCTCGATATTAAGAGCGGGAGAGAAGAGAGATATGGCGCTTTCTCCTCTGCTTTCTTACGCTACCCATTCTCATTCTTCAAAAGCGTGATAAGATCGCTGGTGACGGCACTCGCGGTCGGCAGGCTGCCGGCGCCTTTGCCGTAGAGCACTTGCGGTCCGGCGTGATGCGTTTCGATCTGGAGCGCATTGAACTCGTCGCGAGTGTGTGCGAAGAGATGGGTAAGCGGTACGCGTTCGGGCCGGACGGCCGCGTTGATCTCGCCCGAGTCGAGATTCTTTTCGGTCGATGCGATGAGTTTGATTGTGAAGCCATCCTGTTTCGCACGGGCGATATCCTCCGCCGTGATGTGCTCGATGCCTTCGGTCGCGATCTCGTGCGGACGAAGATGTTTGCCGAATGCGTGATAGGTCAGGACCGATAATTTTTGCGCGGCGTCGGCGCCGGAAAGATCGAGCGTCGGATCAGCCTCCAAAAATCCACGAACTCGTGCCTCTGCACAAGCAGCCTCGAAACTCACACCTTCGACACTCATCATCGTAAGAATAAAGTTGGTCGAGCCATTGACAATGCCACTTACTTTCGTGATCGTATCCAGTGTGCGAAGTTCGTCCAACGCACTGATAACCGGCACGCTACCGCAAACGGAAGCAGAATAGAGTAATTCTACGCCGTTCCGGTCAGCAATGGATGCGAGACGAGGAAGTTCGTGAGCAAGTACCAGCTTGTTTGCCGTGATCACATGTTTCCGGCGATGCAATGCCTGCTCGATGAGGTTCGTCGCTTCGTAGCGTCCGCCGATGAGTTCGAGGACGACATCGATCGAATCATCTTCGAGTAGCGGCTCGATGCGATCGGTGAGCAACTGTTCGGGGACCGTTGCAAGGCGAGGCTTCTGCAATTCGCGTACGCAGATGCCGGCAACTTCGATCTCGATGCCGAACTGCCGGCGAAATTCCGCCCGCTTTGCCTTCAGTACTTTCCACACGCCGCTCCCAACGACGCCAAATCCGAATAGGGCAATGCGAAGAACTTTTGGTTGTGATTTCACCGCTACCGTTACTTTATCGTTATTGATAGTGATACTCATACGACGGCCTCCAAGAGCGTTTTAACGTTACGTGTATGTAAGAATGGTCGAATGACCTCTGCGAGCACGTCCTGATCGACAAGAAAAGAATCATGGCCGTGGATCGCATCGAGCGTTTGGTAATCGGAGTTTGGGAATAACTTTGCGAAGAGCTCGATCTCTTCCGGCTCATATAAAATATCCGACGAAATACCGACGAAGAGAGCAGGCACTGAAATAGAAGCGGCGACTTCCTCGAGCGATCGTTGATCTCTGGAAAGATCGTACAATTCCATTGCACGAGTAAGCGTAAGATAGGAATAGGGAGAAAATCGCGCCACGATCTTTTCCCCTTGATGCTCCAGATAATTCTCGACCTCGAAACGGCCATTACTCGTTTCGCGCCCGAATCGGAAATCGAATTCGGCACTCGAGCGATACGTGATCATTGCTGCCTGGCGGGCAAGGCGAAGCCCCGCGAGTAGTTTAGTGCGGTCTTGCAGGGTGGGATCGTGGGCAACGATCGTTTTGCGAACGAACGAGCTAAATGCCAAGCGCCACGCGGAGTGCTGACCGCTTACCGCTATCGGTACGATCGCATCGAAACGATCGGGAGCAAGCGATGCCATTTCCAGAACGACCATACCGCCCAACGAGCCGCCGATCGCAAGATGTACTCGCTCGATATTCAGTTTATCCAACAGGGCAAGATTGACTCGTGCGATATCGCGCGGAGTGATAGAGGGAAACGACGCAAGATACAGCGCGCCTGTTTTAGGATCGATCGATTCCGGTCCGGTTGTACCGTAGCAGCTTCCGAGTAGATTTGGAGCGATAATAAAGTATTGGTTTGGATCGAGGATCCTTCCGGTTCCAATTAAGCCATTCCACCACTCCTGTGCAGCGGATGTTCCAGTGAGCGCATGAAGAACGAGGACCACATTCGATTGTGTATCATTCAACGTGCCATAAGCGTGGTATGCTACTTCTACTCCTTCGAGCGAAGTGTCGCACTCCAACTGGATCGTACGGTCGAGTGAGATCTTTTTGAAGGGATCGTTCAACATGACACCGTTTCCTCCTTCGCCGGTTTGGATTCGGTAACCGTTGAAAGAGCGCGCGACAGATCTTCGATCAGATCATCACTGTGTTCAATGCCGACCGAAATACGAATAAGATTTGCAGTAATTCCGGCGCTCTCTCGCAGTTCAGGAGCCATGGAAGCATGGCTCATGGACGCAGGATGTTCGATGAGAGATTCGACACCGCCTAAGGATTCCGCCAGCGTGAAGATGTTGGTCGAGCGAAGTACCGAGCGAATAGCTTCCTCATCATTAGCCTTTAATCGAAAACTAATGACGCCTCCAAACCCGGTGAATTGCTTTTTGGCGAGAGTGTGCGTTGGATGGCTGGTGAGTCCAGGATAATAGACGTCGCTTACCAACGGGTGTGCAGCTAAAAATTCTGCTACTCTTTGAGCATTCTCTTCATGTTGTTTCATGCGAACAACAAGCGTCTTAATTCCGCGAAGCACCAGCCAGCTATCGAACGAGCCGGTCGTTGTGCCGAGCGCATTGGCCAGAAATTGAAATCGCTCGCCGAGCTCGGGTGTGCGGGATACGATCGCGCCGCCAACAACGTCGGAATGCCCATTCAACCACTTCGTTGTGGAATGCACGACGACATCAGCGCCAAATTCGAACGGCTTAAAATTAAAAGGGGAAAGGAAGGTATTATCAACCGCAACGAGAAGACCGTACACTTTTGCCAGCTTTGAAAGTTCGGTGACATCGACTACCTCGAGCAACGGATTGCTGGGCGTCTCGATCCACAGACAAGCGGTATTCGGCTTAATGGCTGCACGGACATCCTGGATGTTGCCGAGATTTACGAATGATACTTCGAGCTTACCTTGTGCTTCGAAGAGTTTGAGCAACCGTGCGGTGCCACCATAACAATCGTGTGTTGCGATGACATGCGCTCCCTGATCGAAATGCGAAAGCACCGTTGCGATCGCTGCTATGCCGGTCGAAACAGCAACCGCTTTTGCTCCGCCTTCTAGATCAGCTAATACTTTTTCGAGTGTTGCACGAGTGGGATTGCCGCTGCGAGTGTAATCGTAGCCGGTCGACTGGCCGACATCGCGAAAGCGAAAGTTCGAGGTCTGGTAGAGCGGTGTGCCGATCGAACCGTATTCGGAATCGGTGTGAGTGGTGTTAAAGATCGTTCGTGTTTCGAGTTGCATGAGTGTCCGATGTTATAAATTGGATTCACTCATGAGAACGCCGGCACGGTGCGTCCCTCAAAACTTCCGGAAGGGCTTTAAAATAAAAAACCCTATCCGGAAAGATGTAGCAGCTTCTGCTGCTATTGCACCATTGGTGCTCACCGAATAGGTCTGACTCAAGGTGTCCACAATCTACTGTGGACTATTAGCGTCAAAGTATCGGCTCATCTTTCCGCGACCAGCGAACTGGCGTTGGCAGGAGTTAGCACCTAGGCTTGAGTCTCTAACGAGTTCTCAACGGTTGCTACAGCGTCTTCGGGCCTGATCCCTCGGCTGTTCTCGATGAGTGTCAGCAACTAAAAACGTGAGGCGAGATTAATAGTTTCCCTTATGTGCGAGTTAACCATCACTTAATGGCTGGTCCGTTAGAACGCTTTGCCTTCGAGCGGTGAACTCTGATTCCACATAGTGTCAGGCGTGGTGTTCACTTTGCCGCCAGCGACCGGGCGTCCCGTACCATCGGTATTTGCTGGTGTACCTTTATCATTATTGTCCTTGACTCCTGGCGGAGGAGGCCCTTGCTCACCACCTACCATTTCGCTGTGCCGGTCGGTCATTTTATCTGCACAGGAGGAAAGCATAGCGATCGAAAGAAGTCCGGCGAAGACGAGTAATTTCATAGGCGATGGATTATTTAGCTACAAATTTAACACTTTTTGACCGATTCATTTTGAGAAACGCCTTTACCGGGCGTTATATAGATCGATCGCTTCCATAATTAGAGGGCGCTCCGTTTTTGAAACATACTTCTCGACCTTATCGAATGGTACCCATCGGAAGGCATCGTTTTCATCGTCGGGTTGCTGAATTTGTTCGATGGGCTCCATAAGGTAGAGCTCAAGCCGCTTCCAGATCTCGCCATCCACGTCTCGGGATGGGTACTCTGCAATAGATTCGATCTTTTTTATGATCCTACATTTCCAGCCCGTTTCTTCCAGAACTTCACGAAGTGCCGCCTTTTTTAAGTCTTCTCCTTCGGCAATGACGCCTTTCGGCATTCTCCAGTTCGTCCAGCGGGAATGGGTGGGATGACAAAAGAGAATTTCGCCGCTTTTATTGATAATAACTCCTCCGGCTGACCGTACCTCACGCTCTGGTCTTTTTCTATTTGCCATATAGCTCGTCTATTAATTTTCTTTATGATTTCGGGAAGTATTCGAGCCTAAAAATTGTATAATCCATTGAACTCTCTCTCGACGAATCATAATCGAAGGGAATAAATACAATGAACATTCGCGCACTAGTTATCGCTGCATTGCTTTTGGCTGGAAGCAGTTTGACTGCCTTTGGTCAGATGCAATTGCAGAGAAGCGTGATCGGCTCCGGTATGACCCCGGGCATCGTAACGATCAACGGCACTACGTATGCTGTTGACGGCACGATCGGCCAGGCGGTCATCGGTCCGGCGATTGGAACTCCATTCGCTGCCTATCAAGGTTTTTGGTATACTCTGCCAAAGCCGACGGGTGACGTAAGGGTAGGTCCGAACACCGACGGTTTCGCTCTCGAGCAGAACTATCCGAATCCGTTCAATCCATCAACGACCATTAAGTATTCCGTTGCGGAGCGCACGAAAGTTACTATTCGTGTGATGAACCTCCTCGGCGAGCAAGTCAAGATGATCGTTGATAACGAGACGAAGGATCCGGGTGAGTATCAAGCTGATTTCTACGCGGACGATCTTCCTTCCGGAACATACATCTATCGCATGGATGCAGGGAATTTCTCGGCTTCCAAGCGGATGGTGCTCTTGAAGTAACTTAGAGTGACTTCGGTCGCTCGAGCCCTGAAGATCAGTGTGGTAATGAGAGATCATTATCATATTGCATTCGGCGAGAGAACGGATAGACATCACACGATGGACTATCCGGGATGATCGACCATCCTAACGGAGCAATCATGATCGTTCCGTTGAGAACCTCCTCAATTCGAGGAGGTTCTTGTTTTTAAAAAGCGTATTAGTACGAACGTGGTGAGATCGGCTTGCCCGCTTCAAAATCGAAGAGAGTTTTCTGAGTGAGGTCGGCGAGCGCAAGACGCTCGGCAACTTCTGCAGCAAGTGCAGAGAGGCGTGCCCGCGTTAAGCGTCCCTGTGCGAGAGCAAGGTCCTGCGACGTGATCTTGCCAAGATCGAATCGATCCCGCGAGAGAGAGTATGCTTTTTCGGCCACCTCAACCGATTTTTTAGCTACGTCCACCTGTTGCTTCGCTGCTTCTATCTGGTCGATAGCGCTCAAGACTTCTTGCCTGACCTGTTGCTCCTTCAGCGAAAGCTCGACTTGGCTAAGTTCTACACTGCTTTCAGCGGCTTCCATTTTAGAGGAATGAGCGCCCCAATCGAAAAGAGGGACCGTGAGGGACAATGTCAGCCCCCGATTGATAAAGGGATTATCCGTAAGAAGCGAAAGAAGCGCAGCGTTTTGCGAAAGTCCGAACGAGCCTGTAAGGGAAGCATTGATCGTCCGCTCGTTTCCGGTTCGTGCCATATTATCTTCGCTTAGCACGATCGATTGCCGCACACCGAGCAGATCGGCTCGTTTTTCGAGAGCGATCTTCACAGCTTGATCTCGATCGATCGTGACCGAAACATTCGGAAGAGAATCGATCTTTGCTGTAAGTGAATCAGAAAAGGGTACTCCAAGCGCGATCTCGAGATCGCGCTGTGCTGCTGTATACGATCGTTTACGATCGAACAGGTCGGTGCGCGCGGCAGCAAGGTCCGCTTCCAGTTGCAGCTTATCGACTTCGGCGATGAGTCCGGCTTTGAACTTACGATCCGCGAGATCGTAATTCGATTCGCTCGAGGTTACTTCATCCTGTTGTATCTGTAGCTGCTGACCGGCTTGGTAAAGAGTATAAAATAGACTTTCAATGCTGTAATTAAGCGTTGCCCACGCGGAGGTGTAACTCGCTGAAGCAGCATCGAGCGCCATATCGGATTCCTTAGCCGTGAGCGCCATCTCGTTCGTTTTAAAGATCGGTTGATCGAGCGATACTGTGCCTAAGCCAAGATAATCATTGATCGCCGATCCGCCCGTACCAAGCTGTGTACGGCGGTAGACGTTACTATTGATAGTAAGCGTACCTCCGGTCCACAAAATAGGTTGTGTAATATTAAGGCCCGGCCCAAACTGAGTGACGCGCTCGCTAAGAAGATCGGTGAGCCCAGTGACAGGATTGTATATTGGAGTAGTGTTATCGGAATAAATGGGAGCTGCCAATGACAAGTCCACCTTCGTACCCAACGACCGCGAGGATGCTTCCGCATTTGCTTTTGCGATCTCGTACTTTCGCTTCGCCTCAAAGATCGAGGGCGATTGCTTGTATGCGATCTGCAAACAATCATCGAGAGAGATCGCCCGCTGGCTAAAACCCGTAGACACCGTAATCGAAACGATGATCAGCGCAAGCGATAGACAAATACAAATCTTACTCATAACGAAGTGCTTCGATCGGGTCTTTACGAGCGGCCTGGCGAGCGGGATAATAACCGAAACCAATACCGGTGGCAACGCTGACGCTGAACGCGAGTATCATGGAAAGCGGGGTAACGATCGTGCGCCAATCCGCATACGACGAGATGGCTTGCGTCATCGCATAGCCGATGGCAAGCCCCATAACGCCACCGGACATCGATAGAATAAGTGCCTCGGTCAGAAACTGCGCGGCTACGGTCCGTGATGTTGCACCCAGCGCGCGGCGAATACCGATTTCGTGCGTGCGTTCGAGTACGCTCGCTAGCATTATATTCATAATGCCAATACCACCAACGATAAGGGAAATACTGGCTATGGCCAGCATTACAACATTGAAGATACGCTCGGTTGCCTGGGATTGTTCAAGCAATGCTTCCGGTACCGTGACTGCAAAATCCTCCGCTTTATTATGCCGGCGCGTTAAGATGCGGCCAATGACTGCTGCTGCGGCATTTGCATCGGCATCGCGGTGCAGCGCGATCGTGATCTCGTCGATGGGGGATTGTATTTTATTCTGATCGGCAAGCGACCACCCACCACCGGAAAACGAAAACTTGCTACCAACTTTGATCGGGTCTTTTTCGCGACCGAACTTCATCTCTGATGTAGTGACGGGAATAAATACATCCAGATTTTGATCACGAGACGCGAGACCAGACGATTTTGCGGCTTCTCCTTTAGGAGCCAAGACACCGATCACTGTAAACCATTCATCACCCAGTTTAACATGTTCGCCAAGTGACTGGTGAAAACCGAAGAGCTTTTGCTTTACGCTTGCGCCGATCACACAATTATTTGCCGTTTCCGAAAGGTCCATTTGCGTGACAAATCGACCTTGTGTTACCCGTGCCGGATAGACATTCGTGTAATTAGGCGTAACGCCCAAGACCGTAACATCTGCGTGTTCGCCACCGAAGAACGCGAGCTTTTTTTGCTCCGATACCGCTTCGACCGATTCGGCAAACGAGCATTCCGCCTTGATCGCCTGGGCATCTTTAATTGTAAGACCCTCCGAGTTTGTGACCTTCGTTGGCTGCTGACCTTGTGTGGAAGGCGGTTCGGGTGAGACCGCCCGCACTATTATATTGTGCAATCCGAGAATAGAGATTTGTTCGAGGGTTTCCTGTCGCGCTCCTTCTCCGATCGAGAGCATTGCAACGACAGCACCGACACCGAACACGATACCGAGAATGGTCAGGAGCGAGCGCACTTTATGCGCCTGCACGCTCGCGATGCTCATTCGGAAAATTTCTGAAAGGCTAAGCAAAGGTTGGTCGTAAAAATGGGTTGTAGCTTAGCTCTTTTTTATTTCAGCCGATTGTTTCGGCTTTGAGTCGTCCTGCGCCGTGGCATTCGGGTCGGAAAGGCTTACGCTTTCTCCTTCCTTGACTCCGCTTATAATGCGAATGAAGTTATCATTTTTTTCGGCGGTTTTGACAGCGCGTTTTTCGAATCCAGAACCGCTTTCGACGTAGACCACTGGTTTACCGCCATCATCAAATACCGCCTCGATAGGGACGGAGACAACATTCGGGATTGTACTTACCAGAATTCGAGCCGAGACCGTCATGCCTGGTTTTAGAATGGAATCGGCCTGATCGATATCGGCAAGCACTTCAAAGACCTTCACACTCGGGTTCGATTCTTTCGGGTTTCCGATCGAAGCGACCGTCTTTACTTTACCGGAGAATTTTCGATCCGGAAAAGCATCGAGGCGCACTTCGACTGGTTGTCCAACTTTTACTTTACTGATATCGACCTCGTTCACTTCGAGGACGGCTTGCATGTGCGAGAGATCGGGCAGGAGCATAACGGGCTGGCCGCCCCAGCACTGGTCTCCACGAACGAATTTCTTACCGGTGCTCCAATTACGCTGATAGACGATGAGTCCTGCGGCCGGCGCATGGACAGTCAGTTTACCTGCATCAGCGGTTGCCTGATCGAGCGACGATTGGATTTGAGCGATCTTCAGGTTAAGCGTTGCAAGTTCGCTCTTTCGCACCTGCGATTTGCCTTTCAGGTTATCCTTTGCCTGCTTGTACGCGATCTCCGCTTTTTTAAGTTCGAGTTTGGACTCTCTCTGCTTCGACTCCGATTCGAACTTCATATTCTCGTCCGAGAGCTTTGCCAATTGGTATCCTAACTCCGCATTCTCATACGCCATCTGTGCATCTTCCGCATCCGACTTTTGCTGTGCCTGAAGCTTTTGCAGATCGGCCTGAGCGGATTTCAGATCGTTCGCTTTGTCGTTGATCGTTTTAAGTTGGTCTGCCGGATCGAAGGAGACAAGCAGGGCACCAGAGTCTACTCGTGTGCCTTCCGGAGCAAGGTATTGGATCGCAAGCTGCATGCGACCGGCAGAGCCCATCACCGGAGCAGTTACCGAGCGTGAATGTTCGGCCTCTAATTCACCTGTTTCAACAACTACGATGTCGAACTGTCCTCGCGTGACTTTGGCGGTTAAATGTGTTGCCGGTTTGCCGGAAAGAACTCCGCGAGCAACGAAGTAAAGCACGAATGCTCCCACTACAATAGCTGCGATCTTGAGCAGCTTTTTTGTCGGCCGCTTGCCGATAGGGGAGACGGGTGATGATACGGGACCGGACGAAACCGTCATATTGCTCGGGAAACCAGATTTTGCCGGACTAACAGGACGAGATGGATTCATGTGAAAAGCAACTAATCGTTCTCCAAACGCCGCTCTTGGTAGAATGTTTCAAAGGTCTCTTTCTCGATCATTGCAAGCTTGTTTATAAATGCTTTGTCTTTGGGAAGCATAAAAAGAGTAAAGTATTTACAAAACCAGTTGCAAGATTTTTTTATAGAAGCGTTGCTTATACAACAAAAAAAGGCCTCTCTGCTCAAAAACCACACACGGTATAAGGATTGACCTATAGCTTCGGTGCATGAAAAAGCGTCTCCTTATCATAGCAGCGACTTTATTTATTTTCGCTCTAAACCCGCTTGCAATAACGAGTGTGTTCTCGAAAGTTCTACCAAAGTTAGAGCACTCTCCTGGCGCCAATTCTAAGCAAAAGATGCTATATATATTGCATCATTCCGATCGATCGGTAATGCGCCTTGCGGGGACGACACAGATCAATAGTTGGACAATGACGGCCGAGAACGTTCAAGGTACCTGTGAGATCGGTCTTTCTTCCGATCACGAATTGAGTGAGATCGATCAGCTTTCATTCCGACTGGCGGTCCACGATCTTAAGGGGGACAGCAAAGCAATGGAGAATGAAGCGTATCACTCCCTTAAAGCCGACGAATATCAGGAAATTACATTCAATCTTATCTCGGCGAAGGTCACACGCCAGAATAACGAACTATATCATTTGGAAGCTCTTGGTAATCTTACTGTGGCCGGGGTAACGAAGACGATCACATTAACGGGATTCTCCAAGTTCGTCTACGGCGAATCGATCTCATTCAGTGGATCGACGGTTCTGCATATGTCCGATTTTAAGATCGAGCGGCCATACGTTCTCTTTGGCCTTATTCGAGCGCGGGATGAAATGACGCTCAGCTACAATTTAAGCTTCTCGAAATAAGAGACAAAGAGTTGTTGCGCACCCGCAGGGACTCGAACCCCGAACCCTCAGTTCCGAAGACTGATGCTCTATCCATTGAGCTACGGGTGCAATAAGAATGTGCATTCTTATTTTAGAACAAATACGCTTGCTAAAATATTGCCAGTCAAACTGGTACTTGAACGGTAGTTCGTCGTTCCACTGAACGGGCATGTGCTTCGAGCCCTTCCATCCGAGCGAGGGCGATCATGTCGTTTGCGGCTTGAGGCTCAACGCTGGATAATTCCATCCAGGTACAAACTCGAAGAAAATCAAAAACAGAAAGGCCGCCTCGAAGTGTGGCCGAGGCCTGTGTCGGAAGAACGTGGTTGGGGCCTATACCATAATCTCCAAAGGCCTCAGCGCTGATCGGTCCCAGAAATAGACCACCGTAGTTTTTAAGAAGAGGTCGTATTCCCGATATATTCTCGATCTGGATAGATAAGTGTTCCGGAGCTAATGCGTTACACATGGTTGCTGCCATCTCTTCATTCTTCGCAACCACACAAAAGCCGTTGGCCAATGCAGCTTCGGCAATGGCTCGCGATGGAAGAGATCGTAATTGTATTGCAAGCTCGTGATTCACAGCAGGAATTAGCAGGCGATCGAGCACGATCAATCCCACTCGCGCATCCGGATCGTGTTCTGCTTGCGCCAGCAGATCCGCTGCAATGGTTGCAGGATCACTGGTTTCATCTGCTACAATTACAAGTTCAGAGGGCCCAGCCAGCATATCGATCTTTACTTCACCAGAGACGATCTTCTTAGCAGCGGTCACCCATCGATTTCCGGGCCCGACGATGATGTCGTATTTCGGAATCGATTCGGTCCCAAACGCTGCGGCAGCGATGGCCTGAGCTCCCCCAATAGCCAGGAGCGCATCTGCCCCGCCAATGGCAGCCGCCGCTAATGTCTGAATGGTAGGGCGAGGAGAAAGTACCCATACTGTCTCGACGCCGGCGGCACGCGCTGTAACCGTTGTCATAAGTACGCTGGAGGGCAGGGGGTACAATCCGCCCGGCGCATAACAGGCTGCTGATCGAAGAGGCACTATCGTGTGACCAGCGAACCCACCTTCAATGGGAAGAGTGAGATCGTTAAGCGATCTCCTCTGTGCTTCTGCAAATCGGTAAATACGATCGCGAGTCCGCTCGAGAACCTTTCGTTCGAAGGCATCTAACGTAGTAGCTGCTTCCAGTAATTCGTTCTTATGAATAATATATCCTTCATCTCCGGTTAGATCTCCAAAACGTTTTGCATAATCAAGAAGCGCACGATCGCCGTACGTTCGAACATCGGTGACAATATCCGTAACGATCGGCATGATCTCATCGAGTGATGATAAGCTTCGCGCTTCGATCGCTTTTTCCCAGGTAACTTCCGTTAAGAGCATAGGTCAATGTGAGTATTCTTTTATATTTCCAGGTCGGCGTGTGACGGTAAGCGATCGGCGGTCTAATTCCGATTCTATCTCTCGAAAAGAGATCCCATTCCGAAGCAATTCTACCAGTAGAAAGTATAGCACGTCAGCAGCTTCGTCGCTATGTTCACGTTTGGTTTTTGCTTCGATAAATTCGATCGCTTCTTCATGCAACTTTGCTGACAACAATTCGGGCGATGTAAGCAGACGGTTGGTATAGGAGCCTGGAATTGGCGTGCTCATTCGCTTCTGGAGACGAGCCTCCAAAGCTTGAATACCCTTCAGATCTCCCCAGCACGTTTGCCAATTATTATGACAAAAGCCATCACCATGCTGCCGAACGACGAACCGCAACGTATCACGATCGCAGTCGAGATCGACGTGCAGCAGTTCCTGCCCATTGCCGGACGATTCGCCTTTCTTCCATAACCCGCGCGTGCGCGATTGATAGAAACCAGATTTGTTCTTTATAGCCGCTCGCAAGCTCTCTTTATTGGAGTACGTAAGACCCAGCGCACTGCCATGCTCATTGACGACGACCGTTGGCCATAGCCCGTCGGGCCGGTCTGATCTTAACATCTCCGCAAGCGCATCGGCAAGATCGAATGAGCCAGTATAGAGCGCCATACCCACTTGCGCATCGATTCCTACTTTATCGAGTTCGGCAATTTCTTTTGCTGAGGAGATGCCTCCGGCAACGGTAAGAGAAACGTCACCAGCCAGAGCTTTTAGTGCGACCGCAGTTTCTAAGTCGATACCCTGCATTCGCCCTTCTCGTTCGATAAAGGTTACAAGGAAACCGCCAGTATATTCTCGAAGCTCTACGATTCGATCGAAGATGTTTTGTCCGGAGCGTCGTGTCCAACCGTGAGTTTGTATTTCGCCATTCAAGCAGTCGAGTGCCACGATGGTGCGTTCTCGTGGCAGTTCGCGCAGCAGTTCTTTACTGGCAGCGGTGCCGAGAATGATCTTGGAAGCACCGCGATCTAACCACGTAGTTGCTTTCTCGAGGGAGCGAATGCCACCACCAACTCTTGCGCTGCATTTCTGAAGTATATTAGAAATTAGCTCTTCGTTCGAACCGCTACCCATTGCAGCATCGAGGTCGATGATCGCAACTTCGCCGATAAGATTAAACTCTTCAGCGATAGGCACCGGATTGCCAGCATCGATCACTTGTTCTTTACCACCAATAAGCTGGACGGCAGAACCGTGACGAATGTCTATAGAAGGAATGATCATAACCGTATTGGAAGTCCTTGTTTTGAAAGGGAGTGTTTTAGGTTGGAAATAGTATATTCTCCATCGTGAAAGATGGAAGCCGCCAGAAGGCCACTCGCACCCGCGTTGTAGGCAGCGACAAAATCGGCTGGTGCGGCTGCTCCCCCGGAAGCAATGACAGGCACGCTAACCGCCGCAGTAATTGCTTCTATTAGAGTAGTATCGTATCCGGAGCGAGTGCCATCCTTATCCCAACTGGTAAGAAGTATTTCACCCGCTCCTCGCTCCACCGCTTCGCGAGCCCAGTCGATCGCCGATCGATCATGCCGCTTGTTGCCGCTTCCGGTTGCAATGATCCAATGATCGTCCCAAGCCATCGCATCGATGGCAACTACTGCACATTGGCTTCCAAAGCGCTCGGCTACCGCTGTGATGATATCCGGTTCTTGAACGGCTGCGCTATTGATGCTGATCTTATCCGCTCCGGCTTCCAGAAGTGATTCGCAATCTGTTATAGATCGAACGCCACCACCGGCCGTCAGTGGAATAGAAAGCACGCTTCGCAATTCTCGCACGATCGAGACGCGATTCTTTCGTCCCTCGATCGTAGCAGAAATATCAAGCACCACCAATTCATCAGCTCCGTCGCGTTCGTATCTCTCGGCAAGTAACGCAGGAGAGCCCAGTGAACGAAGGTTACTGAATCGTACGCCTTTTACTACCACGCCATCACTGCAATCGAGGCATGGTATAATACGAGCAGTCAGCACTCTGTACTCCCTTCAAGCCATCGCCGAATGAGCGCTGCTCCCCAGGAGCCGGAAAGCTCCGGATGAAATTGGCAGGCGAGAATATTCGAAGTCTCAAATGCCGCGATAAACGAAGTACCGTAATCGGTTACTGCAACCTCTGCATTGAAAGGGGTAGAGTTCGGAAGATAATAAGAATGTGCAAAATATGCAAAGCCAGACGTAAGCCAACGTGAGTTGTTCGTCTGAACTTGATTCCAGCCGAGATGCGGCGTGCGCGTACCCGTAGCGAAGCGTTTAATAGTGCCAGGCAGTATTGAAAGCCCTTTAACATTCCGAGTTTCCTCGCTAGCGTCGAACAGGAGTTGCATTCCAAGACATATAGCAAGCGTAGGAACGCCACCTTGTATTTTCTCTATCAATACCTTTTCCAGATCGGAATTGCGGAGAGCGGTCATAACTGCTCCGAAAGAACCGACACCAGGTAGTACAATTTTCTCCGCTTGCTTAAGGAGCTTCGAGTTGTTTGCAACGTGTATCGAAGCACCGGCTCGAGTAAGTGCAGTACATACAGAGGCCAGATTCGAAGTGCCGGTTTGTACGATCGTTACTATCGGTTTACTCATACAGCACTCCCTTCGTACTCGGTATTGAGGTTCCTGTGATACTTACTGCAGTTCGCAGTGCACGTGCGAGCGCTTTGAAAGCAGCTTCAATGCGGTGATGATCGTTATCGCCTCGCAGAACATCGATGTGAAGAGCGCATCGTAACTCGGTTGCGAACGACCGGAAAAAGTGCGTAATGTTTTCGCACGCGATACCTCCTATTTGTTCTCTCTGTAGGTCCAGCGAAATGACGGGTGCCGGACGGCCCGAAATGTCGAGGACGGCACGAGCCAGCGCCTCATCCATTGCAATCGTTGCTTCTCCGAAGCGTTCGATCCCACATGCTTCACCAATTGCCTGACGGATCGCTTCACCCAGCACTATCGCTACATCTTCCACGGTATGATGATCGTCTCGCGAGGTATCGCCGCGAGCAATGATCTCTATATCGATCTTTGAATGCTTCGAGAGTGTCTCGAGCATGTGATCGAGAAAGCCCAAGCCGGTATCAATTTGATAATTACCGGATCCATCGAGAGAGATAGTGCACTGGATCCTCGTCTCGATCGTGTTCCGTTCGAGTAAAGCCGTTCGAGGTAATGTATTAGGCGTCATACTAATGAATTGGAATAATGTTATTCTTCATAGCGAGAACTGCTTCCCTTAGTGCATACGCAAGCTTGCGAAACGCCTCACCATTGCCGGGCAGGGTTAATCGGCGAGCTTGTTGAAGTTTTTCGAATGCCCGAGTTGCAATACCAAAGGAACGAAGCGCATTGTCAAATACAAGGGGCTTTTGTGGTAGTAAGAGTATGAAGTTCGATTCCGAAGGAAGATATCGAATTTCAAGCTTTCGTAATAACCGTTCTAATTCTGCTCGCTCGTTGGCGATCCTATGCGAATATTCCCTCATTAAGGGACGCATCGCTTCATAATTATTGACGATGAATTCGATAGAAGGCTGCGCAACACTATAGGGACCGCCGGCCGCCTTCATTGCATCGATCGTCCTTCGTTCACCCAAGGCATAGCCAATACGGAGTCCCGGCAATCCCCATGCTTTTGAAAAACTGCGAACGACAATAATATTTCGAAAGGCAAGCAGCCGTATTGTAGGATCATACGAAGCAAATTCAACATAAGCAAGGTCAATCACCATGGTAATAGAGGGATAACGGATCGCCAGTTGTTCGATCGCTTCGATCGGTATCGTCCGCCCCGTAGGATTATTAGGCGATACCAAGATGATGAGAGATGTATTTTCTGTTACGTTTCGCGCTATGTTCTCTGAGGGGAAATCGTTATCGAACCATTCGATCTCTTTTATTTGAGCGTTTGAGAGCACCGCATAATGTTTTATCATTTCAAACGTCGGTGAAGTAATTACTACCTCGGTTTGGTCTGATAAAAAAAGTCGGCAAATTCGATCGAGTGCTTCATCGGCGCCGGCCGTGATAATAACGTTATCCGAAGAGCATCCAAATTGCACGCCGATCATTCTGCTAAGTCTATTCATTTGAGGATACCTGCTCGAAGCATCTTCCAGCGGTGTTGATGCGCGATATGGAAATGGAGGCTCCGTTCCATCTAAGGGCATTCGGACCCATGGTTCTCGTGCTTTTACAGCATATGGTTCGATTGAGCTCTTCTGGTTGCCCCTCGTCATTACAGGATTGTTCTTCGTGATCATATTAGGCGACGATTTGAGAGATCGATGTAATAGCTATGTCGGTCCCGCCGGCTTGTTTAAGTTCTGGAATGAGCTTTGGTAATGCAGTTCGAGGCACTGCAGCTTTCACCGCATAGCCCGTTTCACCGTAAAGCGTGGAAATAGTTGGCTTCCGCATGGAAGGAAGAAGCTTTACGATCGAATCGAGGCGATCGCTGGGGACATTCAGTTCGAGCATCGTACGCGAGCGCGCTTCCAATACGGATCGTAAAAGCATCGTGAAGCTCTCGATGCGCAGGCGTTTTGCTCTATCTTCCAAAGATCGAGGGCTTGCATATAAGCGCGTCGAGGATTGCATCACCTCGGCAATAATTACAAGCCCATTCATTTTAAGCGTGGCTCCGCTTGCAGTATTATCGATAATACAATCGGCATCTTCCGGTGGGAAGACTTCCGTGGCGCCGTACGATCGGATACATTCGGCATCAATGCGCTCACGGTCGATCCACTGATTGGCGAGCCGCATATATTCCGTGGCGATAGTAATGCGCCGTTCACTCGCAAGTATTGTCGGGGCGATCGACGCAGACGCAGCGACGACCAGTCGTACCGGATCGAGGCCTGTATCGAGAAGTTCGACGAGATCGCCATCCAGTTCTGCAACCCAATCGGCGCCAACGAAGCCAATATCGCGTGAACCATGATGCAGCATCTCTACAATCGTTTGTGGCTTGAGAATTTTTGCCTCGATGCCCGTTACTGCGACCGTTGGCCGATAAGCACGGTCGGTCATACGTACGCTCATTCCGGCTTCATGCAGTAGCGTAAAAACACCATCCTGCATTCGTCCTTTGGGAAGCGCGATACGTAATACACCTAAGCTAGCACTTTGCTGGAAACTCAGATCGGAAGTAGCACCATCCTCCGTACGAGCAGCCGCACGGCTCGCTAATTCTAGTAATTCGATTGATTCGGTCATGTACCTCTGGATAAGGCACCGGGAGTGGACGATCAGCGGTGATTGCGATCATCCGAGTGCCGAGAGCGTACGAGGTGGGTAAAAACGTACAGCGCCGGCACTATGGCCGGCGCTGTGAAAACTTAAACAGTAACAACAGACATCACCGACCGCGGTTAGCGTGGTGATGATGATGCTGTGCGAATACTGCGATTTGTGTCATCCGTGCAAAGTAACTCGTAACACTATCGCGTTCGTTCCAAAAAATTTTAGATCAGTGTTTGTTTACAGGCTTTCGGGCACCCTCTCCTGTTGTTTCTGTTAGCTCATCTGTCTTCATAAAACACGCCTTTTTGCCATGGGTGACTATTCACCAAAGCCTTTTGAGAATGTATTTTCTGCCGAATTAGAAGAGATCGCTAAGCGGCAGGGAAAGTCTTCCATTACAGAGGTCGATCGAAAAGAACTTGCCGGGTTGGCCCTTTCCGGCGGTGGAATTCGCAGTGCGACTACTTCCCTTGGCGTGCTGCAGGCGCTGAAAAAACTCGGGCTCCTCGATGCCTTCGACTATTTATCGACCGTTTCAGGAGGGGGATTTACCGGCTCGTGGTGGAGCGCATGGGTGTCACGAGAGTTCGACTCCAGCGCAACATCAGAAGAAAAATTCTTCCCACCCAATGAACGCACGCAACCGGAGCGTGATCTGAAGGAAGATCCATTTCACGAAACCAACAAGATTATTTCATCGGAGGAGACTGAAGGTCGGCGCCGCGTGATCGATCCTGTGCACCACTTACGACTGTTCAGCAATTATCTTACACCTATTAAGGGGCTCTTAAGCATAGATACTTGGCGTGCTGTCACCGTGATCACTCGAAATCTGGGGCTGACATGGCTTGTGTTGATCCCGGTGCTATTTGCGGCAGTCCTCATTGCCCAATCCTACTTTACACTTCAGGTCGATTCCGAAACGGAGTTTCTCTATCCCTATTCTCATATGAATGAGGATAAGATCCTCAACCAAAAGATCGGACATGAAATGCAAGCTCTGGAAGCGATCGACAAAGTAGTGCACCACGATTCCTCCCGCTCGATCGTCGTAAGCCGTATCATTCATGTCGGTAAGCAAGATCCGTCCTCTAATGTGATCTCTGCGGGCGATCCACTGCTTCTCGTGTCGCGCGATCTCGATTCACTTGAAAAGGATGAAGCGATGGATAGTATTCTTGCAAAGGATGTCAGTTCGTGGAAGACCTATATTCAGTTGAAAACGGAGATCGATTCTATGCAGCGCGAAGTGAGTGTGTGGCGCGCGGCAGATTCGATGACGCACGTACAACAGCGCGCGTCGACAGAGAAAAACTACGACGCAACGGTATCGCAATTATATCGCTCGCTCGATGCAAACGTCGATACGATCCATATTCGGCTTATGCAACTGCAAGCCGAACTGGTAAAACACCGGTGGCAAAGCCGGGACGAGTGGTTATTTAACGATGTACATCTCGCCTATCTGGGAAATCGACTCGCACTTACCAGCTACCCAATGATCGCGCTCTTCGGCTGGATCGCGATGTTCGTTTTTTTATGGGTGATCAACGGTGGTTCAAAGCCGTTTGGAGGTAACGTCCTGCAGGGAGCGTACGCCTTTGCCTTAGGCATCGTTATTTTTTGGGGTTTGCTGTGGAGTGTCCCCGAATTCTTTTCGCATCGTGGTCATATCGAATTTCGTCCGATCCCATTTTCAATAGCTTCGATCGCCTGGACCGTCGTCGCCCTCATTTTTCTCAACCGGGTTATTTGGGACGAAGCACACTGGTTTTGGAAAGCGCATCGTCGTGAATCGTCACGCGAGAATCAACAAAAACTTTCCAAGCTTTTGGAATTACGCCGCTCGCGTATCGTCCAGTCGCATGAGCGCCTTCTTCTTACGTCATTCGGTCTTCTCATATTATTAGGGTTCGGCGGATTTGGCCACGAGTTTATAAATTATCTGGTCCTTTATCATCCACTACATTCCGAAGAGACCGTACAATGGGTGGTACGTGGAACAAGTATTGCGCTTGCGCTCGGCGTACTTATCGGATCTTCGCTCGTCGCTAAAAAATCCGGACCGACCACCGATCCTCTGGATCGAACTTCGAATGTTCGCACAAATAAATTAAGCGGTATTCTGATGAAGATCGCTCCTCCTCTGCTTCTCCTTATGCTGCTCTGCGGCGTTTCATGGGTGAGCCATTGGGTGTTGCAGGAAGTCGTATTCCGAGCAGAGGATAGCGCCAATCGTAGCCTCATCACGATCGTCTTCCTTACGTGGCTGTTTGGCGGCGTATCGGTATACTATGCTATTCAGGAAATTCAATTTCGCTCTCATGAACGGCTTATTCGCCGGTGCTTAATAGCGTATCTCGTCATTCCTCCGATCGCGAGTATCGGTTCGATCTTATCTCCACATCCATTCTATACCGGCGTTGCGTGGCTTTCGATCATACTCTTTGTAGCCGTATGGGCGATCGTCTTTTGGAAGTACCGCGGTGAACAGAACTCACTTCACGAGGAGATCAGACATGACTCAAGCCATTCACCAAAAGATCATTCGACGATCGAGCCCCCAAAATGGCGCCTTGTTTCGGTTGCCAGTATAACAACCGTCATGATCGTTGCCGTCTCGGTTCTTCTGCTTACATTAGGCGCA